>Ga0172382_10009337_pt1 | contig 13407 bp, 14 predicted proteins | sample Leawel138RmetaG_FD_122245 | JGI IMG/M metagenome (GOLD analysis project Ga0172382, IMG submission 122245) | Leachate microbial communities from a municipal landfill in Southern Ontario, Canada - Leachate well 138R metaG | ecosystem: Engineered > Solid waste > Landfill > Unclassified | place...
CTCCCTGGTTCCGGCAGGCCGGGTGGAGGGGCGTAAAGTTCTTGCAGTCCGCGGCGCTCGGATCACTTTCATGTTTTAAAAGGATAGGGACCAAAGTGTAATCCTCCATCTCCTTCAAAGACATGCCCCGTCACACCGGCCGACCTGTTACACGTCCCCCGCCTTCAACCTCGTCCTCACGGTCGACTCGGGGACCCCAAGCCTCCGGGCGATTCCCCTGAACGACATTCCTTCTCCCCTCAAGGCCCTTGCCTCCTCGATGATGCCGTCATCCACCATGGGGCGGCCGAGGCGCCTGCCCTTGCGCCTCGCGTTCTCGAGGCCTGCCTTCACCCTCTCCCTGATAAGTTCTCGTTCAAACTCCGAGACTGCCCCGATCACGTGGAAAATGAGTTTCCCGTGCGGTGTCGACGTGTCGATGAAGCTGTCCGAGTACGACGCGAAGTCAATCCCCAGGGCCCCGAGTTCGTGAAGGGTCATTATGAGGTCTTTCAGCGACCTGCCGAGACGGTCCAGTTTCCACACGACGAGGACGTCGAACTTTCTTTTCCTGGCGTTTTTCATCATCTCCGTAAAGGCAGGCCTCCTTGTATCGGACCCCGTAAACCCGTTGTCGACGTGCTCCGCGCAGTTCTTCCAGCCGCGGCGGCGGATGTACTCCCTGAGTTCCTCGAGCTGGAGGTCGACGTTCTGCCTGTCCGTGGATACCCGGGCGTAGATGGCCGCCTTCACCATGAGCGAAAAACCCCCTCGGTTTCCGCCTTGCAGGAGCACGTAAAATGGCCCCTTCGCGCAGCGCCTGTCCGGTGAGCGAAAAACAGGTGTTTTCCGCTCATTCCGGGAGGGGTCCTTGATGCCGCCGGAAGGTCCGGCTTCAAGCCCGTCGATATTGTCATATTTGACAAGCAAGGTCCCGTTGCGCGTGCGGGGGCTCAAAGGGGCCGTGCGGGGCCGCGCGCCTTGACGATTCGAGTCCGTCGCACCACATCATGTCGTTCCCCCTCCGTCCCCTTTTACGGTTCAAGGTCCCAAATGGAACCGAAGTCTGGGCAATCATCGTGATCCCCGGAGACATCGGGGGTCTCGCCGGGCAAACGGCCACCGGGATGATTACCGGCATTCCCGTCGACGCCTGTTATCTCTTTCGACTTCCGATACCGGTCAAGATCGATTATCCGGCACAATGCATCCTCCTTCACATCGTGAATATGATCGTCGCAATTGCTATATTTAGCGTGAAGCCGGCGACAAAGCAGATGATTCTCCCGGTCCACGGGGAACGTTCAGCCTGCATGGCGGACTGCATCTTCCGCATCGCCGACTGGTGGCCCATCACATAGTACCGGAGAGCGCTCACCACCTGGCTGTGCTGCGTTTTCCCGTCAAGGCCGACGGCATCTGCGATCTGGCGGTACGTCCTGCCCTGTCTTTTGAGTTCGTAGGCCGTCAGGATCTGTTTTTCCGTCAGCATTCCGTTACCTCCTTGTGTTGATATAACTTGTTGGTATCCCTCATGGTTTCACCTGCAGCTACGGGAGGTGCCGCGATCATGGTACGGGCCAACCAGGTTACTTGCGGAAGACGTCTGCCGTCGTGGCAGGCCGTGATGTGCAACCTGCCGGTATCCCTTGCAATATCTCACGGTATCACCGTCATTCCCGATGACTGTTGCCCTGGCGGCCTTGTCATCTTCAACCCGTTGGAATCCCTCGTCTTTCTCTGGGATGCCCTGTCCGTGCCGGGACGCTTGCCGCGAACGCTTCGTAGCATGGGAATGACATCGGCCCCCCTGTTGATGACATCCGCAGAAGACTGGACCGTCAGGCGTTCCAGGATACAGGGGAGGGTCAGGGAACGGGAGATCCTGCCGCCGGCGAAGGCGAATCCGTTGCGCGCGAAGGAGACGCCCCTGTCAGGATTGACATACATCGTGATGTCCCGGCCGGCAAGGGCCGCCGCCATGTCATCCAGGTAGCGGCATGAGGGGATCACCTCGTTGATGGTGTCGTACATGACCCTTTTGGGACATGCCCTGCCGGTCCTCTTCTCCATTGCCGCTTCCTTTCTCGTCAGTCTGGGCCCTAACATATTGAAGTCGGAAGTGACACGGGTGAGGTTATGTTTAATCTCGAGTTCCCTGCAGACATTCATTGCCCGGAGATAGCTGTAACCGTCGGGCCAGGTCTTCCGGTGAACATTGATACGATTGATAATCAGGTGGACGTGGTCCGGGTCGTGTTTGTAGATCGCGTACTGATGGCGGCCGCGGGATAACCCCATCTTGTCCATGAACTCGCCGGCAAGGTAAAGGAAGTCGGCGTCTACAAGATTCATGGCGTCTTGCACAGGGAGGCGAAGCGCAATGTGGAGTACGGGCTTAAGGACATCGGGCCTGCATCCCGCGAAAAGCTGCATGTCGTGTCCCAGGGAAGCGGGGCTGCAAGACCCGCCCAAAGGTATAATATTCGTCGCGATAAGCGGGCCTTTTCGCGAAGCGTAGAGCAAAACCCCGGCAAAGTCTTCGCCGCGGACTATCTTGGGGATCATAACGGTCCTCCGGATTCCGTGCACAGCCCGTCATCGTCATCGTCGTCTGCTTCAATGCCCAAGAAATCGTTCAGGTAAATAAGCTCTGTCCATATTTTGTCGAGCTCGAAAGCTGCATCCCCCAACAGTCTGTTGTCAACCCGGTGGTTCCGCTCGCTCCTTTGAAATGCGGCGTCAAGATCACACAGGGACCTGGCGATCGCGTTAAGGCACGTGATGACGTCGAACTCTTTCGGCAAGACGTTCAGGCCACACCTGTCACAATCATTTGCGAGATACACAGCCGGTGGCGCCTGGATTGTTGCCTTCGTCGCGGCTGCCGCGACATACCTGCTCATCGACATGCCGGCTGTCGCTGCCTGTTTCTGCATCTTTTCGTATTCCTCGGGGGTCACCCGAACAAATACAGGCCTCTGGCGTGTAATCCTTGCCGCCATGGACACCTCCCTGAAAAAAGTGATAGCACCCTGCACACCTTGCTGCTGCTGCTGCATGATAGCTAAAACGGCTGCAACCAAGTTTACATAATATTGTATACTTCGTAAAACACCGTGTGTCAATGCAAATCAGCTCATTGATAAAATAATTATGTTAACTTACGATATCGGCACCGGTAACAGCCTGAACATTCGGCAAATGGACACGGATACGTTTCCTGGACTTCGGGATCCGTTCCGGCCCGAAAAGAGGAATACTGCTTGAAATTCTGATAGTGATAAGATATTGTGGTTATTAGCTGTATTTTGTGAGATAGATACAGTTAATCAGGCAAATTAATCGAAGAAGGCAGGGATTTGAATCTCATTTATAAGAGCAGGGGCGGCCTGACAGCCTTTGTATCGAAAATGGACACGGAATCGCTTTGAAGCATAATCAAAAAGATGGTTTCGGACGGCCTTCAACCGTATCTGCAAATAGGCTGCGCCAAGTTCTTGTTGTGGTGGCGGGCGTCACGCCGCAGATCATCACCGAAACAATATACGCCCTGGGCACGGGACCGAGGCCCGTCGACCTCGACACCGTTTACATTGTCACGACAACCGTCGGGCGGGCGAAGGCGCAGGAAAACCTTATACAGCGGGGAATACTCCTGGACCTTATCAAAGAATACGGCCTCAAGCCCATTGATATCCGCGATGATTCGTTCGTAATGACACGGGACGGCAATGGTAACGAACTGGCAGACATAACCAACGATGATGATAACCGGGCGGTTGGCGATCTCATCACTACTCTCGTGCGCGACCTCACCAGCGACCCGGCGACGGTGCTCCATTGTTCAATAGCCGGCGGCCGCAAGACGATGGGTTTCTATCTCGGCGCGGCGCTGCAGCTTTTCGGAAGGCCCGCGGACAAGCTTTACCATGTCCTCGTCAGCCCGGAGTTCGAATCGAACCCTGAATTCTACTACCCCCCGAAAAAGCCCGCCATACTCGAATCGAGAGACATCGACGGGACGGTCAGGCGGCTCAACACCAGGGATGCAAAGGTCCAGCTCGCCGAACTGCCCTTTATCCGTCTCAGGGAAAAGCTTTCGCTCGAAGGGCAGAATTTCAGCGAGCTTATAAAGAAGGGTCAGGGGCAAGTGGATACGGCCGTTGTGCAGCCTGAATTGACGGTCGACCTGGCGGCAAGGATCGTGAGAATTGACGGTCACGTTATCGAAATGGCACCGGTCCTGATCCTCTTCTACACGATGCTCCTGCTGCGGAAGGTCGAGAATTGCCTTGATCCGCATCGGAAGACCTGCAGGGGGTGCAGGCGGTGTTTCGTAGAGGTGTCCGAACTCTCATCCAAGGGATCGGTCAGGGCAATGGCGGCACTGTGGGAGCGCATATTCCCGAACAGGACGGGCAAGGGCGAAGATTTCCTCGCCAGGTGGAAGGACGGCATGCGCCAGGAAACGGTGCGCCAGTATATCGCAAAGATAAAGCGTGCGATCGAGGCTGGTACCGCGGGCCGGCCGTTCGTTCCCTTCTGTACCGTCACGGGTGACAGGAGGTGGGGCAGCAGCACCTACGGGATCGACATAGAGCGCAGAAATATCAGGATCAGATAGAAATGTTTCGGAAACGTTTCTTTTGTGGTTTGACGTGACGCATTGGATTAGAATTTCAAGCACCATAGATGCCAGCAGGGGGTTCAGATGGACGATACTGTTTTTAAAATAGCGGTGGCAGCCTTTCTGCATGACATCGGCAAATTCGCCGAGCGTGCCGGAATGGAACTATCAACCGAATATCTTGACGGCAATGCGGCCCTGTACCAGCCCTCGTACCGGGGGCGGTATACCCACAAACATGCCGTGTATACCGCAGGTTTCCTTGAGAAATACAAAGACATCCTGCCCGGTGAACTGAACATGGCAGGATGGGGCGACGGGGATCCGTTTATCAACCTGGCGGCCATGCATCACAAGCCGGAGACGCCTCTGCAGTGGATAATCACCACCGCCGACCGGGTAAGCAGCGGCATGGACAGGGCGGAATTCGAAGAGTATGCGGGTGAGGTCTCTGTGAGGGATTACAGGAAGACCCGTCTCCTGCCCATCCTGGAGGGTCTCAGAACCGACGATAAGTGGCTGGCCGATAATCCTGAATCATACAAGTACCGGTATCCCCTCAGCGAGATATCACCTACGGCCATTTTCCCTTTCCCATGGAACAAGGAAGAAGCGGGGAAGAATGAGGATGTTACGGCCGAGTACAGGGCGCTGTTCGACCTTTTCTTGGAGAATCTCGGGAAACTCTACCACAGGGAGTACATTCGCCTCTGGTTCGAGCATTTCGACAGCCTCTTCAGGGTGTTCGCATCCCACATACCCGCCGCCACTGTCGGCAGGGTCATCCCCGACGTCTCGCTGTATGATCACTGCAAGACGACCGCGGCGATAGCCGTCGCCCTCTACCTGTACTGCCGTCACAAGGACCGCCTGCGCGAGGGGGACATCAGGAACGACGACGAAAGGATGATGCTCTGCGTTACCGGCGATTTTTACGGTATACAGGATTTCATTTTCTCGGAAGGCGGCAGCACGAACAGGGCATCGGCGAAGCTTCTCCGTGGCAGGTCCTTTGCCGTCTCGCTCCTGTCCGAACTTGCCGCGCACATGCTCTGCGAGGAAGCCGGCCTGCCCCTGTCGTCCGTCGTCCTCAACGCGGCGGGGAAATTCATGGCCATCCTGCCCAACACGGAGCCGTCCCGCAAGAGTGTCGAGAATGTCGAGAGAGACATAAACGCCTGGCTGACGGAACATTTCTTCGGGGAAGTGACCATCGGGCTATCGGCGGTGGAGACGTCGTGCGGCGATTTTCTCGCATCGGAATTCGAGGGCCTCTGGGAGCGGATATCCCTGGCCTCGGACAGGAGAAAACACCACAAGGTCGACCTTGAAAGATACGGAGGTGCCGTTTCCGGCTATCTCGACAAATTCAACAACGACCTTGACAGGAAACTCTGCCCGTTCTGCGGAAAGAGGCCTTCCAGCGCGAGGGTGGAAGGTGACCAGGTCCTCGGGGATACCCTGTCCTCCTGCGCTGTCTGCAGGGACCATATCTACCTGGGGACAAACCTCGTGAAGACCCGCAGGATGGCGGTTGTTGACGCCGGTGCGGAGATCCGGCATGACAGGCTGAGCGAACCCGTATTCGGCAGGTACCAGCTTTCCCTCAATGTTGAGGGAAAGCTTGACGCGTTAGCCCGTAAGGGAGAGCTTGTCAAGTACTGGGACATCTCCCGACCCGGCGATGCGGGGACGGACATGAGCATTGCGTTGCGGCCCATAAACGGGTACGTCCCCGTCTTTACAGCCGACGACAGAAACGACGAGATGCTGGAGCGCATCATGCTTGGAAAGAAGTCGGACAAGAAGATGAACGAACTCTTTGACCTGGCCGTACGGGAAGAGGGCCAGCCGAAACCCTTCAACTGGCTCGCCAGGATGGCGCCCTCAAGGAAAGAGGACGGCACATATTGGGGCATCGAGGCCCTCGGCGTGCTGAAAGCCGACATAGACCACCTTGGGGTTCTCTTCACCTGCGGGATACGGCATTCGAGCCTTTCTCGGCTTTCGACCTTGAGCAGGCAGGTCAACAATTACTTCTCGCTTCACATCCCCTTCATCTTGAGCACGCGGAAGGATTTTAACGATATCTACACCGTGTTCGCCGGGGGTGACGACCTTTTTCTGATAGGGCCGTGGAACAGGATAGTCACGTTCGCCCGGTTCCTCAGGGAGAGCTTCAGCGTTTACGCATGCCGCAACCGGGACGTGACCATCTCCGCGGGAATCTTCCTGTGCAAGCCGGGAGAGCCGGTTTTCTCTCTCGCGGAAGGGGCCGACAATGCCCTCGGACAGGCAAAAAACAACGACAGGGATTCTGTGACGCTCTTTGGCCTCCCCGTGAAATGGGAGACCTTCGACGACCTGGAAACGGTAAGGAGCACCATGGCGGCCTGGATGGAGGAGGACGTGATCAACAACGCCATGCTCTACAGGTTCAACGAGTTCATCGATATGGCAGGCAAGGAGAAAGAGCTTCGCGGCAAGGGAGCCGTCAGGCTTGAAGAGATGGAGTGTTTCAAGTGGAAGGCCAGGTTCAAATACACCCTGGCGCGCAACGTGGCGAAACGGCTCAAGGGACAGGCAAGGAAAGAGGCAGTTGCAGAGGTGGAGCGGATGGCGCAGTGGCTGGATAGCCACGGTTATGCCATGAGGATACCCCTCTGGCAGATATTGTATAACCAACGATAGGAGAATGAAGGAGGGAAAACTGCATGGACAGCTTCTGGAAGGACAAGGAAAAGAAGCAGATCGACCCCGAGCTTTTCTCTTCAAGGGCGGAAGATCTTGCCAGGAAAGTGTTCGCCGAGGCGAGCAGCACGGTCAACAACCACACCCAACTCAGGAAGTTTTACGACGAGGTGGTGCGCTTCGGGAGCATAGCGAAGACAGACCCGGGGGATTTCGAGAGAACCCTCCCGTACCTCAAGATGCTCAACGCAAAGGCGGCCTATGCGATGGGAAGAAAACTCATCTCGAAGAGTTTCAAGGACTTCATATCGGAGTCGCTCGGCCAGGTCACGGACAGATATGACTTCGAGGCCTTTGCGGGGCTTTTCGAGTCCTTCATGGGGTACTACAAATACTATGACAAGGGTGGTGAAGGAGCTAACCGGGGAGGTGGACGATGAGACTTAGGGAGATCAAGAAACTCGAGGGCACGATAACATTGAAAAGCGGGCTGCACATCGGCTCGGGCAACATGGAGATGCACATCGGCGGGACGGACAGCCCCGTCATCAAACATCCTCACACGCTCGAGCCATACATACCGGGTTCGTCCCTGAAGGGCAAGGTGAGGTCCTTGTTGGAGATGGAGAGCGGTCTTATGCCTTTCACGAAGGGTGATGTCATAAAAGGCAAGACCCTTCAGTCTGCGGAGGTGACGTCGAACGCCGAACTTGTGAGAAAAGGCGAGGCCATACTGAAAATATTCGGTTCCAGCGGTGACGACAGGGAAGAGGAGTCGGGATACGGGCCTACCCGGGTGGCCTTTGCCGATTGCTACCTCACAGAGGAATGCAGGCAGGAGGCGAAGGAGAAGCGTTGGCTCTTGACCGAGGAGAAATCCGAGAACGTCATCAACAGGATCAAAGGCACGGCCGAACATCCCCGTTTTATTGAAAGGGTCCCGGCCGGGGTCCGGTTCGGCTTTGTCATGACCTTCAAGATTTTGGACGACGGCGACGAGGATCTTTTTGAAACGGTGATCCTCAAGGGCCTCAAGCTCCTTGAGATGGACACCCTCGGGGGGAGCGGTAGCCGCGGATACGGGAGGATAGAGTTCGCCTTCACCGACGAGGCGATGGAGAGCAGGTTCAGGTCCTTCGATCCATTCAAATAGGAGAGGTGCCGTGAAAGTCTACGAGATCATCATCCAACCCGTAACGGGATTCGGGACCCCGTTGAAAGGGGACACCCTGTTCGGGCATCTTTGCTGGCAGGTCGCATACGACGAGACCATTTTGGGGCAAAGCCTCGGAGACCTCCTCAGCGTCTATCCGGAGAGGCCTTTTGCCGTGCTTTCGTCCGCCTGCCTGACGTCCGCAGGGGACGGAACGAGGCGCTATGCGGTACCGGCGCCAGCCCTCCCCATGGATTGGCTGTTCAATCTTCCCGCGGATAAGAAGGAGAAGATCCGGAAACGGAAGGATTATAAGAAAAAAGTGTGGATGCTGCTGCAAAGGGACACCAAGGCTCCGCCTTTCAAGGAAATGGGTTTTCTCGATGACGGTGAGCTTGCCCTGGAAATGAAAGGCCCGGGTCCCGCTGTGCCTGATTCCCGGATGCACAACAGGATAAACCGGCTCACCAACAGGACGGGAGAGGGTTTTGCGCCCTATTCGGTCGACCTGAGGGTGTATCCTCCAGGAACCGAGTTGGCCCTCTTCGCGGGGGTCGATCCGGACCTTGTCCCCATAGAGGCCGTCATGAGGTGTCTTGAGAGGATAGGCGACACGGGTTTCGGAAAGGACGCGTCCACGGGCCTCGGGCGGTTCAAACCGGTGGGATATGACGAGATCGATCTTGCAGCGATGGGAAGCGACACGCCCAACGCATGCTACACCCTTGCCCCCTGCGTACCGCAAAAGGATACTTTCTCCCGGATATTTTTCAGCCCGTTCACACGGTTCGGCAGGCACGGGGATGTGCTGGCAAAATCGTCGAACCCCTTCAAGAACCCCGTCATAATGGCGAACGAGGGGGCCGTTATGGTCCCCCGGGATATCGCTCAGGTGCTGAAGGCGCCCCATGTAGGGACGGCCGTCACCGGTGTGTCGAAAAGCGAAGAGAAGGCCGTAACCCAGGGGTATTCACTGTACGTACCTGTCAGATTGGAGGCAGACAATGGCTGAAGCGATCAGGGCACGGCTGCATGTTTTATCTCCCGTTCACATCGGGTGTGGAGATGAGTATGAACCCACGAGCTTTGTGATCCACCCCGACCAGAAAAGGCTGATCTCGTTCGATATGTTCCGGTTCTTCGACGGACTTGATGACGATGCACGGAAGACCATGACGAGGATTGCCGGCAAGGGCACTCTCGCGTCCATCATCGAACTCTACCGCTTCATTTTTTCACAGAGGTCGAATATCACGGGATGGGATGTCGGGATTTCCGATTCCGTCATTACCCGGTACCTGAAGGTCAAGGAACTCCCCCTCGACGAGAGGCGGCTGCAGCAGGAGTTGAACAACTTCCACATACCGAGGACGGCATACAACGCTCTTGACAACAGGCCTTATATACCGGGGAGTTCCCTGAAGGGTTCCATCCGGACGGGCTATCTGAGCCTCCTCGCGCGGGCGGGAGGCACGCGGCACGGCATAGAGACGATATTATCGGGCGGGCAGCCTCCGAATCCCGTCACCGGGCAGACCAACGCCCGGAAACTGGAGGAACAGCTCCTCGGGGGGAAATTCGACACAGACCCCTTCCGCATGGTCAAGGTCTCCGACCTCTCCCCCGCGGAGAACGTCAGGACGAGAATACTCTACGGCATCAACAGGAAGAAAAGCGAGGTCGGTGCAGGGCGCGGCGTCCCGCAGATATTGGAGGTAATATTACCCGGCTCCATTTTTGAAGGTGTTATCAGCATTGAGCCGCCTCTTAACGGCAGTGGTATAAGGATGCCTGTGGAAAAAGAGAAGCTCTTCAGTCTGGTGCAAAAGCACTACGCGAAGGTCTATAATGATGAACTGAAGACGGCCAGGGCGATCCACTATACCCCCCCGAGACCAAACGATGTGAAGAAACTGGTCGAAGGAAGGGGAAACTCTCCGCACCTCGTCCGCATCGGTTTCCACTCGGGCGCGGAGTCCGTGACCATCGAAGGTAACAGGACGATCACCATCAGGGGACCGGGAAGATCAAGGACGGAGAGGGACAGGGCAACGACTATCTGGCTCGCATCGGAGAATGAGAATCCGCAGAACAACCGGGCGATGATGCCCTTCGGCTGGGCGATGCTTGAGATCGAGGCAGGCCGGGCTGGGCAGGTGTAAGAGGAGCTATTCCGAGGAGGAAGGACGGATCCATGGCAAGTATCCACGTTTGTATGGTGTCAGGCCAGCCCATACCGAACCTGATCCCGCTGAAGATTGCCGGGTTAAGGCCGGACAAGGTCATTAACCTTGTAAGCCCCGGCATGCAGACAAGGGCGGAGCGTCTAAGGAAGATTGCCAACGAATGGGGCGTCGTCGTCGAGGAACGGCCGATCGTTCCTTACGACCTGCAAGCCGCCCGTGATACGTGCCTCGGGGTCCTGGCCGATTACGAGAGCGATGACGTGCTCCTCAATGTCACGGGTGGGACGAAGCTCATGGCGCTTGCAGCCTTCGAGGTTTTCCGCGAGGAAAAGAAGCGCATCATCTACGTGGACACGGAGGACGAAAGGATACAGGTGCTCTCCCCGGGGCAGGCCACCATACCCTTTGAGAGCGTCATAAAGGTACGGTCTTACCTGGCGGCTTACGGCCAGACGATAACCAGTCACAGGACAAATCCCGGGAAGGCACAGGGGAACCGGCAGATCACGAGGGCCTTCATCCAGAACATCGGTGAATACTCGTGGGCCATCAGCATCCTGAACGGGTATGCCGCTCCTCACAGGAAAACGAGGACATTCCCCCTTCAGGTCGCCGTCGACGAACGCCCCCGGGAAGTACCGGAACTGAGGGAGATCCTTTTTCTCCTGGAGGAAAAGGAAGTCATAGGCTTTCAAGACGACAAGATCGTCTTCCCCGACCTCGCGACCGTTGAGTTCCTTTCGGGCGGGTGGCTCGAGGAATATGTCTTCGATGCCGCATCATCCATTCCTCATTCCGATGTGAAGATGGGTGTAACGGTGGAATGGGCCCATGGGGGTTCACGGCCCACGGTGAATGAATATGATGTTATCTTCACCTACAACAACCGGTTGTATCTCATCGAGTGCAAGACCCGGCGGTTTTCGGGAGCCGACCGGGAGGACATCAACAGCGACATCATTTATAAGCTCGAGAGCCTGAGAGATGCGGCAGGGGGGCTGTACGGAAAGGGTATGCTCGTCTCATACCAGAAGCTGACCGACGCGCAGAAGAAAAGGCTTGCCGTGAACGGCCTTGAGTATTGCGACAGGAACGATCTGAAAAACCTGAAGGTAAAACTGGCCGGATGGACGAGGCCGAAGACGTGACGCGGGCCCGTCACGAAGCCCTGCATGAGAAGGATGGGGAACCTGTGAAAAGAGTTCTGATAGCCTTTCTGGGAAGAGGCGATTACCAGGAGACCATGTACGACGTGGACGGATCCCTCTACAGGGAAAGGCTTGCGTTCAGGGCTATCTATCGGCACTTTCACCCTATCGGGACAACATTCATCATAGGCACGGAAGAGTCGCAGTGGGAGATGCTCGCCGGTTTTCCCCACGAGAGGGTGACCATTCCCTACGGGCGCACCGTTTCCGATTTCTGGGAGACCTTCGACATTCTGGAACGGAAGATCGACGTGAAGGATTCCGATGTGATCTTCGACCTCACTCACGGATTCAGGGTACTCCCGCTCTTTGGCGCCATTTACGTGCGTTTTCTCCGTTACGTGGAGCCCTCTTTCCACCTATTGGGGATGTATTACGGAAGCTTTGAGCGCGGGAAGGAAGTGACGCCCGTGGTTGACCTCGCGCCCTTCATCGACCTTCTCGACTGGATGGACGCCGCGAACGCATTCATGGAGTATGGTGAGATGACTGCCTTCGCGGCAAAGGTGAGTTCCGCATACAACCGCGCCCACAAGGAAAAGAGCGCGGAAAAGCCGAAGGTCATGGGCATGTTTTCAAAAAAGCTCGAGAAAATGTCGCAGATCCTCCAGCTGACATACACGCCAATGCTGTCCCTCGAGAGCAAGCAAGTCTGTGCTATGCTCGAACAACCGGGCCTGCGCGAGGAGATCGGTACGTACGTCAAACCGCTGGGCCTTCTTCTCGACAGGATAGCGGGCATGGCATCGGCATTTGTGGAGCCGACGCTCTGGGAATCCCACCTGAAGGTTGCCGAGTGGTATAGTCGCAACAAGCGGTTTACTCAGTCCCTTCTCGTGTTGCGGGAGGTGATCATTACCTGCCTGTGCGAGAATACAGGCTCCGACCCCTATGACCTGGATGTGCGTGAACGGATTACCGCCGAATTGAACGAGCAATGCCAGACGTCGAAGGACCCGATACACAGGCTCTGGAACAGGGTGCGCAGGATAAGGAACAATGTCGGTCATGCATTCATGAAACAAAAAGATGACGAATCTACCCCGGCCAAGATGGCGGGAAGGATCAGGGAACTTATAGACGAGGCAAGTCTGGCCCTGAAAGGAAAGGAACGTTAGAATGATCATCATAGACATGTCGGTACTCCTTCAGGGGAATAACGCGAAATTCAAGGACCTGGACAGCCACGTGGCGCAGGCTCTCTCGCTGGCGGGGGAAGGGAACGATGTTCTGCTCACCGGGCAAGGCCCGATATGGCTGTACCTGAAGATCGCCCACGCCCTCCACGGCGTCGCGAGGAAATTGACCTACAGGTCTCCGGTGACGGGAGACCTTGTGATATTCGATCACAGCCCGGAATGAGCAGGAAAGCCGGTCCGGGAGCTCTTTGACAATTTAATAGACAAGGAGGTCAACAATAGAAACATTTCGGAAATATTTCCGCGGTAACTTTTCGCGACAGGGAAAAGTTGCACAACCCTATCCGCAACATGCAGGATTCATTCGTTGTTTGGATAGGGTGCTATAGGAAACCCGACCTCAATCAGAAGGTATTGCGAC
>Ga0172382_10009340_pt1 | contig 13402 bp, 11 predicted proteins | sample Leawel138RmetaG_FD_122245 | JGI IMG/M metagenome (GOLD analysis project Ga0172382, IMG submission 122245) | Leachate microbial communities from a municipal landfill in Southern Ontario, Canada - Leachate well 138R metaG | ecosystem: Engineered > Solid waste > Landfill > Unclassified | place...
AAGCAGAATACCGACCCCTCCTTCGGGGAGCATATCTCCCTGCCCAGGAGAGAGTAAGAAGTATGGTCGCTCCTCCCCGTTGAAGGAGCTATTGCCCGCACCGTTCACGCTGGCGAACGAGAGAGGATGAGAGACAAGCCTCTCTTTGCTCCTCTGCAGAACGGCAAGCACTCTCATTGTACAGCTCATCTTCTATCTCACCTCGTTTGAGAGCAGATAATCGCCGCTCTTTCCGCCGGTCTTGGCGAGCAGGCGAACTCCCTCTATCGACATACTTTTAGACACCGCCTTGCACATGTCGTATACGGTAAGCGCGGCAACAGACACCCCCGTGAGGGCCTCCATCTCCACTCCCGTCACATCCCTGCCCTTGACGACGCTTCGTATATAAACCCTACGGTCTTTAGTATGCAGCTCGCAAACAACCCTTGCGGATTCAATTTTGATCGGGTGACACAGGGGGATAAGCTCCCACGTCCTCTTCAAGGCCATTATTCCCGCAGTCTCCGCCATTCGGAGCACGTCTCCCTTTTTTGAACGAGCCCCCTCACCGAGGGCTTTGCATATTGCGTCATCCAGGACGATCCACCCTTCAGCCTCCGCAGTTCGAAGGGTGATAGCCTTCCCCCCAACGTCAACCATCAGAGGGCGACCGTGCTCATCCAGATGGGATAGGATATCCTCCATCCCTTCAGCCTCTCTCAACTTTTGTTCATCCTCCGATCCGCGACATATGCCGCTCCTCCTTCGGGTGCCCCAAGGGTTCCACTGCAGGGATGCCGGTCGCCCCCTCGCACGGCTTGTTCAATGCAGCGGCCAGCATGCCTTCCCGCACACCCTTTGCATCGCCTCTCCTAAGAGCCTCGATTATCGAGACCCCATCACTGCTGAAAAGGCAGGGACGTACCTCCCCAGTAGAGGTAACCCTGAGCCGGTTGCAGGTCTCGCAGAAGTGCTCGGACACGGCGGAGATCACTCCGATCATCTGTCCGGTGACGCTGTTGACCAGGTATCTTGCCGGGCCTCTTGGGGTTTCGGGCAAAGAGCTCTCTTCCCCTTTTAACAGCGGCGACCACAGAGCCGGGTCGGGCAGAAGAGAGAGTATCTCTGACACTGGCACAAACTGTTTTTTGAGCCATACATCGCTGTCCAGAGGCATGAACTCGATAAAGCGCAGAAAGAGCCCTTTTTCTCGCGAATAGCTTATGATCTCAGGAACCTCCTGGAGGTTAAAATCTCTCATGACCACAGTATTCAGCTTTACAGGGGTCTTCCTCAGCTTAACTACCGAGTCTATGCCACGGAGTACTAAGTTGAGGTCTCCGGTCCGTGTCATCTGCCTGAACTTTTCTTCATCCAGCGTGTCCAGGCTGATATTAAGCGAATCAAGAGGCAAAGGGGCCAGGTATTTTGCATCGCGCTCAAGAAATGAGCCGTTTGTAGTGACCGCAACGGCAATTGAGGGGAAAGTTCCGATTACCTCCTCCAGAAACTGAATGAAGCCCCTTCTTACGAACGGCTCCCCTCCGGTAAAACGTATTCTTTTTACCCCCAGCCCCTTCAGCACAGAGACCAGAAGTAATATATTCTCGTAGGTCATTATCTCCTCATGAGGTATCCAGTCGATGCCATCCTCGGGCATACAGTATCGGCAACGATAGTTGCACCGGTCCGTCACGGAGATTCTAACGTAATTCAGGACCCTTCCAAATGTATCCTTCAAGGCCAAGTTCATCTGTTTCCTCCCGTAATTATTGGGCATTCTCGCCTGGTTTCATTGAAAAGGCAGGCAAGGGACCCCTTGGGTGCCTCACCTCAAAGAGGGAGAAAAGCTACATTCGAGCTACCGTAGCTACGCCTAGCGCAATGGGACGACGAAGACCGGGAAGCCCGACTTTACAAGTCTTTGGGATAGATTTACGGCATCGGCTCTGGTGCTTCCGGCCGGGACAGTCACACGATAAAAAGTCTTCCCATGCACAACGCCGGTGGAGACCGCCGCTTTATAGCCCGCCCCCTCTGCCTGGCGGCGAACTGTCTCTGCGCTCTCTTTCTCGGTAAACGAGCCAATCTGGACCCCCCATCGCCCCTGTGCTGGCGCGGGAGTAGGTGTTGCAGGCTTTGGCGCGGGCGCTGGTTTAGGAGCCGGTTTTGGCGCGGGTTTTGGTGCAGGCGCTGGCTTTGGTGCAGGCGTTGTCACAGGAAGGGCCATCACCGGCTTTGGCACGGGAGTAGAGACAACAGGCTCTGCACCTGCTGGTTTTCCCAGGTCACCATGGACATTTATCGGAGTCGCCAGGTTTGGTGGCTCGCTATATGCAACCGGCTCACGAGGAATCACCGTTTGAACATTGATGACCGGCTCCGCAGGCGGCGTCTTATTATAGTTCTGATCTATAGGCAGGGGCGTGTAAGGAGTGTATTTAGATCCGGTGAAGAAGAAGAGCTTTACGCTTACAACTAAAAGACCAACGGCCACAAGCCCAATAACGGGCAGCATGATGTCGCCGAAGGGAATAACATTCTTCTTCTCTTTGTGCCTTCTGCTTTCTCTAACGGACACTGGCACCCCTCCCCGTCTGCCCTACTCTCCGAAGCTGTCCTATATTCTATTAAAGGGAGTTGGAGAACTTTTCCAGACTCCCTAATGCTAAACACAGCGCAACACGCGCAACCCAGTGGCAGTTCCTTCTGACGCCGAGGAGCAACGCTGTCTTTCGAATCATAAACATAATACTTCGAACAAAAAGCCTTGGCCTAATAGCGAGAATCCCTATTTCGCTCGGCAATCCTTAGTAAGCCGGGGCGCACCAAGAATTTTTAGCCCTGCTTCTTGTTTCTTCTAATTATCGAGGGGATGTCATACGGGTTTTTTGGCACTCCACTTATCGAAAACATATCCTCGTCCTGCACCGGTAGCACCTCGGCCTCTTCAAGAACCACTCCCGGAGCCTTCTGCTTCACCGTCGGAAACTTAGCCGCGAAATTAGTCACGGTCCTCTTTTCTTTCTCCGAGCTGAAACCAGTAGCTATGACGGTGATCTGGATTTTATCCGCCATATCCTCTGCGACCGTATGCCCCCAGATGACAATAGCGTCCTCGTCGGCCGTCTCAGTGATGATCTGTGCGGCCTTTCTGATCTCGTGGATGCCCAGGTCCGAACCGCCCGTGATGTTAAATAGTATCCCCTTTGCCCCCTTCATCGGGATGGACATCAACGGAGACTTGATTGCGGACTTTGCGGCTGCCTCGGCGCGGTTCTCACCTTCACCGGAGCCTATTCCCATTATCGCCGAACCCGCGTTCTGCATGACGGTCCTTACGTCGGCGAAGTCCACATTGATAAGGCTCGGCTTTAAAATGAGGTCGGTAACCCCCTGAACAGCCTGTCGTAACACTTCGTCGGCAAGTTTGTATGCCTCCGAGTGCTTAGTCTTCTCGTCAGTGAGCTCAAGAAGGCGATCATTCTCGACAACGAGCAGAGCATCTACTTTTTCCCTTAGAACTGTGATGCCCTCCGCGGCCTGTTTCCTCCTCCGGTTCATCTCAAAGGAGAAGGGGAAAGTGACCACTGCCACTACCAGGGCGCCAGCCTCCTTTGCGACCTCGGCAATCACGGGAGACGCTCCTGTGCCGGTCCCCCCGCCCATGCCAGCGGTAATGAAGACCATATCGGCTCCGGACACTACCTCCCGTATCTTGTCGATTGATTCCTTCGCACTGTTCATCCCAACCGTGGGGTCCGATCCTGCGCCAAGCCCCTTTGTCAACTTCTCTCCCAGCGTCACCTTCGAGCTGGCCTGAGAAAGGTGCAACGAACCGATGTCAGTATTTGCAGCGATAAAATGTACCCCTGAAACACCGCTTCTGATTATGTGATTCAGGGCGTTTCCGCCGCCTCCACCGACACCTACGACCTTGATCTCTTCCCTGTGGGGTCTTGGAGTTTCATTGATTTGGAAAACATGCTCCATCTTCTTTTCCTCCCCGAATGCGGAATGAAGCCGATTAGAAAAGTTCCTTGACGGACTTCTTAAGATAATCCATGAAACCGCGGAAGCCGTCCGTCCGGTCCCCTCCGCTCTTTCTCTGTTGCTTTACCGGGGCGCTGGTGGCATATTGGGTCGCGCCCGAACGAAGCTCAGAGATGGACGTCTCTATATATCTGTAAGGATTCCTATCCCTGCTTGTCATGTACCGTACCACGCCCGCGACAGTTGTGTACTCGCAGTCGTTTCTTCCCGGAGGCATCTGGTAGACGTCAAGCGGCTCGGCAATCCGAACTGGCAAGTTCAAGAGCTCCGAGGCAAACACCTCTATACCCTGAGTTTTTGCAACCCCGCCCGAAAGGACTATTCCGCCAGGGAACATATGCATGCTGTGCTCTGACAGCTGCTGTCTGACATGCTCGCCGAACAGCTCTTCAAGCCGACAGTTTACAACCTCGGCCGCCTCGGTCGTGCTGAACGTCTTCATGCGGCCGCGTACATCGACATCCAGCTCCTGTTGATCGATATCCTCGGAGTTCAAAGAGACAAGTTTCTTGACCTCTTCAGCCTTGCTTATAGGGATTTTCATCACATACGCGAGGTCGTTCGTGATATGATCACCGCCTATCGGGATGATAGATAGCTTTATGGGACGGCCGTCAGTATAGAGAGCCAGCCCCGTCGTGCCTCCTCCAATGCAGAGAGAAATAACACCAGCTCGCGTCTCCTCATCCGTCAGCGACCCCAATGCGCAAGCGAGCGATTTTATCACCAGGCCGCTCACCTGTATTCCGGCGCTCTCCACGCAATTTATGATATTCTGCACCACAGTGGTCGGGACGATAACCGACTGCAACTCCATCTCCAGGCGAATCCCCGTCATGCCAAGAGGATCGTCGATGCCCGAGTTGCCGTCGATTGAGTATTTCACCGGAATTGTATGAAGGATAACACGATTTGGAGGGATGGAAAGCTCACTCTGAGCCGCTTCGATGACCCTCTCAACGTCTGATATCTGAACCTGGCGCGGCATCCTGCCGAGGGAGACCATCCCCCTGGAAGTTATGGAATTAACCTCCATTCCGCTGAAGGAGACTGTGGCCTCCTCTATGGGGAATCCAACCATGTTCTCTGCGTCCTTGATCGCCTGGCGAACAGACCTTACCGCCTGCTCAAGGTTAATTATCAAACCCTTTCGAATGCCCTGGGATGGAGCGTATCCCACGCCGATTATCTGAGCCTCCTGGAAACGGGAATCCCTCTCCGCAATCACCACGGATATTTTACTCGTACCAAGATCCAGCCCAACTAATATTTCCGGCTCTTTGTACATTTATTTCCCGCTCCCTTCCTGATCGCCGCTCGCCATACTCCGGACGATAATCTTATCTGTGTAGGTTGTGTCTATTATAATATTGTCGCCTAGAAAATGTAACTGCTCCAGGACCTGCGTTAGAGCGGACGCAAGGCTGTTCCAGTGGGATCTGTCACCCCAGAGGAGCAAGCTCGATCCTCCTTTTAGAGAGAGCGTTAACAGGTAACGCCCTTCCCTCCTGGCCACGCCTATCCGTTCAACACGGGTAATCCACCTGTTCTCCGTAAGCCCTGCGAGCCATCCAGCAAGTAGGTCAATCGGGAAGACAACCTTTGTAGCCACCATCAACTCGCCCTCTGCGGAAGGAGGTGGAAACTCCTCGGAGAATGCAAAAGGCGGCCCTACGGGCGGTTTTATCCCTTTGAGCAGCTCGTTCAGCTCGTGGTCGCTTTCCCAGGCAACCCCTTCTCTTGAGACATAGTACCACTCCCCCCCCCAGCTGGCCCTTATCCAGGGGATAAGCGGGCTGACACTGATGGAAGCACCAGCTATTCCCCTGCGGGATATGGTACACGCAAGCGGTGACTCCCGCTCGATGCTCCTCTGCAGGCCTTCTCTCTCCCAGAAGAATACCGGCCAGAATCGAAGGGCCGAGGGGCTAACGTTCTTCCAGAAAAACAACTCGGCTATCGGATCCAAAGATTCAACCCGCAGGTTATTCATGGATAAAAACTGAAAATATGATTCGCACCCCATCGCCACGCCGAAAACGAAAGCAATCAGGGAGAAAAATGCGCGCCATTTAGACATTATACATCACAAAGCATAAACTGATAATTTTCCGAGTCTCGCTTTAGCGGTTCATAAAAACACACTTCGAAGGGGCGTGCGGGGACAGGGAATAATTTTCCCCATTCCCTGCGGACTCATCATGCCCGTACGCCTGTCGCTATCCTGCAAGTACGGGTGACTGAGGTTCTCTGTGTCCCCGGGCATGTGAACTGGCATTTGCCTTCACCAGAAGGCTTTCGCCAATAATCGATACGTCGCCCGCTCCTATAGTCAGGACAATATCACCCTCCTCGCAGATTTCTTCCAAGGTTGACGCTGCATCCTCAAGGGATGTACACATCGTACAGGCCATTTTCATTTGCTCGGGGAGGTTATCGGCTATAAGGAGAGAGGTTATCCCAGGTATCGGGTCCTCATCAGCCTGATAGACCGGCAGAAGCAGTAGCCTGTCCGCCATTGAAAGCACTTGGGAGAACTCTCTGTACAGCGCCCTCGTCCTGGTATATCTGTGAGGCTGGAAGACTACTATCAGGCGTCTCTGCGGGAACATCCTTTCCAATGTCCCCAACGTAGCGGCGATCTCTCTGGGATGATGCCCGTAGTCGTCGTATACATCGATACCCTTGAATGCCCCTATATGTTGTAAACGCCGTTTCGCCCCTCGGAAGGCGCGAAGGGTTCGCTTGATGACGGCGAGAGGCACTCCCAGTCTGTGAGAGACCGCGCAGGCTGCCAGGGAGTTGAGGATGTTGTGCTCACCTGAAATCGACAGCTCAATCTCCTCCAGAACCTTCCCCTTGTGCATAAGAGAGAAGGAAACCCCGCCGCCCGGCTTGTGAAGAATGTCGCCCGCGCCCCAATCCCATGCTCCACCCCAGCCATACGAGACCGAGCCCCTTGGGATAAGCCCCATGGATTTCAGCCTTGAAAGGCCAGGATCTTCTGCGCAGTAGACGAGAAAACCGTCTTTCTTCAAGTTTAAGATATATCGACCGAAGGCCTCGAGGACGCTCTCGAAGGTGGGATAAAAGTTGACATGATCCCAGTCTACATTAGTGATCACAGAAATCGCGGGGTGGAACTTCTCAAAGGAGCCGTCGCTTTCATCCAGCTCCGCCACCATGTACTCACCTTTTCCGAGCTTTGCGTTCACTCCGATATCGCACAGCTCTCCTCCGATGGCAAGGGTGGGGTTCATACCCGCCTGCTCAAGTATTAGGGATATCATAGAGGAGGTTGTCGTTTTTCCGTGCGTTCCGGCAATTCCTACCCCGAAGCGCGAGTCGAACAACCAGCTCAGGACCTCCCCCCTCTTTGCGACAGCCACTCCTTTGGCCCTTGCCGCCACTATTTCGTCATTATCCTCAGGGATAGCGCTGCTGTATATGAGGAGGTCGGGAAGGAACTTCTCCATGTGGGCACGACCATGCCCAAGAACGACTGCAACACCTTCCTTTAGGACTTTGTCAATGTAAGATGTGTGAATCATGTCACATCCGCTCACCTCGAAGCCTAGTTCTGCAAGCAAAAGCGCAAGCCCGCTCATGCCAGCCCCGCCGATACCCATCAGGTGAACTCTGTGAATGCCGACGAAATGCGATATTGTAGTCTCCAATTAAATAATCTCCCTTCCAACACTGGACGAGATCAGCCGCCACAAAGATTCTGACTCATCTCCCTCTATAAAAGGCCGCTCGGATCCCCTTTCTTTACCCAGGACCGTCCGCAGGCTTTTTTTCAATAACTCCGGCGCTTCATCCTCACGCCAGATCTCGCCCGCATTCCGCTCCACAAAACAACGGGCGTTAATCTCTTGATGATTATCCGCAGCCTGGGGCCACGGCACCACAACGGCCGGGATCCCAAGAGCCGCCAACTCCGCCAGAGTCGAGGCACCGCCTCGCGTCACTGCGGCGTCAATCAGGGAATAGAACCCGGACATATCCCGTTGCTTTTCTATGCTATAAATATCGCCTGGGCCGTTCTCCTTACACCCCGTTGAACCGTTGCCAGGAATGGCTCCCAGGATCAAAAAGGAAATCCCCTCGAAGATCGGGTCTTGAACTACGGCACTTGATAATTGTATCAGTCGTTGGCTGATAAGTGAACCTCCAAGGACGCCGACAATCTTACCCTTTGGGAGAGGTTCCGAAAAGCCCAGCTCTGACCAGGCCTCCTCGGGAGATTTCATCGTGAATTTTCTAACTGGAATCCCGGTCACATGAAACTCCCCGGATGAAAACGGAGTGCAGACGCTCCATCCGGCGGCGACTTCTTTCCCTAAGAACCGCGACAGCCGGGTCGTCCTCCCCGCTACCCCGTTCTGTTCGTGAACGACGGCAGGAATACGGAAAAGATGACATGCAATCAGCGGGATAAGGGATACATAACCTCCGAAGAGAACGCATGCATCCACAGGATGCCTCTTGATCATCCTTTTGAACTCAAAATACGATCTGCACAACTCTTTAATACGAGAGAGCTTTTGAACCAGCCCACTTACCCCGAAGGGGGACCCGCTCGTCGAGAGAACGCAAGGTTTAATCCCTAACCCTTCGTACATCTCCCTCTCCGCAGGACGAGAGCCACAGACAAAAGACACGTTCACCTCCCTGTGCCGTGCTCTGATCCACTCTCCGAAGGCGATCGCCGGAAGGATATGCCCCCCGGTTCCTCCTGCAACCAGGCATATATGATTCATAAGGCGACAGCCTCCCTACAGACCCTCATGATCAACCCAACTCTTATCCACATGAATAGAAGGGAGCTTCCTCCGTAGCTGATAAAGGGAAGAGGAATGCCGGTGAGAGGCATTAGCTTGAGAACGCCACCAAGATTGATAAACAAGGGGATGAGCATCGAGGCCGTCACGCCCCAGAGGAGAGAGGAGTAGAATGGGTCCTCCATGCTTCTGTAGACGGTATATGCCCGAAAGGTCCAGATTATGAACAGGAAAAGGACCAAAAACGAACCTACGAAGCCGAATTCCTCCCCTATGGTGGCGAAGATATAGTCCGTGCGAGCTGCGGGAAGATAGTTCAGTTTCTGCAGCCCCTTACCGATGCCCACCCCCAGCAGCCCTCCGTTTGCGAATGCCACCATTCCCTGGATCACCTGGAAACCGCTTTTAAGCGGCTCCTCCCAAGGATCTACAAAAGCCATGTATCTTCTCAGCCGATAGCCTGCCTGAATGATAATAAAGAAGAAGAAGACAAATCCTGCGCCTCCGAACAGGATAGGCCAGCTCCACCCCCGTGTCTCGACATGGACTGCCATAGTGAGGGCAAAGATAAGGATAGTGCCACCCATATTAGGCTGAAAGATCAGTGGAAGCGCGGAGAACCCCAAAACCGGAGCGGTAAGGGAGAAAAAGGCGCGCATGCCCTTCTTCGGTGACTTCGTCAGTATCTTTGACAGGTGAACCGCTACCGCCAGGGAGAGCAGCTCTATCGGCTGGAAGCGGAGACCGCCAAATCCAATCCATCGCCTGGCACCGCCGGCCTTAACGCCGAGTCCTGGTATCAGCGTCATTATCAGCAAAACAATAGCGGTAACCCAGAGGAGACCGCTGTACTCCCTCCATTTCTCCACAGGGATAAGATAGACTGACAGCATGGCGAGGATGGAGATGAAAAGCCACTGCACCTGGCGCATTCCGAGGGCGAAAGGCGAGCCAAACTCCTCAAGCGCCGTGTGCGAGGTCAGGGAGAATATCATTAGTATGCCGAATGCATTCAGGACAAGGGGAATAATCCACAGGATGGGGTCCACGCCGATACGGTACTTCCTATTTTCATATCTATACTCGAGGGTCTGTTCCAAATCCACTTTCATCTTTCCGCCTCGCTCTTCAACCTCATCACCAGCTGTTTAAAATGCTCCCCTCTTTTTTCGTAGTTTGGGTACATGTCCCAACTGGTACATGCGGGCGAAAGCAGAACGACGCTGTGCGGTGGCGCCTTATGCGATGCGATCCTTACCGCCTCATCCATCGAATCGACCCGAACAATTTCAGGGCAACCCGCCGCAATAAGGGCCTCTGCAATCCTCTCTCTCTCAGCCCCCAGGACGACGGCCGCTATAGCCTCTCTTTTCACTGCTTCCGCAAGCGGCGCGTAATCCTCTCCCTTCCCCTTACCCCCAAGTATTACAACCTTCGGTCCCGCAAGGGATTCCAACGCGGTCGCGCTCGCAGCCACGTTGGTTCCCTTTGAGTCATCCACGTATGTCACATCACGTACCGTGGCCACGTATTCACACCTGTGGGACAGGCCTTGAAAACCGGAGAACAGGCCACCGTTAAAAACGCCTCTTTCAGATAGAAGTCGCACGGAGGCCGCCGCAAAAGAGGCGTTCTCGATGTTGTGTCTCCCCATCAGAGGGACCTCGTCAAAACGGAAAAGCACCTCCTGTTCGTCGCTTGGCCAGTGCATCACCAGCTGTCCGGACAACTGATCGGCTACGAAAGATCCGGGGCACGGTCGGGAATCGTCGCTCCAAGAGAAAGAAAAAACGTTCTCCCCTACTGGACCACGATCGAACAGGAGAGGGTGTTCCCTCCTCTGAACAAGCGCGTATCCTCCGAGCTTAAGTGTGAGGAGGATGTTTGACTTAGCCCTTACGTACTCGCCGTAGCTGCCGTGCCAGTCGATGTGATCTGGGGCCAGGTTCGTAACCACAGCCAGATCGCATGAGAAGCGAGTATTCCAGTGGAGCTGGAAGCTACTCAATTCGGCAACGATGTAATCCCGTTTTTGCAGTGCTGCACCCGCGATCGACCTGCCGATGTTCCCAACCACATCGACTGAGAACCCGGCTCCGCTCAGAAGGTGACCGATCAGAGCGGTCGTGGTGCTCTTTCCGTTACTGCCAGTTACCCCGATGACCTTCCCCTGAAGATATGGAGCTACGAAGTCCAGCTCTCCCACCACCGGTATGCCCCTTCTGATGGCGTCAGTCACGGGCCACGCTTTGGGTGAGACTCCAGAGCCAACAAGGATACAATCGGTTTCAAAGAGCCTGGGGGTGTGCCCCCCCTCCTCCCATTCGATTCCGCGTTCACCGAACAGATTGGCGGTATCCACTCCCGGCATCTTCTTCGCGTCTGAGACGAAAACCCTCGCTCCGAGAGTATGCGCAAGGAGAGCAAGCCCCGCTCCGCTGACCCCCGCTCCAACAACCGTTATCCTCTTTCCCTCAAGGCTTACAATCTCACCCTGCATCTCTTCACACTCTCCCCTGAAGGGCGCTTTGAATAAGAAGCGCACCCACAATCAGTCCCACCCCGTGGATTATCCAAAACCTGGTCACTATCTGTGTTTCACTCCAACCTGACAGCTCAAAATGATGGTGAAAAGGGCTCATCCTGAAGACCTTTCGCTTGAACTTATGAATTGCGACCAACTGTATCGCGACCGAGACTATCTCCAGGCCAAAGAGAAAACCCAGAGGGAAGAGCGCTATCAGGAAGTCCGAGTGAACACAGAGGGCAACCAGCATTCCAGCCAGAAAGTGTGATCCTACATCTCCCATGAAGACCTTGGCCGGGTGGGCGTTGTGCCAGAGAAAACCGGCGCAAATCGCTGAACCAACAAGAGAGAGACACATAACCTGCGTCTCGGGAGCAAGCCAGAGCAAAGCGCCCGTGAAGGAGATCAGCGAGACTCCGGCAGCCAGCCCATCCAGTCCGTCTGTGACATTCACAGCATTCAGCATTCCGATAGAAAAAAGTGTGAGCAGGGGAACTGCAAATACTGGCGGCACATGGAACCCCGGCCAGAGATACAGCCCATGCCCCAAAGCGATCCAGCAGCTCCAGGGCACTGTCAGGGCTATCTGAGCGTACAGCTTGTGAAGACTTGGCAGCCCCTCGCTCGAGCGCCTGCTGAACTTTATCCAATCGTCGAAGAAACCTATTCCAGCCGCGCCCAGGGGAAGCAGCCACAGCAACGCGACGTCGATCACCCTTACATCTGCTATGAACACGGCGACAGGGATGCTCACAAGAGCCGAGAAGATAAATGCCACCCCTCCCATCGACGGCGTCGATGATTTCGTTTGTATGTGACTCTCAAGGCCGTAGCTCTTCTGGATCTGAACCACACGCCATCTGTTAAGCAGTGAAATCCAGTATTCCGAGGACCATATCTGGAGCAGGAAGAGACCGAGCCAAACACAAGCGAGTTTCATCCTTCTCCCCCCTCTAGGAGCACTTCGACCAGCCTCTCCAGCCTGTTGCCGCGCGATCCCTTCACAATAACCAGGTCTCCCTCTGCAAGCTCCGGCTTAAGGAGAGCACCAAGCAAGGCCGGGTCCTCGAAGAATTCGACCTTCGGAGGGCGGAGGCTTGAGGAACAGGCTTGACGCCACAGGGCTCCTGTAAGAAACACCTTTGCGAAGCCTCCAATAAGGGGTATCAGATCACGGTGGTAACTCTCCGCATCCTTGCCCAGTTCACGCATCTCACCGAGCACGGCTATGCGGCGTTTATACTTCAGGCTAAGCACCTCGGTTAGGGCAGCCATCATAGACGCAGGATTCGCGTTGTACGAGTCATCAAGAACCACTGCCCCCGAGTCGATCCTGTAGAAACGGCCCCTTCCCTGCGGAGGTTCGATGGAGCGAACGCCCGCGAGCGCCCCCTCGACAGAAGCTCCAAGATGTATCGCCGAGGCTATCCCGAAGGCCGCAGCAAGTGCGGAATGGCGTCCAAAAAGCGGGGACTCGGCATGATACAGTCTTTCGCCGTACTGCAAATCGAAGGAAAGGGCAGGGGCTCCTTCGCTCAGGGCGAAGCAAACATTCCTTATAGAGAAGACATTATCACCGAATCCAACGCTTAAACGCAGGAGCCCGTCGGGCAGAGCATCGCATCTTCTTGAGATTAGCGGGTTATCGCCCGAGTACATTACTGACCTTAATGCCGGCGACTCCGCAATCTCGAACTTGGCCTCGAGCACACCCTCCACGGAGCCCAGCCCTTCGAGATGCGCCGCCGCCACCTCGGTGATGACGGATACTGTCGGCGGGAAGAAATCTACCATCTCCCTTATCTCTCCGGGGTGGTTTGTCCCCATTTCAAGGAGAAGGACCTCGCAGTCGGCAGGCATTGCCAGGACAGAGAGCGAGCAACCGATAAGAGTGTTGTAGCTGTGCTCCGCGGAGTGGACATTAAACGAGGGCGCGAGACAGGCGCGAATCATCTCTCTGGTGGTCGTCTTTCCTACGCTGCCGGTCACGGCGATAATCTCGGGAATAGGAGTCGAACCAAGGAACCGCCTTGCCATCTCAGGTATGGCGACATAA
>Ga0172382_10009341_pt1 | contig 13402 bp, 14 predicted proteins | sample Leawel138RmetaG_FD_122245 | JGI IMG/M metagenome (GOLD analysis project Ga0172382, IMG submission 122245) | Leachate microbial communities from a municipal landfill in Southern Ontario, Canada - Leachate well 138R metaG | ecosystem: Engineered > Solid waste > Landfill > Unclassified | place...
GAGATAGGCCTCGGGGTGGTTGTGCTCGATCGAGTTGGCGATCGACTGCAGCATCACGGTCTTGCCGGTGCGCGGCGGCGCGACGATCAAGCCACGCTGGCCCTTGCCCAGCGGCGCGACCATTTCGATGACGCGCGGCGTGTTGTCCTTGTTGGTCGGGTCGTCCAACTCGAGATTGAGTTTCTCGTTCGGATACAGCGGCGTCAGGTTGTCGAAGTTGATGCGGTGGCGAACCGCGTCGGGTACATCGAAATTGATCGTGTTGACCTTGAGGAGCGCGAAATACCGCTCGCCGTCTTTGGGCGCCCGAATCTCGCCTTCGACCGTATCGCCGGTGCGCAGGCTGAACCGCCGCACCTGGCTGGGCGATATGTAGATGTCGTCGGGACCGGGGAGGTAATTGGCCTCGGGCGACCGCAGGAAACCAAAGCCATCCTGGAGGACTTCCAGCACGCCATCGCCATAGATCGCGGTGTCGTTGTCGGCCAGCGCCTTGAGAATGGCGAACAGCATGTCCTGCTTGCGCAGGCTGCTGGCATTCTCGATTTCGAGCTCCTCCGCCAACGCCAAGAGTTCGGTCGGAGACTTTTTCTTCAGCTCCTGAAGGTGCATTCTATGTCCACGATCTGTGACGCCGGCGAGAACCGCGGCGTATGGTGCCTGGGGAGACCGGTCTTCGTGGTCATTGCAAAGACAGCCGCGGTGCCGCTGGCCGGTTCGGAATGATCTGTGAAGCGCCGGTGGAGGGGATCGCCAATTCTGGCAAGACGTCAGGATGGAACGAGAGTTATCGTCCCGTCTGGTTTACGGTTAGGCGCATCAAAGGCCGCTGTCAATTGTTTCATTCGGCACGAAAGGCTAAATTCGCGCTCTTTTCCTAAAAAGGCTTCACGATCACCAGGATGACAATGCCCAGCAACAGCACCGTCGGAACCTCGTTGGCAACACGGTAGAACTTGTGGGATCGGGTGTTGCGGTCGGCCAGGAAGTCCTTGCGCCAGCGGGCATAGAACCCATGGCAGACCGCCATCAGAATGACCAGCGTCAGCTTGCCGTGCATCCATCCGGCCGTCATCCATACCGGGAACATCATAAGCCCGGTGATGAACACCACCACCAGCGATGGGTTCATGATGCCGCGCAGCAGGCGGCGCTCCATGACCTTGAACGTCTCAGACTGCTCGCTGCCAACGGTCGTTTCGGCATGGTACACGTACAAACGCGGTAGGTAGAACAGCCCCGCCATCCAGGTGATGATGCTGATGACATGCAGCGCCTTGACCCAGGCATAGGCCGTGCTGCCAAGCTCGACGATCACCGGCATGGGCCGCTCTCCGTTCGGTTGGGACAGACGCCGAGGCCGCCGGGGCACAGCCGCCCGCCATCCTGGGAACACGGGCTGCACGTCCCGGCCAGGGCGCCGCGCACCAGGGCGGCCAGCCCGTCGATGAACACCGGGTCGGACGACACCGTCGGCACCCGATGGAACCCCGGAACGCCCGAATGCTCGGCCAGTTCGCGGTATTCCTCGTCCAGTTCGACCAGGGTTTCCGAATGCTCGGACACGAACGCAATGGGCACCACCACCACCGGCACCTTGTCGGCCCCGGCGCGGCGGATCTCGGCATCGGTCGATGGCCCGATCCACTCCAGCGGCCCGACGCGGCTCTGATAGCACACCTGCCAGTCCAAGCCCGGCAGGGCCATTTTTTCGACCACGCGGGCGGCGGTCTGCTCGACCTGCCACTGGTAGGGGTCGCCGCGATCAATTACCTTCTTGGGCAGCCCGTGCGCGGAAAACAGCACTCTCGGGCGGTCCATGGCACGCGCCGCCTCGGCCACCCGCTGCGCCATGCTGTCAATCCAGCCCGATGCAGTCGGCCAGCAACATACCTCGACCGAAGGCACCCGCAGACCCTGCCGCGCGGCTTCCTCCCGCCAGGCCTTCAGCGAACTGCCCGATGTCGCGCCCGAGTACTGCGGGTAAAGCGGCAGCAAGACAATGCGATCCGGCGCATAGGCTTTCACCGCCGCCACCGTCTCAGCCGTCATCGGATGCCAGTACCGCATGGCGATGAACGCCCGCGTGCCCTGGCCCAGCACACCCTCCAAAGCCCGCGCTTGATCCTGCGTCTGCTCCAGCAACGGCGACTTGCCACCCAGCCGGGCATAGATTTGCTGCGCGATCGGCGCCCGTCGCTTGGAGATGAACCGCGCCAGTGCCCACCGGATCGGCCCCGGCGCGCCAATGATCGCCGGGTCGTTGAACAGGTTGAACAGGAACGGCCGTACCGCCTTTGGGCTGTCCGGTCCCCCCAGGTTGAACAGAACGACGGCGAGCTTTTCCATGGTATCTCCGAAGAAATTGGGCGCTGCCCAAGCCCGCCAAGGGCCATTGGCCCTTGGAACCCATGACGGTACTGCACACTTCCTTGCGCCGCAGGCAGGCAATGGTGCCATTGAATGCGCTGCGCGCGGCTTAACTCCTCCCCCATTCCCGAGGTCCAGGAGGCCAAGCCTCCTGGCGGGTCCGGGCAGAGCCCGGCTCCTACCCCTTAAACGCCCGAATGCGATCGGCCAACCGGGCCACGTTCTCCGGCGGCGTATGGGGTACGATGCCGTGACCGAGGTTGAACACGAACGGACCATGGCCCAAGGCGTTGAGGATGGTGTCCACGGCGCGATCCATGGCCTCGCCGCCGACCACCAGCATGATGGGGTCGAGGTTGCCCTGTACGGTCACGAGCGGCTGGAGGTGTTCGGCCGCCCATGCCACCGGAACCGTGGTGTCGATGCTGACGGCGTCGCACCCGGACTCGCGGGCGAAGTCCTTGTACAACTCTCCAGCCCCGCGCGGGAAGCCAATCACCGGCAGGCCGGGCACGGCGGCTTTCACCTTCTCGGTAATGCGGCGGATGGGGTCGAGCGACCAGCGGCGGAACTCGGCCTCGGGCAGCACCCCGGCCCAACTGTCGAAGATCTGCACCGCCTCGGCCCCGGCCTCAGCCTGAGCGATCAGGTAATCGGCCGAGGCTTCGACCAGGGTGTCGATCAGGCGGCCGAACAATTCGGGCTGCCCATAGGCCCACCGCTTGGTCTCGGCGTAGTCCTTGGACCCGCCGCCCTCAATCATATAGGTCGCCACCGTCCAGGGAGCCCCGCAGAAGCCGATCAGGGCCGTCGTGGGAGGGATGGCGGCCGACAGGCCCTTAACCGTCTCCAGCACCGGCGCAAGGTGACTGCGCACTGTACCAAGAGTGAGCGCCTCGACATCGGCAGCCCCTTGCAAGGGGTCGAGCTGCGGCCCTTCGCCCTGCACGAACCGCACGGATCGGCCGAGCGCATCAGGAATGACCAGGATGTCGGAAAACAGGATAGCCGCGTCCATGCCGTAGCGCCGCAACGGCTGCAGCGTCACCTCGATGGCCTTGTCCGGGCTGTAACACAGGTTCAGGAACCCGCCGGCGTCGCCGCGTGTGGCGCGGTATTCCGGCAGATAGCGCCCGGCCTGACGCATCAGCCAGAACGGCGGCGGCGTCACGGTTTCCCCAGCCAGGGCACGCAGGAAACGCTTCTCGATCTTCTGATGGGTCTTTTCGGTCACGGGCTTTCCCCTTTATGCACACTCCCTCTTACACAATTCATTTTTTGAATGAAAGGTTGGGGTGGATAGTGGATGCCTGTGGACAACGGGGATCCCATTTCCTCCACCGCCTCATCCACAGATCCTTGTGGATAAAACGGGGGATGGACTTCCCTTGCGGATAGGCTCTGGAAATAATGGATCGACTCGGCAAAAGGCGGCTTTCAGGCTGGGGAGATGAATCATGGGGATAGTGTGGATAACTACGGTCTTGGATGCCTTGTCCCCGAGAGTCACGGCAATGCCGGGATTCCGTCCCCAGGAGGATGACTCAGCGGGCGGAATACGGGGCATGGTGCAGGACGGATCACTGGAACGGACTTTGGCTCGCTTTATCCCCAGTCGCGGTCCTTCTATCCCCAGGGATTGTGGATAATGAAAAGCATCCATCTGCATCTCGTTTCGGATTCCAGTGGCGAGACGGTCAGCGCAATCGCCCGCGCCTGCCTCGTGCAGTTCGAGGATGTCACCGTCAACCAGCACCTGTGGTGGCTGGTGCGCACGCCCGGTCAGGCCAAGCGCGTCCTGGACGGCATCGTGGCCGACCGGGGGCTGGTCATCTACACCGTGGTCGACCCCGCCATCCGCGAGCAGCTTGAAGAAGGCTTCCGCGACTTTGACATTGCCAGCATCCCGGTTCTCGACCCGGTGATGACCGCCCTGTCCGGATTGTTACAGGCGGCGGTCGGTGGCCAGCCGGGGCGCCAGCACGTCATGGATGCCGACTACTTCCGTCGCATCGACGCCATGCAGTTCACCATCGAGCATGACGACGGCCAATCCATGGCCCGCGTCGCCGAAGCCGATATCATCCTGTTTGGCGTCTCGCGGACCTCCAAGACGCCATTATCAATCTACCTCGCCAACCGAGGCCTCAAGACCGTCAACGTTCCGGTGGTGCCGGGCATTCCCCTGCCCGCCGAGGCCCTCAGCACGCCCCTGCCGCTCAAGGTCGGCCTGACCCGCGAACCGCGCTCCCTGACCGACATCCGGCGCCATCGCCTGCACATGATGAAACAGGCGCCCGACAGCAGCGACTACGCCGACGAGGAGGTGGTCCGCGCCGAGGTCCAGGAGGCCCGGAGGTTATTTGGTCGCCACGGCTTTCCCGTGATCGACATGACCCGGAAATCCATCGAAGAAGCCGCCGCCGCGATCTTGCAGTTGCATATCGAACATCAGCGGAAGGCGAGGACGTGAAGGGTGGGCGCTGCCCATGCCCGCCAGGAGGCGCCGCCTCCTGGACCTTGGGAATAAGTCATGGGTTTAAAGGGCCAATGGCCCTTTGCGGGTCCGGGCAGAGCCCAGCTACTTTCAAAGGAATCACGCAATGACCAACCTAATCCTGGCCTCGGGCAGCGCGTCGCGGCGGGCGATGCTGGAGGCGGCGGGGATTGCCTGCACCGTTGACGCGCCGAGTGTGGACGAGGCGGGGGTGAAGGCTGCCTTGCAGGCGGAGGGTGCGTCGGCCGGGGATGTGGCGGAGGCGCTGGCCGAGCTTAAGGCCATGCGGATTTCGCGGCGCGCGCCGGGAGCGTTGGTGTTGGGCGGCGATCAGATGTTGGATTGTGATGGGGAGTGGTTCGACAAGGCGGAAACGCTCGCGGACGCGCGGGCCGTGCTGCAATCGTTACGCGGCCGGACACATCGGCTGGTGAGCGCCGCCGTGATCGTGCGCGACGGGCAGCGGGTATGGCATACGGTGGCCGAGGCGCGGTTGACCATGCGGGCGTTCTCGGATGCGTTTTTGGACGATTATTTGGCAGCCGCCGGGCCGGGTATTTTGGGCAGCGTCGGGTGCTACCATATCGAGGGGTTGGGCGTGCAACTGTTTGATCGGGTGCAGGGTGACACCTTCACCATTCGGGGCTTGCCTCTGTTGCCCCTGTTGGGCTTTCTGCGTGGGTGGGGAGTGGTCACGCCATGATGTTGAGCGGCAAGGCGAAGCTCGCGGGGGTTTTGGGATGGCCGGTGGCCCATTCGCTGTCGCCGCGCCTGCATGGGTTTTGGCTGGATCGTCATGGCATCGACGGGGCGTACTTGCCCCTCGCCGTACGGCCGGAGGATTTTCTGGAGGTGGTCCGCGCGTTGCCCAAGGCCGGGTTCCGGGGCGCCAACGTGACCGTGCCGCATAAGGAGGCAGCCTTTGCCCTGTGCCGGGATCACGGGCAGTTGACCGAGCGGGCGCGGCGCGTGGGATCGGTCAATACGCTGGTGTTCGCTGAGAATGGCTCCGTGACCGGCGACACTACCGACGGCTATGGGTTTATCGAGAACCTGCGCCAGGGCGCGGCGGACGACTTCTGGATGCGCGGCCGGACGGTGGTGCTCGGTGCGGGCGGGGCGGCGCGCTCGGTGGTGGCCGGGCTGCTGGAGCAGCCGGGCATCACGGACTTGGTGCTGGCCAACCGGACCTTGGAGCGGGCCGAGGCGGTGGCGGCCGATCTGGCAGACCCGCGCGTGCGGGTGTGCACGTTGGATGAGGCCGCCGGGTTCATCCAGGCGTGCGCCCTGGTGGTCAATACGACGTCGGTGGGGTTGAAGGGCGACCCGGCGTTGCCGGTGCCGCTGGATGCCTTGGACCCTGCCGCGTTGGTCACGGATATCGTCTACAACCCCTTGATTACGCCGTTCCTGGCGGCAGCGCAGGCGCGCGGGAACCCCGTCGTCGATGGCTTGGGGATGCTACTGCATCAAGCGCGGCCAGGCTTTGCGGCATGGTTCGGGGTCGATCCGCAGGTCGATGAGGCGCTGCGGGATCATGTGCTGGCGGGGCTGGCGTGATCGTCCTCGGTGTCACTGGGTCCATTGCCATGGGCAAATCCACCGCCTGTGCCCTGCTGCGGGCCCAAGGGGTGCCGGTCCATGATGCCGACGCCACGGTTCACCGCCTGTTTGCAACCGGGGGCGCGGCGGTGCCGCTGATCGCGCAGGCGTTTCCGGGGGTGGTGGTTGAAGGCCGCGTGGATAGGACCCTGCTCGGCCCTCGCGTGCTGGGCAACACCGAGGCGCTGCGGCGGCTGGAGGCCATCGTGCATCCCCTGGTGCGGGCCGAGGAAAAGGCGTTTCTGGACCGTTACCGCCGGGCAGGTCGGTCGGTGGTGGCGTTGGACATCCCGCTACTGTTTGAGACCGGCGGCGAGGCGCGGTGCGATGCGACGCTGACCGTGTCCGCCCCGGCTTTCCTTCAGCGGCAGCGGGCGCTGCGCCGTCCGGGGATGACGGCGGAGAAATTCGCGGCCATCCTCGCCCGCCAGATGCCCGATGCGCAAAAGCGCCGCCGGGCGGATTATGTCGTGCCGTCGGGTCTGGGGCGGGCGGTGACATGGCGGGCGTTGGCCGGTATTCTGGCCGACGTGCGGCGAAAGACCTGAGGGACAGCATGCGGGAAATTGTTCTGGATACCGAAACCACCGGCTTTGAGCCCAGCGAAGGCCATCGCATGGTGGAAATTGGCTGCGTGGAGTTGCTCAACCATGTGCCGACCGGGCAGACCTTTCACCGCTACATGAACCCCGAACGCGACATGCCGCCCGATGCCGAGCGTGTCCACGGGCTGTCTATCGATTTCCTCAGCGACAAGCCGCTGTTCAAGGATATCGCACAGGAGTTTTTGGACTTCGTGGGTGATGCGCCACTGATCATCCATAACGCAACGTTCGATATGAAGTTCATCAACGCCGAACTGGCCTTGTGCGGCCGCGCGCCCCTGCCGTTCGAGCAGGCGGTGGACACCGTGGGCATGGCACGGCGGCGTTTTCCGGGCGCGCCGGTGAACCTGGACGCTTTGTGCCGGCGCTTTGGCATCGACAACGCGCACCGCGAAAAGCACGGGGCATTGCTCGACTCTGAACTGCTGGCCGAGGTGTATCTGGAACTGCGCGGCGGCCGCGAGCCGGGCCTGGAACTGGGCGCCAAGGGCAGCTCCACCATGGTCGAGCGCATCCAGGTCGACCGTCCTTTCCGCCCCGCCCGCCCCCACGCCGCCTCCCCCGAGGAAGAAGCCGCCCACCGCACCTTTCTCGAAAAGAAGGTCAAGGGCGCGCTGTGGCTGGCCGACGAAAAGGCCGAGGCGGTTCCGGCCTAAGAATCCTCCCAACAAAAAAGGCGGTCCCACCCGGAGCCGCCTTTCGTTGTTTCACGTGAAACAGGACTTAGTTGGTCGGCGCGCTGCCCTGCTGTTCGGCGGCCTGGGCCAGTCGCGTGCGGTAGAGCTGCACGAAGTCGATCGGCTGGAGCATCAGCGGCGGGAAGCCGCCGTCGCGGGTGATATCGGCGATCAGGTTGCGCGCGAACGGGAACATCATGCGCGGCGTTTCGATCAGCAGCAGCGGCTGGAGGTGGTCGGGTTGTTCCGGGTTGACCTGCACGACGGCGCCATAGGCCAGTTCCAGGATGAACGCCGGGGTATCGTCGATTTTGGCCTGGACGTTGAAATGCAGCACGACTTCAAAGTAGTTGTCGTTCAGGCGGCGGGCCTGGACATCGACCTGGATAGGAATGTCGGGCGCCTTGGTCATCTGGCTGAAGATCGCCGGCGCATTGGGCGCTTCGAACGACAGGTCCTTGATGTACTGGCCGCTGATCACCAGCGGCGACGGGTGCTCTTCGGTGGCACCGGCGGCGGGCTGCGGGGTCTTATCGGTCATCGAGCGGTCTCCGGGAGTGACGGGCGAAAATCTGGAGAACCGGGCTAACACGGATCGCCGTGCCCGGCAACGGGGTGTTGGGGGACTATTTCCGGTCGATGCGGGGCGGGGCGTCTGGGGGGTCATCCGGCGGCGTGACGTCGCGGTAATCGCCTTCGATATCCAGCGGTCCCTGGCCGGGGGGTGGACCGGGGCGGTGCTGCCCAAAGCCGCCGCCGCGGACGTGGATCTTCCCAGCCCGCACCGCGCCACCCAGCCAGTTGAACACGGCGCTCCGCACCGGCGGCAGGAACAGGATGAGGCCAAGCGTGTCGGTGACGAACCCCGGTGTCAGCAGCAGCATTCCCGCGATCAGCAGGCACGCGCCATCGAACACTTCGCGCAGGGGGGCCTCCCCGCGTTCGATGCTCGCTTGGGCGCGTTGCAGTGTCGCCAATCCTTGGGCGCGCATCAGGGAAATCCCCCCGATGGCGGTCAGCAGCACCAGGGCGATGGTGGGCCACAGGCCGAGGATGCCCCCAACCTTGATGAACACCGCGATTTCAATGACTGGAACCGCGATAAACAGACTCAGAATGACCAGCGGCATGCTTGCCCTTTTCGGTTCGAGGGCTTATCTAGTCCTCAGGACCATCGCCGAAAAGGGCGGGCTGAGCAAGGTGGCATGGTCGGCGCCCCGCACACAGCCCCTCTCGCCAGAACAGTTTTCAGCCCCGGGGACAGTATGAGCCAGGGTATCCAGTTCATCGACATCATCTTTCTCGGCCTTGTCGCGGGGTTCCTCGTGCTGCGCCTGCGGAGCGTTCTGGGCCGTCGCACCGGCACCGAAAAGCCGCCGAAAGATCCCTACACCTCCCGCCCACGCGACGAAGCGGCCGAGCCGGATCGCCGCGACGATAATGTGATCGAGCTGCCCGGCCGCCGTATCGAACGCCCCGACAGCGCCGGTCCGCAGACGCCGCTGGAAGCGGGCCTGACCCAGATTCGGCTGGCCGACGGCGCGTTCGAGCCTGACAGCTTCCTATCGGGAGCGCGCATGGCGTTTGAAATGATCGTGGAATCCTATGCCAAGGGCGACACAAAAGCCCTGCGCCCCCTTTTGGCCGAAGACGTATACCGCAACTTCGACGCCGCCATCTCCGACCGTGAAAGCCGGGGCGAGACGATGGAAACCGAAATCGTCTCGTTCAAGACCATCAGCATTGATCGGGCCGAAATGCGCCACCGCACGGCATTCGTGACGGTGCGTTTCGTGACCGAGCAGATGACCGTGGTGCGCAACGCAGAAGGCGCGGTCATTGAAGGCGATCCGGCGCGGTTCGAGCCGGTCACGGACCTGTGGACCTTTGCCCGCGATACCAGCAAGCGTGACCCGAACTGGCAGCTTGTCGCCACCGAAACGCCCGAGGACGAGGGCGAAGACACCGGCGTCAGCGGCGAAGCCTGAACGACCATGCGCGTGCGGATCACAGGCGCCGCGTGCGCCGCTGCGGTGTTGAGCCTTGTGGCCGCCTGCACTCCTTCCGACGGACCCAAGGCCCCCGCGCTGCCCGACGGCATGAACCTGACGCCGGTGATGTTTGATGCCTTGCCCGGCTGGACCGAGGATCGGGTCTCCGAGGCCCTTCCCGCCCTGAGGCGGTCGTGTGAGCGGCTTGGGGTGATGGCGGCTGGCAAAGGGGCCGCGACCTGGCTTGGCCCAGGGTCCTATGGTGGCACCCTGGGCGATTGGGTCGCGTTGTGCATGGAGCTTGATCGCGCCGTGCCACCGACCGAGGCCGCCGACGAGATCACCTTTCGGGCGTTTCTGGAAACCCGTCTCCAGCCTTATGCGGTGAGTTACAAGGATGCCGAGGGCGCGGCGCGTTCCGATGGAATGTTCACCGGCTATTATGAAGCCGAACTGCGCGGCGCCCGCGAGCCGTCGCCGGAATATCCGGTGCCGGTCCATGCGGTGCCGTCCGATCTGGTGACGGTGAACCTTGCGACCAGCAACCCGGACCTTGGGACGTCGGTGCCAGCCGTCGGGCGGCGTGACGGCGACAAAGTGCAGCCGTACTGGACGCGGGCCGAGATCGACGACGGGGCGATCGGCGATGCCGCCCCGGTGCTGCTGTGGGCGTCAGACGCGGTCGATGTCCATGTGCTGCATATCCAGGGGTCCGGCCGCGTCGTGATGCCCGATGGCAGCACCGAGCGGATCGGCTTTGCCGGGCATAACGGCCATACCTTCGTGGGCTTGGGCCGCATCATGCTCGACCGCGGCGTGGTTGAACCCGGCAAGGGGTCCATGCCCCACATCCGGGCGTGGCTGAAGGCCAATCCCGAGGCCGCCCATGACATCATGCGGCAGAACCCGCGTTATATTTTCTTCCGCCGCATCGGCAGCAATGCCGATGGTCCGATCGGCGCCTTGGGCGTGCCGCTGACGCCCAAGCGGTCGATGGCGGTCGATACCCGCTATGTGCCGTTGACCGTGCCGCTATGGCTGGACACGCACGATCCTGACAACGCCCCGCTGCGGCGGCTGGTGGTGGCCCAGGACGTCGGCAGCGCCATCAAGGGCGTCGTGCGCGGCGATTTCTTCTGGGGCTTTGGCGAGCCGGCCCTGGTCGATGCCGGACGCATGAAAAGCCGGGGAACCTACTATCTGCTGCTGCCCAGGGATCGCGCGCCCACGTCCTGAATGCGGACAGCGCGTGGCGCGTCTGTGCGATTGGGCCGTTCGGTGGTATGGTACTGAATAAGATGACCGTCCGGCCCGGTTGTCGCCTGCCAGTGCGAGGTCTGCCCCCGATGACCCATCCGAACCCCTCGTCCCCCCATGTCGGCCTGTTCGTGACGTGCTTGGTCGACTTCTATCGCCCGTCGGTGGGATTTGCCGCACTCGCCCTGTTGGAGCGCGCCGGGTGCCGCGTGTCGGTGCCCGATGCGCAGACCTGCTGTGGGCAACCGGCCTGGAACAGCGGCGACCGCGCCACCACCCGCCGCATGGCCGAACGGCTGATCGCCCAGTATGAGGGGTTTGACTACATCGTCCTGCCGTCGGCGTCCTGCGCCGGAATGGTCAAGGACTACCCGCAGGTGTTCGAAGGCGATGCCGCGTGGCTGGCCCGCGCCCACGCGGTATCGGACAAGACCTGGGAACTGACCTCGTTCCTGACCGACGTCTTGGCGTTCGAGGGGATCGAGGCCGCCTATGATGGCGTCGCGGCCTACCATGACAGTTGCACCGGCCTGCGCAAGTTCAAGATCCGCGAACAACCGCGCGCCCTATTGTCCAAGGTCGCCGGGCTGGAGGTGCGCAATCTGTCCGAGCCGGAGGAATGCTGCGGCTTCGGAGGCACATTCTGCGTCAAGTTCGGGGATATTTCCTCGCGCATGGTCAGCGACAAGGCGGCCGATATCATGGGCACCGGGGCCGATACCCTGCTGGCCGGGGAGGTCGGTTGCCTGCTCAACATGGCCGGGCGGCTCAAGCGGGTCGGCTCGCCCATCAAGGCCCGCCATGTGGCCGAGGTGCTGGCCGGTATGACCGACGATGCCCCGCCCATCGGCGATGCCGTGGAGAGCTGAGCATGGAACACTCCACCAGCCACACCTTCAAGGAAAACGCCCACAAGGCAATCGGTGATGCCAACCTCATGGTGTCGCTCCAGACCATGAAGACCGGGTTCCGCGCCAAGCGGTCGGCCGCCGTCGCCAAGCTGCCCGAGTTCGAGGCCCTGCGTGACGAGGGCAAGCGCCTGAAGGACCACGTCCTCGCCAACCTGGATTTCTACCTGGAGGCCTTCGAGGCCAAGGTTCTGGCCCAGGGCGGCCACGTCCACTGGTGCGCCACCGCCGAAGACGCCCGCCAGGCAGTGCTGAAGATCTGCCGCGATCACAACGCCCGCACCGTGACCAAGGGCAAGTCTATGATCGCCGAGGAACTCGGCCTCAACGCGTTCCTGGAGCGCGAGGGCGTCACGCCCATCGAGACCGACCTCGGCGAATACATCATCCAGCTTCGCCATGAGCCGCCCAGCCACATCGTCGCCCCTGCCTTGCACGTCCGCAAGGAGGCGGTGGCCGATGTGTTCCGGGCCACCCACACCCACCTGCCCCATGACCGCGACCTGACCGAGCCGCGCCAGTTGCTGGACGAGGCGCGGGCCGAGCTGCGCGACAAGTTCCTGGCCGCTGACGTCGGCATCACCGGGGCCAACGCCCTGATCGCCGAGACCGGCTCGACCATCATCGTCACCAACGAGGGCAACGGCGACCTCACGCAGTTGCTGCCCAAGGTCCATGTGGTGATCGCCAGCCTGGAAAAGGTGGTGCCCACGCTGGAGGACGCCGCCACCATCCTGCGCCTGCTGGCCCGTTCGGCCACGGGGCAGGAGTTTTCCAGCTACACCACGTTCTCGACCGGGCCACGCCGTCCAAAGGACACCGACGGCCCGGAGGAATTTCACGTCATCCTGCTCGACAACGGGCGGACCAAGATGCTCGGCTCCGAGTTTCAGGAGATGCTGCGCTGCATCCGCTGCGGGGCGTGCATGAACCACTGCCCGGTGTACGGCGCGGTGGGTGGCCACGCCTATGGCTGGGTCTATCCGGGGCCGATGGGGTCGGTGCTGACCCCGGCCCTGATCGGCATCGAGAATTCGGCGCCGCTGCCCAATGCCTCGACCCTGTGCGGGCGGTGCGAGTCCGTCTGCCCGATGAAGATCCCCCTGCCCCGCATGCTGCGCGACTGGCGCGAACGCGAGTTTGACGCCAAGCTGACGCCCGACCGCCAGCGGTGGGGCCTTCAGGCGTGGGCGTTTGCCGCCACGCGGCCGGGGCTTTATCGGTTCGGTACAAAGCTGGCGGCCCGCTTGATGGCGCTGGCCGGGGGGCGGCGTGGCCGGTTGAGCAGCCTGCCCATGGCCGGGGCGTGGACGCAATCGCGCGACATGCCGGCGCCCGCCGGGGAAACGTTCATGGATCTCTATCGTCGGCGGCAGGCGCGCGACGGTAAAGGAAAAGGCTGATACCGTACGATGGCCCGCATCAGTGCCCATGACAAACTGCTCCATGACCGCCTGCGTGCGGCACACGAGCGTAATGTCATCAGCATCTACAC
>Ga0172382_10009343_pt1 | contig 13400 bp, 11 predicted proteins | sample Leawel138RmetaG_FD_122245 | JGI IMG/M metagenome (GOLD analysis project Ga0172382, IMG submission 122245) | Leachate microbial communities from a municipal landfill in Southern Ontario, Canada - Leachate well 138R metaG | ecosystem: Engineered > Solid waste > Landfill > Unclassified | place...
CGAGGCGGAAGCGGGCAACGTGCTCAAGACCGGGGTCCGCAAGCCCTTCACGATCCGTTGAGGCAGGCGGGACAATGACCATCGCCGACCATATCGTCCGGGTTTGCGGGGCGGGCGGCGATGCCGTCGCCATCGAGTTCGACGGCGAGACACTGAGTTGGGCCGCCTGGGGCCGGGCCATCGAGCGCCTCGACGCGTTGCTGGAAGCGCAGGGCGTGAACCGCGACAGCCTCGTCGGACTGCTCGGGCGCAACCGGCCGGAACAGGTTTCGGCCTTCATAGCCGCATTGGGCACTGGCCGCGCGCTGGCGCTGGTCAACGCGGTTCGCCCCATCGGCCTGATCGCGGAAGAAGTCGCGGAGCTGGACCTGTGCTGCCTGCTCGGCAGCCGGGCCGATCTGCCCGAAGCCGTGATAGACGCGGCGCAATCGCGGGGAACCCTGGTCGTAGCCGTGGACGTGACGGACGGCGAGATCGCGTTCGAGCCGCTGACCGGCAAGGGCGCGGGCCCGTTCCGCCCGCGCCAGGACGGCACTCTGATCGAAATCCAGACCAGTGGCACGACCGGCAAGCCCAAGCGTATCCCGGTGGGCGAGCGGGCCTTCGCCGGTTCGCTTCAGGACGGCGTGCGCAACGCGGCGGGCGAAGTGGTTCGCAAGGAACTGAACGTCAAAGGTTCGCCGACGCTGATGTTCGGCCCGCTCGTGCACACCAGCGGCACGATCAACACCCTGATGAGCGTGTTCGAGGTCCGCCCCATCGTGCTGTTCGAGAAATTCGATGCGGACAAGTATCGGCGCGCGCTTCGGAAATACCGGCCGAAGTTCGCGCCCTTGCCCCCCGCCGCGATGAAGATGATGGTCGACAGCGACGCGACTCGCGAGGATTTCTCCAGCGTCATCGCCGTACGCGCGGGCACCGCCGCCCTGCCGCTCGACCTTCAGGATGCGTTCGAGGAGAAATTCGGCGTGCCGGTGCTGGTCACTTACGGCGCGACCGAGTTCATGGGCACGGCAGCCAACTGGAGTCTCGACGAATACCGCAAGCTCGGCAAGGTCAAGCGCGGCTCCGTGGGCAAGGCGTCGGCGGGCGTGCAACTGCGCGTGATCGACCCCGCCACCGGAGAGGAGCTTCCCGCCGACGAACCGGGTATCCTCGAAGTCAGGCTGGACCGTATCGACGGCGGCAGGGCGTGGATACGCACCAGCGACATGGCGCGGATCGACGAGGACGGTTATCTGTTCATCACCGGCCGCGCCGACGACGCGATCGTCCGGGGCGGCTTCAAGATCATGGCGGGCAAGGTGGCCGACGTGTTGCGCGCCTTTCCCGGCGTCTATGACGTGATCGTGATCGGCATGCCCGATGAGCGCCTGGGCGAAGTCCCGGTGGCCCTGGTCGAGCCCTATCCGGGCGAAACCCCGCAAGCCGATGCGATACGCCAGTGGTCGCGCGAAAGGCTGACGAGCTATGAGGTTCCGGCCCGCGTCTACGTCACCGGCAGGCTGCCGCGCACCGTTTCGGACAAGGTCGTGAAACCCGAAGCGAAAGCCATGATCGCCGCTCTGGGCGGCTAGACCCGATCGGCGCCCGGCATGGGGCACAGGTCCATGGGGCGGGTTCCGAAGATGATGCAGCCCGTCCCAACGGTGGCATCCTCACTGACGCCTGGGAAACCTCTCGTGGAAATCGACGAGCCGGATGACGAAATCATCCTTTCCGAGATAGGCATCGTCGGTCATTTCGGGCGCGTCGTCGGCGCGATACCACGCGGCATAGGCCGGCAACTGCGTCGAATAGGCTTTGTAATGCGTGGAATATGTGCGGACACGAACCACCGGCGTCTGGCCGCGCATGTCGAACTCCATGAGGCGGAACCACCCATCTCCGGTCGGGCCAATCGCTGACGGATCGTTCATCGCGGTTCGATAGGTCTGCGTCCGGTCCTGGAAGTCGGCCAAGAGCTGATACACGCGATGGCCGAAAGCGTTCGCGTCGTCACGAAAAGCCTGGCCGCGCTCATGGCCGCTCAGAACGAACAGGATCTGGTCGTTCTTGCGGATGAATTTCCGCCAGACATCTTCCGGGCTGTTATGCCGTGGATCGACTGCTTTCCAATCGACCACTGCGTTGGGCGTGCGCGATCCGTCACTGTTCAGATGGTCGTGAGTCGTGACGATGGCGGGCCTGTTCGGATAGCGCTTCAAGACGGATTGCGCCCAGGCGAGGGTTTCGTCATCAGGCGCCATCTCAAGGCCTATGTGCAGGAACTCATAGCCGCCGGCCGTGAAAATCTGCGCGCTGCTCGCGCCTCCCCGATGGGACGCGACATACCACGGCTGATCGCGAAAGAACGTGGATTGCGATCCGAATACCTCGCGGAAGTTATCCAGACCGCTGCTGTAGAGCATTCCGTAAAATCCCGGTCCCGAACCGGTCTTCGCCGCCGGATCTGGCGACGGCGGGAAACGGGAATCCGTGAACTGGGCATCGTAGTCGTGATTGCCGGGGACAACCGAGAAAGGCAGCTTGCCCGCGATCAAGCGATAGCCCGCCAGGGCGGCGGGCATTTCCGTGTCGCGGGTCCGGGCCGTGACTTCCAGAATGCCGACGAGCCGTGGATTGGCGATCGGCTTTATACCCCGCGCTTCGTTGTCGGGGTGGCTTAGCCGCGATTGGTGCTCCCAGACATCGCCCACCGCCGTGGCAAATACGATATCGCCGCCATTGGCGATGCTGTTGTCGGCTATATAGCGCATCTGGTCGAAAAACATCTCGACCGCGTCAAAGGGAAAGCCCGCCCGCGTCTGGTTCTTGTAGCTGAGGTAGTGTTGCGTATCCGAAATAACGGCGATGCGGAATTGCTGCGAGACATCGGCAGCAGTCCGGGCCTCCGCACCGGGCGCGAAGAGCAGCAGAACGAACGCAAGAAGCGCGTGCAGGGCGGGCCATTTCCTGAACAAGGTCATTTCTCCCCGCCGTCAGAATTTCACGCCGGCGAAGACGCCGTAGGTGCGGGGCGCGCCGACGATCCGCTGCACGCCGCTGACCACCCCGGCCGCATTCGCGGCGGGGATCAGACCGACGAAATAGACTTCTTTGGTCAAATTCCGCCCGAACAGGCCAAAGCTGAACCGTTCGTCAGGCGCCGCAAATGTAAGGCGTGTGTTGACCAGCGTATAGGAAGGAGCCGATACGAAATTATCCAGCTCCTTGAACATTTTGCCGACATGGTTGACTTCGCCGTAGGGCGTTGCCGTCCATTCCCCTCCCAGATGGATCGCATAGCTCGCATTGAGATTCCACGAGACGCGGGGAGCGTCCGGCAGCCGGTTGCCCTCCCGGCGCGCGACTTCGACCGGATCTGACGAAACGAAGTCGCTGACCTTGCTGTGGAGCAGGCTGACGGCGCCTCTGATCGTCAGGTCGTCCACCGGCTTGACGCTGAGTTCGGCCTCTCCGCCGTAAATCTCCGCCTTGGCTACGTTCGTGCGCACGCTCGTGGTGACCGGCCCGATCTGGCGGACCGAATTGGCCTGCAGCCCCCGGAAATCATAGTAGAAAGTCGATGCCGTAAACGTGACGGGCAGATTTGCCGAATACCATTTCACACCGATTTCGTAGGCCGTGACCTTCTCCGAAGCGAAAGGCAGGGCCTCCGGCACCGAGAATATGGTCGAACCGTCGAATCCGCCGCTCTTGAAGCCGCGGCTGACGGAAGCATAGACCATGAGATCGTGAATGGGCTTGTAGGAAAGAAGCGCGCGACCGGAGAGATTGTCGTCCTTGAAGCGATTGTCGAAAATGGCTGGCACCCCTGGAAACGCCGCTCCACCAAAGCTGGCGCCATAGGGATTGAGGTCAATCGTCGCGCCGGAGAAGCGGCTCTTTTCCGACGTATAACGCAGCCCCAGAGTGGCGGTCAGCCTGTCGGTCAGGTGGACATCGCTTTCCCCGAACACCGCCCAGCTCGATCGCTTCTGGCGATAGTCGGTCTCGAATACGGTGCGCACCAGATCGGATGCGTCCATCAGGCTGCCGAACGCGATCCGGTCCCGGAAATAGAAAGCGCCGGCGGTCCAGTCGGCCAGGCCGCCCAGCTTGCCGTTGAAGCGCAATTCCGCCGTGTATTGATTGAGCCGGTCGGAATAATCGAGATCGAACGTGCGCCGCGGATCGCCGGGATCGAAGGCATATCGCCGGTCGAGATGCTGATAGGCGAACAAGGCAGTCATGCTTGTATCGCCGCCGATGTCCTGAACCAGCTTCGCGCTGACCCCTGCCTGGTCCGAATGCATGGCGGGAAGGAGATTGCCGTAATACGTGTAGGGGTCCGTATCCGGCTCGGTAAAGCCCGTCGCGGAACGTCCGAGGACATCGGACTGGCTGTTCTGGCCGCGATCACGCCCGTAGTTGGCCTGTAACGTGATTTCCGTGGTTTCGCCGGGACTCAGGACGATCGTGCCGCGCACGGCGCCATAATCGGCATCGCCGATATTTTTCCGTACGCCGACCAGCGGAAGGTCGGGGATGACACCGGGAACGGGGCTTGTGCCGGCGAAGGCCGCGGTCCCCAGATTGGTGAGAAAACCGCCGCCACGCTGATAAGTGCCGGCAATCCGGATTCCCGCACTGTCGGAAAGCGGCCCTCCGATGCCGGCGTCGAGGCGCAGCCGGTCGAAACGGCCATATTCGACCGCGGCGTTGCCTTCCCAGAAATCACCGGGCTTGCGCGTGATGATGTTGACCGCGCCCGCTGTCGTGTTGCGGCCGTAGAGCGTGCCTTGCGGGCCCTTGAGGATTTCCAGTCGATCGACATCGAAGAGCGCGCCGCCGATCAGGGCATTGGAACCCAGGTAGACTTCATTGACGTGGACAGCGGCCGCCGGGCTGCCGTTGGGCCGGAAATCGTCGAAGCCGACACCGCGTATGACGATGCTGGGGGACGCCCGGCCGGCGACGTCCTCGCGGATGCTGACGCCCGGCGAGATCGAGGCGAGGTCGCTGACCGACGAAACGCCCCGATTCGCGAGATCATCGCCTCTGAATGCCGAAATGGCGATCGGCACGTCCGCGATTCGCTCTACCCGCTTTCTTGCCGTGACGACGATTTCGTCGCCAGTGCCTGATGCCGCGCCCGGCTCATCCACCTGCGCGAAAACCGGGCTCGTGCCCAGCATCGCGGCGCAAGAAGCCAGCAGCAGCCCGCCGATCCGTCTGTCAGTCATGATGATTCCTCCCTTCGATTACCCATTGCGTGCAAATTACATACATTCATGAATGTATGATGACAAGACGGGTTGTGGCAGCAATGTTCGTCGGTCATGACGTGACGATGGCGGGAGACTTCAAAAAGATGCGCGGTTCGGAACCATCACGTTCCAATGCCGAGGCTTCGGAAGCCTATGGGCGCCTGCTCGACGCGGTTGTCTGGGCAGTCCGCGAATACGGTTATGCCGGTGCGACCATGGAGCGTATCGCCGCCAGGGCGGGCTTTACGCGCGGCGCGATCCAGCATTATTTCGGAAACCGGCGCGTGGACGTGATTGCGCGAGTGACGAGCGAATTGCTGGCCGAGCGGCAAGCCATGTATGAGGCACGTTATGGCAGCGATGGAGGAAGAGAAACCGCCGACAATCGTTCGGAGATGAAAGCGGCCTTCCGCGATCCGCGCACCTGGTTCCTTATCGAAGTCTGGATCGCCTCAAGGAGCGATCCGGGCCTCCGCAATGCGATCGACATGCTCCAGGACCGGATCGAGAGATTGAGCGATACCGCGCTGGAGGTCAGCCTGGGACAATTCTCGCGCGTGCCTTTCTCCGTTCTCAAAGCCTTCCTGCGATCGCTCACGCGGGGCATCGCACTCGAATATTCCCGCCACTCCGATGCGAAACTGTTCGACGATGTGGTCGATATGGCTTTTGACGCTCTTGAAGCGCTCGACGCACGACTGAAACGCTGACGGCATCGCCAAGCGGTGCTGTCAGTCTGGTGCCCTGCCCGGTCTCCGGGTTCACGATGGATCAGTCTGGAAGAAGGAACAGGCTTCCTATTCGTCCGTTCCGCTCAACACCTCCTCCACATCCGCGATCTCGGATTTCAGCCACATCGTTTCGCTGAGGTTGGTCTGGCCACTCTGTTCAAGCAAATGCGTGAGGACATCGCGTTTCGTGAGCAATGCCTGCCTGTTCCCCGGCTCGGCGCCCAGCGCGATATCGAGCAGGTGGACCGCTTCCAGTGGCTTCCCGGCCGCGAGATGTTTCGCCGCCCGCCGCGCGAGGTTGTCCGCGCCGCCCGCCAGTTCGGCGATATCGGCATCGACCGCACGGCGCGGAACGCCATAGAGTTCCGTCGTGCTTTCATAGAGAAACCACCCGGAATATTCGTGCCAGATGGCCTTGACCGCCCATGGAACATTGCCGTGCCATTCGCCAATGGCAAGCTCGGGCGGCAGGCTGATCTCGCGCATCAGGGTGTAGATGTCCTTGCCCGCGTTCATGCCCGCCTTGGTCGCTTCGTCGACATAGCTGACGGCGGCATGAAGCTTGTCGAGGTCGGCCCTGATACGGCCGGTGCCCTGGACGGGCTCGCCGTGGCCTGTAATCAGAAGATCCGCATCGAGCGCGCGCACCGTTTCCAGCGAGCGGAGGAAACGCCCCGCCGTGCGCGGCTTGTCCCCGCGCAACGTGTTGAGGAACGGCATGCCCATGAACATCGGCCCGAACAGGTTGCCGGTGAAGACCACGCGCTCCTTCGGCATCCATATGCAAAGGGAATCCAGCGTTTCCCCTCCAGGAGTGGAGATGAGTTCGAATGCGCGCCCGCCGCATTCGATCGTGAGCCGCCCGTCGACGAAAATATCGGGTTCGGGTTCGGGAACGTCGTGGAACGTGCCACCCTGCCGGGCCAGCGTCCGCGCCCACAGCTTTCCGGTGCGCGGCGCGAAGAACGGCTCCATTTCGACATAATAACGGCGCGTTTCGGGAAAGCGGCGTTCCGCCACGATCTTCGTTCCCGGATCGCGCAACGCGCCGATCCCGCCGAAGTGATCGGCATGGCTCTGCGTCAGCAAGATATAGCGCAACGGTCCCGTCCGGTGAGGCTCGAACAGGCGCTTCGTGCGTTCCGAGCCAGTGATCGTCCCGGTATTGACCAGAACGTCGCCATCGTCCGTCTTCACCAGATAGGCGTTGGACACGTCCCTTGCCATCAGGATGAAATCATTGAGCGGCTCCGCTTCGGTCTGTCCGACACCCGCCAGAACCAGGTCCGCAAGCGGAGTACCTTGCCGTTTTGCGTCGCTCATCTGTTTTCTCCGAATTCGACCATGACTTTGCCCGCGTTTGCCTTTCCGGCAACGCCGAACGCCTCGATGACGCGTTCGAACGGGAAGCGGTGCGTGACGAGCCGGTCCAGCTTGTCCGTCAGCGTCGGCAGAAGGGTGAGAACCGTTTCAAGCTCATCGGGATAGCCGATGGAGGTCGTGATGCTCATTTCGCTGGTGAGCATGGCCTGAAGATCGAGTTCCACGGGCCGGCGATAGGCCGCGATCACCACCAGCCGGGCGTGCTTGCGCGCCATCTTCACGACATCGGGCACGATACCGGGCGCCCCGGCGGCGTCGATATAGGCATGCGTGCCGACCGCCGGACGACCCATCACGTCTTCGCGGCCGTGAAGGTCCGCCAGGCGCGTGGCAAGATCCTCGCGATCCGCGCGAATGGTCGCGCGGGCGCCCATGGCACAGGCCATTTCCAGCCGCTCGTCGAACACATCGACCGCGACAACGTCCTCGATCCCGCGATGCCGCAGCCACAGAACCGCGCCCAGCCCGATCGGCCCGCAGCCGAACACCACCACTTTCTCGCCCGCCATCGCGCCGGAACGGTTGACGCCGTGCATCGCCACGCCCAGCGGCTCGGCGAGCGCGGCGAACCGCGAAGGCAGCCCTTCCGGCACCGCCAGCAGCGAACGGCCAAGCGCCGCTTCCCGAACCAGCAGTTCCTCGGTGAAAGCGCCTTCCGGGCCGCCGTTGCCGATCACGGCGCTCGTCCCCATCGGGTTGACGATGACATGCTGCCCGACTTTCACGCCATCCGCTTTCGGACCGACCGCGACCACCGTACCGGCCGCCTCATGGCCCAAAGGCATGGGGCTGCCTTCTTTCGCGGTGCCGCCGGTCCTGATGAAAGTGAGGTCGGTGCCGCACACGCCGCAGGCTTCGATCCTGACGATCGCGTCGCGTTCGCCCGGCATCGGCCGCTCGACCTTGTCCAGCCGGACGTCATCGGGCCCATATACGTTGACGAGGTGCATGGACCGATCCTCAGAGCTTGATGAGATAACCGCCGTCGATCACGATCGTGTCGCCGGTGTGGAAGCGGGCGGCATCGCTCGCCAGATAAGCGATGATGCCTTCGAAATCCTCGGGATAGCCGACGCGCGGGATCGGCGTAGTGCTGGCGAAATGCTGGTCGGTGGGCGTTGCCCCCGATGCTTCCCTGTCCCGTCCGAGATCGGTCTTGATATAGCCGGGCGCGACGACATTGGCGCGTATCCCGTATTTGCCGAGTTCCAGCGCCATGCCCCGCACGATGGCGGCGATGCCCCCCTTCGCGGCGGCGTAGTGTTCCATTCCAGGAACGCCGAGGAACAGCGAGAGGCTGCCGCAGGCAATCAGCGAACCACCCGGATCGCCGTTTTCCGCGCGCCGCACCATGTGCCTTGCCCCTTCGCGCAGCGTATAGAACGCACCGTGCATGTTGATGGCGAGAAGGTCGTGATAGGTCTTGCCGTCGAGTTCGAGCACCGACGGCACGGGACTGGAAATGCCGGCGTTGGCGATCACGCAATCGATGCGACCGAACGCATCCTCCGCTTCCCGCATCGCCTCCACGACCGCCTCCTCGGATGCCACGTCCACCTGCCGCGTCTCCACCCTCACGCCGAAGCGTTCGAGTTCCGCCCTGGCCGCCGCGTTCTTCTCGGCGGAGCGCGCCCAGAGCATGAGGTCTCCCCCCTGCCTGGCGATACCCCGGGCAAACCCCAGCCCCAGCCCGCTGTTGCCGCCCGTGACGACCGCGACTTTCCCTGTGAGATCGAACAGACCTTTCGCCATGCGCGCTATCGCTCCTCTTCCGTATCCGGCACTCTCTCGCCGCTTGTCAGTCCCGGCAAGGGAACATACTGTCGAAGTCGAGCCGCCCTTTCGAAGGCTGGACGCAAGGCGCGCCGTTTACAGGCAACGGGCGGGGCGCGAAGTGGAGAGATCGCAATGGATGCGTCAGCATCGTCCAGTGTCCCCCGGGTCATCGAGGCATCGCGCACGACATCGCTCGCACGGTCGGAAGTGGTCCGCTTCACGTGGGATCAGGAGATCGACACGACCATAATCCATAAGGGCGTCCACATGGTCGATTTGTGCCTCACGCCGCGCCCGAAGGGCGCATGCGCAAGGTTTGCGGACGTCTGGGCCCGTAACCGGTATGAACGGTTCGGCAAGGTATTCCTGTTGCCCGCCGGTTTCACCACGCGCACCCGCGCGGCGGCGGGCCGGCAGAAGTCGGTCATAACCTGGCTCGATACGCGAACGCTGTCCGAATGGCTCGAAGCGGAAGGGAACTGGTCCGACAAATGGCTGTCCTCCACGCTGGACATTCACGCGCCGCAGATCCGGCATATCATGACCCGGATCGCTCATGAACTGGAAAGTCCCGGATTTGCCGGAGACGTGATGACCGACCTGCTCAACATGCAGCTTGCCATAGAGCTGGGCCGCTATTTCAGGAGCCTGCCCGACCGCACCACCGGCGGCCTGGCGCCTTGGCGGCTCAGGCTGATCGACGAACGCATCACGGACGGCCGCACACCGCCGACGCTCGAAGATCTCGCCCGGCTGGTGAACCTTTCCGTGCGCCAGCTTACGCGCGGCTTTCGCGACAGCCGGGGCGTGTCGATCGGCGCCTATATCGAGGATCGGCGCATCGCGGATGCGCGGACGCTGCTTGGCGGAACGAGAAGCATCAAGGAAATCGCCTACCTCATGGGTTTCGCCACGCCGTCCGGCTTTTCCTATGCCTTCAGGACGGTCACCGGAGAAACGCCGCGCGCATACCGGTCGCGGATGCGAAGCCATACCGCCCGCGTTGCGTCCTGATCTCGACATTTTGTCCCGCAACGGCCCGCGAAACGCATTGTAATTTTTCCCGCCGCGTCGTGTGTCTGCGCAATCGGATACACGGAGAGGACAATGCAATACAGGTTCGAGCCGGACGAACTCATCGAAACGGCCATGAAGCAGACCGGGCTCGACCGGTTCTCTGGCGATTCCTTCCGCGAAGGACTGGAAGTCCTGACCACCGACATGAGCAGGCTCGAACGGACCGATGCGGCCTATCAGGTGGAGCGCGATATCTTCCTCGGCTACCTCGGTATGCGCCTGAAAATCGACGACTGGCTGGAAACGCACCCCGGCCTGACGGACCGGTCCATTGAAAAGCCGGTGTTCGTGTTCGGCTTGCCGCGCACGGGCACGACGTTGACCAGCAACCTTCTGGCGGCCGACCCGGCGCGCCGGTCCCTCCTGACATGGGAAGCGAACGATCCCGTACCGCCGCCCAGGGCCGGACACCTCTATGACGATCCCCGCGCGCGGGCGCAGATCGAGATCGAGACGCAGGCCAAGGCCGCCAACCCCGAAGCATTCAAATACTATCGCTCGTCGGCGGTCTATCCCACCGAGGACGTGTTCCCGATGGCGCATGATTTCAAATCGCTGTTCTGGGAGTCGCACGGCAAGTTGCCCGCTTACGGCGAATGGCTGCTCACGACGGACATGCATTCGGCCTATGCCTATCACCGGCGCTTTCTTCAGGTTCTCCAGTCCGAGGCGCCCGGCATCTGGAACCTCAAGATGCCGTCGCACTCGCTATGGCTGCGCACCCTGCTCGATTTCTACCCGGATGCCCGCCTGATCTGGACGCACCGCGATCCCTTTACCGCGATAGGCTCGCTGTGCAGCCTGATCTCCAGCTCGCACGTCCGCCATGTCGGCCATGCCGACAACCGATGGATCGGGCAGAACTATCCCGCCCAGGCCGCGCTGCACGCGAACCGCATCATGGACGTGCGCGACGAGATCGGTGAGAACAGGATCTACGACCTTCACTATGCTTCGGTGATGCGCGATCCGATCGGAACGATGCGCGATCTCTATGCCTGGCTGGGAGACGACTACACGCCGGAAGCGGAAGCCGCGATGCGCGCCTGGCTCGCCGACAATCCGCAGGGTAAGTTCGGCAGGCACGAATACAGGCTCGCCCAGTTCGACCTGTCCGAAGAAACGGTTCGCCCCCATCTCGAACGCTACCTCGACAGGTATGCCATCGAACCGGAGGGTTCCTGATCTGGTGAGGCGAAAAAAGCGCGCATCCGGCCGGATCAACGAGCTTGAAACCTGACAGGCCGGCCACGACCGCAACGTCCCTGCAAAATGTCACGCGGTTGACAATCCATCCCGGCACCGCAATCGTATGGTATGGCGCAGGGTGATCTTGCAAGGCTCAATGAAGATCACTGGCTTTCCGGCCTGCCCATCGCGCGCCGCGATGCGATCATACGCAGGTTGACCTTCAACTCCCTCCCCGCGGGCTCCTCTCTTTACAGAATGGGCGATCCGCCAAACGGTCTCTTCGCCGTGCTGGATGGCCGGGTCCGGCTCGTCGATTACAGCGCGGCGGGCGTGGAACTGGTTGCGGTCATCGCACGGCCGGTTTTCTGGATCGGCGAGGTCTCCGTGCTCGACGGTCTCGAACGGCCCCATGACGCCATAGCCGCGACCAGCGTGCGGATTGCCCACCTGTCGATGGGCGCAATCCTGGACCTGGCCTCATCGGAACCGCTCATATGGCGCGATATCGCGCTGCTGTCCTGTATCCATCAGCGCATGGCGCTCAGGAATACCGCGCGTATCCAGACGCTGCCCGCGATAGTGCGCCTGGCCAAGTTCCTGGTTTCGATTTCCGGCGGCTCGCCGGGAACCTCGGTGGACCTGACGCAGGAAAACCTTGCGCAGGTTATCGGTGTATCCCGTCAACGGATCAACGTCCTGCTGCGCCAGTTGAAAGACAGAGGGCTTATCAGGATAGCCTATCGCGGCATCGACCTCCTCGATCCGAATGGTCTGCGGAACATAGCGGCGGAGTTCGAGGTGCCTTGACCTGAACCCGGCGGATTTGCGCTTCGCTCCGCTTCCCGATCAAGATCGATCCTGTTCCGGCTTCAGGGCCGAGCAGAGAAGTCTCACTATTGCATCCGTCACGCTCTTGAGTTCCGCGCCGGCACGCTCGCCGAACGATACGGCCGACCAATTGAGCGCCCCGAATACCGCCAGGGCGAGAGGGCGAATTTCGGCGGGATCTGCGCCCGCTTCTTGCAGGAGCGCTTCGAGCTGGTGCTGATTGCGGCGTTTGCACGTCCGAATCTCCGCTTGCCCCTCGGCTCCCAGCACGCGTTCATCGGCGAGCACCAGGCATCGGAACGTGGGATCGAGCAGGGCTTTGCCGTAGGCGTGAATGAAGGCCTCGACCTGCCGATAAGCCGTATCCCCCGGTTTCATGGAGTCGCGCAACGCGGTCCGCACGATCTCGGATGCCTGGGTGATCCCGGCAATGAGGATATCTTCCTTGCTCGCGAAATGATGATAGAGCGCTGCCTTGGTGATCCCCAGGGCCGCGGCGATCTCGTTCATGCTCGTGCGGTCATAGCCTTGCCGGTTGAAGAGAACGACAGCGGCTTCGACGACGGAAGTCTGGTTGAGCCGGCCTTTGCGCGGCGAGGGGCTGAATTGGGTTTGCGGCATGCGGCTCCGTTAGCGAATCTTCCTTGACACGACTATAGCCCGGTTCCTAACCGAACGGTCGGAAAGTTTCTTGGCTCCGGCATATATTCGGACGACGAGGGGATGCAGCATGAAAGTCGCCAGGCTCCAGGCACCCGGAGGAATCGAAAGACTGAACATAGCCGACGCGCCCGATCCCGGTCAGCCGGGGGCGGGAGAAATTCTGGTTCGGCTCAGGGCCAGTTCGCTCAACTATCACGACTACAAGGTCGTGATTGGCGATATCCGCACATCCGATGGCCGGATCCCCATGTCCGATGGTGCCGGTGAAGTGATAGCCGTGGGTGTCGCTCGTGCCGATGATCACGGCGCCCGTCCCGCTCAGCTCGTCGGCGATGATGCCGATCGCGTCGAGGTAGGTGTCGGGGTAGCCGAGCTGGTCGCCGGTGCCGAACAGCGCCAAGCGCTTGCCGAACAGGTCGAGCTGGGCGAGTTGCGGCAGCTTCACGTTCATGTCGGACGGCAGTTGACCGATGTTCCAGGTGCTCGAGCCGATCACGAC
>Ga0172382_10009344_pt1 | contig 13399 bp, 11 predicted proteins | sample Leawel138RmetaG_FD_122245 | JGI IMG/M metagenome (GOLD analysis project Ga0172382, IMG submission 122245) | Leachate microbial communities from a municipal landfill in Southern Ontario, Canada - Leachate well 138R metaG | ecosystem: Engineered > Solid waste > Landfill > Unclassified | place...
GAGATCGAGGATGAGATCGGCGACCTTCTGTTTGCGGCGGTCAACTTGGCGAGGCATCTTGACGTAAATCCGGACTCCGCCCTCGGAAGAGCCAATCGAAAGTTCTCCGAGCGCTTCAGAGAGGTCGAGTCCATAATCCGGGAGACGGGTCGTCCCTGGGACAGCTTCTCCCTGGATGCGCTCGACATCCTGTGGGAAGAGGCAAAGAAGCGAATGAAACGGACATAGGCGCAACTTCATAAATTATTACAGACCAAATGGAGGGAATGCGAGCATGAGCGGCCAAGACAAAAAAAAGAAGAACCAGCCGGCACCTTCCCAAAAGGAAGCGGTTGCAGAGGTGAAAGACGAGCCGAAGAGAGCCGAGAAAACAGCCCCGGAGGTCAGGAGGGTCGGCATAACCGACACCACGCTCAGGGACGCTCACCAGTCGCTTATGGCCACCCGCATGAGGGTGGAGGACATGACCGAAATAATCGAGCAGATGGACGACGTCGGATTCCACTCCATGGAGGTATGGGGCGGTGCCACCTACGACAGCTGCATGCGCTTCCTCGACGAGGACCCGTGGGAGCGCCTCCGGTCGATGCGAAAGCTCTTCAAGAAGACGAAGCTGCAGATGCTTCTCCGCGGGCAGAACGTCGTTGGATACCGTCACTACGCGGACGATACTGTGCGCGAGTTCGTAAAGAGAGCTGTTGGCAACGGGCTTGACATAATCAGAGTTTTCGATGCCTTGAACGACATACGCAACATGGAGGTGGCCGCCGACCAGATAAAGAAAGAGGGGGCGCACCTGCAGCTTGCCTTCTCCTTCACCCTCTCACCGGTTCACTCTCTTGATACCTTTGGCAAGCTCTCAAAGGAGTTGAAGTCCATGGGGGCCGACTCCATCTGCATCAAGGACATGGCAGGAATTGTCAGCCCGGTGGAGACGGCGGCTCTCGTGAGGACGATAAAAAAGGAGACCGGGCTGCCCGTACAGATTCACTCCCACTACACGAGCGGCATGGCGTCCATGGCGTACTACGCGGGGCTTGAGGCGGGTGCGGACGTCGTCGACTGCGCAATTTCGCCCTTCGCCCTAGGGACAAGCCAGCCTCCGATAGAGTCGATGGTAGCGGCCCTCAAGGGGGGGCCTCTTGACACCGGCCTGGAGCTTGAGAAGCTCGTTCCGATAGCAATGCACTTCAAAAAAGTGCGCGATAAGTATTCCGACATCTTCATCGACCTCGGGGGGGTAGACATCAACGTCCTCCTCTATCAGATCCCTGGCGGTATGTACTCCAACCTGGTCAGCCAGCTCCGCGACCAGAACGCCCTTGCCAAGCTCCCGGCCGTCCTTGAGGAGGTCCCCAAGGTCCGCAAAGAGATGGGTTACCCGCCGCTTGTCACCCCGACCAGCCAGATAGTCGGAACCCAGGCCACGCTCAACGTGCTCGTGGGGGAGAGGTGGAAGGTGATCCCCAGCGAGGTCAAGAGCTATTTCAGAGGTGAGTACGGCAAGCCCCCAGCGGAGATCGACCCTGTGATCCGCAAAAAGGTCATAGGCGACACGGAGCCCATAACGGTCCGGCCGGCGGAGCTTATCAAGCCGGAGCTGGAGGAGGCGAGAAAGGCCGTTGCCCCCTGGATGTTGCAGCCGGAGGACGTGCTGAGCTACGTCCTTTTCCCCACCGTGGCAAAGGATTTCCTTATGAAAAAATTCGCAAGAGAGATGAAGATTGACGTAGGAGTCGCCGAGCTCGTGGACGGAGCGGGATACCCCGTATAACCGGGCAGGAGGTAATATTTGAACGTGTCGGATAAAAAACTGGAGCAGGGGGTATTTATCCGCGAGCTGGAGTTCGCGGACATGGAGGCCATGTACCGTTTCGCGGGAAACGGCGACGAAAACCTTACCGAGGTAGAGCAGCGCTACCCGGTAAGCCTGCTCGTCAGAGGCAATAAAGTCGCTGTGCGAGGCCCTGACGAGGAGGCGGTGAATATCGCTTATCGACTCCTCGAGCAACTTCACAGGATCGCCCTGAAGGGGCACCCGCTTCACCTGGCCGACGTTCGTTATGCGATGGACATGATAGCTGAGAAGGGCTCGGTCGACCTTGCCCCCCTCTTCTCGGAGGTCATCACCACCACAGCCAGAGGGAAGCCCGTTCGTGCGAAGACGGAGGGACAGAGGGCCTACCTGGAGGCCGTCAGAAGAAACGACGTCGTATTCGCAATAGGCCCGGCCGGCACGGGGAAAACCTTCCTGGCCGTATGTCATGCTGTCTCCCTGCTGAAGGCCTCTGCCATCAGCAGGATTGTTCTCGTGCGCCCCGCCGTGGAGGCCGGAGAGAGCCTAGGATACCTGCCCGGCGACCTTCGCGAAAAGGTCGAGCCTTACGTTCGCCCCCTGTACGACGCCTTCTACGACCTGCTCTCCCCGGAACGTTTTCTCCGCTACGTTGACAAGGGCGTCATAGAGATAGCCCCCCTGGCGTATATGAGGGGAAGAACTCTGAATGACAGCTTCATCATCCTGGACGAGGCGCAAAACACCACTCCGGAGCAGATGAAGATGTTCCTGACGCGTCTTGGTTTCGGCTCTAAAGCCGTAATCACCGGCGACATAACACAGATCGACCTCCCCAACGGCAAGACATCCGGCCTCATCCAGGTCAGAGACATACTTGAGGGCATAGAGGGGATCGAGTTCTTCAACCTGACCGACTCCGATGTGGTCCGGCACGAGATAGTCCAAAAAGTAGTGAGGGCTTACGAAAGATATGAGCGACAGCGGGAACAGCGTGCATAAGAGCGGCCTGAAAAAACGAAGCGGCCTTCCGTTTTCCAGCGACGACGCGCTTCTTGACTACCGCGTCCTGTCGTTGCTGTTGCTCATCGCCTTCGCGCTTGCGGTGATCTTCCTGAAATGGTTCCTCGAGGACAGAAGGTCCGGCTTCCTTCCGGGAGAGCCATCTCCCAGGACATACCTTGCGCTCTCACCCTTGAAGTACACCGACGACGACAGCACATCCATCCTTCGCGCCCGTGTGGGGGATACAATCGCTGGTGTGCTGGTCCGCGACGGTGCGGCCATGGACAGATTGATATCAAAGATCGAGGCCATGGCCACCGGTGACATATCCGGACTGACCCTCTCCCGCGGCCTGACTGATCTGATAAACGAATACCCAGAGGAGGCGAGAAAGAGAGTGCTCCAGGAGAGCGCTCGCCTCAGCGGAGCCTACCTTGAAGCGAAGCCGTCCGGGGAGGAGGGCGAATCATGGTCGCCCGAGAAGATGTGGAAGGAGATCGAAGGCCTCTCCCTGCCGATAGAGGATGCCAACGTCGTCTACCAGATACTCGGCGAGATCCTTCAGCCCCTGACTCACGTCGACGATGAGCTTACGCGCGCCCTGCGCGAGGAGATCGGCGCGGCGCTGCAGCCTGTCGAGCGGGAGGTATCGCCGGGCGACATACTTGTCGAGAAGGGGCAGGTTATAACAAGCCAGGCCGCCCGGATACTCGAGACGCAGGGCTACTCCAGACTCACCTTCCCCTGGAAGCAGATTCTGTTCGTCCTGATGGTTATCCCATTCTGGCCGCTCTGGCTCACCACTCAGACCCTCAACCGCTCTGTGGGCAGGGACTCTCTTCCGTGGCTCTACCTATCGGTCATCACCGGACTTGGATGGATAATCGAGTACACATCTTCGCTCTTCTCCATCCTGGGAATGGGCAGCCTCTTCCTCGCCGGATGCTCATACCTCACCCTTCCGGCGCACACAGCCCTCCAGCTTGTAATGGGGGGGAGCATCCTCGGCGCACTTGTCGTATCCGGCTTTTCCACCCTGCACGTGCTTCTCGTGGCCCTAATGGGTATGGCAAGCGCCTTCGGAGGATTCTTCGTCCTGAAGGACGCTCATTCCAGGGGCAGTCTTTGGAAACAGCTCTTCCTTCTCGGGATCCTTCAGGCAGGCGCGGGGCTGGTGCTTAGGCTCGCCTTCAACATCTCCTTCTCCGCAGAGATCCTGATACCGCTTTTGCTCGGAGTCGCCGTCTGCAGCAGCCTTGTAATAGCCGCCCTTCCGCTGCTTGAGGACGCCTTCGACGTTCTCTCCCCGCTTCGCCTGATAGAGCTGAGCCACCCCTCAAACCCGCTTCTGAAGAGGCTTCAGATGGAGGCCGCCGGGACCTATCACCACTCGCTGATGCTCGGCACTCTTGCCGAGAGCGTCGCAGACAAGCTCGGCATGAACGCGAACCTCCTGAAGGCTGGCGCGTATTTTCACGACATAGGCAAGCTGCGACGCCCCGAGGCATTCGTAGAGAACCAGATGGGAGGGGAGAACATACACGACGAGTTGAAGCCCTCTCTCTCGGCCCTTATAATCATCGCCCACGTTCGCGAGGGGCTTGATCTCGCCCAGGAGTATCACCTGCCGCGCGTAATACGCTCGTTCATTGCCGAGCATCACGGCACAACGACCCTCTCGTACTTTCTCAGAAAAGCCGAGAACATGGGCACCATCATCCCCAGCGACCAGTTTCGCTACCCCGGCCCCCGCCCCCAGAGCAGAGAGACCGGCCTTATGATGCTCGTGGACTCCGTAGAGGCCGCCGTCAGGTCGGAATTCCGCGGAGGTGCGGATTCCATATTCGACGTGGCGGAGACCATAAACCGCGTCGTCGAATCCAAGATCGCCGAGGGACAGCTTGACGACGTGGATTTCACACTGCGGGACCTGTCAGTGATAAAAGAGACGTTGCTCTCCTCTCTCAGGACGATGTACCATACCCGCAAAGTAAAGGATATAAAGGAAAAAATCGACCCGCAAAAAAGAGATCATACACAGGAGGCGAATGCAAGTGGAGATTCACCTGCGCCTCGATAACGACGAGGACGCCGACCCGTCAGGCAAACCCCTGATATTCAAGGAAAAAGCCGAGGCCGTCCTCGCGGACGCACTGGAGGCCTTGACCCCGAGAGGAAGCCTGCCAGACAGGGTGGAGATATCACTGTCGTTGATAACGGCGGACCTTATGAGGGAGCGAAACAGCCTCTTCAGAGGTGTCGACGAGGCAACAGACGTGCTCTCTTTTCCCATGTGGGAGGAAGAGGGAGAGTTTCGCCCCTCGCGCCTCTTGCCCACCCTTACGCTGGGGGACATACTGATATGCCCGGAGGTGGTTCGCAGGAGCTCCACCTCCGACGAGGAGTTTTTGGCCGAGATGACGCTCCTTCTGGCACACGGCTTTCTGCACCTGCTTGCGTGGGATCACGACACGGTCGAGCGAAGGGTTGCGATGGAGCAGGCGACCGCCCAAATACGCGACGAGCTGCTGAAAGCCCCGGCCTTCGGCCTGCCTGAACAAAATGGGGAGGTGCTCAAGTGACCGAGTCCGCCCTCTACTACCTGCTGCTTCTGGTCGTTCTTCTGTCTCTGTCGGCATTCTTCAGCGCGGCCGAGACGGCGATAACCTCTTCAGGTCGAGGAAAAATACTTGCTCTTACAGAGCGATTCCCTTACAGAAAGCGTTTTTTCGACTGGCTGCTTCAGGACGTACAGCGAGTCCTGACGATCGTCCTCATATCGAACAACCTCGTCAACATTGCCGCCAGCGCAATAGCCGCCTCCCTCTCCATAGCGATAATGGGGCAGGCAGGGGTGCTGGTCGTCGTGCCGTTGATGACCGCGCTGATAGTAGTCTTCGGGGAGGTATTTCCCAAGAGTGTCGCGATCGTGAACCAGGACACGATTTTAGTGATGTCGCTTCCATTTCTCAGGCTGCTCGACATACTTCTCGCACCCTTCCTGTGGTTGCTTCTTGCGGTCGTCAAGATGCTGGGCGCACTCTTCAAAGTGGAGGTAAAGGGGCGTCACCCCTTCGTCACCAGGGAGGAGTTCGAACAGATGGTGAACATAGGGCAGGAGTCGGGAGCGATCGAAGAGGTTGAGCGCAAGATGATACACGGCGTAATCTCCTTCGAGGAGACCAGGGTCTACGAGATCATGGTACCACGCACAGACATGGACGCCGTCCAGGCCGACTGCACCCTTGAAGAGGCCATAACAGTCTTTCTCGAACACGGCCATTCAAGGATACCGGTCTTCAGGGAGAACCTCGACGACATAGTCGGCATTCTCTACGTGAAGGACACGATTCCCCATCTCCTTCAGGGAAAAATATCATCCCCCGTTTCCTCCATAATGAGAGAGGCGCTGTTCGTCCCGGAGAGCATGCGCGTGGTCGAGCTCTTCAACAACATGAAGGGCAAACACATACACATGGGCGTCGCTGTGGACGAGTACGGCGGGGTGGCCGGCATTGCCACCCTGGAGGACCTGCTGGAGGAGATAGTGGGGGAGATACAGGACGAATACGACAAGGACACCCCCTCGCTCACTGCGAGGGAGGACGGAAGCTATATAGTACAGGGTACCGTCGGCCTGGAGGACCTCAGCGAGATGCTCGGTTCGTATTTCGAATCCGAGGAGGCGGAGAGCCTGGCCGGACTGGTCCTTTCGATATCGGGCGACTTCCCCTCCCCCGGAGAGAGGTTCATCTACGACCCCGGCGACGGGCAGGGCTCCTGGGAGATTGAAGTCGTCGAGGTAGAGGACCACAGAATCAAGCTTCTTCGCCTCATACCGAAGGAGCCTGAAGAGCTGTCAGCATCGGAGGACATAGAATGAACCCGCTGAAAAAAGACTTCATATGGCCAAAATCCTGGCCTTCACCCGAGGAGCTTATTCAAGCGGCAAGGGAGGCCCGGGCAAGATCCTACTCACCCTACTCGAACTTCCCCGTGGGAGCGGCCTTCCTGGTGGAGGGAATGGATGACCTTGTCCTGGCCTGCAACGTGGAGAACGGCTCATACGGCCTGTCGATCTGCGCCGAGAGAAGCGCGGCCGTCGCTATGATCGCGCGGGGCGGGAGAAAGCCGCTCGCCGCCGCCATTGTGGGCGTTCATGGGGAGCCGTGCCTTCCCTGCGGAGCGTGCAGGCAGTTCATGGCGGAGTTCAACTCCGAGATGATCCTCCTATTCGAGGAGGGCGATTCATACGTTGCCGCCTCGCTTGCTGACCTCTTCCCCGCCCCCTTTTTGCTCGGGGGCAAGGGCGACGAGCGATGACAAAAGAATTCCGCTCCGGAAGGGTCGTTCTCGCCGGCCGTCCCAACGTCGGAAAGTCGTCCATCATCAACAGATTGCTTGACTATAAGGTCAGCATAGTCTCAGACAAGCCCCAGACCACCAGGAACGTGATCAGATGCATCTACGGCGCGGAGGGAATCCAGATCGTCTTTTTGGACACCCCCGGCCTTCACCTTCCCAAGCACAGGCTGGGCAGGGTTTTGGTCAACGCAGCGGTGGAGTCACTGAACGAGGCCGACGTGATCTGCTACGTCGTCGAGGCTGGAGACAGGACGATTCTCCCCGAGGACTCCGAGATCATCTCGATACTGACCCAGTTTAACGCCCCGATCCTGTTGACTGTGAACAAGTGCGACTCCCCCCTAGGCCAGGAGGAGCGGCGGGCGGTACGGGCCCTGTACGAGAGTGGGCTTAAACTGCAGGGGGCCGTCTACATCTCCGCAAGGACCGGGAAGGGACTCGACTCACTGGTTGAGTCCATCAGGCCCTTCCTTCCCGTGGGTCCGCCCTGCTACGATGAGGACACCCTGGTTGACAGGCCGGAGAAGTTCATAGCAGCGGAGATCATACGGGAAAAGACCCTTATGCTCACCCACAGAGAGGTTCCGCACAGCATCGCCGTCGAAATAGAGGACTATAAAAGCCCTGACGAGTACCCTGAACGTGACGTGCTTTACATAAGAGCCAGCGTCTATGTCGAGAGAGAAGGGCAGAAGCGCATAGTCATAGGAGGCGGCGGGGAGCGCATGAGGGAGATAGGAAGGCTTGCACGGATAGAGCTGGAGGCGTTCACGGGGCACAAGGTCTTCCTTGATCTATGGGTCAAGGTGCGTAAAAACTGGAGGCAGTCCGAGAACGACCTGCGGCTGTTCGGCATCGAAGAGCGGCGGGGGCGCGGATAGGAGGCGGAATGAAGCGGCGCGACTCCTCCTGGTTTCCTGGTGCATCTTTCACCGACGAGGTGCCGCAGGGTCATATAAAGAGGTCAGGCGTGGTCCTGAGAAGATGGATATCGCCGGAGGGGGACGCGACTCTCTATCTCTTTCTCAGGGGTACGGGGCCTCTTACAGTCTACGCCCCCGGCGCCACAAGGGGAAGGATAAGGTTCGGAGGGGGCATAGAGCCCCTCACATGGGCAAATTTCAACCTCTATCGCGGGACAAAGCACTTCTACCTGACCTCGGCTGAGGTGAAGGAGGACTTCTGGCCCCTGAGGGACGACCCGGAGAAGATAGCTAAGCTGATAGATTGGGACGGGCTTTTGTGCCGTCACCTCGCCCCCGGACTTCCCTGCGACGAGGTGCTGGCGCTATACTACTGGTCGGGAGTCCAGCTGAAAAGCGGCGTCCATCCGATGGTCGCGGAGTGGCGTTTCTTGTGGAAGTGGCTGCATAATTGGGGGCTTGCTCCATCTACGGAGGACTGCGTCAAGTGCGGCGCACCCCTCACGTCGGCCCGTCTGTCACTATACGGCTTTCTCTGCCCCTCCTGCTCTCCCTCCGCCGAGGGGGCTAGCCTGTCCGACTCGGACATGAAGTCACTTCGGCTGTCGCTCTCAACCCCGGTCAGCGCGCTAGCCGGGCTGTTTCACTCCGACCGCTTTACGGCCGGGCCGCCGTGGCAGGAGGTCAACACCCGCCTGCGGCACTACTTTGACTCGCTTAACTAACCGAACCCTTTTCACAAGGAGGAATGGCAGTGAACTTTCAGGATATAATTTTCCGCCTCGAGCGCTTCTGGGCCGAGCAGGGATGCGTCGCCCAGCAGCCGTACGACATAGAGGTGGGAGCGGGAACGATGAACCCAGCGACATGCCTTCGCGTGCTCGGCCCGGAGCCGTGGCGCGTGGCCTATGTCGAACCCTCTCGCCGCCCGGCGGACGGTCGCTACGGAGAGAACCCGAACCGCCTGCAGCACTACTACCAGTATCAGGTGATAATCAAGCCCGCGCCGTCGAACATCATGGACCTTTACCTTCAAAGCCTCGCTGCCCTTGGAATAGAGCCGGAGGAGCATGATATCAGGTTCGTGGAGGACGACTGGGAATCCCCCACGGTCGGGGCCTGGGGCCTTGGTTGGGAGGTTTGGCTGGACGGCATGGAGGTGACCCAGTTCACCTATTTCCAGCAGGTCGGCGGCATCGACATGGACCTTGTTCCCGCGGAGATAACCTACGGAATCGAGCGTATAGCCATGTTCGTCCAGAAGGTCGAGAACGTCTACGACCTGCGATGGGTTGACGACGTCAGGTACGGCGACGTACACCACAAGGGCGAGGTCGAGCATTCACACTACAACTTCGAGCTTGCCGACACAAAAATGCTCTTCCAGCTCTTCGGAATGTACGAGGCGGAGGCGGGCAGGATACTCGACAGGGGGTTTGTCCTCCCTGCATACGACTACGTTCTCAAGTGCTCTCACACCTTCAACCTCCTCGACGCCCGCAACGCGATAAGCGTTACCGAGAGGACCGGCTACATCGGAAGGATAAGGGCCCTCGCCGGACGCTGCTGCGAGTCTTACGTCGCGCAGAGACGTGAAATGGGGCTTCCGCTGGTCGGCAAGTTCCACGAAGAACCCAGGAGGTGATTCCCGTGACTTACAATAACCTGCTCCTTGAGATAGGGGTGGAGGAGATACCCTCGCGCTTTCTTCCCGATGCGATGGCCCTGCTTGAAAAGACGGCCAAGGAGGATTTCGACGCCGCCAGAATCACCTTCAAGAAGATGTCCGTTTACGCGACCCCCAGGCGCATAGCCTTGATAGTAGGGGAAGTCGAAGAGCTGAGAAGGGACATCGTCAACACCTACAAGGGCCCGGCATGGTCCTCCGCCTTCGATATGAACGGCAACGCCACCAGGGCGGCCTACGGCTTCGCGAAGAGCAAAGGAGTAACAGTCGAGAGCCTGATACCCGTCGAGGCCGACGGGACAAAGTACGCCTACGCCGAGGTGTCCGAGCCAGGAATGCCCGTTCTGGACGTCCTTCCAGAGCTGCTTCCCGCTCTGATACGAAAACTGGTCTTCCCAAAGAGCATGTACTGGGATACCCCCTCCGTCCGTTTCGCACGCCCCGTACGCTGGATAGTCGCGATGGTCGACAAAGAGGTCATCCCCTTTCAGTATGGGAACGTAAAAAGCGGCTCCGTCACCAGCGGACACCGTTTCATGGGCGCGAAGAACATCCCGGTCGAAGACGCCGCCGACTTTATGGAGCTGCTCTACGACAATCACGTAATCCTTGACCAAGAAAAACGCCGCCAAAAGATGATCGCCAGTATCGCGGCGCTGGAGCGCCAGCTTGAAGGCTCAGTCGAGATGGACCCGGAGACGATAGAGGAGAACCTCTACCTCGTGGAATACCCCGTACCCTTCTTCGGCGGCTTCAACAAAAAGTTCCTGGAGATACCAGAGGAGGTCCTGACGACCTCGATGAAGAAGAATCAGAAGTACTTCTCTGTGCGAAGCGCCAACGGCAAGCTTCTACCGCACTTCGTCGGAGTGAGCAACAACCTCGCCTCCAACATGGACGTAGTCCGGGAGGGGAACGAAAGAGTGCTTCGCGCACGCCTGGAGGACGCGGCATTTTTCTGGGCCGAGGACCTGAAAAAACCCCTTGCGGCTAACCTCGAAAGCCTGAAGTCGATAGTCTACCAGGAGAAGCTTGGAACGCTCCACGACAAGGTCATGGCCACGCGCAGCCTTGCCCTCTGGCTGTGCGAGGAGATGGGGATGAATGAAAGCCTGCAGCTTCTCGACAGAGCCGCGCTACTGGCGAAAACGGACCTTGTAACAGGCATGGTCTACGAGTTCCCCGATCTTCAGGGCGTCATGGGAAGGGAGTACGCCATCAAAAACGGCGAACCAGAGAGGGTGGCGAAGGCCCTCTACGAACAGTACCTTCCGAGGGCGGCGGGGGGCGAAATGCCGACCGACACCATCGGTGCACTTCTGGGCCTGTCCGAGAGAGTTCACATCATCGTAAGCTGCTTCAAGGTTGGCCTCGAGCCAACGGGTTCTCAGGACCCATATGCCCTCCGCCGGGCGGCCCGCTGCATAAACGAGATCCTCTGGGGCAAGGAGCTCGACGTCGACCTCCTTCGCCTCGTCGGGAAGAACTGCGAGCTTCTCTCGGTATCGGACGAGGTTAGAGAGAGGATATTCACCTTCCTGCAGCAGAGGCTGCACGTTCAGATAAGAGAGAAAGGGTACTCGCACGAGCTCACGACCCTTGCCCTCTCAGTAGCTGGGAACCGACCTCTTCAGTCGCTGAAATTTCTTGAGGTGTTTTCCCGGATTCAGGATGAGAGCTGGTTCATCGACCTCGTTACCTCCGCGGTCAGAGTCCGCAACATCCTCTCAAAAAGCGGTGACGTCCCTTCACAGGTGGACAGCTCCCTCTTCCAGAAGGAAGCGGAGGGCAGGCTGCACGGCGAGATCGAGAGGATAAGCCCGAAAGTCGACGAGGCCCTATCCTCTCAAGACTGGAAGGCGCTCGCATCATATCTTTCCGAACTGTCCCCCTTCGTCTCCTCCTTTTTCGACGACGTCCTTGTAATGGATCCTGATGAGAGGGTAAAATCTAACAGACTGAGTCTGCTTATGCTCTGCAACGCCCTCTTCCTCAAGGTGGGCGATCTTGGAGTGTTGAAGAGAGGCTGATACGCTCCGAGCAGAAGGGGTGATCGATATGCAGCCGACAAACCTGCTCATCGCAGGCGATTCTACCAGCGAGAGCTCCGAGCTGCTGGCAATCGCGATAGAAAACCTGTTTACCGGGGTTTTCTCGACCGTCCGGCGTTTCGATATCGCGGAGACTCCGCTGGCGCAAGCCGTAAGCGCCGACTCATCCGCACTGTTGATATTCACCCTTTTAGAGGAGGAGCGCCGCGCAGCTCTGGAGACCGAATGCCGGAATCTGGGCGTCCCATTCATTGACCTTGCGGAGACCCTTTTCGCCAGGCTCGAGGAGACGCTTGGGGCACCCATACAACGCCCTTCGGATGAAAAGATTGCAGTTGGAAACGGACTGCTCAAGAAGATCAGAGCTATCGAGTTCACCGCCATGTGTGACGACGGACGCAACGAGGAGCTTGCGTCGGACGCCGACCTCGTCCTGTTGGGGGTCTCCCGAACAGGGAAGACCCCTCTCTCCGTCTTCATGGCACAGAAGGGGCTCAAAACGTCAAACTTCTCCATAGTCCCCGAACGTGAGCCTCCAGAGGTCATCCGGAGCGTCCCCTCCTCCAGGCTGGTCGGTCTTGATATCTCCACCGAAAGCCTCTCAAGGATTAGAATAAACAGACTCAGGATGCTGGACTTGGAGCCCTCCGCTTCCGCCTACGCGGACACAGACAGGGTCGAGAGGGAACTCAAAACCTCACGGGAATACTTTTCCACAGTAGGCGCCAGAGTCTGTGACGTCACCGACAAGTCCATGGAGGAGACGGCGCAGGAGATAATGGAGTACCTCAGATCGACAAAGCCCTGACACGAGGCGCTTTCTAAATATTGCCAAAATCCCCTGCCGGATGGGGTATAATACACTACTCCGGCCCGGGTTGTTTGTCCGGAGAAGATTTGCGACACACGCATCGCGGAACATGATGAAATACGAGTGTAAGGAAAAAACTACTCTACCATGGAGGTGCCATACGGAGATGAACAGAGAGAAGTACGTCTATAATTTTCATGAGGGCAACGCGGATATGAAAGCGCTCCTCGGCGGCAAGGGCGCGAACCTTGCCCAGATGGTGGGCTACGGCCTGCCGGTACCTCCCGGGTTTATACTCACGACTCACGCATGTCTGGAGTATGGCAAAAACCCGTCCTTCCTGGACGAAATTTGGAACGACGTCTCATCCGCCATGAGCGACCTTGAAAGAGAGACGGGAAAGAAGTTCGGAGCGGGGGACAACCCCCTTCTGGTCTCGGTCCGCTCGGGGGCGCCTGTCTCCATGCCGGGCATGATGGACACGGTGCTCAACTTAGGGCTGAACGACGAGAGCGTCGAGAGCCTCGCGAAGATCTCTAACGATCGCCGCTTCGCCTACGACAGCTACCGCCGCTTCATCCAGATGTACGGCAACGTCGTCCACGGCGTCGAAGGCGAGCACTTCGAGGAGGTGCTCACCAGGACAAAGAAGAGCCTTTCTGTGCAGTTTGACAACGAGATACCCGAGAAGGAGCTTGAGGGTGTCGCCAGACAGTTCAAGAAGATATTCGAGGAGAAGACCGGCACACCCTTCCCCTCGGA
>Ga0172382_10009347_pt1 | contig 13398 bp, 14 predicted proteins | sample Leawel138RmetaG_FD_122245 | JGI IMG/M metagenome (GOLD analysis project Ga0172382, IMG submission 122245) | Leachate microbial communities from a municipal landfill in Southern Ontario, Canada - Leachate well 138R metaG | ecosystem: Engineered > Solid waste > Landfill > Unclassified | place...
CTTTATTCCCTTCCTGCAAAAAGCCTATTGCATGCTTTACTTTGAAATTGAAGTCGTGATCGTCGGTGTTGGGGCCTAATCGGATTTCTTTTATTGATATCTTGGCCGTTTTGGCTTTTAAATTTTTTTGTTTTTTCTTTAAACCGTATAAAAATTTCTGATAATCAATTATTTTACAGACCGGAGGATTGACATTGGGCGAAATTTCCACTAAATCTAAATCTCTTTGATATGCTATATCCAATGCCTCCTTGATAGACATGATTCTTGAGTCGCCATCTTCTAAAACTACACGAACAACCAATGAGTTTATTTCTCTGTTTATTCTATGCGGTTGTTCTTTTTTTTGAAAGGTTCTGTAACCTTGACGTCCGGGTTGGTTAAAGTGTGTCGCTATAATGTTATCTCCTATCTTTAGTTATTAAAAAATATTTTTTAGCGTGCAAAAATACAATTTTTATTCTTATGTTTTTTTAATAATGTGAAATCTTTTTCTTGTTTTAACTTTCTTATATCGGCTTAAGAACCATTTTTTTAAAGGTATTTATGCTTTTAAAGTATATTGTTTACATGCAGAATGTGAATCTGAGCGATGCTAATTTTAGAATTATTTTGGGGTAAATGATTTTTTACAAATGCTTTATTGCAAATTTATGTAATTTTGCAAGCAATTTAAAAAAGAGAAATCCCAATGGCAGAATACAAAGAAAAATTAAACAGTATCAATACCTTTATTTTTGATTTCGATGGTGTCTTAAGCGACGGCAAAGTGTGGGTGGGAGCTAATGGTGATCAAATCAGAAACACCAATGTGAAAGATGGTTATGCTATTCAATATGCACTTAAACAAGGCTATAATGTGTGTGTTATTTCAGGAGGTTATTCCGAAGGAATGAAAAAACGCTATGAGATTTTTGAAGGCATGGATGTTTTTCTTAAAATTTCCGATAAAGTGGAAACCTATAAACAATATTTGCAAATGAAAAATATCGAAGCCCGTCAAGTGCTGTTTATGGGCGATGATATTCCCGATTATGAAGTGATGAAATTAGCCGGAGTGAAAGCCTGTCCCAATGATGCTGCTGTCGAAATTCAACAAATTGCTGATTATATTTCTATTTTTAAAGGAGGTGAAGGCTGTGTGAGAGACGTGATTGAACATACACTGCGTTTACACGGAAAATGGTTTTTAAACGGTGCCGTTATTTGGTAAAAATGTGGGTAAATAAGTTTCATATATTATTCTTTATCATATCGCTTTGTTTATTATCCTGTACCAACAAACAAGCGAAAGAAAAACGTACGGTTTTCCGCTACAACGAATCGGCGGGCATAACCTCCCTCGATCCGGCTTTTGCCAAAGACCAGGCCAATATTTGGGCTTGTAATCAATTGTATAACGGATTGGTTCAATTAGATAGCCAATTGCAAATCCGGCCTTGTTTGGCCAAAACATGGACTGTCTCAGACGACGGTAAAACATATATCTTTTATTTGCGCGACGATGTATTCTTTCATCAAACCGATTTTTTTACTTTCCCAAAAAAGAAACGTAAAATGGTGGCTGCCGATGTGGTTTACAGCTTTAAACGCATTGTCAATAAACAAATAGCTTCGCCGGGAGCTTGGATTTTTAATTTGGTCGATACCAACCAACAAGGTGAACATGCTTTCTTTGCTTTAAACGATACTACCGTAATGATTCGCTTAAAAAACAGTTTTCCTCCCTTTTTGGGTTTGCTGTGCATGCAATATTGTTCGGTCGTGCCTCACGAAGCCGTCGAGAAATACGGAAAAGATTTTCGTAAATATCCTGTAGGAACAGGTCCTTTTATGTTTAAAACATGGAAAGAAGGTTTGAAACTGGTGATGGTGAAAAATCCTGATTATTTTGAATACGAACAGGGGATACGTTTGCCTTACCTTGATGCCGTTTCGATTTCTTTTATTATTGATAAACAATCTGTATTTATGGAGTTTGTGAAAGGTAACCTCGATTTCATGTCGGGTTTGGACGCTTCTTATAAAGATGAGTTGTTAACCAATGACGGACGTTTAAATCCTGTTTATGAAAAGAAAATCCATATGTTGACCATGCCTTATCTTAATACGGAGTATTTGGGAATATTAATGGAAAAGCAGCAAGCAGGAGCCAAAGATAATCCACTTCTAAAAAAGGAAATCCGTCAAGCTTTAAATTATGGTTTCGACCGTGAGAAAATGCTTAGGTTTTTGCGTAGCAATATTGGGAAAGCCGGTACTTATGGCATCATCCCTTACGGCTTGCCTCCTTTTGATACCAATAATACTTATGGCTATCGTTACAATCCGTCAAAAGCAAGGGCGCTAATGGCAAAAGCCGGTTATCCTGACGGAAAAGGTATGCCGCCCATCGTAATTTCGGTTTCGGAAAGTTATATGGATGTAATTCAATATATGGCTTATGAGTTGGAACAAATAGGATTTAATATCAAATTGTCGAAATTGCAATCGGGCACCCAGCGTCAAATGATTGCTAAATCGGAATTGCCTTTCTTCCGTGCTTCCTGGATTGCCGATTATCCCGATGCCGAAAATTATTTGTCCTTGTTTTATTCTAAGAATTTTTCTCCACAAGGGCCTAATTATACCCATTACAGTAATCCACTTTTCGATAAGATGTATGAACAGTCATTAAGCACTACCAACGATTCATTGCGTATGAATCTCTATCGAAGCATGGATAGTTTAATCATGGAAGAGGCACCGGTAGTTATTTTATATTATGATCAGGTATTGCGTTTTGTGAGTAATCAGATCGAAAATATCGACAATAACGCCATGAATTTGCTAACACTTAAACGTGTAAAGAAAAGAAACAACTAAAATACAGCAATCCGTTCAGTCGGGAGTTTCTTTTTAGGGATTATGTTGTAAAATAAATACGGTGTTTTGTTTATGTAATTGAGGAAGGGGAGAATTACGCCAATCTTTTATGCTTTTTGTTGCAATATATTCTCCTGATAGAGTGAGATTACAGGCAATGCAAAGGTGGGTGGAAGGCATGCACACTTCCAACAGTTGTTGCAGAAGTTGATTGTTACGATAAGGAGCTTCCATAAATATTTGGGATTGATTGTTTTTGCCCTATTGCATTTCCATGTTTCGGATTTTAGCGGTTAGTTGTTGCTTATCGGTAGGAAGGTATCCATGGAAGCAGAAATGTTGTCCCGACAGTCCCGATGCCATCAATGCCAACATCAAAGAAGAAGCACCTACAAGCGGAATCACTTGGATACCTTTGTTATGAGCCGCCGATACGAGCAAAGCCCCGGGGTCGGCAACGCAAGGCAGACCGGCTTCGGAAAGTAAAGCCATATCGTTTCCTACAAAAGCGGGAGCAAGCATTTCGAGACTGTTGATATGGGTAGTATGTTCATTCAGGAGTTGAAAATCACAATCGTCGATAGGAAAAGCCGGGATGACTTGACGCAAAAAACGTCGGGCGGTACGAAGTTCTTCTACAACAAAATGACGGATATTGCCTAAAATGTCAATGTTAAATGTTGGCACACAACGCTGTGGTTCGTCACCTCCCAGTGGGGTAGGGATGAGGTAGAGTTTTCCGTATGTGCTGGTTCCGGTCAAGGCTTACAATCCTAATTCTTTTTTCACCCATTCATATCCGTTTTCTTCTAATTTCACGGCAAGGTCTTTATCGCCTGTCATGGCAATTTTACCTTCATAAAGAATATGAACAAAATCGGGTACAATATAATCGAGTAAACGTTGATAGTGTGTGATTACCAACATGGCATTGTTTTTATTATGGAGGGAATTCACTCCCGAGGCTACGATACGCAGTGCATCAATATCCAAGCCGGAGTCGGTTTCATCGAGCACGGCGAATTCAGGGTCGAGCATGGCCATTTGGAAAATCTCGTTGCGTTTCTTCTCTCCGCCCGAAAAGCCTTCATTCACCGAACGGTTAGAGAGTTTAGCCGTCATCTCGACAATTTTCTTTTTTTCTTCCATCAACACCATGAATTCGGCACCCGTCAAAGCGGCCTGTCCACGGTATTTGCGAATTTCGTTCAATGCCGTTCGCATGAAATTGGTCATACTAACACCTTGAATCTCTACCGGATATTGAAATCCGAGAAAGATGCCTTCACGGGCACGGTCCTCGATCGATAAATCGAAAAGATTTTTACCTTTATAATAAATTTCACCTTGGGTAACATCAAAAATATCCCTACCGGCAATCACGCCGGCTAAGGTGCTTTTACCGTTTCCATTGGGTCCCATCAATGCATGCTTTTCGCCTTTATTAATGGTAAGATTCACTCCTTTGAGTATTTCTTTCCCATTAATTGAAACATGCAAGTTCTTAATTTCTAATAATGCTGTCATAATCTTGTGTAAAGAATGAGGATGCAAAGGTACACGAATTTTCCGTATGAATCTCTTTCGGGAATCAGTTTTTTTTACCAGTGAGGTGAAAAGGCATTTTCCAAATGTTTTACGTTGACATTATTTCCCAGCTGAAGAATGGATATAATGTCGAAACGGGCTTCTTTCATTATATTATTACGGGTTATGTAAGCATTCGCCGCTCGAATATAGTTCTTTTGTTGTTGCCGTGAAACAAAATCTTCCGGCTCGCCAACAACATTCGAGCTGCGTGTTTTAACTTCGCAAAAAAGAATAAAAGTCTCGTTTTGTGCAATGATGTCGATTTCCAAATGTCCGAAATGCCAATTGGTTTCAAGTATGCTATATCCTTTTTGAAGCAGATATGCTTTGGCTATACTTTCACCTTTACTACCGGTTTCTTGTTGTTCTGTCATATGAATAATTTTTTTACGTAAATGATATGCAAAAGTATAAAAAACATTATTGTCTTTTTACCTAACAATTGTTTTTCCCCTTTTTGTATACAAAGTATAGCGAAAGGATTTAATAAGATTGATTGTTAAATGATTTAAAAAAAAAGAAAAAAAAAGAATGGATAAAGGTAAATGTACAAGCTTTATTGCTATCTTTGCACACTGAAAAATAAAGATAATTAAATTTAAACAGTAATGAAGAAGATAGCAAATTCTCGTATCGTGATCATTTTCGCACTTATACTTATTGCAATGTTAATCCGTTTGTTACCTCATCCGCAAAACTTCACACCCATAGCAGCCATTGCTCTTTTCAGCGGAGCTTTATTAGGAAAAAAATGGTATGCTTTTATTGTACCCATGGTGATTATGTTATTAAGCGATATCGTTTTAGGATTTCATTCCACCATGTGGGCGGTTTATTTGTCTTTTGCTTTGGTGATAGTCTTAGGAATGTTTTTATGCCGCACAATGCGTTTCACCCATGTGTTTTTCACCGCTTTATTATCTTCAGTATTATTTTTTGTAATCACGAATTTTGCTTGTTTCATGCACGGATGGTACGGTTATACGACCACCGGTTTATTAACTTGCTACCAAATGGCAATTCCTTTCTTCAGAATGGAATTATTATCAACCATGGTTTATGCCGTTGCTTTTTGGGGAATTCACTATATGGTTACTAAAAAAGTTTGGGCAATCCGTTAATTATAAGTTTATATAGTTTTTAACATTAAAAAAGGTATGGAGTTCATACCTTTTTTTTTTGCCTGAAAATGGAGAAGAGAATAACTTATTATGGAAGGTGTTTTCTATATATGAGTGTTATAATCAATCCGTAAATTAAAAACTCCGCAAGACCGAACAAAGTCCATTTGGCAACCAATATAAAGGGAATGGCATATTGCATATATTGATTAAGATCCACAACCACTATCATCAGTACGGCAAAAAACAAGCTATGAAACAACGATTCTTTATAACTACCTGTTTTTCGCCATTTCGAATAACTGAAGGAGAACAAGGTAGCAATTGCAAGCGTTACAAAAATGCTTATCCACATCTTTTCATTTATATCCGGTCGGTGAATATTTGAAAGCACGGCGTTTTCTTTTTTTAGAATGATTAAATGGATAAATCCGTTCCACAATAATGCAAATAGGGTAATTATAAGGCTTGCGTTTATCAACGGAAAATACTTTTTGCCTTGTTTTTGATTTTCTTTTGTCTTTACCATATAAATTGATATTAAAAAATAGTTTTAATTTAGGAAGCAAAAGTACTATTTTTGTTGAAAAAATAATATTGATAACAATTATAATTTTGTATATTTTTGCACAGAGAAAAAATGATAATCTTGATATTAAAGTAACAGAATTAATAATAAATATAAAAGTATATGAAGCTGGAGAAAATATTAGATAATGTTAATTCTTTAGAAAAAAATTCATTTTTAAAAATTATTGATACTATTAAATCTAGTAATCCTAAAAACAGTAAGGAAATTGATAAAATACTATCAGATACAAATAATGATTTGAAAAGTGTTGATAGTATTAATATTGTCAAAGTTTTTAATTTAGTAAAAAATGAATTTGCTGATACTGTTAGATCTGAGTTTCTTAATATGTCATCTCAATTAGACATTCTTATCGACATTTTAATCAAAGATGGTAATTGCATTTTGAAACAAAATTGGCTTTCTAAGCTTTATGAAAACGAGTTAATTGAAATTAAAAGGAAAACTCAAGCATTAAAATCACAATTATTATTAGAAAAATCTGAAATAGAAGAATGTAGAAAAAGAGATTATATGATTTATAAATCTTGTGTTGAAACTGCATACGCCAATGATATTGATAATAATAGAGAATCCAAAATTACGAACGATGAGCAATGCATTCTTGTTACTTTAATTCAAAAATTAGAATTATCTCAAGAAGAAGTAAAAAACATTAATTATTTAATTAAACAACCAGAAAAGAAAGATATTGAAAGTGTTATTGCATTTTTAAAAAACATAGGAATTATCTTTTATTCTAAAAAAAATAATATAATCTATGTGGCAGATGAAATTGTATCTATCCTACGAAAAATAAGAAAAAAAGAAATTGCTGATAAATATTTACGTCGAATACTTAAAACCCTTAAGGAACCTCAAATAAATATAATATGTAAGAAGCATAACATTAATATAAAGGATCTTAATTATGATTTTAAAATAAAACAAATTATTAAGGAAGGCATCTCATTTACTCATTTGCTTTTAAATGAGATATATAAAGATAATATAACTTTGAGTGAAAAAAAGAAAATAATAAATGAATTATGGGAACAAGGTCTAAAATCGCAATATTCTCTTAAAGGAAATACTATTGAAGAAAAAATTGAAAATATTATTAAATATTTTGAAGAAATTGAAAAAGATGATAAAGTAGGAATTTCAATAGAAGGTTATGAAAAATTACTTGTTGATTTTAATGAAGGTTTAAAATCATTTAGAAAATATGTGCTTGAGGAATTTGAATTTTCCGAAGATACAGAGATTAACACTTCTACTTTATTAGAATATAACTTGAAACCTAGAGATATTCTTGATATTATACCTATTGAAGATTTAAAAACTTTTGTTTTGAATAAACAAATAAAATCAAGAGGTGATTTAGTTATGAATATACTTGATGCATATAAAGATGCGGAAAATATGATGATTGAGAATTATGAAGCTATTGGTTTTAGAAATCTTAGTTTGTTAAAAGAAAATGGTATACTAATAAAAGAAAGCGATTTAGGACTAAAGTTTGAAGAAATTACAAAATCAATATTAACTAAACTTGGATTTAATGTGGATGAGAATTTAAAAAAACAATTAAATACTACAAAAGATAAAGCCGATATAATTCTCAATCTTGATGACAATAATATAATAATAATTGAGTGTAAAACAATTAAAGAAAGTGGGTATAATAAATTCAGTTCAGTTTCCAGACAAATCAAATCATATGTTAAATTGGCTGAAAATAAAGGATATAATGTTGTAAAGTCTTTACTTGTTGCTCCTGATTTTAGTGATGAGTTTGTAAATGAATGTGATTTGGAATTTGAAATTAATTTATCATTAATTACAGCAAAATCTTTGCTGAATATTTTAGACAGCTTTAAAGTATGCAAATTGAAACAATTACCTTATCAATTGTTAATGAAAGATGTACTAATCAAAGAAGAAAGAATTATTAAAGCAATATGTAAATAACTTTAATGTTTCTAAAACCTTATTGTATATATAATCAGAACAAAGAAACTCTTGGCTTTTATCGAAGAATAGTGAATACAATCATTATTCTTTTGTGATTCTGACAACGGTTCGGCGGTTTTGTTGTCGTCCTTCCGGTGTTTGATTGGAAGCTATTGGTTGGGTGTCGCCGTAACCTTGTGTGGTAATGCGATTGGCTGCTATTTCTTTTTGGATTAAATAATTGCGCACTGCTTTAGCACGGTTTTGCGAAAGTAGTATATTCGATTCGGGTGTTCCTACATTATCGGTATGACCGGCAATTTCAATTTCCATTTGAGGTTTAACTTTCAATAATTCCACCAATTGATTCAAGGTATTATAGGATTCGGGCTTGAGGGTTGATTTGCCGGTATCGAAAAAGACATTATCGAGGGTGTAGGTTTTGGGCGGGTCGTATTGAATCGTAAGTTGATAAGTAAAAATTCCGGTTTTGTTAGGAATAGGCATGGTGTCGTATTTCACACTGCCGCTAATGGTTTTATATATAATAATGTAATTATCGCCTTCGGGGATGAGGAGTGAAAATTTCCCGTTTTTGTCGGTAATACCTTTAAACTGTTGTTTGCTTTTAATGCCTTGCAGCAGGATGATTTCTCCTTGACGGGCTTTGCCGTTCATCGAAGTTACGCTTGTGTTTAAAAGTGCTTTGGTTTCGGTGGCTTCCAATGTTTGTCCATGGCAGGAAAATGTAGTCTGAACGACAATAAACAAAATTAGAGTTAAATATGGGTGTTGCGTTTGCATAGGATTAATATTTTATTGGAATTATTCCCAAAAGTCGGAAGCGATTTCAATGATATTGCCTTCGGGGTCGGTAACCATGGCCGAACGCATATTCCAAGGTTCGTTTCTGGGAGTATAGATTCCTGTGGCTCCGTTGGCAATAAGGCGATGATAGGTGCTGTCTACTTTCGCCGGATCGCCCACATTAATGGCTAATTCGAAGCTGCCGTTTACACCCATGGGGAAGGAGAGATATTTGCCTATCAATTGTTGTAAAGCTTTGCGTTCATACATGGCAAAGCGAATGCCTTCATGCTTGAATTCGGCATAAGGACCTTCGCGATCCCATTCAATATCAATTCCAATAACATCGTGATAAAAGTCAACCATTTTGTGGAGATTGTTTACAAAGAGACCAATCATGTCAAATTTTATTTTCATAATAATTGTTTTAAAGAAATGTTTACTAATAATTTAACGATGAATAGATACAGTCCTAATATATGAAAAGCTGCTTTACCAAAGCAGCTTTGATTACATAGCTATGTTAGAGATGTTAGAATTTTTTAACAGCAATAACAACAACCGATCGAAGTTTTCCGGTCTTCTGAAGAATTGGTGAATCTTGATTGAAGATTTTCACATGGGCCGATTCGGTTTCGGTGGGTACTTCTGTCGAAGACCAAACCATTCTTTCAGTTGAGGAAAAGTTGATGTTTAATTGATCTCTAACGGAATGCATATCAACCACTTCATTAATAGCCGGAAGATACCAGCCTGTAATACCGTCAACATTTTTATCCTCACACCATTTAAAAGCAGGGAAATTGTTGATATCGAAACTGCTTTTTACTTTACTCATATTGGCAACACCATCATCTAAATTCTGAATATTGGTTGCATTAATATCGGTACTCCATCTAACTATGGAATTATCTAAAGAAATTATCATGCCGTGTTTACCGCCGTCGGTGATTTTATACACTTGTCCTTTAACACCTCCAACATCATACATGTCGCCAACAGCATATATTTTCGGATTGACGGTTATCGTTATCGTTGCTTCTCCAACAGCGCCTTCATTGTCGGTAGCTGTTGCTTTAAGTGTATGACTTCCTTCAGATAAGGTTCCTGACGGTATGGTGAACTGATAGGGTGTATACTTAATGGTTTCGAATAAATTGTTGTCGATATGTAATGACACTTCAGTTACACTCCCTTTTTTATCTTCGGCATTGATTGTTACAACTATGCTGTCGGATGTACTAAAAATATCTTTGTCTTTCGGAGATTCAAAACTGCAATCGGGTGCTTTATTACAACTTGTAAGAGCGACGATGCATGCGAATATTACAATGTTTAATTTTGCCATATAAATATATTTTAAAGGGTTTATTTATTTTTCTGCAAAAATAATAAAATATTAAGTTAAAATTTAGTATTTAATGTTTTTTTTATTGAATTATCCATTTGAGGGTTTTATTGCCTGACGGTGTGCCTATCACACAAAAGTAAATGCCGGGAGATAATGCTTGTGCGTTTAGTTCAACGGTGTTGCGTCCCTCATTATAATGTTTTTCAGTTATCTTAATTATTGTTTTTCCGCTGAGGTCGGTGATGCGGATGTCGACAGTGCTTGCTTGCAACAATACAAATTGTAAACGCGAATTGTCGGCAGCGGGATTCGGATAAATGTTTGCGCCGGAAAGTATAGGGGAGGCCTCACTTATATTGTTAACCTCTAAACTGTCAATGGCGTAATGATATAATAATCCGAAATTTATTTTTGCTATTTCTTTCATATATTCAAAATTGCAGTTTTGATATATATCATTCATGGAATGATAATAAGGGGAAAACCTGTATTCACTTAAATAGTTAACTTTATATCCTTTTGAAAAATAAGAATAACTGTCACTACGGTTAAAGTATTTGTTTCCGAAACTACCCGGAATAAAGGCGTAAAGCCTCGTAAATTTATGGCATATCGCTTCGGTGGTTTGCATGATATCGGAAGAGTTGAAATAAACGGAGATAAAAACCATCCAATCTTGTTCTTCGGGTTGATGTCCTACCATGTCGTTGTTGAGCATGACGGCAATTTTTTCTTGTTGTTGGTGGCGTTTTTCGGCATCGTAACGGGAACCGTGCAGTCCAAGCTCTTCGGCATCAAATCCCATAAAGTCGACCGATAATCGGGGTTTTATATTGTATTTATGGAAAATACGCGCCATCTCTATCATGGTGGCAACGCCCGACGCATTGTCGTCGGCACCGGTAGTGATGTTATAGAGAAAGTTTATGGTATCGTAGACAATGGCATCTAAATGAGCTCCGATGATAACTGTTGAATCGGGATGTTCGTTTCCGCTTATACTTCCTTTTACGTTATACATCCACGCTTCGAATTTTCCGGTTATCTTTGTTGAGTCATCTACATAGAAAGAGTCGATGGTGGCATTGTCGATTCCGTATTGTTGCAAACGTTCAACTAAGTATTCCGCTACTTTTTTATTGTTATGCAAACAAAAACGTGAAGGGAATGCTTGCATATCCATCACGGTGCGTTTTATGCTGTCGCCGTTAATTTCAGATAGCATGTTTGTAAATGTTTCGTTCTGTGCAAATCCCGAACTAAATGAATGAAAGATTAATAATATTAAGATAAATTTTCTCATAAAAATACTTTGTGTGAAATTTTAGCAAAAATACATTAAATTGTAAAATGCCAATGAAAGAAATACAATTAAGTAATTATGAGTTATGAATGATGAAAAAGTCGCGAGTGCCGAGATTAATTAAAAATTAAAAATTATGAATTAAAAAATAGGCAGAAGTAGGAGGTTGCAAGTCAACGCACTGAAAAACTGATAATAGACAACTTGCAAAATTTATTATCCTGCAAACAAGCAATATAAAAATATTTCAAAAAATCGTTTTAGATAATATTTAAGTTGTATATTTGCATCGCAAAATATAAACATCTAACAACTATAAATATGGGGGATTTTAATAATACAAATATGGTATATCTTCTAATACCTGCTTGTTTTTATATTATTGGGATTATATTATTCTTTGTTTTAAAGAAAAAAAGTTTAGATTTATTTAAACATTTGCCTTTAAAAGAGTTAAGGAGAATTATCAAAGTAGATAAGTATACATTTTGGGTAGTATTTATAATGTATTGTATTATAAGCTTTGTGTCGCTGTATTTTCATCCTGAAAGAATAAATTTCTTTGATGTTGTATTAATTATATTAACAAATTTCTTATTTCCTTTTTCCTTTGGATGGTTTTTTCTTATGACAAAACATTCATTAAAAGAAAGAAAAAAGGAAGAATTAAATTAACATTTATTGAGCGGGGTTTCCAGCGAAGATAAAAGAACGAAAACAATGCATCCTCCTTTTAAGCCCCGTAGGGGTGACATATTTCTTTCAATAAACAGTATTTCATAATAAACAAATTAGATTTCTCTACAGGATTTATTGTTCCTATTCATGTTTTATTTATTTTGTATTATTCCGTTTGCAGGAAAATACCACCGTTTCATATAATGTCACCCCTTCGGGGTTTTGTAATCCTATGCGTAATTCATGCTACAAAAATGTCACCCCTTCGGGGTTTTGTAATCCAATGGGTAATTCATGCTACAAAAATGTCACCCCTTCGGGGTTTTGTAATCCAATGGGTAATTCATGCTACAAAAATGTCACCCCTTCGGGGTTTTGTAATCCTATGGGTAATTCATGCTACAAAAATGTCACCCCTTCGGGGTTTTGTAATCCTATGGGTAATTCATGCTACAAAAATGTCACCCCTTCGAGGTTTTGTAATCCAATGGGTAATTCATGCTACAAAAATGTCACCCCTTCGGGGTTTTGTAATCCTATGCGTAATTCATGCTACAAAAATATCACCCCTTCGGGGTTTTGTAATCCTATGGGTAATTCATGCTACAAAAATGTCACCCCTTCGGGGTTTTGTAATCCTATGCGTAATTCATGCTACAAAAATATCACCCCTTCGGGGTTTAGATTTCGGAATGTTAAAAAGTTTTAAGTTTTAAAAAAGTCTTCAGATTTCAGTTTTCAGTTCCTCAATATGTTGACTTGCGACTTCATTCATAATTCATGATTTTCACCCATCTCATTTTTGCCCATTTTTAGCCATTTTTAGACACGTTTACCTATCCCCTTGCTATAGTAAAGGTTAGATATGAAATGCCGGAAATAGGCCTTAAAAACGCGTTTTACGGCATTTCGCCTAAAAAATAGGGTGATTTTAGCGGAAATTGGTGGAAGTTTTCAGTTTTCAGTTTTAAGAAGTTCTCAGCTGTCAGCTATCAGCTATCAGTTTTTCAGTGCGTTGATTCAAGTTTTCAGTTTTCAGTTATCAGTTTTCCTGTTTTCCGCACTTTTTCGGGACACCCATATAAAAAACTAAAACACAACAATATATAATTGGTAATTCCGTTATTTGGGTGTCCCAAAGAAAAATGTATGTTTA
>Ga0172382_10009348_pt1 | contig 13397 bp, 8 predicted proteins | sample Leawel138RmetaG_FD_122245 | JGI IMG/M metagenome (GOLD analysis project Ga0172382, IMG submission 122245) | Leachate microbial communities from a municipal landfill in Southern Ontario, Canada - Leachate well 138R metaG | ecosystem: Engineered > Solid waste > Landfill > Unclassified | place...
ACAAGGCCAGACCGATCCTCCCTGCACGGTGCTCGACCGTATCGTCGCGAGCGCCGGTGACAACTTCTCGACGATGAGAGGCCGCCTGCTCGACCAGTTCGAAGGCGACGCCACGTACGAGCTGAACGCCTTTCTTCCCGGCGCGGCCACTTGCAAGCTCATCGAACTGGACGGCAGTGGTGTGGTCGATTGCCTCTACCGCTACGAGAGTCAGCAGGCAGCCGCCGATGGTTCGCGGCTGATCGATCGCTGGATCGCCCGCTGCGCAGGGGCACAGAGTTTCCATCAAGCCGGCAGATACAAGGGGCCGGACCAGAAGGTGCGCTTCTCGCGCAGCCTCAACAACCGTGGCGACTATCGGCTCCGTATCCGCCCAGCCGCCGGCTGAGCCAGGCGAAACACACCATCGAGGGGCCCCCGCCGATGAGATCCATTCCGATGATTCTCGCGCTGCTGCTGATATCGGCAGGCGCCCGCGCCGATGCCCTGTGCGACGGCATCGCCGCCGTCCTCGCCGACCTTCCGAACGGACTCACCAGCCCCGATGTCCGCGGCAGGTTTGCACTTCGTGACGAGGACACGAACATCTACGATTCGCCGCTGAAACTCTTCGGGGATCGTTGCACGATCCAGGAGCGCGGGCGGCCAGTGTTCTACTGCAGTTGGCGCGACGCGCCGGCCGATGCGCAGCCACGGCTGGCCAACGCGGTTGCAGCCTGCCCGCTGCGCTTTCGCGGTGCCCGCGAGGACGAAACCTCGGACCGGCGCGGCGCTCGCAGCACCCGCTTCGAGGTAATCGCGGGGCCGAAGCTGGTGACGATCGACGTCTCCGAATGGGTTTCCAGCAAATCCCGTCGCCGGGTCTCGCTATCCATGAAAACTGACTGACGGGCCGGACATGCACAGGCGGATGATTCTCGGCGGTTTTCTCGGGCTGGCGTACTGCTGCGCCTCGGCCGCTCGCGCCCAGGGAGGCAGCTTCGGCACGATCGGCGAAGGCCACCCGTCCCCGCCTGCTGGCGGAACCGATGATCGACACCGCGACGAGCGACCTCATTCCAGTGACCGGCACCGACACGACAAAGGCCATTTCCAGGGCTGTCACCTGACCCGGGCCGGAATCAGCGCGGCCCGGGACGGCAGCTACGGGCTCCTGGATACCAGCGGCATCCCCTTGATCGACCAGGTTTTTGCGCGCGAGATCAACGGCTTCATGATCCCACTCTTCCGGCATTCCCCCGCGTGCTGCTTCTACCGCGACGACGACTCACCGAACGCCTTCGCCACGCCCGAGCGCCTGCGGGGCGACGGGCAAGGTACGGTCGGCTTCGGCGTCGCCTTGATGCGCTCGCTGCTGACGAAATTCTCCAGAGGCGCCTGGTCCAGTACAGGTGATCACGCAGCGGTGGCCATCTTTGCGCACGAGTTCGGGCACATCGTGCAGTTCTTCAACGGCTTCCCGATGGTCCGGGGGAAGCTGCCGGAACTGCACGCCGATTACATGGCGGGCTGGTACACCGGCACGCGGGCGCTCCAGCTCTACGGGTACCAGCAGGTGGATTTCGGGGTGATTTCACGCCAGATGTACGACATCGGGGATTTCGAGTTCACCGACCCCGGCCATCATGGAACACCCCAGGAACGTGTCCAGACCTATCTCTCGGGTGTGTCGCTGGCGGTGCAGACGCACGGGCGAGCAGGTGTCCAGGATGCGTTCGTACTGGGCCGGCAACTGCTTGGCGTCTAGAGCATCCAGGTCACGGCGAGAAAGCCGGTCACCGTCATGGTGACGGTATAAGGCAGCGCCATGATCGCCATGCGCACGTATGACAAGCGGATCAACGGTGCGAGCGCCGAGGTGAGCAGGAACAGGAAGGCCGCCTGGCCGTTGGGCGTGGCAACGCTCGGGACGTTGGTGCCAGTGTTGACCGCCACGGCCAGCACCTCGAACTGGGCGCGATCGATGATGCCGTTCTTCAAGGCGTCGGTCAGTTCGTTGATGAACACTGTGGCAATGAACACGTTCTCGGTGACTGTGGAGAGCACGCCATTGACGACATAGACCGCCGCCGGCTGCAACTCGCGCGGCAACTCGAGCACACGGCTGAAGATCGGGCTCAGCAGGTGCTGGTCGTGGATGACGGCCACGACCGCGAAGAACACGACCAGCAGTGCGGTGAACGGCAGCGCCTCGTGGAACGCGTGGCCGATGCGACGTTCTTCGACGATGCCAAGAAAGGACGTTGCCAGCACGATCACGGTGACGCCGATGATGCCGACCGCGGTCAGGTGCAAGGCGAGCCCGGCGATCAGGAAGACGAGGACCAGCCCCTGGACGATCAGCGCGGCCGTATCCCGCGCATTGCGCCGGCTGCTTTCGGCCTGGTCGAAAGCAATGAGCACTGTGCGCACCGACTCCGGTAGTTCGGCCCCGTAGCTGAACAGACGGAAGCGCTCGAGCAGCGCGCAGGTGACGAGCCCGGCGACGACGACCGGGATCGAGACCGGCGCCATGTGGACGAAGAACTCCCGGAAATTCCAGCCCGCGAGCATGCCGATCAGCAGATTCTGCGGCTCGACAACCAGGGTCATGACGCCGCCCAATGCGGTCGCCACCGCGCCGTGCATGACCAGGCTCCTGAGGAAGGCGCGGAACTGCTCCAGGTCTTCGACCCGCACGAGATCCCATTCGAAGCTTGTCGCCCTCAGGATGGCGTGGATGTGGTCGATGCTTCCGCTGCCCTGCGCCTGCACCGGGTCGGCACCGTGCGCGTCCTGGCCGGTTTCGGGGCTGCCGGTCTGGTCGAGATGCCTGCCGGAAGCGACCCGGTGGTACACGCCGTAGAAGCCCATCGCCACCGTGATGATGATGGCGATCCCGGTCAGCGCATCCAGAAAGGCCGACAACACCACCGTGACCGAAGTGAACGACAGGGTCAGCACCATCTTCGAGCGGATCTTGACCACCATCTTGGTGACCATGAACAGCAGCAGGTCCTTCAGGAAGAAGACGCCGGCCACCATGAAGATCAGCAGCAGGATCACGTCGAAGCCCCGGACCACCTCGTCGTAGACCGCATGCGGCGTCGCCATGCCGATCGCGATCGCCTCGATGGCCAGCAGTCCGCCCGGCTGCAGCGGGTAGCAGCGCAGAGACATGACCAGCGTGAACAGGAATTCGCACAGCAGCAGCCAGCCCGCGACGTACGGGCTGATGGCGAACACGAACGGGTTCAGCACCAGGAAGCCGATGATGGTGTGCTTGTACCAGGGCGGGGAACTGCCCAGGAAGTTCTGCAGGAACGCGCTGGCAAGGCTGGGCTGACTCATCCGTTTCCCCGAACTGGAGCCCGAAGCCCCCGGTGCGCCCCCGGTGCAGCACCACTGCAACCGCCTTCGGGCAGGCCGAAGGCGGCTGTTAGTATCAGTGGCCTGGATGCAGCATTTCGACGTTGTTGCGGCGCATCGCACCGTCAGAACGCATCCCGACCTGAATATATTACCGAAGGAAGTCCCGCATTTACGCACTGACCATGAAGCTCGACAACATCCTGGCAATTGCGGATCGGGAAGACCCCAGGCAGTTCGCGGTACGCGCTGCGCTCGAGCTGCTTCCGGCTGACACAGGGCGCCTGCGCGTCGTCGGGTTCGCCTACGAACATGCTGCGGCGGAGCCCGGCCTGCTCTCGGCAACGGCAGCCACCGCGCTCAAGCGGGCCCTGCTCACTGACAAGCGGCGATGGCTCAAGCGCAGTCTTGCGGAACAGTTGCCCCGCGACGATCGGGCACGCATCGAGACCGTATGGACCGCGGACATCGCGGACTGGATCGTCGAGGTCGTGCCCCGCGACGGCATTGACCTGGTCGTGAAGGCCGGCCATCGCAGCGAAAGCCTGTTCTACACGCCGACCGACTGGCAATTGCTGCGCCGCTGCCCCGTACCAGTGCTGATCGCGGGCAGCAGGCCGCGCAGGAAGCGCCGGCGGATTCTGGCCACGATCGATGCGGGCTCCACCGATCCGGTCCAGATCGGGCTGAACCACAAGGTGCTGGCGGCCGCCGCTCACCTGGGCTCAACCCTTGGCGCGCAGGTCCATGCGGCCTATGTGATTCCGGTGTCGGTCGTCGCCAGGGATCTCGATCTGGTCGACATCAAGGCTCTGGAGCGTCGCACGCAGGCGAAACTGGGCGCCTCGATCACGGCCCTGGCCGGCGAGCACGGTATTCCCCCGGAGAACGTGGTGGTCAAGGCCGGGCCGCCCGATCGTCTGCTGCCCAGTATCGCTGCCAGGCTCAAGGCCGATCTCGTGGTCATGGGCACAGTGGGCCGCACCGGCGCCGCCGGCAAGCTTCTGGGCAACACCGCCGAACAGGTGCTGCAGCGCCTGCACACCAGCCTGCTCGCGTTGCGGCCCGACTGACCGGGTCCGACGCTGTGAACTCATGAGCGCAGACCGAAACCCTCCCCTTGCCCGTACCCTGCAGCAGGCCCTGCTCGTTTTCATGATCGTCGTCTTGCAGGGCTGCGGCGTGTTGCGCGGCAATGGTGGCGAGCAGGCAGAAGAGCTCGAGGAAAGCACCGTCGAGGCGACCGAAGGCGAGCCGGTCTTCCAGGTGAAGGTCGTCAGCGAGAACCGCAGCATTGCCCGGCATCTGGAACGCCACCTCGAACTGCAACGTTACACACGGTTTCCCGATCTGCAGGCCACCGAGTTCAACCGCTTGCTGGCCGAGGCTGATGCCAATGCACGCGACCTGCTCGCGGCGCTTGGCTACTTCAACCCCGAACTGACGCTGCGCGTAGACGCGGCCACCGAAGGCAGCGCCGAGCCTCGCACCATCGTCATCGAGGTCGAACCGGGCGAGCAGACCAAGGTGGCCAGCCACTCGATCAGCTTCGCCGACCCGATGAACAGCGATCCGAAAGCGGCGGCTCAGCGCGAGCGCATCCAGCGAACGTGGCCGCTCCGGGACGGCGACAGCTTCACCCAGCCCGACTGGAGCTCGGCCAAGAACGCTGGCTTGCGCGAACTGCAGAAAGTGCGCTACCCGACCGCGCGCATCGCCGACAGCCAGGCCGCCATCGATGCCGACCAGAACCGGGCCAGCCTGCGCGTGCACTACGATCCGGGCCCGCCCTACCGCTTCGGCGAGGTCAGGCTCACCGGAGTCGAACGTTACGATGCCCAGGGCATCCTGAACATTGCACGCCTGCCCACCGGTGCCGACTACAGCGAGGAGGCCCTGCTCGATGCCCAGCAGCGGCTGGCCACCAGCGGCTATTTCGACTCGGCCTTTCTGATGCTGGACACTGAAGACAGCGATCCGGAGCGGGCCGCCGTCATTGCGCAGTTGCGTGAGGCCAGGTACCAGAAAGTGGTGTTCGGCGTGGGCCTGACCACCGACGCCGGGCCGCGCGTGTCGATCGACCACGTTCACAACCAGCTCTGGCCACTGGGCTGGCGCGCGGTCAGCCGTCTTTCGCTCGATGCCAAGAGCCAGGCAGCCTCCACGATGTGGACGGACATGCCCCAGCGCTCGGGCTGGGCGTGGTTCCTGGGTGCGGGGCTGGAACGGACCGAAGTCGGGGATTTCAAATCCAACTCGGTGTCGCTGCAGGGCGGACGCACCAAGAACGTGGGCCACATCGACCGGCGTTACTTCCTGCAGTACGACATGAGCAAGGTCCAGGGAGGCGATGCGCCCGGCAGCGCATCCTCGCTGATGGCCAACTACGACTGGACCGGGCGCTACTTCAACGACAAGATCAACCCGACCGCCGGCTACGGCCTGGGTGCCGAGGCCGGCGCCGGTTTCACGCTGACGCCGAAGCGCGATCCATTCCTGCGCCTTCGCCTGCATGCGCTGCAGTTCTGGCCGCTGGGCCAGCGCGACGAAAACGGGCGCCAGAGCCGCCTGGCGCTGCGCGGCGAGCTGGGTGCCGTGGTGGCCGACGACCACGCGCAACTGCCCTCGAGCCTGTTGTTCCTGACTGGCGGTGATATCACCGTGCGCGGCTACGGCTACCGGAGCATCGGCACGCGCTCCATCGCCGACAAGCTCTATGGCGGCCGCTATGTGGCAGTCGGCAGCCTTGAATGGCAGCGCCCGATCACGCTGATGGGCAACCAGACCGATTGGGAGCACACGCTGTTCATCGACCTGGGCTCGGTGTCCGACGACCTCGATGACATGAACGTCCAGACCGGTGTCGGCACCGGCATCCGCTGGAACAGCCCGGTCGGCCCCATGCAGGCCGATGTGGCCTACGGCGTCGAAAGACGGCAAGTGCGCCTGCATCTGCGGCTGGGCTTCTCCTTCTGATGCGGTCGATGGAATCCGGTTCTCCCTCTGTCGCCCCACCGCCGCGCTCGGGCTGGCGCTGGTTCAAGCGCCTGCTGTGGCTGCTGGCGGCCCTGTTGCTGGGGCTCTTGCTGGCTCTGGGCGCCCTGCTCTGGTGGGTCTCCAGCGATGGCTCCCTGCCTCGCGCGCTGCAACTGGCGCAGAAGTACCTGCCGGAAGGCCAGCAGCTGACCTATGAAGCGGCGAGCGGCTCGATTACCGGCGGTGGCACCGTACAGCGCCTGCAGTGGGCGATGCCCGGCACCGACCTGGCCATCGAGCAGTTGCAGATCGACTGGAACCTGTCCGAGCTGCTGGGCCGTGCGCTGCACGTGCGTACGCTGCAGGCCGAGCGCATCCACGTCAGGCTGAGTCCGCAGCCGGAGCAGCCCGAAGAGCCTCCCGGAAAGCCCTTCGCCATGCCCGGACAGCTGGCCTTGCCGATCCAGCTCACACTGCCGGTGCAGGTGGGCCGCCTGGAGATCGAGACGGTGGCGCAGGATGGCAGCAGCACCGTACAGGCGCTCGATGACATCGCCGCGCAGTACCGCTACGACGGCACCTGGCACGACCTGCAGTTGACCAGCTTGCGCTACGGTCAGAGCCATGCCCGGGCGGACGTGAAGCTGAACGCCCACGATCAGGGTGTACGTGCCAGGATCGGCGCCTGGCTGAGCGATCCGGTGCCCGACGTGCCGCTGCGCATGCAGGTGCTGCTGCAGGCCGACGGCACGCTGGCGGGAGGCGATGCCGCACGCCTCGACCTGCGACTCGACGCCCAGGAATACAGTGCCGATGTCGATGCTGCCGCAATGATCGCCCGACTGCTGACGGATGTCATGCAAGGGGGCGCGCAGACAGGCAGCACGCCAGCAGGCGGCGCGCAGGCCGCAGAGGGCCGACAAGCCGGCGTAGCGCTGCATGGACAGGCTGCGCTGCACCCCTGGCGCAGCCAGCCGGTCCAACAGGTCCATCTGCAACTGGACCATCTGAACGCCCGGGCTTTCCACGCTGCAGCCCCGGTGACCGACCTCCACGGCCGCATCGATATCGACCCGGATAACGCGCAGGGGGCGCAATCGTCTCTGGCCTCCGCGGCGTGGAAGCTGGCAGTCGAGATCCGCAACCGTGCGCCGGGCGCCTGGGAGGCCCAGCGCTTGCCGGTCGACAGCCTGGAGGCCAGGCTGCGCTATGCACCCGAGCGCGTCGACGTCGAACAGGCCCGGGTGCTGCTCCAGGGCGAGCAGCCAGCGGGCCGCATCGACTTGCAAGGCCAGGTCCATCCGCAGCAACTGGCCACGGCCGATCTGCAGCTGGGCTTGCACGAACTGAATCTGCAAGCCTTGCTGGCCAGCCTGCCGGAAACCACGATCACCGGCACGGCCGCGATACGCCCGCTCGATGTCGGCGCGGCGCCAACGGGCGATCTGACGCAGGCGCCGTGGCAGATCGAGGCGGACGTGCGCAACGCCGCCCCCGGTCTGATCGACAGGCAGCGGCTGCCGCTGACACAACTGCTGGCCAGAGGCCGGATCACGCCCGATCGCTGGACGGCGGAGACCGTGCAGGTGAAGGTGGGCGATGGCGGCCTCCAGTTGCAGGGTCACTTCGAACCGCTGACACAGGCAATCGATGTAAGCGGCGAGGTACGGCAGTTGCCGCTGGTTCAGATCCACAGTGAACTGGCCGCCCAGCAGGTGCCCGACCTGAGCGGCACGCTGGCCGCCCGCGGACAACTGGACAACGGTGTGGACTTCGATGTGGCCATCGGCAGCCAGGGCAGCGCCACCGGGGCAGGCGAGAGCAGGCGCAGCCGCTGGGACGTGCGCGCCATCCAGGCCAAGGGGCGTTGGTCGCCGAAGCAACTCGACGTCGAGCGCATGCACCTCGATGCATTCCAGGTCAAGGTCGATGCCGACAGGCTGAGCGTGGCGCTGCCGGACGCCAACCGCATCGAGGCTGCCATCAAGGCCACGGCTCCCGGGCTCAGCCTCGACGCCGATGCTGCCATGCAGCAAGCCAGCGGTGGCGGCAAGCTGACGCTGAACGTGGCGTCGGCCGAGCAACTGCTGGGCTGGCTGCGATCCTTGCCGGTGCTCGGCGAAGCACTGCCGGCACTGAAGGCCACGGGCGGTGTGCAGCTTGCGGCCGACTGGCAAGGCGGTTGGCAACAATGGCTCGACGGCCTTCAGAAACCTGCGGCACACCCGGATCTGCGCCTGAACGCTCACGCCCGAAGCGCCGGCCTGCACATCGAGCTGCCTGCCGCCGAACCCGCCCGGAGCGCAGATGCCGAAGGCGGCAAGGCAAGGCCTCGGCAGGCCCCGTCCGCCACGGTGATCGCCGTGAAGAAGCTCGATGCGCGGGTGCATGGCAATCTGGCCGCCGCCACGCTGGCTGCGGAAGGCGATCTGACCGCCAACGGCATGCATGCCATGCTGGCCACCCGGGCGCAGATGGCGCAGGCTGGCACTTCCGCCGCGCCGGAGTGGAAAGTCACGCTGCAGCAGCTTGCGGCGGCGGCCACCCTGCCCGGGCAGAAGCAGGCCTGGCGCCTGCAACTCGGTGAAGGCCTGCAGATCACGGCGCGGCCCAGCCCTACCCTGCAGATCACCACCACTGCCGGCCAGGCCACGCTCACGCCGCCGGCAAGCGTGGCCAAACCGGGCGAAGCCCTGGCGCTGCGCTGGGAGCCAGTCAGTTTCTCGCAAGCGGCCAATGGCGCGACTCGTGTCCAGTCGCGCGGCCGGCTCAGCGGCCTGGTGCCGGCCTGGGCCGATGCCCTGGCACCCGATCGCTCGCCACTCGCGTCGGCGGGCATCCAGTCGTCGCTGGTCCTCAGCGGTGGCTGGGATATCGACATGGGCGAGGCGCTGCGCCTGCAGGCATCCATCCGGCGCGACAGCGGCGATCTCTGGCTGGGTGAACCGACCGCACAGGCTGCCGGCGAAGCGGTCAGCAGCAGCACACGCATCGAGGTGAACGACGCCACACCAGCGCGCGGCGTGGCCGCCGGTATCAGGAAGCTGGAACTGCTCGTGCAATCGAACGGCAACGAGGTGCAGGCCCGGCTCGACTGGGACAGCGAACGCGCTGGCACCCTCCAGGGGCAGGTGCAGACCCGTCTGGCACAACAGGCAGGCGGCTGGACACTGCCCGACGATGCCCCCCTGGGTGGACAGGTGAAGGCGCAGTTTCAGGACCTGGGCGTCTGGGGCAGTCTGGCCCCGCCGGGCTGGCGCGTCGGCGGAGCCCTGGCCGCTGAAGTGGCCCTCGCCGGCACCGTCCAGGCCCCGCAACTGCAGGGGCCGATCCGGGTCGACGGCCTGAATCTGCGCTCGGTGCTCGACGGTGTCGATCTGCACGACGGTCGCCTGCGCGCGACACTGAACGGCCACCGCCTCGACATCGAGGAACTGGTGCTGCAAGGCGGAACCGGCAGCCATGCCTACGTGCGTGGCATGAGCGGCAACCGCACCCCGGCGCCGACCGAGCGGGGCCGGATGGTCAGCAGTGGCCATATCGACTGGAGCGGCGTGGCCCGCGCCACGGCGAAGGGTTCGGGGATCGTGCTGGATGTGAAGACCCGGCTGGAGCGCATGCAGGTTCTGGTGCGCAGCGACCGGCAGGTCAGCCTCAGCGGCGAACTGTCGGCCGGCCTGACCGACGGTCGCCTGCGTGTACGTGGCGACCTCCACGTCGATCGTGCGTCGATCACGCTGCCCGAGTCAGGCGCCCCCACCCTGGGTGACGACGTGGTCGTCGTGCGCGCCAGCGATCGGCAGACCCAGCCGAAGCAGCCGCAACAGGACGCACCCCAGGCTCGCGGCGAACTGCGCACCGCGCAACCCATGGACATGGAGGTCAGACTCGACCTGGGGCGCGATTTCGCCTTGCAAGGCTACGGCATCACGACACGCCTGCAAGGCGATCTGACCATTCGCAGCGCCAGGAGCGGCAACGATCCGGTTGCCATCGTCGGCGAGATCCGCACCGACGAAGGCCGCTTCCGTGCCTGGGGCCAGGCCCTGAACGTGGAAACCGGCGTCGCACTGTTCAACGGCCCCTACAGCAACCCGTCGCTGAACCTGCTGGCCGTGCGCCCCAATATCGCCGTGCGCGCGGGCGTCCATGTCACCGGTACCGCGCTGGCGCCGCGGGTCGCACTGTATTCCGAGCCCCAGCTGCCCGACGCCGAAACCCTTTCGTGGGTGATGCTGGGACGCGCCCCGGGTGCCGGGGGCGGTGACGGCAAGGCCATGCAGCAGGCTGCCCTGGGTTTGCTGGCCGGCAATCTGACCGAAGGTCTGGGCTTCGACGAGGTGGGTCTGAGCGACAGCGGTGTGGCGATCGGCAAGCGTCTGTCCGATCAGCTGTACGTCACCTACGAGGCCGGCATGTCCGGCGCGGCCAGCACACTGTACGTCTTCTACGACATCACCCGGCGTTTGACGGCGCGCGGACAGACCGGCAAAACCAGCGCGCTGGATCTGATCTATACGATCGCGTACGACTGAGCCGGGCACCGTGTCGCCGTCGGCCCGTTGTGCGCCCGGCGCAGTCCGGGCGCGAACAGTTGTGTCAGGCCAGATCGTGCTCGACGACGGCCTCGATCTCGGCCCACTCGTCGTCGGTGAACAGGCGCGAGCGAGTGTGGAAGGCCTTGCCGGTGTTGCTCTCCAGCGAGAAGGTGCCGCCTGTGCCCTCGATCACGTCGAGGATCAGCTGGGTGTGCTGCCAGTATTCGTACTGCGCCTTGCCGATGTAGAACGGCACGCCACCCACCTCGCCCAGCTTGATGTCCTGGGCGCCGATGGTCAGGTCGGTGGGCAGATAGCAGTTGGCGGCACTGTTGTCGCAGCAGCCGCCGGACTGATGGAACATGATGTCGCCGTGCAGCGCCTTCATCTCGTCGATGAGGGCCAGTGCGGCGGGCGTGGCGATGACGCGCTCGACCATGATGAAACCTCCACTTGGCTGGGGAAAGCGGCGAATCGCAAAGGGGGGCGAATCGCTTCGCCCCCCTGCCGATACCGGCACCGATCAGGAACGACCCGATCAGAAGAAGCCCAGCTTGTCCTCACTGTAGCTGACCAGCAGGTTCTTGGTCTGCTGGTAATGGTCGAGCATCATCTTGTGGTTCTCGCGGCCGATGCCCGACTCCTTGTAGCCGCCGAAGGCCGCGTGCGCCGGATAGTGGTGATAGCAGTTGGTCCAGACTCGCCCGGCCTTGATGGCCCGGCCCATCCGGTAGGCCACATTGCCGTTGCGGCTCCAGACGCCGGCGCCCAGCCCGTAGAGCGTGTCGTTGGCGATCTCCAGCGCCTCGGCTTCGTCCTTGAAGGTGGTCACGGCCAGCACCGGGCCGAAGATCTCTTCCTGAAAGATGCGCATCTTGTTGTGGCCCTTGAAGATCGTGGGCTTCACGTAGTAGCCGCCGTCCAGATCACCGCCCAGGCTGGCCTGCTCGCCGCCGATCAGCACCTCCGCGCCTTCCTGGCGGCCCAGGTCGAGATAGGAGAGGATCTTGGTGAGCTGCTCCTTGCTGGCCTGTGCGCCCATCATCGTGTCGGTGTCCAGCGGATTGGCGTGCTTGATGGCCGACACGCGCTTGAGCACCCGCTCCATGAACTTGTCGTAGATGCTCTCCTGGACCAGCGCGCGGCTCGGGCAGGTGCAGACCTCGCCCTGGTTGAAGGCAAACAGCACCAGGCCCTCGACGGCCTTGTCGAGGAAGGCGTCGTCCTTGTCCATCACGTCGGCAAAGAACACATTGGGGCTCTTGCCGCCCAGCTCCAGCGTGGCCGGAATCAGGTTGTTGGCAGCGGCCTGGGCGATCACGCGCCCGGTGCTGGTAGAGCCGGTGAAAGCAATCTTCGCGATGCGCTTGCTCTGCGCCAGCGGCATGCCGGCCTCGCGCCCGAAGCCGTTGACGATGTTGAGCACGCCCGCCGGCAGCAGGTCGGCGACCAGTTCGGCCAGCAGCAGAATGGAAATCGGGGTGGATTCGGCCGGCTTGAGCACCACTGCGTTGCCGGCAGCCAGCGCCGGAGCGAGCTTCCAGGCGGCCATCAGGATCGGGAAGTTCCACGGAATGATCTGGCCCACCACGCCCAGCGGCTCATGGTAGTGATAGGCCACCGTGGTCGCATCGATCTCGCTGATGCCGCCCTCCTGGGCGCGCAGGGCACCGGCGAAGTAGCGGAAGTGGTCGGCGGCCAGCGGAATGTCGGCGTTCAGCGTTTCGCGAATGGCCTTGCCGTTGTCCACGGTCTCGGCGTAGGCCAGCAGCTCCAGGTTCTGATCGATGCGGTCGGCAATCCTGATCAGGATGTTGCTGCGCGTGGCGGCGTCGGTCTTGCCCCAGGCCTCGGCAGCGCCATGGGCGGCGTCGATCGCCAGCTCGATGTCTTCCGACGTGGAGCGCGCAGCCTGGGTGTAGGTCTTGCCGGTGATCGGAGTGACGACGTCGAAATACTGGCCCTTCACAGGCGGCACGAACTTGCCGCCGATGAAGTTGTCGTAGCGGGGCTTGTACTGGACTTTGGCACCAGCCTGGCCGGGGGTTGCGTAGACGGTCATGAAAGATCTCCTCGATGGTGAAGGCAACAGCCGGTGCCGCGTGGGCGACCGCTGAACCATTATCGGCCCAACGCGCCAGTCGGAACGATGTCTCAGGATATCAATGACTTGAATAGGCTTTCGGGCAGTGGGGGAACGGGGGATCCGCTGCTGAGGCAGCGCTGACCCCGGTGATTCGTCCCGGGCGGAGCCGATTTTCATGGTCTTGGCAGAACTCGTTCCTGAAACCTGGAAAACAACTGGAATCGGAAATCGGTAATCGTTTTGAGCGGGAATTCATATGCTCGTTTCGATAATGGGTATTGCCGAATATTGAAGATCCTGTTCGATAGACTGGCTGGAGATTTCTGGTGATTTTCCTGCCCGAAAAACTGCACAAAAGCCCGGATCACAGTAAAACATCAATCAATAGGGAGATTGAAATGAATTCGATAATCATTCGCAAATACGACACTCGCCCTTATGCGCACATC
>Ga0172382_10009349_pt1 | contig 13396 bp, 5 predicted proteins | sample Leawel138RmetaG_FD_122245 | JGI IMG/M metagenome (GOLD analysis project Ga0172382, IMG submission 122245) | Leachate microbial communities from a municipal landfill in Southern Ontario, Canada - Leachate well 138R metaG | ecosystem: Engineered > Solid waste > Landfill > Unclassified | place...
AGTCCCATCCATAGTGGGTTCGTTGGTGCTATAATCACCAAAGTCATCGTGATAAACAGCCAGGTTTGACTGGAACTGGGCATATTCATCCTCGCCGTCCAGTTGTACGCCTCTAAGGCTGCCGAAAATCGATCCATATACCGGGCCATCCACCAATCCTCCATCCAAGGGGATTCCTTCCAACAGAGTCAGTGATGAGTGTGGTTTGACGGGTGTATCTCCCCATTCAGGCAGACCATACACCATACTGGTGCCCCAGGGATTACATCCAAACAGCCAATCAAAATTGGCTTGTTCAAGGGCAGCATAAGTATCGTCCCCTGTCATAGTCCTGTATAAGTAACATTGAATGGTAAAGGACGTGGTCAGGTTATTCGAACACCAGATAAAGGGAACACCTCTATAAAACGCATTTTCCTTTGCCTTATTCCAAACTTTTTCAATTCCTTCCTGATAATATCCCGCAAATTCATTTGCGCTGTCATTTTCCATTTGTTTGGCCAACTCATAATGTCCAAAATTGTGGAAGGGGTACCATTGATAGTGTCTTGCCGTATCTGCTCCCAACCATGGCGTCACAGTTTCCTGACGGCCGTAGTTTTTGGCTTCCTGCAGGAATTTCTGGTCTCCTGAAAGTTGCCACAAAGCCGCAGCACCCAATTGCATATCGTCCACCCAATTGTCTTCTTCATAAAAATAGGGGGCACGATTAGGAGCAGTCTGGGATACGCCCGGCTTGATCAACCCATATTGATAGGCCGTTTTGGCCTTTTGCCCAAATAGTACCGCTACTTTATCTTCCTTCTCCGCATAGATCTGGGCTGCCAATGCAAAGGCACTTGCCAGCTTTCCTGCTGTGGAGGAAGTGCCTGTAGCCCTATTCTGATAATCGCCCAAGCCCTGAGGCTCTCCTGTGATAAAATACACCGGCCTTGGTCCTCCGGGACCCATGCCGTAATCCACGCTGTCCAGGGTCGGCAACCTATACCCTGCATGATCCCTGTCATCTGCAATTTGGTTGAACATCCAATCCGGACGAGGGTGCATTTTCAACAACCATTCCAAACCCCAACGGGCTTCATCCAATATATCCGCAATCCCGTTGCTTCCTTCCAAACCATTGGCTTGATGCTGATCGGAAAAAACCTTTCCAAAATCACGGTATGCCGCCAGCAAATGATAGGTTGCATTGGCTGAGGTGGTGGTATATTGCAAATAATCTGAAGCATCGTGCCATCCGCCGGAAACATCGATCACTGTGCTATCAGGCATTGGTCCATACATGGTATAACCATCATGCACATGGCAGGAGTCCTGGAAATACGGGTTGAATCCGCTTCTTTGCTGACGCATATAGCGCAGGGCAAAGTCTGCCGCTCCTTTATACACATCTGCTGCAATCCTGAATTCCGGTGATCTGGCCTTGCCCGCTTTTAAATAAAACAGTCCAGTATCGGCAAAAGCAGAAAAGTCCAGACGGTAAGAGGACTGAAAGGGGCCATAAGCTCCAAAGCCTTGACCAGCTTCACCTTGAAAAACTTCTTTACCTGAGCTGGCATCGATCAAGGCAAATGAATGGATCTCTCCAGCATCTTTGGCAGCCCACACGGCTTGTTTTATCCCCTGGGGAGTATAGCCCAATTGATTGATCCTGATCCAGGCTGAAGGCTCTTTCTCCTGACAAGAGACCGTAAGCATTAGAAATAAGCCGGTAGCCAGCATGAAAAGGGACGTTGTTAATTTTTTTCTCATTTTAATACAACTCTTTAAATTCGACTTTTGACCAATGGCTATTGAGCTCTAAGTCATTAAAATCCTATCAATTCAATTTTTCCGTCCATGGTGCTGACTGCCAACTTTCTTCCGGGCAGTACTGTCATGGGGTTGACCATGGCATTAGAGATTTTATATTGCCAGACAACCTCGCCATCATTCGATCGTATAGCACTGACCAATCCGGAGTGACTGGGGACAAACACCAAACCATCAGACGCCTCAATAGCTGACGGGGTTAGCTCGTAAGGGAGCTGAAGTTGGGATTTCCATGCAATTTCCATGCTGTCGGCCTCTACAGAGATACCCAATAATTCACCGTCCATGGTCTTGACATAAACCAATTTTCCATTTTCGGATAAGCCCATGGATTCACGGACCCGAACCCCAAGTTCCTTTTCTTTGTTTGCCCTCCAGATGACCTGGCCGCTTTGCGCATCAAGAGCAGTCATAAACCGGTCCGGAGCAACTATAAAAACCCGGCCGTTACTTCCCACCGGATAGCAAGCTGCCGGTGAGAGCATGCGATTGGAGGATCCATTGGACCATTCCCAAATTTTGTGGCCCCGCTTTAGGTCCAATGCGTAAAAATCATTGCCCCAGGAGCCAAAGTAGATCATATTGCCATAGATCAATGGTTTCCCCGAAACATAACCCTTTACTCCTTCAAATGACCATTTGAGTTTGCCTCTCCTCATATCAAAGGCGCGGAAAACTCCATCGGATGACCCAATATAACCAACTCCTTTATGAATGATGGGAGATGCCAAAACAGCTTTCGCCGCCTCATACTTCCATTTTAATTGGCCTGTTCTTGCGTCCAAACAATAAATATGATGATCTGATGAGCCAAATAAAACAAGGTTTTTTTCTACGGCGGGGGTTGAATAGATCTTTCCTTTGGTCTGAAAAGTCCACTTCACCATCCCATCCTTTTGGTCCAAAGCATAAACCTGACCAGCGGTATTGGCTGTGATCAGCAGATCTTTATATTGGGCAAATCCCGCTCCTATGTCGCTATTATCCTGAAAACTCCACTTCAAATCCAAAAAGTCAGCAAATTTCTCGTTAACTGCATAATTTGGCCGAGGATATTGACCAAGCGTTTGGTGAAGTTGCCGGTCAGTCAATTCTACGCTCACCCAAGAAGATGGTGCGGTACCAATCCCAGGACGTCTTAGCGTAAATGTAGCCTTTCCAGCATCAATGGTCACGATATTATAGGCGCCAACTGAATCCTGGGCTCTCAGGTTAGACCTGCTCATAATCCCTGGTATTCCCTCAAAGTCGTATAATCTATTTTGATGGCCATGACCACATAATGCCAATTGCACATTGAACATTTTCAGTCTATCGACCGCATCAAACCAATTATTCAACGACGAATCCTGAGGATAATGGTTTATATAAATAATCGGAACACGATCACCACCATCAGCATTCAGCATAGAATCGAGCCAAACCAGATTTTCCCGAGGCACCTGGCCGGGGCTCATCCGCATATTGGGCCCGGAATTGGTTCCAAGAAACAGATAACCCTTATGTTTAAAAGAAAATGTTTCGGATCCAAATACCGTACGAAAACTGTTTCCGCCGCTTTCGGACCAATTGGTATCGTGGTTTCCGGGAATGACGTACCAGGGAATCCGAATTTTTTCGATCACCTCCCTTGCCGCCTTCAATTCCTCATCCGAACCAAATTCGGTGATGTCCCCGGAAATAATAACAAAATCCAACTCAATACTTCCCGAGTTGATATCATTAACGGTTCGTTCAAGATCTTCCAATCCGGTACTGCCGCCCACATGGGTATCTGTCACATGGGCAAACTGAAAGGATTGGGAAAACCCTGTGCCAATACTTAAGTAAAGACAAAATAGGAGACAATGCAGATATCGAAGCATCAATGCCTGTTTTCAAAATTGTAAAAAATGGCCAAAAGGCAAAATTGCCCTTTGGCCACAAACCAATTGAATTATTGCCAACCAGGCGTTTGGGTCAATGTATATCCCTTATCTAAATAATTCGAGATGTCATTGTTACCTACTGGTGACAGATACACACGATTGTCAAAGCCTTGACGGTTGCTGGCATTTTCTATCATGTAGAAACCAACAATGTCTGCAGCATTATCACCATTGTCATCCCTAACATAGGTTACAATAGTGCCATCTTCTTTCTTCACTTTCAAGACCCCACTGAACGAAGGCGGGATAGGATTGAAGTCCTGTTGGAGATCGATCCAGGGCCCGAGGAAGTAATCTGGATCCGTACTGAAATCCATGTAATCGATCTTCTTCCAGCGTTTGATATCCAGTAAACGGGTATGCTCCAGCGCAAATTCCACTCTTCTTTCCCGGCGGATTTCCCACATCAGGGGAGATACATCTGCATCCCGTGCAGGATCATTGGGCAATGCCGCGAGTTGAAGTGGAGCCAGTTTTTGTACTCCCTTATCGATTGCTGCTGCGTCCAAAGGACGATTCCGGATGGCATTGATAGAGCGATCTATATCACCCTGGGTGACGGCCGCCCCACCATGGGATTCGGCCAGAACAGCTTTTGCTTCCAGCCAATTCAGTACAACCTCTGCCAGGCGGACGATCGGAGCATCACTGGTATTGGTATTGCTTCCCCACGCCGCAGGGTAGGCACTGCCAATGTAATCAAGTGTTCCCCGGGTCACATACTTATATGCATAGATCAAAGTGGAGGATGGAGTATGCGGGCGGTCTATGAAGGAGGCTTCAAAACGAGGATCGCGTGTCAATGCCAGTGTTTTCAATGAAAAATCATCCGCATCGGCTACCGAAGAATTTTGCCATACGTTTCCGTCATTCGCAAGGAATGACTTGACAAAATTGAGATTCACTCCTCCCGGCTGTCCTTCTGTACCATTATTATAAGAAGCAATATGGTGCATTACCAGACCTTCTCTGTAATCCCGATACATGATTACTTCCGGATGCCCGGCCAGGCTTTCCGAAGAAAACAGGCTCTTATAATCTCTACCAAAAGAATATTTACCACTGTTCATGACAAATTCAGAGGCCTGCACAGCCAGCTCAAGATACTTTTTGGCCCTGGCGGCATCTAAGTTGTGATAATGCTGCCATGTGCCCTCAAAAAGCATCAATCTGGAAATGATGGCTGCGGCTATGTATCGATTCAGTATGTTCGCCCCATCATCCAAACGCATATTGGTCAACACATACTGGAAATCATCATATACTTTATCCATAACCATACCGCGTTCTTCCCGGTCTTTATACATCTCGTCCAGATCATTTTCGGAAACCGGGCTATCGTAATATGGTACATTTCCGAATACCCTCACCAAACGGGAATACTCAAAAGCTCTAAAAAAGCGGGCTACCGAAGACCAGTGATTATACTGATCATCAGTCAGGTTTGGTTTGGCTACATTTTCAATCCTATCCAGAAAGATGTTGGATTTACGAACCCATCCAAAATTAAATGCAGGCCCTGAATACTGAGTAAGCATCGCATAGCTTTCCCCAGTAGTTGCTCGGGAGCCTGGCACATTGGATTCAAAACTTGGCTGAATGTTCCGTGTAGTGAAATCGTCAGCAAAGGTATATCCTCTGACCGGCGTATAATCCACGCCCCAGGCGCTATTATACCCCACAAAATAATTGGTATAAAATCCTGTAGCAAACAGGCGGAGATCCGACTCCCCCCTCCAGAAGTTATCATCAACAGGCTGTGTCAATTGCGGCCTGTTCAATACCTCTTTGTTGCAACCGGCAGCAAAAAGGGTTGCCCCCAGCGCCAGCATAAATAATTTATTATATACTTTCATAATCTCTTAGCTTAAAAATTCAAATGCAGTCCCAATGAAACACTTTTGAACGTTGGTGTTCCTACCCCCGTACGACCTGAGTTGTAATTTGAGGTATTCAGCATGGAATAACCCTGTATTTCTTCCGGATCAATCGGCAATCCACCCAGCTTATCCCATGTAAAGAAGTTCTCAAATGCTGTATAGACCCTGAGTGAGCTAACATTTACTCGTCTAAGTAAACTTTGAGGCAAAGAATATCCGATCGTCAGATTTTTTACGCGCAGATAGGACATATCCAGTAAATATCTGTCAGAAACCACCATATTATACCCTGCTGAAGTCGATGTTGCTCCCGCTGCAAGGTTCCATGGGCGCGGATAAAATGCATCCGGGGTCTCCGGAGTCCAGTAATTGTCCGAAATTGCTGCCGGCATAGCACCATCAGAAGCCTGGAACCCAGGTATTGCCAGGAATCCAGCTCCCCAAACCTGACGGCTGCCTATACCCTGGAAGAATGCCGAAACATCAAATCCCTTGAAATCTAAAGCCAGACGGAATCCATACTCATAACGGGGCGTGGAATTTCCGATCACAGATAAATCACCATGATCATCGATCAGTCCATTCCCCCAATCAATCTCACCATCACCATTTAAATCCTTAAACTTCACGTCACCAGGTCCAAAGAAAAAGGTGCCACTTTCCAGTCTGGTTTGATAAATCGGGTTGGAGCCCGACATCAAATTATAATCCCTGGTAGAAACAGCCCACCTTGAATCATCTGTAGTCAGTCTTCCTTTTACAGGATTGCCATCGGAACCCATAATAAAGTCCGACTCCTGGTATAGGCGATCTACACTGTATCCCCAGATCTCCCCATATTTCTTGCCAGCGTACCATCCGCTGATACTTCTGGTACTTCCGTATTGAACGATAGTTGTCACCGCATCAGACAAACTTGCCCGCATATTCAACCCCAAACCGTTTTCAAAACGATGGTTGAAATCAAGAGCTACTTCAAAACCGTCGGTTTCAAGTTTTCCATAGTTCCCCTGAGGCGCTGTAACACCATAGGTAGGGCCTACTCCTTCCAACGGAACAATCAAGTCTTCAGTCGTTCTTTTATATAAATCAAAGGTAAACCCTAATTTGTTTCTCAGGAAGCGGGCATCAATACCAAAGTCAAGCGTAGTAATGTTCTGCCAGCTAATGTCTGCTGACACCGCTGAAGGTGAACCTACCTGATTCAACCTTGTGCCACCGGAACCAATCCAAGTGGACTGTCCGGTACCCATAGTCGCAACATAGAGTGAGTTCGGAACTGATTGGTCCCCGATACTTCCCCATGATCCTCTAAACTTGAAAAAGTTCACATGGTCGCGAATTGGCTCCATAAAGGACTCTTCAGAAACAATCCAACCTACCGAAGCAGATGGGAACGTTTTCCATTTCAAATGCATTGGAAATTTCGATGAACCGTCATAGCGTAAGCTGGCTTCCACCAAATACTTGTTTTGGAAGGCATAGTTGACCCGGCCAAAGTAACCCAACTGAGAAGCCCAAGTTGTATTTCCTCCTCCGGTAATAGTACCAACACCATAATTAAACTGTGGATTTAGGATATCCGTCAGATTTGTAATCTGATTCCAATGTGATTTAGCATCATTGGTTACCCTGTTGATACCCGCCATAAATTTGAATGAATGTGAGTCATTCAGATCCAGATTATAGGTGGTATAGGCGTTGATCGTATTATTATAGGCGTTATTTGACAACATGTAAACATGGTCAGGGTTGGCTCCATCAGCTGTGTATTGATGAGGAATCAACTCATAGGCAAGCATGGCACCAGGATCACCGGCAGAGACTGCCTGGCCCTGTGCATTTACATACATCTGGCTTCCATTTTCATCAAGCCTGACCCGGGGAGATCCCCATGAATCCCTTCCATAGAATTTTGTGCCTGGCCGATGATTGATGTACTCTTCATTACCATGGGTAAAGTCAAAGTCAAAATTCCAGTTCTTAGTCAATTTAATTGTGGTACCTACACTGAAGTTTACATAGTTGTTTTTCAGGCTGGCCACATTGGCAGCTTTGGTTTCAGACCATGGGCTTCGGATCGGATCTCCACTTTCATCCAGACCAAGCGGATACAGGGAGCTCCATCTGTAAAGGTACAACCAGGGGTCAGCCGTAGTTGAGTTGGTTGCATAAGGGTACATCTTTTCGCGTTGAGTATAAATGGCACCGGTACGAAGTGTAATATAATCATTGATTTCACTCCTGATCCTTACCGAAGCATTATATCTGGCAAACTTATCGGTGTTGGTACTGATCATACCACTTTGATCCAATGCGGCGAGACCCACATTGAAGGATGTTTTACCCGAAGTTCCGCCAACACTTAGGTGATGCTGGTTGGTCGGAGCCCAGTTACGGATCATATATTCCTGGGGATCATAGGTACGCAGCCCCATTTTGGCATTCAGGGCGGCATCAAAATACCAATCCCTGCCATACACTGTCGGGTCGTCCGGACCGAGAACCCCTTCATATTGCTTGTGCCATTCTACAGCACGATCATAGCTCGCCCGATTAACCCGGTAAAAAGCACCGATAGTGGTGCCTCCGGTACGCTCAACAGCATCAAGAGAGTATTTCAATGCGCTCAGACGGCCCATTTTTATTTCTTTATAAGGATCCTGGAACGAAAAGTTGTTGCTGTATTCCACAGAAACCCTGTCCTGGCCGGCACCCTGTTTGGTCGTAATCAAAATAACCCCAAAAGCAGCCTTTGCACCGTAAATTGTGGCGGCAGAAGCGTCTTTCAGTACAGTGATCGATTCGACGTCCATTGGGTTGATAACCTGGATACTTGGTATTTCCACGTTATCCAACAGAATCAGAGGATCTGCTGTACCACGGAAAGACCCGATCTGACCCCGAATCCGGATGATCGGATCAGAACCGACCTCACCACTTGGGATCACAACATTCAATCCAGGTGTTGTACCCTGGATGGCACGTCCCACATCCGCAATAGGACGGGATTCCAGATTTTCTTTGACATTGACAGATGCTACGGCACCGGTAAGGCTACCCCTACGTTGCTGACCGTATCCCACAACTACCACCTCATCAATATTGGTTGATGCTTCGTCCAGAACTACATTGAGAGTGGATCCGCTTACAACCAATTCTTTGGTGGTATATCCAACCATTGTAAATCTCAGAGTAGCTCCGTTGGGTACGTTGATGGAAAAATTACCTTGTGCATCGGTTTCTGTAGAAGCCGTACCACCTACATGAGTTACGGTGACTCCGGACAATACGCCCGCAGCGCTTCTTACGTTACCGCGTACTACATTCTGAAACGCTGAACCCATCCCTAAGGAGGTCTCCGCTTCAGGTCCTTTTGGCATATCGATCCCTCCCATGTTTAGGGTCGGATTGGCGTAAACGACCGCTGGGGCGACAAACCAAAAAGCAACAAAAAATAAAATAAAATTTCTCATTGTTTTAATTGTTTAGTTTGTAAATTTTTCAAATACTTAAAATTGATTGGTTAAGAGTAATTAGTTATATATCCATATTGGCTCAAATAATTGGGTAAAAACATGTAATTTCATTTGTATTAACTCTCTTCTGGGTATAACAGATACTTAGAACGCATCGCTTTATAGGCTTCCAGATCTTCCTGCCATGAGGCCCGGATTTCTTCCTCAGTCAACCCATCCAAAATCTGTAATCTCAATTGATCCGTACCTGCCAGCTTATCAAAAAAGTCAGGACGTGCAAAAAACGTAGATTTATCTGCCGTCTTATTATAAAAATCCAAGAGATATTTCAGGGTGAACCGTTGTGCATCCGGATCGAGGGAACGCAGGTCCACTCCATAATTGGTTTCTCCTTTCCCTTCTACATGCAGCGCCATGCCATCTCTTTCCCCCGGAGTGAATGTAAAATTACCATAAACGGGATCAGGATACCCGATAACTTGAAAAGGCCAGTCGGTACCCCTGCCCACACTAATGTCTGTGCCTTCAAACAGGCATAATGACATATATAATCTGACGGAAAGGTAGTTTGGCAGGCTTGGTGAGGGGATTACGGGTAAAGGGTAGGACATGCTGTGGTCATAATTGGCGACCGGAATGACTTCGAGGTCACATCGAGCTCCGTTGTCGAGCCAACCTTCTCCATTGATCATTTTGGCCAGCTCTCCCACGGTCAACCCGTGAATCATCGCAATTTTATGATAACTAACATTGGATTTAAATCGGTCATCCTTGCGCACAGGGCCATCTATCTGGTCTCCATTAGGGTTTGGCCGATCCAGAACAATCACTTTTTTCCCATTATTCACCGCCAGTTGCATCACCCGGTGCATAGAGGTTATATAGGTATAAAACCTGGCACCCACATCCTGAAGATCGAAGATCATCACATCTATGGAGTTGACAATCGAATCAGCTTTATCATTGCGTCCGTATAGGCTGTAGAGAGGTAAACTGGTTTTTTCATCCATCTCATTGCTCACTTTTTCACCTCTTTCGATTTCCCCCCGGAAACCGTGCTCGGGCGCAAACGCAAATTTGAGATCTACTCCCCGCTCCAGCAGCACATCTACCAAATGTTGTTGTTCGTCTCCCTGACCAATGATGGAGGTCTGATTGCCCATTAATCCTACCTTTTTACCTTCCAATAATGGCAGATACAGCTCCAGCCGATCCGCCCCCGGAATAATACCTTCAACAACAGAAACTTCTGCCTGGCCACTATTCGGGTTTGAACAGGATAAAAACGTAATGAACGTAATAACTACTGACAAAAACGCATTAATTGTTTTCATAGGGATCCTCAAATAATTGGTCAATATTTTAATAATGCCCCATCTATTTAGCACAATGGGCCAAAAAGAATATGCACAATATTAAGAAGAAATTTTTAAACCTCCGCATGTTTGCGCTTGTTTTTTGCAAAAACACGCAAAAACAGCGGGCCTTGGCGTGATTTTCTGAAAACTTTTAGTCCCAGTTTGTCACATTTGCCTGATTTATCAGGTTCTCAAGCAGGTAATAAATGGCATCATCAAAACCGCTTTCATAGGATCGTGAATTGGCTAACATAATCACATTGTATTTTGGGCCAACCACCCACATGACCGCTGTACCTGCCAGATTGCCTCCATGGAAAAAGGACTCCGGAAACAGGCGGTGCCCACCTCTCCATCCCAAAGCATAAAATGTGCTGCCGGAAACCGAGGATTGAGTAAACATCAGTTGCCTGGTGTCTTTTGACAAAATATCGGGGATGTTGTCCCGCCCATCAATATAGGGCAACAAATGCAGTAGCTGTTCTGTGGAAGCGATGACTCCGCCTGCTGCAGCGATTACCTGCATGTCGTTTTGGTAACCATCAGATCCTCCCTGGGAATAATACACAACCTCATTACTTCGCCGCTGCGATTTGTTTCCTCCGACATGGATATCGGTGATTCCGGCCTCACTCAAAACTTCTTTCATATAGTCTTCATAATTCTTCCCGGTAATCTTCTCAATGATCTTACCCAAAATTCCATATCCCATATTGAAATACGAATACGTTCTCCCAGGAAGATTTTGAGGGGAGGTAAGCACATAGCTGATCAGTTGATCAAGAGACATACCCCTAAAACTACTGGTAAACATTGGATCAGGGTTGCTGACCCAACCGGAAGTATGGTCCAACAGGTGCCGAACGGTGACAGAAGCTGCCATTGGAGTCGGTATTCCATAGATTTTTCCCAGAATCCCCTGCTCACCGAAGACCGTGTCATCCAGGCTCAGCTTGCCCTCATCCAAAAGTTTCATCACCGAGATTGCTGTCATTTGTTTGGACATGCTGGCCAGACGGAATAAATGGGAGGGAAGCGTCCTGAATTTTTCTTCTCTGATGGAATACCCTACTGCCTTGCTATAAAGAATTGTTGATTGTTCCGTACTGGAAATGGCATAAGACACGCCAGGAATATTATATTTGGTTTTGAACTCATATATCAGGCGGTCCAGTTGTCTCAGTCCGGTCTGGGCCAGCACATCAAACCGTTTGGCCGCTCCATTCTCAGCTGTGACATCCACAATGAGGGTTTCCCGCAAATCAAAGCGACCTGTATGCCCATTGATTAAACGGTCGTTGACGGTTATCTGCGCATTTTTATCTACTTTAAAAGTGATTTCCACGTTGGACAGGTCGGCTCCCTCGGGCACGGTCACATAATATTCCTGTCTGTGTCTATACACATAGGCATCTTCTGTGAAATCCGGATTGGCAGATTTGGTAATTGTGAGTCCGGCCAATTCAAAGTCACCGGATTTTTCCGGTTCGACGGAATCCTTGGAACAGGATCCCAATAGCAGGATCAGAACAAGGGGAAAAACAAAAAATCGTTTGGTCAGACTAAAAAGAACTTCGCTTCGGAACATGATAATTTATTGAATATGAAAAGTAATGGCAAAAAAAGGGATACCCGAAACCGAGTATCCCATAAATTAATTCAAGCTAACCCGGACTTATGGTCTGTCCCACCAAAGCGGGGCACTCAAGGCCTCCTCGGCAGGTACATTTTCAGGGTTTCTTGTTTGTTCCGCTACTGGATAAGCAACCCTGCGTACAAAAGTATTTAACGCCGCATTATAAGGAAGCTGAAATCCTTCATAGGCATAATCATGTCTCCTCGCATCGTTCCACGCCTCAAATTGGAGATAGGTGGCCACATACTTTTCCTTGAATATAAGTGACAGGGTCAAGTTGTTGGCACCTACCCCTACTGTTGGATTTTCGATATAATCCTCCGCTTCATTCTGTGGCACCTCCAATTTAGCCATGGTGGCGCGAATACCCTCCAGATATGCGTCATAAGCCCTGGTGGGTTGATTTGCCCGCAATGCCGCTTCCGCTTCTACAAACTTCAGTTCCTCATAAGTCATTATATAAATAGGAGCAGTAGTAGAAGTAACCGGACTGTTTATGGAAATATAGCACTCGTCCTTGATCGTGTTCGCCGCACCCACATTTCCTCTACCGTTCCGTGTACCCACATACTCACCATGTACGGTCTCGTCTGTAATTTTGGAAATCCGCGGATCTACAAAGCCAAAGTACGTACCGTTCAGATGGTCGATCAATTGTGAAGAAAGCCAACCACCCAACAGGGAGCCTGCATTGGAAATCGCAATTGAAGCCCAAGGGTTGTTTCCCACATAGGTTGACATTTTCATATCATGCGCCGAAGATGTATAGGAATTGTCCAACGCTGTCAATACCGCATTCGGATTGTAAGAGGATTTTTTTGAAATCTTATTCAGATGTCTTGCCTGCAAACCATAACCCGTACGGATCCAGGCATTAATGTCTCCTCCATGAATCAAATCCAGGTCGGACAACAGGGTAATCTTGGAATCAGTTCGTCTCAGGTCTCCCAAGCCATCTGCAATCAGTTGACCAATGATACCGTACAATTCCTCACCGGATTGGTAAGAAGGGTACAGCGTCTCTGCATTCATAAACGCCTCTTCGTACGGACCACTATTCCAGGTGTCCACTACAAGGCTCAGATTATAGGCCATCAGAAGTTTCCCGATACCGGCGTGTAGATGAGCCTCCTCTTCTTCGGCCATTTTGAGCATATCATAAATATCGGCCATGGCATAATAAACCTGGTTCCAGGTGCCAGAAAGGTCAGTTATCTGATAAGTGTCAGTAGCCGAGCCCTCAGAGGGACTGGCCAGGTACTGAGTGTAGTATGACGAAAAACTGGCAAAAGTACGGGAATTG
>Ga0172382_10009350_pt1 | contig 13395 bp, 15 predicted proteins | sample Leawel138RmetaG_FD_122245 | JGI IMG/M metagenome (GOLD analysis project Ga0172382, IMG submission 122245) | Leachate microbial communities from a municipal landfill in Southern Ontario, Canada - Leachate well 138R metaG | ecosystem: Engineered > Solid waste > Landfill > Unclassified | place...
ATGAAGTCGGGGCACATCTGCCGCGCCTCACGCACGCGCATGCCGGTCTTGATGCCCCAGGCGCGGGCCTCATAGGAGCAGGTGATGATGCAGGTGCCGGTGGCGCCGTTGGTGATGCCGATGGCGCGGCCCTGCAACTCGGGGTGGTCCATCTGCTCAATGGAGGCGAAGAAGGCATTCATGTCCACCAGGATGATGGCGCGTTCCCACGGCGCAGGCATGGGGCACCTCAGCGGTAGCTGCGCAGCTGACCGACCACCACGCCCTGGATGCGCACGCGCTGGGCGGGGTAGATCATCGGGGCCAGGGCCGGATTCTCGGGGATGAGTTCGATGGCGCCGTCCTTGCGGCGCTTGAGGCGCTTGAGGGTGGCCTCCTGCCCATCGATGAGGGCGACCACGATCTCACCGTCGCGGGCGGTGTCGGCCTGCTCCACCACCACCGTATCGCCGTTGAGGATGCCGGCCCCCACCATGGAGTCGCCCAGCACGCGCAGGGCGTAGCGGCGGGGGCCGAGCAGGAAATCGGACAGGTTGAGGGTGTCCTCGCCGGGGATGGCCTCGATGGGCTGGCCGGCGGCGATGCGCCCGAGCAGGGGCAGCGCGGTGGAATCCTCGGCCAGGCGCAGGCCGCGCCAGCTGCCGGGCTCCCGTTGCAGGTGCCCCTTGTCCACCAGGGCCTGCACCAGACGGTGCACCGCGCCCTTGGAGCGAACCCCCACCGCCGCACCGATCTCCTCCAGCGTCGGCGCGTGACCGTGGCTCCGGAGGTATTCACGTATGTAATTGAGGGTATTTTGCTGCTGGGGCGTCATGGAAAGGTTCTCGAATGGTTCCCAAACAGCATAGGGAACATTTCAAGAACCTTCAAGCCTCGACTTTCTCGTGGTGGCAAGAGAAGGAGAAGAAAAACACCGTACCGACAGTGCTAGACTGAGCAGCAACTATCCAAGGAAGGAGACCACCGCCATGAAGGCCAGCATCGTCTACACACTCCCCCTCGTATCCGCCGCGCTGTTCGCCGCGCCCGCCGCCATCGCTGTCGAAACCGACTGTGACGATCCCGAGGCCGTCGCCGCATGGCAGGATCTGCTGCAGCGTTACCCCGACGATCACGACCTGCGCAATCTGTACCTGCTGCGCGACGAACTGTGCCTGTCCGTCGAACGCGGCTCGGTCGGTCTGGTCGAGGCCGCGGAACGGTTTGAGCGAGCGCGCGAGCGCCTGATCCAGAAGTGGCAGCAGCAGAACCAGCGCCGCGAGGAAGGCGCGGTCGGCGCCGGGTGATCAGCCCAGTGGGCTGATACAGGCCGCGTCGTCGTGGCGCGGGTTGTTGACATGCTCGCTGACACGGTACAGGCGCAGCCGTGAATCGGGCAGCGGTCGCAGCAACTCCCTGAGTGCCGGCACCGTCGCGCGTTCGTCCAGCCAGGCGTCGAAGCTGTCCGGCTCCAGGATGACCGGCATACGGTCATGGATCGCGCGCACGCGCTCGTTCGGCTCGCCGACAATGATGGTGCAGGAGTGCACCGAGCGTCCGCCGCCCTCCCATGTCTCCCACAACCCCGCGAAGGCGAACAGCCCATCGTCATCCTGCGGCACGATGCGCCACGGCAGCTTGTGGCCGTCCACCGCCTGCCACTCGTAGAAACCGTCCGCCGGTATCAGGCAGCGGCGGTGACGGAAGGCCGATCGGAACGCCGGTTTGCTGTCCACCGTCTCGGCGCGGGCGTTGATGGTCGAATAGCCGATCTTCTCGTCCTTCGCCCAGGACGGGATCAGTCCCCAGCGGAACAGGTCGAGGCAGCGCGCGCCATCGACCGCCACCACGGCGGGCACCATCTGCGACGGCGCGATGTTGTAGCGCGGCGCCGAGAACACCCCGGAGTCCGCCAGGTCGAAGTAGGCCCGCAGTCGTCGCGGGTCGCAGGTCAGGGAGTAACGGCCGCACATGGCCTGTATTTTAGCCGCCGCTGACTCCGGCTGGGCAAAGCCATGAGGCGGGGGGGGGAATGATGGGCTTATTCTTAATTAATTCGTGTTTAAATTTAATTTTGGTGAATTCTTAATTAATTATGGTGCTGCCAGCCCCCCCCTACCAGGGCCACGCCGGAGGCGGTGTGGTGCGGGGCGCGGAAGGCGCGCCGCCCCCAGCGAGCGGCATCGAAGCCCTGGTCGCTGATGGAGGCGATGGCGGCCGCCTCCAGCGCCTCCGCCTCGCCCAGTGGCGGCAGGATGCCCGGCAGCCGGCTGGCCAGCATGGTCTTGCCGGTGCCGGGTGGGCCGAGCATGAGCAGGCTGTGGGCACCGGCGGCGGCCACTTCCAGGGCACGGCGTGCCTGGTGCTGGCCACGCACGTCGGCCATGTCCGGCAGATCGAGGTTGCTGTGGTCGGGTAAGGGGGCGGTGTGGGGCGTGAGCAGGCGGTGGCCGCGCAGGTGGGCACATACCTCCAGCAGATGCCCGGCAGGCAATACGGTGGCATCACTCACCAGCGCGGCTTCGTCGGCATTGGCCGTCGGGACGACCAGGGTGCGGCCCAGGTCGCGCGCCTTCAGTGCCGCCGGCAGGACGCCGCGCACCGCGCGCAGTTCCCCCGACAAGGCCAGTTCGCCGAGGAACTCATAGCGTTGCAGTGCGTCTTTCGGCAACTGGCCGGAGGCGGCCAGCAGGCCCACGGCGATGGGCAGATCGAAACGGCCGCCTTCCTTGGGCAGATCGGCGGGGGCGAGATTGATGGTGATGCGGCGCGCGGGAAATTCGAAGCGCGAGGTGAGCAGGGCGCCGCGCACGCGGTCCTTGCTCTCCTTTACCGCCGCCTCCGGCAGGCCGACGATGGACAGGGCCGGCAAGCCGTTGGCGAGGTGGATTTCCACCGCCACCGGCGGGGCATCGATCCCCACGGCGGCGCGGCTGTGCACGATGGCGAGTGACATGGCTTCCTTTCCGTTGTCTACGCGCGTGCTTGATTGCCCGCGTCATATGGCAGGGGCTGTGCCCCACAACTAACAGCGACTACGACAAGCGCTGTTCCAGATCGGCGATCTTCCTTTCCAGCTCCTCCAGTCTGGCGCGGCTGCGCGCCAGCACGCGCGTTTGTGCGTCGAATTCGTCGCGTGTTACCAGATCGAGTTTATCCAGCCGTGCGCGCAGTACGGCATTGAAATTGTGTTCGATGTCCTGGCGCAGTGAGTGCAGTCCGGGCGGCAATGCATTGGCCAGGCGTTGCGCCAGATCGTCGATGAAATGTGTGTCCATATGGTTCTCCCCGAGGTTGATGCAAGTGTACGCCATCACGACAGGCATGCACGCGCCAAAACGGTGCGCTGCCCAACGCCGCACGTTCCATCCTGGTGCGACGCGTTTGGGGCAGATTGTCGCATATCGCATTAACCTCATGAAATAACGTGAAATTTCAGGTTGGCACAGGCGATGCAATTGAGTTCTTGCGCAGGTTCTAACCCGCAATCCATCCAACCTGAGGAGAGACACAATGAACACCATCTTCCGTAAGTCCGTACTTGGTTCCGCCGTTGCTCTGGGGCTGCTGGCCAGCGGTCAGGCGGCCGCCGAGCTGAGCGCCAACGTGGGCTTTTCATCCGAATACATCTTCCGTGGCATTTATCAGGCGGAGTCCAGTGCCTCTGCCGGCCTCGACTACGCCCACGACAGCGGCTTCTACCTGGGCACCTGGGCAGCCGATGTGAACCAGGGCCTGGAGTACGACCTCTATGGCGGCTATGCAGGTGCTGTGGGCGACCTCAGCTATGGCGTCGGTTTCACCGGTTACTACTACACCGACGATTTCGATGGCGAGTACGAAGAGATCAATCTGAGCCTGGGTTACGGCCCCATCTCCGTTACCCACAATATCGGCTCCTACGATGGCAGCAACATCGGTGCCGGCGACTACGACTACACCTTCAGTACCATCAAGGCCGAGTACAACGGGTTTTACGCCCTGTACGGCACCTTTGGCGATGAGGCCGATGGCAGCTATGTACAGGCGGGTTATGACACCGAGGTTGCCGGGTTCACGGTGGGCGGTTACATCCTGAAGAACGACGAAGACCTCGACCTGACCGGCGGCGATGGCGAAACCCGCCTGGTATTCAGCATCAACAAGGCCTTTGATTTCTGATCCATTGCAGGTCTGGCCGGGCCGCCACTGCGACCCGGATCCTAAAGGAGGATAACGATGAAACTGGTAACTGCAATCATCAAACCGTTCAAGCTCGATGACGTGCGTGAGGCCCTGTCGGAGATCGGCGTGCAGGGCATCACCGTCACCGAGGTGAAGGGTTTCGGGCGGCAGAAGGGCCATACCGAGCTGTATCGCGGCGCGGAATACGTGGTGGACTTTCTGCCCAAGGTGAAGGTTGAAGCCGCAGTGAAGGCCGACATGGTGGATCAGGTGATCGAGGCGGTACGCAAGGCCGCCAACACCGGCAAGATCGGCGATGGCAAGATCTTCGTATTCGACCTGGAACAGACGGTGCGTATCCGCACCGGCGAAACCGGCCCGGACGCCCTGTAACGGAGGATGCGACGATGGAAGCTGTGACAGAAATGAAATATGCGTTGGATACCTTTTACTTCCTGGTATCCGGTGCATTGGTAATGTGGATGGCGGCGGGTTTCGCCATGCTCGAGGCGGGTCTGGTACGCGCCAAGAACACCGCCGAGATTCTTACCAAGAATGTGGCGCTGTACGCCATTGCCTGCATCATGTACATGCTGGTGGGCTACAACATCATGTACGGTGACGGCGTGAACTCCGTGATTCCCGGTCTGAGCTTCCTGCTCGGCGAGGACAACACGGTGGAAGCGGTACTGGCCGGCGGCGACGACGCGCCGTACTACTCCACCATGTCCGACTTCTTCTTCCAGGTGGTGTTCGTTGCCACCGCCATGTCCATCGTGTCCGGTGCCGTGGCCGAGCGCATGAAGCTGTGGGCCTTCCTCGCCTTTTCGGTGGTGATGACCGGCTTCATCTACCCGGTGGAGGGTTTCTGGAAGTGGGGCGGCGGTTTCCTCGACGGCCTGGGCTTCCTCGACTTCGCCGGTTCCGGTGTAGTGCATCTGACCGGTGCCGCAGCGGCCCTGGCCGGTGTGATCCTGCTCGGTGCACGCAAGGGCAAGTACGGTGCCGACGGCTCGGTGCACGCCATTCCCGGCGCCAACCTGCCGCTGGCCACCCTGGGTACCTTCATCTTGTGGCTGGGCTGGTTCGGCTTCAACGGCGGTTCCGAGCTGAAGGTGTCCGACGTGGGTGAGGCCAATGCGGTGGCGATGGTGTTCGTCAACACCAACATGGCCGCGGCCGGTGGTGTGGTGGCGGCGCTGATCACCGCCCGCATGCTGTTCGGCAAGGCCGACCTGACCATGTCTCTCAACGGCGCCCTGGCCGGCCTGGTGGCCATCACCGCCGAGCCGCTGACCCCGACGCCGCTGCTGGCGACCCTGGTCGGTGCCGTCGGTGGTGTGCTGGTGGTGTTCTCCATCATTACCTTGGACAAGCTGAAGATCGACGATCCGGTCGGTGCCATCTCGGTGCATGGCGTGGTCGGTATCTGGGGTCTGCTGGCCGTCACCCTGAGCAACAGCGATTCCACGCTGCTGGCCCAGCTGATCGGTATCGGTGTGATCTTCGGCTGGGTATTCGGTGCCGCCTTCGTTACCTGGCTGATCATCAAGGTCGTGATGGGTCTGCGTGTCAGCGAGGAAGAAGAATACAACGGCGTCGACCTGACCGAGTGCGGTCTGGAGGCTTACCCGGAATTCACTACTTCCAGCAAGTAGCGCCCCTCTCCTCACAGGCGCATTGGCGGGCATCGCGAGATGCCCGCCATTTTTTTGCAGGGGAGAACCATGCGGTCAACGATGTCTCATGCACGCAGCAAGCCGACCAACAATCCTGAATTACCGAGCCGTTCCCGGTAGATCCGTCCTTGATCCGGCAATACTGTCTGATTGGGCAAGGGCAATCGGGCTGCGTCGCCCACCACCCTTCTGCAACCCTTACCACTTGTCCGTCCCTGGACACGGGGGTATCAGGCCACGGCTCCAGACACCTTCTGCATATTATTTCGGTGCATCGGGTTCGAGAAAATTGTGTGTACCATCGCAGTGCGGCACCGTGCCGCTGCGGCGGCAGCCGCACAGCACACCCTGCCCCTTTCTGTCAGGGTAAGTTTCTGCGGCCCAAGTTCCGTCCCTTTATGGGAGCCATCACAGAAGGGTTGGGTCTGGGAGCGGCCACAGGCACACCACCAGTAATCGCCGGGTTCGAGCTCCAGCGCATATGGTCTTTTCTGGGTGATTTCCCCTTCGTTCATGGTCGCCTCGTCCTCTGCTTTCCTATTGTGATCCCGTAGAATGAATACGTGCCTGTCAACTACCGGTGATGGTGGGGCACAGGCCCACGGTGGCGCCAGAGATCTGAACACCAACCGGGAGAATATCCTGAATATGTTGCGTTTGCAGGGCGTGTCGAGTTACTCCATGAGCATCCCTGCGCTGGAAGTCGCGGCAGGGGAGTGCGTCTGTCTGTCGGGCCCGTCTGGCGCCGGCAAGAGCCTGCTGCTGCGCGCCATTGCCGACCTCGACCCCCACGAAGGTGAAGTGTGGCTCGATGGCCGCGAGGCGCGTGAGTTTACACCGCGTGAATGGCGTCGCCAGGTAGGCTTGCTGCCGGCGGAAAGCCAATGGTGGCGCGAGCGGGTGGGCGAGCACTTCAGCGAAGTGGACGAGGCACAGTGGCGGGCATTGGGTTTTGGCCGAGAAACATTGGACTGGCAGGTGGCGCGCTGTTCCACCGGCGAGCGGCAGCGCCTGGCACTGCTGCGTCTGCTGGCCAACCAGCCGCGTGTGCTGCTGCTGGATGAACCCACCGCCGCGCTGGACCCGGCGTCGGTGCTGCGTGTCGAGGCCATGGTGGCGGCCTATCGTGAGCAACAGCAGGCTGCGGTGTTGTGGGTGAGTCACGATCCGGTCCAGATGCAGCGGGTGGCGAGTCGGCAGATTCGTATCGTCGGTGGACGGCTGGAGGATGCGGCATGACGAATTGGCAGGATAGACACAGCGCACGGTCGCTGGCCGCCCGCAAGGGCAAGATAGAGGGAGGTGCCTTGTGAGTGTGATCGCACTCACTCCCTTTGACCTGAGTCTGGCGGCACTGCTGGTCCTGTTGCTGGCGGGTCTGTCCTGGCGTCTGCAGCTGGCCATGGAGGGCAAGCTGCTGGTTGCTGCACTGCGTACCACCATCCAACTCTTGCTCATCGGCCTGGTACTCAAGGTGTTGTTCGAGCATGCACAGTGGTGGTGGATCAGCCTGATGGCGCTGATTATGCTGGCGATCGCCGGACGCGAGGTGATGGCGCGCCAGCAGCGCCGCTTCAGTGGCTGGCGTGGCTATGGTGTCGGCACCAGTGCCATGTTCATCTCATCCTTCACCGTCACCCTGCTGGCCCTGATCGTGATCATCGGAAACGATCCCTGGTACACGCCGCAATATGCGATCCCGCTGCTGGGCATGGTGCTGGGCAATACCATGAACGGTATCGCGCTGGGCATGGATCGGCTTACTACTGGGGCCTGGCAGCAGCGTGCCGTCATCGAGGCCCGCCTGATGCTGGGGCAAGACGCGATGGAGGCGCTGAGCGATCTGCGCCGCGAGGCCATGCGCGTCGGCATGATCCCGATGATCAACTCCATGGCCGCCGCCGGTGTGGTCAGTCTGCCGGGCATGATGACCGGTCAGATCCTGGCCGGCACACCACCGTTGGAAGCCGTGAAATACCAGATTCTGGTAATGTTCCTGATCACGGCCGGTACCGGTTTTGGCACCATGGTTGCGGTATGGCGCGGCTCGCGCTGCCTGTTCGACGAGCGCGATAGGCTGCGCCTGGAGCGGTTGGCCGGGGTGTGAAAAACATAAGGAGCGCAAAGAGCATATTGGAAAAATGATGTAGGGAGCGCATTTCGGCCCGATTGACCGTCGTGTCCGCAGCACAGGCGGCAGCCGGCAGACACTCCTGATGTAACAACTTTATGCCCTTTGCAGTTAGGAATTTTTCAGGTACTGAAACACAAAAAGGAGGTTGCCATGCCTACACGGATCGTGTTCTTCCTGTTCCTCGGCTGGGCGTCGTTGGCCTCCGCCGCGGGGGTCTACAAATGGGTGGATGAGCAGGGACGCGTGCATTACGGCGAGCGGCCGCCGGTGCGGACCCAGGCACAGGAAATGCAGATCAAGGAGGCGCCGCTGGAGGATTTGCCGGTTGAGGACGACGGGGCGGCACGCAGTGATACGACGCAGCGATTGTTGCGCGCCTTCGAGGACGAGCGCGAGCAGAAGAAGGCGCAGCAGCAGAAGCGCCGCGATGAACAGGAAAAGCGGCAACGCAACTGCGCGCTTGCCCGTGACCGGTTGCGGCGTTACCAGAGCGCCAGCAGCCTATACAACCTGGACAAGCAGGGGGAACGTCGCTTCCTCAGTGACGCGGAGCGTACGGCCTACGAGCAGAGCGCGCAGCAGGATGTGGCGCGCTGGTGCGACTAAATGAGTGTTCCGAAATCCTGACCATATCACCCCAGCCTTCTCCCTGAGGGAGAAGGGGAAACCGGTGGATAGTATTTCGGAACGCCCATTTAGGGGCCAGGGGCCCCTAGCCCCTGATCTTCTCAAACGCTTCCTTCATGAACGGCGGCAGGGCCAGCGCGCCCTGGTGTACCTCCGCACTGTAGTAGCGAGTGGAAAAGGACTTGCAGACACTGTCCTCGATGCGGAACCCCTTGAAGGCGTGCTTGGCGGCCATGGTGCAGGTCCACCAGCCGGACGGATAGACCGGCTGCGGAAAGTGCAGGGTCTGCACGTCGGCGTAGCCGGCACCACGCATGGCCTGGTGCATGTCGGTAAGGATTTGCATGTTGAGCAGCGGTGATTCGCTCTGCTGCACGATGATGCCGTCGGTTCCCAGTGCCCGGTGGCAGTCGCGGAAGAAGGGTTCGGAAAACAGGCCGATGGCCGGCCCGACCGGATCGGTGCTATCGACGATGATGACGTCGTAGCTGCCGGGGGCGGCATCCTTCACCCACTGGATGCCGTCGGCAAAGTGCAGTTCGGCCCGCGGGTCGTTGTTGGATTCACACAGCTCGGGAAAGAATTTCTCGGACGCACGGGTGACCCCGGCGTCGATATCCACTTGCTGCACCTTGTCCACCTCCGGATGGCGCAACACCTCGCGCAGGGTGCCGCAGTCGCCGCCGCCGATGATCAGCACGCGTTTGGGGGCGGGGTGGGTGAACAGTACCGGGTGCGTCAGCATCTCGTGATAGAGATAGTTGTCGCGTGCGGTGAGCATGATGTAGCCGTCAATGACCATCAGGTTGCCAAAGCCTTCCGTGCCGTAGACCTCGATCTTCTGGAATTCCGTTTGTTCTTCGTGCAGCTTGCCGGTGACCTTGAGAGAGAAGGTGGAACCGTCCGCAGTGGGGTTTTCGGTGAACCAGTGTACGTCGTCGAGGGCCATGGATACTCCGGTCGCTGTTGGCGGTAGTGTTATTCGCCTATATTGTCACCCGGTATCGTGACATCTTCAACATGAGCGCACCGCTATGAGTGATTGGGATCAGGACAAGGCACGCGAAACCTATGGCATTCCGCACTGGAGCGGTGGCTATTTCGATGTCAATGCGGCAGGCCACCTGCTTGCCCGGCCGAATCGCAACGAGGCCCACGCCGGCATCGACTGTTTCGAACTGGTGGGTAAATTGCGTCAGCAAGGCCTGACCCTGCCGGTACTGGTACGTTTCACCGACATCCTGCGTGATCGGGTCGATGTGCTGTGCCACGCGTTCCAGCGCGCGATGGTGGATGACGATTACCGCGGCGGCTATACGGCCGTATACCCCATCAAGGTCAACCAGCAACGCAGTGTGGTGGAGGAGATCCTGCGCCATGGTGGGCGCCGCGTCGGACTGGAGGCCGGCTCCAAGCCTGAGCTGCTGGCGGTGCTGGCCTTGTCTGATGTCGAGGGTGGTACCGTGGTGTGCAACGGCTACAAGGATCGCGAATACATCCGTCTCGCCCTCATCGGCCTGCGTCTTGGTCTGCGCGTATTCATCGTGGTGGAAAAGCTGTCGGAACTGGAGCTGGTGATCGAGGAATCGCAGGCGCTCGGTATCGCGCCCCTGCTCGGTGTGCGGGTACGCCTCGCCGCCATCAGCGCAGGCAAGTGGCAGAACACCGGTGGCGAGAAGGCCAAGTTTGGTCTGTCGGCGGCACAGATCCTGCGCGTGGTGCAGCGCCTGCAGGAGGCCGATATGTTGGGCACATTACAGATGATTCATTTTCACATGGGCTCACAAGTGGCCAATATCCGCGACATCCAGCGCAGCATGAGCGAGTGCGCGCGTCACTATGCCGAACTGCGCGCCATGGAGGTGGACATCCGCTACGTCGACGTGGGCGGTGGGCTGGGGATCGACTACGAGGGCAGTCGTTCGCGTAGCGACTGCTCCATGAACTATGGCGTACGGGAGTACGCCAACGACGTGGTGCATGCGCTGTGGCAGATCTGCGAGGAGCAAGGCCTGCCCCATCCCCACATCATCACCGAGTCGGGCCGCGCCATGACGGCGCACCATGCCGCGTTGTTCACCCAGGTGATTGATCAGGAGCAGGCGCCGGATCCGCAGGAGGTGGCGGTGCCGGCGGCGAGTGAGCCACAGATCATGCACAATCTATGGCAAGGGCTGTGCAATGTGCGCGATGGCGGTAATGCCCGTTCCGTGGTGGAGACTTACCATGATGCCGTGTATTGGCTGGCGGAAGCCTACGGCATGTATCAGCACGGAGTCATCTCGTTGGACCAGCGCGCGCGTATCGAAGAGCTGTATTTTGCCATCTGCCAGCAGGTGCGCAGTCGCCTGCAGCCTGGCATCCGTGCGCACCGTGAAGTATTGGACGATCTGACAGAAAAATTGGCCGACAAATATTTCTGCAATTTTTCCCTGTTCCAGTCGTTGCCGGATGCCTGGGGCATTGATCAGGTATTTCCCGTTCTGCCGCTGCACCGGCTGAATGAACGCCCGACGCACCGTGCCGTGCTGCAAGACATCACCTGCGACTCCGACGGTCGCATTGATCACTACATTGACCACGACAGCCTGGAGACTACGTTGCCGGTACACGGCTTGCGTCCAGGCGAGCCCTATGTGATCGGTATGTTTCTGCTCGGAGCCTATCAGGAAATTCTTGGCGACCTGCACAACCTGTTTGGCGATACCGATTCGGTGAACGTGGAACTGCTGCCTGACGGCAACTACCAGCTGTCGGGCCAGCAGCACGGCGACACGGTGGACAAGGTGTTGCGCTACGTGAATTTTGATACGACGCTGCTGCGGGCCGCCTATCAGGCCAAGCTCGATGCCGTGGCGCTGAGTGCCGACGAGCAGACACAATATACGTCCACTCTGGACGCCGGGCTTTCCGGCTACACCTATCTGGAAGAGTGATCATGGCTGAACCCGTGCGTAAATTCATGGCAGGCGACGCTGTCGCCTATGTGGACACCTACCGGCGTCTGATCATGAATACGCCGGGTGACATCACTGCATCCAGGGAGCGGCTGGAGGCGCGTATGCACGAGATGAATATGGTGCCGTCACGGCTATATGCCGAGTTGCGTGCCCATGAGCATGCCGTCAATTTTGTGCTGAAGAAGCAGGAACCGGGCATGGTGACGCTGGGCGAGGCCGTGGAGGGTAGCGACGGCACCACCGACCTGACGGCGCGTGCCGAGGAGTTGCGCCAACTGGAAGACGAGGTTGTCGACTTGCGCCGCAACCTCAGGATGGCCGCACAACAGCAGCACGAACTGGAGACGGAACTGGTGGTGCAGAGCCAGGAAGTCGGCAGACTCAAGCGCAAGCTGGAACAGACCTACAATTCGGTCGCCGTTGGTGGTGTGGCGGTGATTGTTGTGCTGTTGGTGCTGTTCGGCATCATCGCCTTCCGCGGCGGGTGAAGGTGAAGTCAAAGGCCTTCAACGCAGAGACGCAAAGAACGCAAAGGTCGCGAGGGGATCCAAAGTCGGGCTTCAGCCCGACAGCAGCGCCTCCCGCAGCCACGGCCTGTCGGACTGAAGTCCGACCTACAAACGCCACCCTGTGGGTCGGGCTTCAGCCCGACAGCAGCGCCTCCCGCAGCCACGGTCCGTCGGACTGAAGTCCGACCTACAAACGCCTCCGGTAGGTCGGGCTTCAGCCCGACAGCAGCGCCTCCCGCAGCCACGGCCTGTCGGACTGAAGTCCGACCTACGAACGCCAGCCTGTGGGCCGGGCTTCAGCCCGACAGCAGCGCCCCCCGCAGCCACGGCCCGTCGGACTGAAGTCCGACCTACGAACGCCACCCTGTGGGTCGGGCTTCAGCCCGACAGCAGCGCCTCCCGCAGCCACGGCCTGTCGGACTGAAGTCCGACCTACAGGGTCCTGACTGCACGCCAAGGCAAAGTTGAAAGTCTTTGACTTTCCCGTCACACCCGGAACACCGCTACCATGCCATTCAGTTCCTCGGCCAGGCGTGCCAGTTCGGTGCTGGATGAAGCGGTCTGGGTGGAGGCCGCCGCATTCTGATCCGATACGGTAGCGATCTGCGTCACGTTGCGGTTGATCTCCTCGGCTACCGTGGATTGCTCCTCGGCGGCGCTGGCGATCTGTGCGCTCATGTCGGCGATGGTGGCCACCGAGCGTGTGATGGAATCCAGCGCCTCGCCGGCGCGGGCCGCCATGGACACGCCCTCTTCGGTCTTGACCTCGCTGGCCTCCATGGCCTGCACCGCGGTGCGCGCCCCGGCCTGCAGGCGCTCGATCATCGCCTGGATTTCCTGCGTTGACTGCTGGGTACGGCCGGCCAGGGTGCGTACCTCGTCGGCCACCACGGCAAAGCCGCGGCCCTGCTCACCTGCGCGCGCCGCTTCGATGGCTGCGTTGAGGGCGAGCAGGTTGGTCTGTTCGGCGATGGTGCGGATCACGTCCAGCACCTTGCCGATCTCCTGGCTGTCGTCGCCCAGTTTGCGTACCGCGCCAGCGGCGCTGCGGATCTCCTCGGCCAGCGAGTTGATGGTCGTCACTGTGTCGCGCACCACACCATGGCCGGTGTGCGACTCCTGCTGGGCGTTGCGCGTGGCATCGGAGGTGGAGGCGGCGCTGCGTGCCACTTCCTGCACCGTGGCGCTCATCTGGTTGACCGCCGTGGCCACCTGATCGGTCTGCGCCAGCTGTTCGTTGATGCCCACGTTGGTCTGCTCGCTGACGGCGGACAGTTCCTCGGCAGCGGTGGCCACCTGATGGGTGGAGCGCAGCACGTTGCCCACCAGCTCGCGGAAGCGGC
>Ga0172382_10009351_pt1 | contig 13394 bp, 14 predicted proteins | sample Leawel138RmetaG_FD_122245 | JGI IMG/M metagenome (GOLD analysis project Ga0172382, IMG submission 122245) | Leachate microbial communities from a municipal landfill in Southern Ontario, Canada - Leachate well 138R metaG | ecosystem: Engineered > Solid waste > Landfill > Unclassified | place...
CACTTAGCCAATTCTTATTATTATAATATTTTATATTTTTATTATTTAGCATGTTAATATATTTTGCAAAACTGATATTGTCTTTTGAATTGTCTTGTATAACAAGTTCAATTTCATTTGAATCTATACTAATAAATAATTCCACCAAATGTTCTAAATACTCATAGCGATCTTTTGTAGGAACAACAATACTTAAAATGTATGACATATTATTATTTAATTTTTCCTTTTATTATTTTAATAAAATCTAATTCAAAATATCTTTTTGACACATAATATGAAAACAACATTGACATCAACACCAATATTGAACCCATAGAATATCTAAGTATTTCATTTTGAAGTTCGAACAATAATGATGAAACTATTGACAAAATCAATACCACAGAAAATAGCATAACAAATGTATTGTTATATTTTATATTATATAATTTATACACAATTACTGATACGATAATTAAATGAATAATACCTCTTAATGCAAACATTATGCCTAGCCCTTTTAACCCAAAATAATTAAATAAAATAATACTAAACAATAAATGTATCGTTCGCATTACTATTGCTACAATTGTGTATAATTTAATCTTGAATTTTGCTACTAAAATCATGTCTATTTGATTTGAACAAATCGTGATTAATGTACCATATATACCATATTTAAGAAAATCAAGTGTTGGAAAAAATTCTTTTGTATAAAGAATTTGTATAACAAGTGGCATAAAAAATATAAAAAATACTAATAATGGGCAAATTAACACTAAGCTAACAGCGCTTTGTTTATTCAGCTCATTTTGAATTTTTACATTATCTTTATTAATTGCGGCAATTCTGGGATAATAATCTGTCATTAATGCAGTAATTATAACTCCAAAATAACTATTCAACATTGTAATACCCGCACTATAATAACCCATAGTATTTATTCCTCCTTTATCTCTTATAAAGGCGGCAATAATTAGTGAAACAATTGTCTGGAGAAAAGTTACAAACATTAAAGCTATTCCCATTTTAAGCATTGGAGAAGCTTCTTTAAATAATTCTTTAATTTTTAATTTTTCTTTATTATAACTGATTTTTTTTACAAATATATTTGTAAAATATAAAGCTATTCCCGAAGAAATAATTAATCCCGGAACAATGCCCTTTACTTTAAAAAAATAAATTAAGGGGATCATTGCAATTAATCCAACAATAGAACTTATTAGCGTAGCTTTAGCAAGCGAACGCAATTGACGCATTCCTTTTAATATTCCAAGTTGGCCTTCAGTAATGATATTAAATGCAATTACTGCACTCAATAATATAAATGAAATTGTATAACTGCTATCCCCCATCATTAATTTGCTTAAAATAGGTGAAATAACAATTGTTACAATACAACCTAAAAGTCCAGTAAATAATACTATACGTTTTGTTATAACGATTATTCTGGAATATTTGTTTTTGTCATTGTCTGTATTTGCTTCTGATATATCTCTTACGGCACTTTGATTAACACCTAATCCAGCACCAGTTTGAATGAATCTTATAGCTGTTTGGAAAATACCTATAATCCCCATACCCTCTGGACCAAGTAATAATGCTACTAATTTATTTTTAATCATACCAATTAGTATTTTAAACACTTGAACTGATCCAAATAAAGCAGTAGTTTTAAATATGCCCTTATATCCAGTATATTGATTATTGTCTTCCATCATTATTTAATTTTTGTTTATTGTTTATTTTACTATAAACTATTAGCTATGGGCTTTGACGGTACACCAATCCAGATATGACCTGCTGAATTATTAATATTTGAAACGACAGCAGAACCAACCCCTATTGTAATATCTGGATCAATTTGTATATCATGTGTAGTTGAGACTCCACATCCGATATAACAAGACTCCCCAATTATTACCCCACTTGAAATTTTTACCCCAGCTGCTAATGTAGTATGTGAAAATATTATCGACTCATGACTAACTGTACTATTATTACTAATAGATACATCCTTTTTAATTACAGCAGAAGATCCAATAACACAATTTGCCCTAATAATTGTTCCTTCGCCAATAACTACTCCAGCCATTATTACTGTTGAGGGATGTATTATAGTTCCAAATTTTAGATTATTAGCAGAAACTCTATTAAATACTTCATTTCTTATAGATCTGTTTTTAGGGTGTGCAATTGAGGAAATATAGTAAGCATTTTTATAATTGACACAATCATCTATAGTTCCAATAACTTTTTTCCCTAAAATATCTTTTTTGTACAATAATTTATTATCATCCAAATAACCAACAATATTCCATTCCATATTTTCTTTATTAATATCATTAACAATGCTTAAGATATCCATTGCGGCGCCACCCGCTCCTAAAATTATCAAATCTTTCATTATTATTTCCTTTTATACATTACTTTTTGTATATATAATATTCCTTTTTCATCTTCTATACATCCATTTGGATAAGGATATTCTAAACAACGAAAAAAATTATAGAGTTGCTCGGTGTTCATTTCCATAAGATCATCTTTAGATAAAATACTATCCTTTGGAGTCCTGGGTTTACGTACAATTTGTTCAGCAGGCCATTGTTTCCATTCAATGATTGGATAATCATTCAAGAACATGTTAAATAGTGCCTTGCTGGTTACTGTCATTTGCTCCAAAATGTCAGCCATATTACCAGTTAGGTCTAAATCGACTTCGTGTGAAAATAGCCTGTTATGTGTATGTGCCCGGTTTGAATCCTCTTCGTATGTAAAACTAAAAACCCGATGTTTTGACTTTGTAATACCATCAATAATTTGTAATTGAATTGGTGTCCCATAAGAATACCTGTCTAGTTCTGCACAATGTACACCAATTGCTTGTATTTTATCTATTACTTCTTTGCCTAACTCTTCACTCCAGCCACATGAAATTATTAAATCAAATTTTTCCAAATCAAATTTCTTTAATTCTTCACGGGTTTTACATAAAACAATTTTAGAAACTTTGGGATGCTTTTCCACACTTGGAAAAACTTTCAATGCCCAGTCACGATAAGCTAAAAATATAATATTCATTAATTATCTCCTTTTTTATCAAACCACCAACCACACGGTAAAGCTACGAATTTAGAATAAAATTCTTCAACTCCAGGCAATTGTTTCTGTTTTCCAAAAATAGAATAGTTGTTGTTTGGCAAGTGTACAGATGAGGCATAATAACCGAGCTCTCGAAAATGTAGTATAGTTTCAATTTTATTTTTAGCCAAAAGACCATAAACCCAAAAATTCGGATTTTGATATGCCTTGGTCAACGGTAATAATTGAGGGAATTCTTCTTCTATTTTGTTTTCCCATATTTTTGCATTTTTCCGCTGTTTTTTAAGTAATTCCGTGATATTTTCTATTTGGATACAGCCAATATAACTATTTACATCGCTTAATGTTGCACCGTAGCCGGGTTCTTTAATATCACATTTTCTTGATATTTCACCCCTTTTGTCTCTAAAAATATTACGAGCTATACCATAGTCGCGAATCCTTATTGCTTTTTCAAATAAATCAATATTTTTAAAGCAAAAAGCACCCCCATCAATGGTATTAGGTAATCTGACTGTCTGAAAAGAATAAACAGTTGCATCGGTACCGGTATTCCCAATCTTATACCCCTTGTACTCTGATCCAAACGCCTCAATGGCATCATCAACAATAAAAATCCCATATTGTCTTCCAATTTCATTGATTTCATCAATATAGCCCGGATATCCACAATAATGATTATGAAAGATGGCTTTTGTTTTAGATGAGATTTTTTCTTTTAAACTTTCAGGGCTAAGGGTACCAGTTGCAGGATCAATGTCTGCCCAAACCACCTCAGCTCCAATAGCAGCAAAGGGTTGATTAGATGCCAGACAACTCATAGGTGAAGCGATGATTTCATCTCCACCTTTTATTCCAAGCGTTGTTAAAGCAACCAACATAGCAGAATTGAATGAATTAACTACTGCAATATTGGGATTTCCAATAAATTCACTAAGTTTTTTTTCAAACTTTTTGCCCCATTCCCCATAGTTCAAAGATCCTGAATGTAGAATGTTATTTAGCTCCGGTAAATTTTGGGGCATATAGGGTTGGTAGAGCGGAATCAAATTACCAGCCTTTATTAATTGTTTCAATAATTAATTCTCTATCATCGGGCTTAAGCCAACTACCACAGGGGATGTGTACCATTCTCGAATAAAACTTATCAAGATTAGGAAGAGTTTGATTATAATCATTTAAGAAAGAATGCCAATCATTTCGCCTGTGCAGTTCAGATGCCATCACATCAATCTCTGCCATTTTTCTTATAAAACCTTCACGATTTTCTACCTTTAATGTGTAAAGCCAATAAGCAGGTTCGCTCCCTTGATAATATTTAATTAATTCAATATTCTTTGCATTTTTAAGATGATTGTCAAAATATTTTCCGTTTTCAATATGGGAATTTAGTATAGAGTTAATTCCGTCCATTTGGATAAGACCTATTGTCGCATTTACATTATTCATATGGTACTTATATCCTTGAAACTGGATATTGTTCTCAAGGCGGGTTTTTGATTTATCAATACCAAACCATCGAATTAGTTTTGCTTTTTCATATTCATCTTTGCTCTGAATTTGCAACATACCACCATCAATTGTTGTCAATTGTTTAATAGCCTGAAAAGAAAAAACAGTATAAGGAAAGTGACTTCCTGTTTTTATCCCGTTAAATTTCGAACCCAATGCATGAGATGAATCCTGTATAACAGGCAGATTGTACTTCGCGGATATTTTTTTAATAGCAGGGACATTTACAGGTATTCCCGCATAATCTACAACCATGATTGCCCTGGTTTTCTTATTGATATTTTCTTCTATTGAATCGGGCAATATGTTACCGGTTTCGTAATCAATGTCTGCATATCTTATCTTAGCACCCAGCATTTTAATAGCCACATTTGTTGGTTCGGCTGTGAGTGCTGTGGAAATCACCTCGTCTTTGGCTTTTACACCTGCTAGAATTAAAGCGATATGCAATGCTGCCGTACCGGAGTTTAGTGATAAAGAATAACCAGAGCCGATAAATTTTTCAAAAGCCCGCTCAAAATCTTCAACCTGCTGGCCCTGGGCTACATAACCACTATATAATATTTTTTCAAGCTCGGGCATTAAAATCTTCTTATCGGGAAGATTGGTTTTAACTATGGGTATCATTTAAACTCCTTCTTTCTTCATTGACATAGTCTAATTTTAATAATAATTTAATTAATTCATCTTTATTTAGTCTATATGTGTTTTCAGAACTATATTCTTTATTTACAAGCGAAGGACCTTCAGACAAAACATATTTTGAATAATTTAAATCTCTTAAGTCTGCGGGTATTCTAAAAAAATCTCCTAAATCTTCTGCTTTTGACATCTCTTCTTTACTGCATAGAGTTTCATGCATTTTTTCAGAATGTCTTGGGCCTATAATTTGTATTTCACTTTTAGAATTAAAAATATCCTTTAATGCATTTGCTAATGTTATAATTGTTGCTGCAGATGCTTTTTGGACAAATAAATCACCCGGATTGGCCTTTTCAAATGCAAAAAGCACCAGTTTAAACGATTCTTCAAGTGACATCATAAATCTGGTCATATTGGGATCAGTTAACGTAATCGGTTTTTTTTCTTTAATCTGTTTAATAAACAATGGAATAATTGAACCTCTTGAAGCCATAACGTTTCCGTACCTTGTCGCAGTGATAACACCGCCATACTTCATAATTCTCGGGTCCCTAGCCTTTGAAATCGCAAGTTTTTCCATTATAGCTTTCGTCATCCCCATGGTGTTGATCGGATATACAGCTTTATCTGTGCTTAAAACTACTACCTTTTTTACTTTATTCCTGACCGCTGCTTCTAAAACATTCTCAGAACCTAAAATATTTGTTTGTATGGCTTGCATTGGATAGAACTCACAGGCTGGTACTTGCTTTAAGGCAGCAGCATGAAAGATGTAATCTACATCTCTTGTTGCATTATTTACACTTTCAAAATCCCGCACATCTCCAATAATAAAATTTAATTTATCACTTTTAAGCTCTATTCTTAAATCTTCCTGTTTTTTTTCATCGCGGCTGAATATTTTTATTTCTTTGATATCAGTATTAACTAAATAATTAAGCACAGTTGAACCAAATGAGCCTGTACCACCCGTAATCATTAATATTTTATCTTTAAATAAATTCACTATTTTATCCCTTTTTGCTATAATTTATTACACATAATGATTATAAATATTTAAAATCCCTTCCTCTAATATTATTTTATGAGACCAGCCTGATTTATTGATTTTAGTTACATCTAATAATTTTCTCGGTGTACCATCAGGTTTAGATACATCCCATTGTATTTTACCCTTAAACCCGATAATTTCTTTTATTAAATTAGCCAATTCTTTAATAGTGCAATCTTTACCTGTTCCCACATTCATATGACCATAGTCAGAGTAATTATTCATCAGGTATAAAAGTGCATCGGTCAGATCATCAACATAGAGGAATTCCCGGTAAGGAGAACCGGAGCCCCAAAGCGTTAAAATTACTTTTGATATGTCGTTATTTTCTGATGTTATGCCAAACTTTTTAAGTTGATATATTAAATCCTTTTCCGACCAATCAGGATGATACTTTTCTTTGCCGGAAAATGCTCTTTTTTGGAGATCTTTTCTGATCGCATCAAAATCTTGTTTTTCAAGACATTTTGCCAAATGAATTTTCCTTATTAAAGCCGGAAAAACATGTGATGTTTCAAGATTATAATTATCATTTGGACCGTAGAGATTTGTTGGCATAGCGGATATAAAATCACAGCCATATTGATATCTGTAATAGTCACACATTTTCAGTCCTGCAATTTTTGCGACTGCATAGGGTTCATTGGTTTGTTCCAGAGGCCCTGTGAGCAAATATTCTTCTTTTATTGGCTGGGGACAATTTTTCGGATATATGCAAGAACTGCCCAAAAACAGCAGTTTTTTTACTTCATTTAAATAAGAAGCATGAATGATATTAAATTCTATCATCATATTGTCATAGATAAACTCGGCTTTATAGGTATCATTCGCCATAATACCGCCAACTTTTGCCGCTGCAAGAAACACATATTCCGGCTTTTCATTCTTGAAATATTCATTGACTTTTTGCTGGTCTCTTAGATCATACTCGGGCCAGGGAGTAAAAACGAGATTATCATACCCCTCACTTTTTAACTTCCTTACGATTGCAGATCCAACCATGCCGGTATTTCCGGCTACATAGATCTTAGCTTCTTTTTCCATTTTACACGCCTTTATTAATAACCACGTTTTTTAATTTTTTGATAATCATATTTAATCATGATCTTTATCAATTCATCGAATGTAACCTTAGGCTCCCATCCCAGATCTCTTTTTGCTTTGGTTGCATCTCCAATAAGTATATCCACTTCAGTCGGACGGTAATAATTCGGATCAACCTCAACCAGAACTTTCCCGGTTTTTCTATCAATTCCCCTTTCCTTTCCCTCTTTTCCAGTCCATTCCAGAAATATATCCAACTCTTGAAATGCTTTTTCGCAAAATTCCCGGACGGTATGCGTTTCTCCGGTCGCTAAAACATAATCATCAGCTTTCTCATGCTGTAACATACGCCACATTCCTTCGCAGTACTCCGGTGCATATCCCCAGTCGCGCTTTGCATCGAGATTACCTAAATACAGTTTTTCCTGGAACTCCAATTTGATCATACAAGCGGCACGAGTTATTTTCCTTGTAACAAAGGTTTCTCCCCTTCTGGGTGATTCATGGTTGAAAAGAATTCCGTTGCAGGCAAAAAGATCATAGGCTTCGCGATAATTTTTTACGATCCAGTAAGCATAAAGTTTTGCGGCAGCATATGGAGAACGCGGATAAAAAGGCGTTTTTTCAGACTGCGGGATTTCCTGTACAAGTCCATATAATTCACTGGTTGACGCCTGATAAAATTTTGTTTTAATTCCCGTTTCTTTAATGGCGTCCAGAAAACGCAATACACCAATGCCATCTACTTCTGCCGTGTATTCCGGAACCTCAAAAGATACCTTTACATGAGATTGTGCGGCAAGATTATAAATTTCATCCGGATGAATTTTCTCAAGTATGCGGTTTAAATTACTGGAATCGGTCATATCCCCGTAATGTAAAAAGAGACTTACGTCTTTTTTATGCGGATCTTTATACAAATGTTCAATTCTTTTTGTATTAAAAGAAGAAGCACGACGAATAATACCGTGTACTTCATAACCCTTATTAATTAATATTTCTGCTAAATACGAGCCATCCTGTCCTGTAATTCCAGTTATGAGCGCTTTCATCATATTTTTACCCTATCTTTATTTCCTGAATTCATCATTGTATTTAAAACTTACAATATAGTGTTTTTCGCGTTTATTAGTTTGAGGTATTACCATATAATCATCATATAAATTTTTTAAATATTCATGAGCATTATTAGGTAGGTTAATTTCTATATTTTCAAAATTACTTTTTTTAAGTGGATAAAATACATCATATGGTAATAATTCACCGAAATAATGTTTTCTCCCTACTGCTATTGTACAGTACCTCGTTTTCTTATTCGTTTGTATTGCATTATCTAAAACATCATACCATTTATTAAGTTTGTAAAAAGAAAATAACCAACCTACCGTGTCCCATATAAAATATGTGGTTTTGCCAGAAAATGTTTGATATAATAATTTTTTTAACCTCTTACTTTTATTCATATGTATATCCACAGCGCTTGCAATTATCATTAAGATATTACAGTATGTCCCTTTAATAATTCTTAATAATTTATTTTCAGGAGCATAATCAATAGGGAATATGTCTAAATGAACCATATTTGGCATCGTTTCTTTATCAGATGAAATTACTGAAAGTTCTGTGCCTTTTTTGAATACTTGTATGAACCTATTGTTCGCAATATCATAACTATTGGGTGCTCTTAAGATATATCTATCACCTAGTGTTTCGCGAAAAATATTAATAAATTTTTTGTAGTCTTTTCGATTCATCGCTATGTCCAAATCATCATCCCAGGGTATAAAACCTTTATGCCTTATTGCCCCTAATGCTGATCCACCCACAAGCAATGTCTCAATATTATAATTCTTGCATATATTGTTAATTTCTTTATACATATCTAATAATATATCTTGCAATACTTTAATTTCTTTATTGCTAAGTTCATACATCATATCTGAATTCATAGAATTTTTATTTTCAGCATCTTTTAGTGATAAAATATTTTTTATTATTCCCATATTTTCATTCTAATCTTGCCCATAATAAGATTTAGGACCGTGTTTTCTTGTATAATGCTTATTTATTAAATATTGGGGCAGTTTTGATATATTTTTGTTCAGTTTTTCTGTGTAATAAGCTATCTTTGCACATTCCTCAAGCACAGAGGCGTTATAAATTGCATCCTTGACATTTTTTCCCCAAGTGAAAGGTCCATGTCGAGAGCAAAGAATTCCAGGAATGTTAAGGGGATCTTTATCTCTAAACGCTTCAATAATTATTCGTCCAGTATTTATTTCATAATTTTCTTCAACTTCAAGTTCCAATAAATCTCTTGTACATGGAATTTCTCCAAAAAAACAATCCGCATGGGTTGTACCGTAACATGGTATAGATCGTTGAGCCTGCGCCCAACTAGTTGCCCATTGAGAATGTGTATGGGCAATCCCGCCTATTCCATTAAATGATTTATATAATTCAAGATGTGTGGCAGTGTCAGAAGAAGGCTTATAATTACCATCAACAATTTTACCATCTAAATTTACCACGACCATATTTTCAGGCTTCATGATATTATAATCTACTCCACTTGGTTTAATTACGACTAAGCAAAGATTCCTGTCTATTGAACTAGCATTTCCCCATGTATGTATAGCTAATTTTTCTTTAAATAATGCTAAATTAGCTTCATAAACTTCTTTTTTTAACTGTTCTAACATACCATTATCTCCTAATATTATTTCATTATGCTTTGATATATTTTTATAGTATTTTCTATTCCATGTTTAATATCATAGTGGGCATTCCACCCTAAGTCCATTAACTTATTTGCATTAAGAATGGATTTACTTACTGGATTGAAACTACCTGCTTCTTCTTTAGATGGTAAATCAAATATAATTTTACTTCCGGTTATGCTCTTAATTATTTCAGCAATTTCACGAATTGTTACTCTTGAATTCGGATTTTCAATATTATATGGATTTCCTGTCTCACCATAAAAAAGAATTTTCATAATTGCTGATGAACAATCGGCCACATAGCAATAAGAACGTAACTGAAGACCTTTGCTCTTCATTATTATAATATTACTATTAATTGCACTATTAACAAATTGAGCAGTCACTCTATTATCTTTCGAGGTCGCTGTAGGACCATATACATGACATGGTCTAGCAATAACAACATCCAAATTATATTGTTTCATAAATGAAATACATAATGTTTCAGCGGCTCTCTTCCCGCTAGGATAACAAGCCCTTGGATTAGTAATATCCACATAACCGCTGTCTGTTTCCTTAAAACCAGTATTGTATGTATCTCCTTGACCATAGATTTCACCTGTAGAAATATAAAGAAATCTATTTGTACCATGTTCTTTTGCATAACTTAATAAATTATATGTACCATTGATGCTACTTAGTATTGTTCCAACGGGATCTTCTGAAAATACTTTAGGATATGCATTACCCGCCGCATGAATAATGAAATCAAAATTAACATTATATTTTAATTGATGATTAATATCATGTTCTATTATATGAAAGTATTTTTTACCGAAATGTGTTTTAAATCTTATCTTCAAATTTGTATAATCTCTCCCCAACGCATAAATACGTGTATTGCTTGAATATTTTTCGTTACAAAACATAAGAAGATCAACCAGAAATGATCCAATTAGCCCAGATGCTCCGGCAACAAGGATCTTAGCATTGCTAATATCTTTAATATTTATTTCGTTAGAAATTAGTTCTAAATCCTTTATATACAATTTATTATTATACATATATATTCTCGCTATTTATCCTCAATAATTGACAGAAGAGATTTAAATATTTCTAAATCATCAATAGTAGTCAATTTTATATTTTTTTCAGAACCTGCTGAAAAATATACAGTTTCACCTAATTCAACCATTAAAGTACATGATGCAACTGAATTATATATTCCTTTCTTCTTTGCTTCTTCGTGAGCCCAAATTAGTTTACCAAGTGTAAATGCCTGCGGTGTTTGTGTCCTCATTAATTTATCTCTATCGTAAATGGAGGAAGAGCTTTTCTTTTCTTTAGTAATAAGCATTGCTTCAGCGCATGGTATGGCTGTTATTGCCGAACCATATATATTGCATTTTGCAATATTATCAGATATTATCTCTTGCGAAACCATTGGTCTTATTGCATCATGAATCAATACAATATCATCATTTCTATATTTTTCCCTTATCGCATATAATCCATTTTTAATAGACTCCATACCCGTCAATCCACCTGCAGTTATGCCAATTAATTTTGAAATATTAAACTGTTTCGCGTAAGCTTTTAAAATATTGTCCCATCCATTCAAATTTACAACTTGAATAGCATCTATATCCGGGTGCTTTTGAAACGCCTCTAATGTATATATAATGACAGGTTTGTCATTTATATTAATGTATTGCTTCGGTATGCTTTGGTGCATCCTTTGCCCACTTCCACCAGCTATTATTAATGCAATATTCATTTTTTACTCCTCTTTTATATTATTTATTTAATATAGTTCTTATGATATATCTTTTATATTCATTTTCCCCTAGCAATAATATTATTTTTTCAATACCAATTTTATCAATATATTTCATTTTATATGCATTTTCTTCTATACATCCAATCATTAACCCTGTCCTCTTTTCTACCACCCTTACAAACTCCGTGGCATCGCTCAATGCTTCATTCGTACCTGTATCTAACCAGACATAACCTCTTCCCAATAATTGTAATTTAAGTCGCTTATTTTTTAGGAAAGCTTTATTTATATCGGTAATTTCCAGCTCATTCCGCCAGGAGGGTTTTACGCTTTTGGCAATTTTTACCACATCATTTGGATAGAAATACAGACCGGTAATGGCGTAATTTGATTTGGGTTCTTTCGGTTTTTCTACAATATCAACGACGTTCTGATCTTTATCAAATTCTGCAACCCCGTATCGCTGCGGATTTTCAACATTGTATCCAAAAATAACAGCTTTATTTTCACGCTCAACGATGCCGGTTGAATTATTTAAAAGATTTATTAACCCCGTACCGTAAAAAATGTTGTCGCCCAGAATCATGCATACATTATCATTCCCAATAAATTCCTCACCAATCATAAATGCCTGGGCCAATCCATCGGGTCTCGCCTGCTCGGCATAGGCAAATTTCAGGCCAAGTTGACTTCCATCCCCAAAAAGTTTTTTAAAATTCGGGAGATCGTTGGGCGTAGAAATAATCAAAATTTCACGAATCCCGGCAAGCATTAATACCGATAAAGGATAATAGATCATCGGTTTATCATAAACAGGGAGTAATTGCTTGCTGATCACCTTAGTAAGGGGATATAAGCGGCTGCCGGTACCTCCAGCTAGAATAATCCCTTTCATTTCATGTACCTTATCATTTGTTTCGTGCTTGATTGATTGACAGTGCCTTTTTGTGTGGACTGAGAAAAAGTAGGTAGTAGGAAGTAAGTAGAAATATGAGGATTAGGAGTGGCAGAATTTGTTGGGGTTTTGGATCATGGCGTTGAGCATTTTCTGAACTTCTTGAAGCAGCTCGGTGAGTTCCTTATACTGCTCGGTACTGATGTACTTGTAGGTAAGCGACTGATCCAGCCAATGGCGAGTTTCACATGCTTCCGCTTGTGAATCGATAAGCTTGGCAATAAATGATTTGACGTATCGGCGTTTTCCCCAGGATTCCGCAATGTTCGAACCGACCGATCGCGAGGATCTCCTCATCTGATCCGTCAAAGAAAACATTTCTTCTCTTGGAAATGCTTTCGTTATCTTAAATATGCTTGTTGATAATTTGAACGCTTTTTTATAAACAATCAAATCCTTATATCCATGATATTCGTCTCCCATTTTCGCCCACCTCTTTTTTAATAACTTATCGCCTCCACTTCTTACTACCTACTTCTTACTACCTACTAACTCGCTAAGCTCCCGCTGCAACTGACTGTATTCCATTTTCTTTCTTTTAATGAACTCCTCAGTTAGCAATATTTTCTCTTTAAAACCTTTCTCCGTTAAAATATATTTGTATTTTTTCTTATTCTCCGC
>Ga0172382_10009354_pt1 | contig 13392 bp, 14 predicted proteins | sample Leawel138RmetaG_FD_122245 | JGI IMG/M metagenome (GOLD analysis project Ga0172382, IMG submission 122245) | Leachate microbial communities from a municipal landfill in Southern Ontario, Canada - Leachate well 138R metaG | ecosystem: Engineered > Solid waste > Landfill > Unclassified | place...
GAATTCGGCGCTGTACTGCTTGCGGGCCTTCTTATCGCCTTGCTGCTTTGCTTTCATTTGTTCACCTCGGGTCAAGAGTTTATTCTCTTAACCGGGTGTCCGGGGAGTCGGGGCAAGATCACCTACGCCTGACCGGCAGCGGGTCCGGTCCCGCAGGTCCCGACCCGGGCAATGCAATGAAGGAAGAAGGGGGCCATGGCCCCCTTCTTGTTGGGATGAGCGCCGACGGCGCCTATTCGCCCCACCCGCAGGCGCTGTCGCTTACGTCGGTGCCGGCTTCAATGCGGTGGCCGTCGCGTTTCCACCACTCCAGTCCGCCAACCAATTCTTTGACGTGGAATCCAAGTCGCACCATGTTCAGGGCGCCCTTGGTGGAGGCGTTGCAACCGATGCCGTCGCAGTAGACGACCATCAGGGCAGAGCGATCGAGTGCGCCGGTGCGCTCCGGGCTCATCTGGCGATGCGGGATGTTGATGGCGCCCGGAATGTGTTCCCTGCGGTAGGCTTCGGGCGACCGGGCATCGATGACGATGACCTTTTCGCCCGCTTCCAGGGCGACCTTCAGATCCCAGGAGTCGGTTTCGAACGCAAGCTTGCGCTCGTAGTGCTGAATTTGCTCATTCATCGTCGTTCTACCCGCAAGGCTGATCAGGGGCGCGGATGCCGACCACGCCGATGGCTACCGCGGCCGCCTGGGTGCGTGTGGTCACTCCAAGTTTTTGAAAGATGTTGGCCAGATGAAATCTCACTGTACGCTCGGAGATGCCGAGGATTTTACCGATAGCCCAATTGCTCTTTCCTTCCCCCAGCCAGCGCAATACTTGTTCCTCGCGAGCTGTCAGGGGTGGCAGGCTGGTGAGTGCCGGGCGGCTGGTGACCCTTGCCACGGCGTCGAGAAGGTGCGGGACAACGTAGCGCAATATATCGCTGGTTGGTTTCGAGTCCGGGATGTCCATAAACAGGCAAGCTGAGCGGCCGTTATTGTCCGATTGACAGGAGCGTATACCGGTGCCTACAGGTTCGAGGAATGCGTTTTGTGTCGGCGCGCAGCCGGACAGAGGTGCGGCCCCGGCGTTGTTGCCACTAATCTGGATGGTATGCGACGTGTCACCGTCACAAGTGCCGGTCCACGCCGATGTTGAGCCGAGCCGCAGGCGCAGGGCAGCAAGCAGGTTGCCCAATCCGGCATCATCATCCACATCGCGACAAGCCGCAATGTACTCTACGATGAATGCCAGGTCGCGCTCAGTTAGTTTCATAGAGCCATCATGCAAAAGATAACAGTTTCCTGGAAGGGTATATGTGACGACGAGGACCGCATGCGGGCCTGGGTGTCAGAAGTAAAACTCGGCGCCCACCTGAATGTAGCTGTCAAACCGCGCCGGATAAATTGCATCACTTCGGTTGATCGAGCGCATCCATCGTCCTTCCATGTACAGTTTCCAATTTTCACCCATACGCCGTGATGCCTCAATCAACAGGCTGCGGCCGTCGCCATTCAGATCATTAACCATGCCGAGCATTGCCTCGGTCGCATCACTATCATTCAAAACCAGTCGCAAACCCATAAAAACATCATCGTCCATGCCGAATGCCGCAGAGGTGCCGCGCGTATCGTGGCTGTACTCAAGAAACACTCCGACATCCGTGCGATCTTGAAGGACGCCGTAGAACGTATATTCAATTCCGCCGACGGCAGCATAGAAGGACTGAAGATTTCCCGTGCGCCTGATTGCTTCCAGTTTCCAGATTAAGGCGTCGGCGGTCAACTGCAGATCCAGGGCATTTTGCGCGATCTGGGGATAGTAGGGAACTGGTCGTGCTGTACCGTTCAGCAATGTAGGTTCGCGGGAGGTGCCGTGAAAATGTGAGACACCGATATCGAGCTGGCCCAGGCCGACGCTCCAACGCACCGCAAAGTCGACGTGCTTGTTGCATTCACTCGCTTCGTAGCGAGCGGCGCCAACGTCAACCGCCAAAGGGCCGCGAAATCGGCCTCGGGTTCCAGGAAAGGTTCGCTCGCGGAATCCGGGCAAAGCGAAAATATCCAGAGTGCCATAGTTGCTGAACAGCGCGATGTTGATCATAGGCTGCGCTAGCTTGCTTTCACCGTTCGGGTTTTCCGCCAGGTTGGTCTGGTTAATGATGTCAACAAGGTGATTGGATTCAGCTACGCCCCAGAATACCTTGCGCCAACCAAGGCGTAGTTCCGCATTGTCCATGAGATGGGTCCAGCCGAGCTCGTCCATGTCCAGGCGGTCACGTCGGCTATCGGCGGAATCCGAGCTGAATGTAGGGGAGACGGTGAGGACGTCTCGCCCATTGTTCCAGTCGTGGACATAGCGCGCCTTGGCTCGGATCGAAAACGTGTCGCCGGCCTGGCCCACATATTGAGCTGGCGATTCATATACGCGTCCTTCCAGGGCCAATGACGCAGACCAAATTGTAGCCGCGGCACACGGAAGAGACACCATCAGAGCCACAACCGCAGTCTGCAGGATGATGATGAGCCAAGCCATCAGCGTAGGCGCTTCAGCGCGTCGACCGAGACGTCTTGCTCCGTCAGCCCGGTAACAAAACGGTAGTCAGAGTACTCTACAACAGTACGTTTACCTATCTGATGATTGACCATCTCAGCTCTGTCCGGTCTCCAAAACCGGTTCAGGTAGATTTGGTGCCCGCTGTAAGTCAATGTCTTCAGGAGCTCGCCTTTGCGGTCGAAATAATCGATGCGCAGAGGTATGTGACGTTCCTGATCGATAAGTACAACATGGCGTGAGTAGCCCGAGTTCCTGTTCACGGGTATGCGCTCGAGTTCAAAGCAGGCATGGCCGTCATACTTCGCATCACCAAGGTGGCGGTACGTGTACTGTTCAGGTTCCTGCGAGCCGATATCTTCGTAGGCGAACTCGCTGCCGACAAAAGGTCCAGCCTGATTGTCAGAGGCAATGCGCTTCACCCTGCGCAGGTCAGGGAGATACATCCACTGATCGTCCGTTCCACGTTTGTGGGCGTGGGTCAGCGCCGCAAATCCCGCCACATCTTTGGGGCGATCAAATACAACGATACTTTTGTCGCCGTCGTTTTCCGTTTCAAGAGTGCGGAAGCGTAGTTCGCGGATTGACTCCGTGCCGCCACGACCAAACAGGTGCATAGTGACTGTGACGGTGTAATCACCGTAGCCGGACTCTGCGCGATCCATCGCGAGCGCCAGAGCGAGTCCCCTATCGGTCAGTTCATCCGCATGGGATACGCCATAGGCAAGCAGGCCGACCAGCATGATCGATAGCTTCATCATTGGAAGTTCTCCTGTGGTTGGATGGACAGGCGCGTTACGGATGGGGTAGCGCCCCGATCGAATGTCAAAAGCAAAATCGGCAGTAGGGTAAAATCAGCGACGAGTGCGAAGGAGAGGGTGATTGCGGTCAATAGTCCCATGCCGGAATTCATTTCGAATGTGGAGAGGCCGAGCACCAGAAATCCCGCTACCAGAACCGTTGTTGTCACGAGCATGGCGGAACCGACAGTGCGGAATGCGTAGCGCACAGCCTCTTCCGGCGACGCATCGTGGACAATGCGGGCACGTCGGTACTTGCTGAGGAAATGAATCGTGTCGTCAACCACGATGCCAAGCGTCATTCCGGCGACGATGGACGTCGCCAAACCGACCTCACCCACCAGAAGACCCCATAGTCCGAAGCCAAGCACGGCGGGGACGAGGTTTGGGAGCAGGCTGATAGCCCCAAGCTTTGCGCTCCGCAAGGCGTACACCAGCACTCCAGAGATTAGAACCAGGGCGATCGCCGTACCACCGAGCATTTGGCGGATATTGCGCTGTGAGATATGCGTGAACATGAGCGTTGGGCTAGCGCCGTGGGCCAGCATGTAACTGGGGGCGTTTGTGCGCAACCATGTTTCCGCCGCTTGTTCTATTTGCTTCATCTCCACCGCGCTCACAACGTCCAGGCTTACCACCACGCGGCTCGCGGATTTGGCGGCATTGATCATGGTGTTGAGGCCATGGCCGTAGGGCATGGACAGCTCATAGAGCATCAACAACTCAGAACCTGCGGCACGGCTTTGCGGGAGAGTGTATGAGTGGTCGTCATCGCCATGTACGCTGCGATTGGCACGTTTCAACGCGTCAGTGATCGCAGACACATGACGTACCTTTGGCTGCGCGCGATACCAGGAAACAAAGCTATCCAGATTTTGCAGGTACTCCGGTTCGGCAATGCCTCCGTCGCCCGACGCCGGGATGGAGTATTCGATGGTATATATGCCGGTGAGTCGGTTGGCGGCAAATTCAGTATCGCGGCGGAATTCGAACGACTCGTCAAAGTACTTTATCCACTCGTCATTTAACGAGATTCCTGGGATGCATGCGCCGAGGCCGACAACTGCAGCGACGACAAAGGCACCGAGCGGCCTGCGCCACGTTACAACGAACCCAGCGACATCATCCATCAGCCTGTCCATGCCGGAGCGACCAGCGGCGCTGCTTACAGGGAGGAGCCGCATCATGGCTGGCAGCAGCAGTGAGCTAAAGATGAACGCAGCGGCGATGCCGAGTGCAGTGATGTTGCCCAAGTCACGAAATGGTGGGGACTCGCTCATATTCATGCTGAGAAATCCAATCGCTGCAGCCGATGAGGTAAGGAACATAGCATGCATATTGGCGCGGACGCTGTTGGCCAGTGCCGCATGACGATCGATGCCGCGGCGCATGTCATGAAACAAATAGGTGAGCAAATGGATGCAGTCGGCCAGCGCAATGGTCATGATCATGGTTGGTGTGGAAGCCGACGGCGGCGTGAGTCGTATTCCCAAGTGACCACTGGCGCCCAAAGCGGCGATCACTGCACAAGTGATGACGACAATGGTTGCGATGGTTCCCCACAAAGAGCGCAGCAATATTGCCAGAAGCAGCACGATCACGCCGTACATTGCTGGCACCAACGTGCTCATGTCTTCCATGCTTGCCTCGGGAAAGGCATGGTTCATGGGGATGATCCCAGTGAGGTAAACCCCGAGCCCAGGATTCTCGGCCTCCAGCTTATGTGCCAGTTCCCGCGCGCGGGCCATGATGACACTTGCCTCCTCTGTGCTGTCGGGCAACTCGATTACCACATTTACTCCGGTCACTGCCCCGTCCGACGAGATGAGCCTATCGCGCAATTCGGGCTGACGGAGCGCGATGCGCTTGAGTTCGGCTAGCATGGACGCGGTTAAACTGGTTGGGTCACGCACGAAGTCGTCGATCACCAGTTCGTCATGTCGTGCATAGGTGTGCTGGTAGTTGGTTATTGACTCGACCCGCACTGCATAGGGAAGCCGCCAGGCCTGTTCGGTTGCTTGTCGGACGATGGCGAGAGCCTCTTGAGTGAACACGTCGCCGCCGGCAGGGGCCAGCACGATGAGCAGGTTGTCATTCTTGTTGTATGTAGCGTGGAGGTTCTCCAGCGCCTTGAGCGGTGGAAACTCCTGAGCAAAGAAGACGCGATAGTCCTGATCGAAGCCAAGGTGACGGAGTCCGGGAAGTAGCGCGCCCAATAGGGCGCCGGCAAGCACGATAGCCTGCCATGGATGGCTCAGAAGCCATCTGATATAGCGTTCAAACACGGGGATACCCTCGTAGAGATGAAAGTATGTGCAGGTCGGCAGGGAGTGGGGGCGGCCCCGTCACCACTGATGACGAGGCAGCGCCGCCCTGAACACGACACGTAACAGATCAGGGCTTGTAGCAATCACAGGATGCGAGATTTTTCTGAATCATCTCTTCCGTAACTTCGGCACCGTTGACACGGATGGCGACGTCCCCGTCCTTGCCATCGACATCAATGGAGTTGACCTTGGCAAAGAAATCCGGGCCGCAGCAGGCCTGGGTGCCGGTGGCGCAGGCTCCAATCATCTCTTCAATCTTGCCTTTTTCGACCTCGCCCCGAACACGTACCTCAACGCCGCTGCCGGTTTTGTGTACTGTGCTCATTCTCTGCAATTCATTGGCCATGATGTATCCTCGTGGTTATCGTTGCGGGCGGTAGTGCCGCCCGTGTTCCCGATGTGGGACAGAGTCAATGTAGAGCCTCGCGTGACGTTGTCATACTGGCCGATCCGCCAGGGTGGGTTGAGATCCTAGTCGCCGAGCAGGTGTGCCATTTCCTGACCAACGCCATATGCCGAGGCCGGGTTCTGGCCGGTGACCAGGCGTCCGTCCGTTATTACGTTCGATTGCCAATTCGGTGCAGGGATATGGATGGCGCCGCGCGCCCGTAGCATGGACTCCAGCAGGAACGGCACCACGCTCTCCAGCCCTGCGGCGCGTTCTTCCTCATCGGTAAATGCTGCTACACGCTTGCCTGCGACCAGGTATTCACCACCGGAAAGCTTCAGGTTCACCAGTGCGGCGGGTCCGTGGCATACGGCCCCGATCACACCTTCAGCCTCGTAAATGGCGGCCGCCACACTTGCAAGGTCCTGATCGTCCGGGAAGTCCCACATTGTCCCGTGGCCGCCCACGAACAAGATTGCGGCATAGTCGGCCGCAGTCGTTTCGTGTGCGGTGGGGGTGTGGTCGAGTTTGCGTCTTACGTCAGGATCGGCGAGGAAAGCTCGGCTCGCCGCATCGGCGGAGTTCGCGCCATCCATTGGCGGTTTGCCGCCGCGGGTGCTGACGAAATCGATTTCAAATCTGTCGCGCAGAACGGCCCAGGGGTGTGCTGCTTCGGGCAGGTAAAACCCAGTCGGTTGGCCGGTGTGGCCCTTGCGGTTATGGCTGGTCAATGCAAACAACACTCGCTTCTTCATGGTTCGCCTCGTTTCGGTTACGGTGATGGACTGGCGGTGGCCAGTGCGGTTAACGTAGCCTGCGGCGGTGGCGGCGGGAATCCACGCTGCAGGCATAGGACTCATTCCAAACGGGCATGAATGCAGAGATGAAATGGACAGACTGACGCAATTGAGAACTTTCGTGCGTGTCGCCGAGCGCGGCAGCTTTTCGGCCGCGGCCTGTGATTTGCAAGTAACACAATCGACAGTGAGCAAGGCGATTACCGCTCTTGAGCAATCGCTCGGTGTGCGGCTGGTCAATCGTAGTACCCGCAGTGTCTCTCTGAACGAGACGGGCAGCGCCTATTATCAGCAGTGTCGGCGCATTCTGTCGGAGTTGGATGAGGCCGATGCGGCGGTGGCCAGGTTGCAGGGGCATATTTCCGGCACGCTCAAAATTGCAGCGCCCGTGCCGTTCGGTCTTACCTTCATCTCGCCGCGCGTCGCGCGTTTTCACGCGCTGCATCCTGGGCTTCAAGTGGAACTCGATATGGATGATCGCGCACTGAGTTTGGTAGAGGAAAATATCGACGTGGCGATTCGGCTTGGCGATCCAGGGACTCCCGGCCTGGTCGCACGCCGCCTCGGCGAAAGCTGCTTCGTTGCTGTGGCATCGCCCGCCTATCTGGCAGCGCGAGGTGTACCGGTGCGCCCGAAGGATTTGTCTGGGCACAATTGTCTGGCGTACACATATCAATCCGATTGCTGGGAGTGGCGCACCGGACGCGGTATGAGTCGCGCCGTGAGCGTTGATGGCAACTACCGCAGCAACAATCTGTTGGCGCTGAAGGACGCCGCCCTGGCCGGCATCGGGATTGCCCGCCTGCCGCACTGGATGGTTGACGCCGAGATTAAGTCCGGCGCACTGCGCCGGATTCTGGGGGAATATCACCTGCCGTCATTCGGGATACACGCGGTATTCCCGTCGGCGAGGCAGATTCCAGCCAAGGTGCGTGCGTTCGTGGAGTTTATGCGGGAGGAACTGAGGACGGTCTCATACTTCCTTAATTAGGATGCGTTATCGGTTGGGTCGCGCGGGCCGGGACATTTCTTGAATTTTCTGTAGTACATGCAGGACGGGTAGAGCGGAGTGAAGCCCATCACCGCTTCTGCGATATGCAAAACACGCTAGCCACGGTAAACCCGATGGGTTTCGCCGCGCCCTCCCCACCCCGCATCGATGGCGGCAAGGCAGTGGTCAGCGATAGCTGTTGAATACGCGCAAGCCCTGCTTGTCGAATGCGACCACGTCGTACGGCTGGGTGACGCCGTTCTGCTCCATGCCGGGGGAGCCGATGGGCATGCCGGGCACCGATAGGCCGGTGACCTGCGGGCGCTGCTGGAGCAGGGCCTTCACGTCGGCGGCGGGGACGTGGCCTTCCACGACGTAGCCGTCGATCACGGCGGTGTGGCAGGAAGCCAGTTGCGCAGGGATGCCGTGTTCGGTCTTGATGGGCGTCATGTCGTTCACGTTGCGGGTGATGACGTCGAAGCCGTTGTCGCGCATGTGTTCGACCCAGGCGCCGCAGCAGCCGCAGGTGGGGCTTTTGTAGACGACGACCTGCGGCAGAGCCGAGCTTGTCTGGCGTAGCGGCAGGGCGACGGCGGCAGTGATGGCCAGGGCGGCGATGCCGCCGGCCATCCACCAGCGTTGCGGTTTGGATAGATTCATGGGGCCACCTCTCAATCATGGACCGGGCTTCCCGCCGATAGGTTCCTCCTTCCCGGCTGGGGGGCGGTTTCCCCACCTATCCCGGCAGCTGTTCCCTGCTATGTTTACTTTCACAGTCAACTATAGTGGAGGCCGCCATGCAGACTCGTCCTTTCAGCATATTGTTTTTTCTTTGCGTTCTGATGCTTGCGGGTTCCGCGCTGGCGATGGAGGGGGCGGTCACCATTGTATCCCCCACCGACGGCGCCCGGCTCGATGCCATGGGCGATTACCGGATCAGCTACGAAGTGGACCCCGGACCGCGCGGCGACCACACGCATCTCTACGTGGATGGCCGCGAGGTGGCGGTGTTGCGCCGGCTCAAGGGCGATTACGCCCTGCCCACTCTGGCCGTCGGCAACCGCGAAGTGTGCATCAAGGTGGTGAACAAGGGTCATACGCCCATCGGCATCGAGCAGTGCGTCAAGGTGACGGTGGAGTAGGGTGGACCTGCAAAATCTCGCCTATGCCCTGACCCAGGTGGCGCACAACTTCGGCGCCGTGGCCGTGGTGGGCGGCCCCTTGTTCGCCCGCTGGCCGCAGCGGCCGGAGGAGCCGGCACGCCACCGTCTGGCCTGGCTGGTGTTCGTCGGATGGATGGTGCAGGGGGCCAGCGGGGCCGGTTTCGGCGCCATCAGCTATGCCTATTACGGCACCTTTCCCGATATCCACGGCATCGCCGTGGCGGCGCTGCTGCTGAAGATGGGCTGTGCGCTGATGGGGCTGACACTGGCGGTGCTGTTGTTGCGTTACGCTGCAGGGTGGCCTCCACAGCGGCGGAATGCCGCCTGGAACGGTCTGTTGGTACTGGGTGTGACAGCGCTGATGGCGGCGGCGTTTTTGCGCTGGTTTTCCTGAGCGGCACTGTCGCTGCGCCGGATGATGTGGTTCGGGCTTCAGGCCGACAGCCATGCCGCACCACGCATCATTGTCGGGCTAAAGCCCGGCCCACTGAGCACGGAAGCGCAAGCGTTGCGGCGGCGACAACTCAGCCCTTGGACTTCTTCTCCGGCGACTTCGGCAGCTTCTGCTCGCCCTTGCCGAGCAGGGCCGGGCTTTCCTTGATCAGATAGCCCTTGAACGTCTGTGCCACGACGGACAGGCGCTTGCCCTGGCGGTGTACCACGTACCAGTAGCGCATGATGGGGAACTCGGCCACGTTGAGGACCGTCAGGCGGTTCAACGCCAACTCCATTTCCACGGTGTCGCGCGAGAGCAGTCCCAGGCCCAGGCCGGCCTGCACCGACTGCTTGATGGCCTCGTTGCTGCCCACTTCCATGCCGGTGGTGATGCGTATGTCGTGCTGGGCGAAGAAACGCTCCATGGCGATGCGGGTGCCGGAGCCCGGTTCGCGTACCAGGAATACTTCCTGTTCCAGTCGTTGCAGCGTAATCTTTTTGTCCTTCGCCAGCGGGTGATCGGGCGGGGCGACGATCACCAGGGGATTTTCCAGAAAGGGCTCGTAGCCCAGATCCATGTCTTCGGGGGGCTGGCCCATCACCACCAGGTCCACCTCGTTGTCTGCCAGCTGACTCAGCAGGGTTTCGCGATTGGTGACATCAAGGCTGACGGTGACACCGGGGTAGCGCTGGCAGAAGCCCGCGAGCAATACCGGAATGAAGTAGTTGGCGGTAGAGGCAACGGAAATCTTGAGCCGGCCCTTGCCCAGGCCCTTGAGGCTGTTGAGTACGCCCTGCAGTTCGTCGATCTGTTGCAGAATGTTGCGGCTGTACTGGTAGACTTCTCTGCCCATCTCGGTAAGAAATATCTTTTTCCCCAGATGTTCGAACAGCGACGCATCCAGTTGGTTTTCCAGCTGCTTCACCTGCATGGATACTGCGGGTTGGGTCAGGCACAGTTCCTCGGCGGCACGAGTGAAGCTCAGATGGCGCGCGACGGCGGAAAACACCCGGAGTTGACGCAAGGTGATATTCATAAGCTATTTCTTATGTATTCCATCATTGGAATTTAATTTAAATTATGTGTAAGGAGTCTACACTAGTTTTGCTGCACTACTCAAAGCCATATATTGAGCCCTAGTGTAGACCGTCGGGCCGTCACATAACTTAACTTAAGTGCCTGATGTGGGCAGGATACAAGCGAGGGAGCACAGGGCGGCGCACCGGTGATACCGATGCGCCGCCCTTTTTTCATCGCCTGCTTATCGACAGCGCCGCGGCAAATACGCATCATAGGCCCGGAATTTTTGCCACTGTTCGTCACGAGGGCGTCGAATGGATCGGCGACCGCGGCAGGAGAGTGGTGAGTAATCCGGGGCAACCCTTTCCGGCCAAGTCATTGCGACGCGGTGCGTTTAACCAGAGAACAGAGCCATGTCCGAAGTCGTTTTCAACTCCGAACTGAAGAGTCTGCCGCTGATCCAGCGCGGCAAGGTGCGTGATATCTACGCCATTGATGACAGCAAGATGCTGTTCATGGCCACCGACCGCCTGTCGGCCTTCGACGTGGTACTGCCGTCGCCGATCCCCGGCAAGGGCAAGGTGCTCACCGGCATGTCCAACTTCTGGTTCGAGCGCACCAAACACATCGTCGCCAACCATCTCACCGGTATCGACCCGGCCAGCGTAGTGGCTGCCGGCGAGGCGGCCCAGGTGGCGGGCCGAGCGGTGGTGGTGCGCAAGCTGAAGCCGCTGCCGGTGGAGGCCATCGTGCGCGGCTACATCGTTGGTTCTGGCTGGAAGGAATACAAAACCAGCGGCACCGTCTGCGCCATGCCGCTGCCGGCCGGCCTGCGCGAGGCCGACAAGCTGCCCGAGCCGATCTTCACCCCATCCACCAAGGCGGCGGTGGGCGATCACGACGAGAACATCTCCTTCGAGCGCATGGTGGAATTGGTGGGTCAGGAATTGGCCGAACAGGTACGCGACGTCGCCATCAGGCTGTACGTCTTCGCCGCCGAGTTTGCGCTGACCAAGGGCATCATCATCGCCGACACCAAGTTCGAGTTCGGCCAGGACGAGGCCGGCAACCTGGTGTTGATGGATGAGGTGCTGACGCCCGATTCCTCGCGCTTCTGGCCGGTGGAATCCTACGCCCCGGGCGCCAACCCGCCCAGCTTCGACAAGCAGTACGTGCGCGACTATCTGGAAAGCCTGGGCTGGAACAAGAAGCCGCCTGCGCCGGTGCTGCCCGATGACGTGGTGCAAAAGACCGTGGAGCGTTACCGCGAGGCGCTGCGCCAGCTCACCGGCAGCGACATTGAGTAGACCCATTCACAACGCACTCTGACGGCTGTGCTTTTCATCACACCCTCTCCCTCCGGGAGAGGGTGTGATGAGGAGATCAATCGGGCTGGTTGGGATGTATCAACCACCCATCTTCCTGTCACTGTGAAACGGTTTCCAACCGACCATATCCATGTAGTCGTCATCCCTGGGGGATGAGCGAGCCCAGCGCATGCTCTGAATGGCATGCGGTTGGAGCATTTGCACCCTATCCATTCAAAGGCTTGAACCGTGTGCTGCGCACTGATGAGGAGCTGCGCATTTGCGTACCCCGCAGACAGCGACTATGTATATTCAGTACTTGGTGGCGGAATTCGCAAGCATGAAATCCGGTCTTCCAGATGTGCCGATCCTGAAGTCTCTGCCGCTACGCATGGAGGCGGTGCATTACAACAACGTATTTCTGGCACTGCGGCGGCTGGGTGATCCTCTCCGGCTCATGTTGCCCAGCATGCGTGGTTTTGAAGTGGAACTGAATCGTGAGGCCTGGGTTTGCCTAGACCGTACCAGTGGCCACCAACCCCTGCTTGCCTGGACCGGCTTTCGCGGTAACGCCCGCAGCGGTCTGTACGAACCGGTGCCCTGCCGTCTGCTGCTGTATCACCCCTATGCCTCGCTGTTGATGCGCAACGTGCCGAATGAGATCAGTCGTTTGTTGATCCGCCGCCTGAGTCACCGCTACGAATCGCTGGCGGCTCACGTCATCTCCCTGTAGTTCTCCGTGTCAGTCTGCGGCCGCCGCGCGTCATGCGCCGTTGGCCTGCAGTGTCTCGCCATAACGAAGCGCATCAATCAAGTTTTATGGTGTACATCAATAGATAAGTTATAGTTTATGTATTGTAAGAAAATTATTGAATTTACATTATGTGTCTTCCGCCTACACTGGGCCTCAACAAGGGACACGCCTTGCTGAGTGACCCGCCGGCCTGAGCCTCGTTGGAGGCGGCCCGGGGGTCGTGGAACACCACCCTGTGTAACCGCCAACCGAGTGTGGAGGGCATGCAAAATGGCAGTGAAGACTTATAACGCCGGCGTTAAGGAATACCGAGAAACCTACTGGACGCCCGAATATACCCCGAAGGACACCGACTTCCTGGCCTGCTTCAAGGTCGTGCCGCAGGCCGGCGTACCCCGTGAAGAGGCCGCCGCCGCCGTGGCCGCCGAGTCTTCCACCGGTACCTGGACCACCGTGTGGACCGACCTGCTGACCGACCTGGACTACTACAAGGGCCGCGCCTACGCCATCGAGGACGTGCCGGGCGACGACGAGGCCTTCTATGCCTTCATCGCCTACCCCATCGACCTGTTCGAGGAAGGCTCCGTGGTCAACGTGCTGACCTCCCTGGTGGGCAACGTGTTCGGCTTCAAGGCCGTCCGTTCCCTGCGCCTGGAAGACGTGCGCATCCCCATCGCCTACGTGAAGACCTGCGGCGGTCCCCCGCACGGCATCCAGGTCGAGCGTGACATCATGAACAAGTACGGCCGTCCGCTGCTGGGCTGCACCATCAAGCCGAAGCTGGGCCTGTCCGCCAAGAACTACGGCCGCGCCGTGTACGAGTGCCTGCGCGGCGGCCTGGACTTCACCAAGGACGACGAGAACGTCAACTC
>Ga0172382_10009355_pt1 | contig 13391 bp, 13 predicted proteins | sample Leawel138RmetaG_FD_122245 | JGI IMG/M metagenome (GOLD analysis project Ga0172382, IMG submission 122245) | Leachate microbial communities from a municipal landfill in Southern Ontario, Canada - Leachate well 138R metaG | ecosystem: Engineered > Solid waste > Landfill > Unclassified | place...
AACGACAGCCAGCGCGTCAGGCATTTACGCTCATCGCGACCGATCAGCAGCACAATCAGGCCGGCGATGATCGGAACGAAAATCGACAGTGTGAGCCAAGGAGTAGTTGAAGACGCCATATCGCTAGCCATCATTGAACCGTCAGTACAAAAAAGGTTAAGAACGCCAGGATGCCGATGATCATGGCAAAGGCATAGTGATAAATGTAGCCGGACTGCAAGTGACGGCTGATGGCTGCAACCATGCCCACAAGACGGGCGCTGCCATTGACCAGCAACCCGTCGATCAGGCCACGGTCACCTGCTTGCCACAAGCCACGGCCAAGGCAGCGCGCACCGCGCGACAACACCTGTTCATTGAACCAGTCGGCGTAATACTTGTTTTCAAGAATGGTATTGATGCCAGACAGGCTGCGCTTGATGGCGGTCGGCACCTTGGGGTTGACCATATAGCAATACCAGGCCACTGCCAGACCGGCGATCATCAGCCAGAATGGCACCGTGACAAAGCCGTGCAAGGCGTAAGCTACCCAGCCATGCCAGTGCGAGGCCAGCTCGGCCATGGCCGGATGCTCGGGCAGCACAGTGATAACGCCCTGGAAGAAGTTACCGAACAGCAGCGGGTCGATGACCAGAATACCGGCAATGACGGACGGAATGGCCAGCAGCACCAAGGGCAAAGTAACCACCCATGGTGATTCGTGGGGCGTGCCACCATGATGGCCGTGATCATCGTGACCATGCGCCGCATGAGCATGACCTTCGGTATCGAAACGGGGCTTGCCATGGAACACCAGGAAATACACACGGAACGAGTACAGCGAAGTGACGAACACGCCAATAAGCGTAGCGTAGTAGGCAAACGTTGCCCCCCAGACATTGGCGGCACCAGCCGCTTCAATGATGTTTTCTTTTGAATAGAAACCCGAGAAGAACGGTGTACCAACCAGTGCCAGGGTACCGATCAGGAAGGTGATCCATGTGATGGGCATGTACTTGCGCAAGCCACCCATGTTGCGGATGTCCTGGTCGTGGTGCATGCCGATAATGACCGAACCAGCCCCCAGGAACAACAGTGCCTTGAAAAACGCGTGCGTCATGAGGTGGAAAATGGCCACCGAATAGGCCGATGCCCCCAGGGCCACCGTCATGTAGCCCAGCTGCGACAGTGTGGAATACGCCACCACGCGCTTGATGTCGGTTTGAATGATGCCCAGAACGCCCAGGAACAAGGCACCGATCGAGCCGATGACAATAATGAACGACAAGGCGGTGGACGACAGTTCGAATACTGGCGAAAAACGCGCGACCATAAAGATACCCGCAGTCACCATGGTGGCCGCGTGAATCAGTGCGGAAATTGGTGTGGGGCCTTCCATGGAGTCGGGCAGCCAGGTGTGCAGGGGCACCTGTGCCGATTTACCCATGGCACCAATGAAAAGACAGATACAGGCCACTGTCAGCAACTGCCAGTCGGTACCCGGGAACACCGTAGTCGATAATTCACCGGTTTTGGCAAACACCTCGCCATAGTGCATGCTGCCCGTGTAGGCAAACAGCAGGCCAATACCCAGAATGAAACCAAAGTCACCCACACGGTTGACCAGAAAGGCCTTCATGTTGGCGAAAATGGCTGTGGGTTTTGTATACCAGAAGCCAATCAGCAGGTACGACACCAGGCCCACCGCCTCCCAGCCGAAAAACAGCTGCAGCATGTTGTTGGACATGACCAGCATCAGCATCGAGAACGTGAACAGCGAAATATACGAAAAGAAACGCTGGTAGCCAGGGTCATCGGCCATGTAACCAATGGTGTAAATATGCACCATCAGGGACACCGACGTCACGACAACCATCATTAAGGCCGACAGGCTGTCGATCAGGAAGCCGATTTCAATGTTGACCGTGCCAATGGCGTTCCAGGTGTATACCGTGCCATCGAAGGTATGACCGTCAAGTACCTGAAACAGCACCATGACCGAGCCGATAAACGACACCAGCACACCCAGGATGGTGATAAGGTGCGCCCCGCTGCGACCCACCTGACGCCCCAGGAACCCGGTTCCGAACAAACCCGAAACCAGGGCACCGGCCAGAGGCGCAAGCGCAATCAGAAGATATAAATTGGTTGAACTCATAATTGGCTACCCATCAACCGTTAAGGTGATCAAGTTCTTCGACATTGATGGTATTGAGGTTACGGAACAGCAACACCAGAATGGCCAGACCAATGGCAGCTTCGGCAGCTGCCACGGTAAGGATGAAGAACACGAAAACCTGCCCGGATGCCTCACCGAACCAGGTGGAAAACGCCACAAAATTGATATTGGCCGACAACAGGATAAGCTCGATGGACATGAGCAGGATCAGCAGGTTGCGACGATTCACAAAGAATCCGAACACCCCGATACAGAACAGGATGGCGGCCAGAATAAGGTAATGCGCAAGCGTAATCGTCATTGGGAAGACTCCTTGGACGGTGCTTCGGTTTGCGAAGGCACACTGACCAGACGCACGCGATCTTTGGCGCGTACTTTGACCTGTTCGGACGGGTTGTTGTGTTTGACATCACGGCGCTTGCGTAGCGTTAACGCGATGGCCGCCACCATGCCCACCAGCAATATGACCGCACCGATTTCAACCGCAAAAACATAGTCGGTGTACATCAGTTCGCCAAGGGCTTTGGTGTTGTTGTAGTCGGCACCTTGCAGGGCAGGCTCACCCGCATCAAACCAGGTCTTGCCCAGCACGAAGGCCATTTCCAGCACCATGATCAGACCAACGAACAAACCCGCCGGCAAATAGGCCTTGAAGCCCGTACGCAAGCTTTCCGAGCGCACATCGATCATCATGACGACGAACAGGAACAGCACCATTACCGCACCGACATACACCAGCACCAGCAACAGGCCGAGGAATTCAGCGCCGATGAGGATCCAGAGCATGGCGGCCGTAAAGAACGCCAGGATAAGGTTGAGAACAGCCGTAATGGGGTTGGGCGCCGTGATGACACGGAGCGCCGCAACCACCAGCACTATGGCCAGCAGATAAAACAGGACAGTAGAAAATGTCATGGTCTTGGGGCCCTGGTATTAACGGTAAGGCGCATCGGCGGCGCGACGGGCGGCAATTTCGGGCTCGTAGCGGTCACCCACAGCCAGCAACATGTCTTTGGTGAAGTACAGGTCGCCACGCTTTTCACCGTGATACTCGTGAATATGCGTTTCGACAATTGAATCGACCGGACAGCTTTCTTCGCAAAACCCGCAAAAAATGCATTTGGTCAGATCAATGTCGTAGCGCGTTGTTCGACGCGAACCATCGGCACGTTCTTCCGACTCGATGGTGATCGCCATGGCCGGGCAAACAGCTTCGCACAATTTACAGGCAATGCAACGTTCTTCGCCGTTCGGATAACGACGCAAGGCGTGCAAGCCACGGAATCGTGGCGAGGCAGGCGTCTTTTCTTGCGGGTAGCGCAAGGTGACCTTGCGCTTGAAAAAGTACTTGCCGGTCAGGCGCATACCCTTGAGCATTTCCGAGAGCAGCAAACTGCCGAAAAAATCTTTAATCGCTTCCATAATTAACCCCTGCCATCTTTTATTGCCAGATATTCCATGGCGTTTGCATCCAGATCGCAACGATCAGCAACCAGATACCGGTAAGTGGAATGAAAATTTTCCAGCCCAGACGCATGATCTGGTCGTAGCGATAACGCGGGAAAGTGGCGCGGAACCAAATGAACAACGACACCACGCAGAACGTCTTGATACCCAGCCAAAGCCAGCCCGGAACCCAGGTAAACGGCGCGATATCGATGGGCGGCAACCAGCCCCCCAGGAACATGATTGACGCCATTGCCGACAACAGAATCATGTTGGCGTATTCGCCCAGGAAGAACAGCGCGAACGCCGTACTGGAGTATTCGACCATGTGCCCGGCAACGATTTCAGACTCACCTTCAACCACGTCGAACGGATGACGGTTGGTTTCGGCCACGCACGACACCACATAAATGACAAACAGCGGCAACAAGGGCAGCCAGTTCCAGGACAGGAAATTCAGGCCATTATCGGCAAACGTACCGCGATCTTGACCCCAGACGATTTCACTGACATTGAGCGAGCCCGACACCAGCAACACGGTAATCATGACAAAGCCGATAGCCAGTTCGTAAGACACCATCTGGGCCGCGGCACGCATGGCACCCAGAAAAGCGTACTTGGAGTTGGACGCCCAGCCCGCCACGATGACACCATAGACGCCCACCGAGGTGATGGCCATCAGGTAAAGCAGGCCGGCATTGACGTTTGAAAGCACCAGATCGGGGCCAAACGGCACAATCGCCCAAGCCGCCAAGGCCGGCATCAGGGTGACCACAGGTGCCAGGATAAACAGCACCTTGTTGGCCTGACCCGGCACGACGAGTTCTTTGGTAAGCAGTTTGAATACATCGGCAAACGGCTGCAACAAACCCCGATAACCCACTTTGGTCGGGCCAAGACGCACGTGCATCGCGCCGATCATCTTGCGTTCCCAGTAGGTAAGGTACGCCACGCACAAGATAACGGGTACGGCAATAATGATGATCTTCACCAGCGTCCAGACCACATACCAGGCGGTCGGGCCAATAAGCCCGGTTCCGAACGCTTCAAGCATAGATAGCCATTCCATTTAGACACGCTCCACAGTGACTTGGCCAAAGGCACTACCGAGGGCCAGGGTTTGCGGGAAACCGGCAGCCACGCGCACTGCACCCTGGGCGACACCGTCATCGACCTGAACCGCAAGCACCACCTGACCAGCCGCTGACGCGACGCGGGCAGAATCGCCTGCAGCAAGGCCCAGCGACGCCAGGGTTGCCGAATGAGCCCGCAAGACCGGAGGCTGTGAGGCCGGTGCAGCCTGCAGGGGTTCGGCACGACGCACAATGGCGTCGGAACGGTAAATGGGCATGTCGGCGACACGCTCGAGGCCCGATACCGGGGCCGACAGGCCGGGAGCCGCAACCACGTTATTGGACAGGCGATCCAGCACATTACCCGCCAGCGCCGTATCGCGTACTGATTCAGAGGTTTCGTCATCGAACCCGGGCAGATCGAAAAGGTTGCCCATAACGCGCAACACTTTCCAGGCCGGGCGCGACTCGCCCAAGGGGCTGACGGTGCCACGGAAACTTTGTGCACGGCCTTCGGCGTTGACGAACGTGCCGGAGGTTTCTGTGTACGGGGCAACAGGCAGCATGACAGTGGCCCAGTCTTGGGCGGCTGACGCGTACGGCGTCAGGGCCACCGCGAAATCGGCAGCCTTCAAGGCCTGTACTGCCTGCTGACCATTGTCGGCATCAAACAGTGGTTCGGCATGCAGCACAATGTACGCCTTGAGCCCTTGCTCAAGCATTTGTACCGCAGACAAGCCATTGCCCTTAGGGACGGCACCGGCAAGATGACCACCCACGGTGTTGCCACCGGAAACAAGAAAGCCCAGTTTGCCCGAAGCCAGCGCAGCCACTTCTTGCGCGTTGGCGGCAACCCGTGATGCAAGCGGCGACTCGGCCGCTGCGTTGCCCACAAGCACCGCTACGTTTTCGCCGCTGGCCAGGCTTTCGGCAATGCGACGGGCCTCGTCGGAGACCTGAACCTGTGCAAAAGCAGCCGGGACTGCCTGACCCTTGGCCTGTGCCAGCGCAACTGCCACTTCGGCAACCGCATTGGGCATTAATGACGGCGTTGTGGCCAGCGTGCCCTCAACCGGGAACAGCGGATCATCGTGCGCTGCACTGATGAATGACACTTGCGTACCGCGCTTGGCCGCCTGACGCAAGCGCTGTGCGAACAACGGATGATCTTTGCGCAAGAACGACCCGATGACCAGCACGCGATCGACATTGTCGAGTTCGGCAATGGGCATGCCCAGCCAGGGCGTACCGGCAATGGCTGCACCGAAACCTGCATCGGTGGTACGCAAACGAAAGTCAATGTTTTCAGAACCAAGTGCGCGTGTCAGTTGGGCCAGCAGAGACAATTCTTCAGTTGTTGCCAGGGCACTGCCCAATGCGCCGATTTGCTCGGCACCGCGCTCGTCGCGCACCTTGCGCAGGCCTTTGACGACGGCCTGCAGCGCATCACCCCAGGTGACTTCGTTCCATTGACCGCTGGCGTCTTTCACCATGGGGTGTGACAGACGGTCTGAGGTATTCAGACCCGTATAGGCAAAGCGGTCGCGGTCAGAGATCCAGCACTCGTTGACCTCGTCATTTTCGAAAGGCACGACGCGCATGACGCGGTCGCCCTTGACCTGAACCACGATATTGGCGCCGACACTGTCGTGCGGGCTGACCGAACGGCGACGTGCCAGTTCCCAGGTGCGGGCGGTGTAGCGAAACGGCTTGGACGTCAGTGCCCCGACCGGGCAGATGTCAATCATGTTGCCCGAGAGTTCGGACTCGACAGCACGCCCGACAAACGTGGTGATTTCGGAGTGTTCGCCACGGTTAAGCATGCCCAGTTCCATGACACCGGCGACTTCCTGACCGAAACGCACACAGCGCGTGCAGTGAATGCAGCGCGGCATTTCTTCGGCGGAAATAAGCGGGCCCATTTCTTTATGGAACACGACGCGCTTTTCTTCCTGGTAACGAGAGCCTGTGCCACCGTACCCCACCGCCAGGTCTTGCAACTGGCACTCGCCGCCCTGATCGCAGATGGGGCAGTCAAGCGGGTGATTGATCAGCAGGAACTCCATGACGCTTTTCTGTGCAGACACTGCTTTTTCAGAGCAAGTGTGCACGACCATGCCATTGGTTACGGGCGTGGCGCAGGCCGGCATGGGCTTGGGCGCCTTTTCGACGTCAACCAGGCACATGCGACAGTTCGCCGCGATGGAGAGTTTCTTGTGATAGCAAAAGTGCGGCACATACAGCCCCAGCTTGTTGGCCGCATGCATGACCATGCTGCCTTCGGGGACTTCGACTTGTTTGCCGTCGATGGTGAGTTCAACCATTAGCGTATCCTGACCCTACAAATATTTGGGCACCACACAGCTTTTATGCTGGATGTGATGTGCGAACTCGTCGCGGAAGTGCTTAACAAAACTGCGAACCGGCATGGCAGCCGCATCGCCCAAGGCACAAATGGTGCGCCCCATGATGTTGGCAGCCACCGAATCAAGCACGTCAAGGTCATCAGGGCGACCCTGTCCGTTTTCAATGCGTTCAATAATGCGATACAACCAGCCCGTACCCTCGCGACACGGCGTGCACTGCCCACAGCTTTCTTCATAATAGAAGTACGACAGGCGCAGCAACGATTTGACCATGCAGCGGGTTTCATCCATGACGATGACCGCCCCCGAGCCCAGCATCGACCCGGCTTTGGCAATGCTGTCGTAGTCCATGGTGGTCTGCATCATGATGTCGCCGGGCACGACCGGCGCACTGGAGCCACCGGGAATGACGGCCTTCAGCTTGCGACCACCTTTAACGCCACCAGCCAGTTCGAGCAGTTTGGAAAACGGTGTACCCATGGGGACTTCGTAGTTGCCCGGCAACTCGACATCGCCCGACACCGAAAACAGCTTGGTACCGCCGTTGTTGGGAATGCCGGTTTCAAGGTAGGCCTGACCACTGTTGCGGATGATCCAGGGCACCGCGGCAAATGTTTCGGTGTTGTTGATGGTGGTTGGCTTTCCGTACAAACCGTAGCTGGCCGGAAACGGCGGCTTGAAGCGTGGCTGGCCTTTTTTCCCTTCGAGCGATTCGAGCAAGGCAGTTTCTTCACCGCAAATGTAGGCGCCAAAACCGTGGAAAGCGTGCAACTGGAAGTTGAAGCCGGAACCCAGGATATTGTCACCCAGCAAACCAGCCTTGCGCGCTTCTTCAAGCGCTTCTTCAAAACGTTCGTAGATTTCGAAGATTTCGCCGTGAATATAGTTGTAGCCCACGCTGATACCCATGGCGTAGGCCGCAATGGCCATACCCTCGATAACAATATGCGGGTTGAAACGCAGGATGTCACGGTCTTTGAATGTACCCGGCTCGCCTTCGTCTGAGTTACACACCAGGTACTTCTGGCCTGGCAAATTGCGGGGCATGAAGCTCCATTTGAGGCCGGTCGGGAAACCCGCGCCGCCACGACCACGCAAGCCGGAAGACTTGACTTCGGCAATGACATCTTCGGGCTTCATGCCCGAGGTCAGCACCTTGCGCAAGGCCTCGTAACCACCTCGCTTGACGTAATCGTCAAGGCGCCAGTTGGTACCGTCGAGGTCGGCCACGATTTGCGGGCTGATATGACGCCCGTGAAAAATCATGCTACGCGACAAGTCATTGCCGGGTGCTATGGCGAGGCCTTCGGAGAATTGCTTGAGAATATCGGCGGTGCTCATGCTGCACCCCCTTGTTTCTTGAGTTCGTTGATCATGGCATCGATTTTTTCTGGCGCCATCCGTACGCACATGTGCTTGTCATTAACCAGCATGACCGGCGAATCACCGCACGCGCCCATGCACTCGCCCTCGAGCAGGGTGAACATGCCGTCTGGCGTGGTTTCGTGAAACCCGATGCCCAGCGTCTTTTTGATGTGTTCGGCAGCCCCGACCCCGTCGCGCAACGCGCAGGGCAAGTTGGTACAGACCGAAAGCTTGAAACGACCGACAGGCCTGGTGCTGTACATGTTGTAGAACGTGGCAACCTCTTGAACCGCAATAGGGGCCACGCCAATGTAATTGGCAACATCTTCAATAACCTGCGGCGAAACCCAGCCGGCTTCGTCTTGCGCAATGGTCAGGGCGGCCATAATGGCCGATTGCCTTTGGTCGGCGGGGAACTTGGCGAGTTCCCGGTCAATCTTTTGATAGGCTTTTTCGGAAAGCAGCATAATTTGAACCCGGTATTTACCTTGATTGGGCGCCGGCTAGCGGTCGATTTCACCGAACACGATGTCCAGTGTCCCGATAATGGTTACGGCGTCGGCAATCATGTGCCCACGCGACATTTCGTCGAGTGCCTGCAAGTGCACAAACCCGGGCGCACGGATTTTCAGGCGATACGGCTTGTTGGCACCATCGGCCACCATATAAATACCGAATTCGCCCTTGGGGTGCTCGATGCCCGCATACACTTCACCACGCGGTACGTGCATGCCTTCAGTAAACAGCTTGAAGTGGTGAATCAGGTCTTCCATGTCGGTTTTCATGCCTTCACGCGAAGGCGGGGAAACCTTGGTGTTTTCGGAAATGACCGGACCCGGGTTATTGCGCAACCATTCAACACATTGGCGAATGATGCGGTTACTTTCACGCATTTCGGCTACGCGCACCAGATAACGGTCGTAGCTGTCGCCATTGGTGCCGACCGGAATGTCAAATTCAAGGCGGTCGTAGACCTCATAGGGCTGCATACGGCGTAAATCCCAGGCGATGCCAGAGCCACGCAGCATGGGGCCAGTAAAACCCAAGGCCTTGGCGCGTTCGGGGTCGACCACACCAACCCCCACCAGACGCTGCTTCCAGATACGGTTATCGGTCAGCAGGGTTTCGTATTCATCGATGCACGCCGGGAAACGGTTGGTAAAGTCTTCGATGAAATCGAGCAATGAGCCAGAACGGGCTTCGTTCATGGCCTTGAACTCTTTGGCACTGCGGTATTTACTGGTCTCGCCATACTGCGGCATGACATCGGGCAAATCGCGATAAACGCCACCCGGACGGTAGTACGCTGCGTGCATGCGCGCACCCGAGACCGCTTCATAGCAATCCATCAGGTCTTCGCGCTCGCGGAAGGCATACAGGAATACCGCCATGGCACCGACGTCAAGGCCGTGTGAGCCGATTGACATCAGGTGATTGAGAATACGGGTGATCTCGTCGAACATGACACGGATGTACTGGGCACGCAACGGCACTTCAATACCCGCCAGCTTTTCGATGGCCATGACATAGGCGTGCTCGTTGCACATCATGGACACGTAATCAAGGCGGTCCATGTAGGGCAGCGCCTGGATGAACGTTTTGTGCTCGGCAAGCTTTTCAGTGGCGCGGTGCAACAACCCGATATGCGGGTCAGCCCGCTGAATGACCTCGCCGTCAAGCTCCAGCACCAGGCGCAGTACCCCGTGGGCAGCCGGGTGCTGAGGGCCAAAGTTCAGGGTGTAATTTTTGATTTCGGCCATATTAACGCTCTACTCCGTAGCCTTCTTCACGAATGATGCGCGGGGTAATTTCGCGCGGCTCGATGGAAACCGGCTGATACACCACCCGCTTTTGTTCTGTGTCGTAGCGCATTTCGACGTTACCCGACAACGGGAAATCTTTGCGGAAAGGGTGGCCGATAAAGCCATAGTCGGTAAGGATGCGACGCAGGTCGGGGTGACCTTCAAAGACAATACCAAACAGGTCAAAGGCCTCGCGCTCGAACCAGTTGACGCTGGGCCACACGTTGACCAATGACGCCACAACCGGAAACTCGTCGTTGGGCACCCAGGTACGCACACGCAAACGCCAGTTTTTGGTAACAGACATCAGGTGCAGCACTACCGCAAAGCGATGCGGAAACTTTGGTGCCGGCACCATAAAGGCCGGTTCGCCATAGGTGGAGTAATCAACACCACACAAATCAATGCAGGACTCAAACAGCAAACCCGACTGGTCACGCAAGGTTTTGCAGACATCAACCCATTGATCGGCGGGCACTTCAAGCGTCAGTTCGCCGAAGGCACCGGTAAGCGTACAGCTGGCACCGAACTGTGCCCGCAGATTGTTTTCAAGCGTTTCAAGCCGGGTCATGATGAGATCTTTATACGGTAATGAAAGCGGCAGGCCGTTTAACGGGCGATGGTGTTGGTAAGACGGATTTTGTTCTGCATTTGCAGCAAACCGTAAACCAGTGCTTCAGCCGTGGGGGGGCAACCCGGCACGTAGACGTCGACCGGAACGATGCGATCACAGCCACGCACTACCGAATATGAATAGTGATAGTAGCCACCGCCATTGGCACAAGAACCCATGGAAACCACCCAACGAGGCTCGGGCATCTGATCGTAGACCTTGCGCAGCGCCGGCGCCATTTTATTGCACAAGGTACCCGCAACAATCATGAGGTCTGACTGACGGGGACTGGGACGAAAAATAATGCCGAACTGGTCAAGGTCGTAACGCGCCGCGCCGGCATGCATCATTTCGACCGCACAACAGGCCAGACCGAAGGTCATGGGCCACATCGACCCGGTTTTGGCCCAGTTCAGGAACTTGTCTGCACTGGTCGTGATAAAGCCTTCTTTGAGAATGCCGTCAATTGCCATGATTTTGCCTAATTACCAATAGAGAGAACACTGCAGGCCCAAAACACAGACCCACGACGACGCGTACATCGGGCCAGCACAGAACGCCGCCCCCAGCAACCGGTTATTCCCAGTCGAGCGCGCCCTTTTTCCACTCGTAGAGAAAGCCGACGGTAAGCACGGCAAGAAACACCATGACCGTCCAGAAGCCCACCAGCCCCACCGTGCCGTTTGCAATGGCCCACGGGAACAGGAAAGCGATTTCGAGGTCGAACAAGATGAAGAGAATGGCGACCAGGTAATAGCGCACGTCGAACTTCATGCGCGAATCGTCGAATGCTTCGAAACCGCATTCGTAGGCCGACAATTTTTCGGCGTCGGGGCGATGAGGGCCCAGAACCCGACCCACCACGAGCAATGCACACCCAATGGCCGTTGCCACAATGATGAAGAGCAGAACGGGGAAATATTCTTGCAGGTTCATGCCATGCGCCTAGTCGTTAAGTAAACTTTTGGATTGTATCATTTTGAGCCTGCGATTTTTCGGGTTAACCCGCGCCTGATACAAATCTTCCCGCAATGCAGCAAAAAAACAAAAGCCACCCGAAGGTGGCTTTTGCCGGCTTTAAATCTTGTCAGACAAGATTAGAAGCGGTGACGAACACCAGCCACAACCTGAGTAGCTTTTACGTCGTCCTGGAAGTTAACGCCGTTGGCGTACGAAGCCAGAGCGTACACGTTGGTGCGCTTGGACAGGCTGTACGTGTAACCGACGCTGTAAACGTTTTGCTTGTCGTTGCCCCAGTTATTAACACCACCGTTGCTGGGGTCAGCCATCATCCAGCTCGCCATGATCTTGCTGCTTGTACCGATAGGCGCGCTCAGACCAAGAGTGTACGAGTTGACTTTCAGGTTGTCGTTGAAGCTGTTAGTAGCGATGCGAGGACCAACACCACCAAGGGCGCCGGAATTGTTCAGGTTCGAATTGGCGGAGAACCAGCCATTACGCGTTTGACCACCAGCAGCATGAAGCTTGACGACTTCAAAATCGTACGACAGAGCCAAGGCCCATGCGCTTGCACGAACGCCACCGTTAATATCGTTGTCTTTGAGGCTGTCGTATGTCAGAGCAGCTTCAAGGGGACCATTACCGTAGCGCAAACCTGTTGTCCAGGCACGTGTATTGGGGTTGTCGCCGTTAGCGTTGTCAGCCGACTGAGGACCGTTAGCGTTGAACGAGTAACCGACGCCAAACTGGAATCCGGCGAATTTAGGCGTTTGGTACATAGCCATGTTGTCGTAACGCTGAGCGCCAGCGGCGCTGAAAGCGGAACCGACAGCGGCTTGACCGAAGTCTGTACCGAAAGGAGTTGCCACACCAGCGAAGTACTTGCTAGCTATGTTGGTTTGACGACCGATTTCGATCAGACCCCATGAGTCAGATTGCAGACCAACTGTAGCCTGGCGACCGAACAGACGACCACCTTGCTCGGATTGGCCTGTACCGATGTTAAAGCCGCTTTCAAGAGTAAAAACAGCCTTCAGGCCGTTACCCAGATCTTCAGAACCCTTCAGGCCCCAACGGTTACCCGAATTAACACCGCTGGCAGCGCCAACGTAGTCACGGCTGACAGAATTACCTGCAGCATCAGTACCTTTGAATTTTTGGAACTGAACGCCACCATCGACAATACCGTATAGCGTTACCGATGTTTCAGCCTGAGCGCCTGTAGCAGCAAAGCCAGCGACCAGCGCGGCTGTAAGCAGACTCTTTTTCATTTGTGAATTCTCCGTAGATTTGAGTAAGTGGGGCCGAATCCTGTTTGGTTTAGCCGCCTTGTTTAACCCCGTGATCGGAAGTTGGGTCTATTGCATCAAAATTCCGCGATCCTTGCCATCATGATCGACAAAAACACGTTTTATTTCGGGTCATGCGTTGCCAACAAACAACATAAATTTGTTTTAGGCACGAAAAACCAAGTGTTAACCCTTAGTTTTGGCGCTGCAACAACCCGTCTTCAACAACTTCAATTGAAAAGAACACAAAAATCTTCAAACAACTTTCAATAAGCTCAACAAGCTTTTGTTTATATTAATTTTTTTGTGATTTCATTAG
>Ga0172382_10009356_pt1 | contig 13391 bp, 11 predicted proteins | sample Leawel138RmetaG_FD_122245 | JGI IMG/M metagenome (GOLD analysis project Ga0172382, IMG submission 122245) | Leachate microbial communities from a municipal landfill in Southern Ontario, Canada - Leachate well 138R metaG | ecosystem: Engineered > Solid waste > Landfill > Unclassified | place...
ACGCCGACAAGGTCGCGGGCCTCTTCGTGCCGGCGGTGATCGGGGTCGCGGTCGTGGCGTTCATCGCTTGGGCGATCTGGGGGCCGCAGCCGTCACTGTCCTACGGACTGGTCGCGGCGGTGGCGGTGCTGATCATCGCCTGCCCCTGCGCGCTAGGGCTGGCCACGCCCATGTCGATCATGACCGCGACCGGGCGCGGCGCGCAGGCCGGGGTGCTGATCAAGAACGCCGAGGCGCTGGAGCGGTTCGAGGTGGTCGATACCCTGATTGTGGACAAGACCGGCACGCTGACCGAGGGCAAGCCGCGCCTTGTCGCGGTGCTGCCCGAGCCCGGCCATGACGAGGTCGCGATCCTGCGCCTCGCCGCCTCGCTGGAACGCGGCTCAGAGCATCCGCTGGCCGAGGCGATTGTCCGCGGCGCCGAGGAGCGCGGCGCGGAGATGGTCGAGGCCGGGGACTTCGAGGCCGTGACCGGCCAGGGCGTGCGCGGCACCGTGGACGGGCGGCCCGTGGCGCTCGGCAATCTCCGGCTGCTGTCGGGCATGGGGCTGGATGTCGGCGCCCTGACCGCGCGTGCCGATGCGCGGCGCGATCAGGGCGAGACGGTGATGTTCGTCGTGGTGGATGGCGCCGTCGCCGGGATGGTTTCGGTCGCCGACCCAGTCAAGGAAACGACGCCCGCCGCGCTGAGGGCGCTGCATGAGCTTGGCTTCCGCATCATCATGGCGACCGGCGACAACGAGCGCACGGCCAAGGCCGTTGCGGCCCGCCTCGGCATCGACGAGATCCGCGCCGATGTGCTGCCCCAGGACAAGGCGCGGATCATCGCAGAACTGCAGGCCGCCGGACGCAAGGTGGCGATGGCGGGCGACGGGGTGAACGACGCGCCCGCGCTCGCGCAGGCCGATGTCGGCATCGCCATGGGCACCGGGGCCGACGTGGCGATCGAAAGCGCCGGGATCACGCTGGTCAAGGGCAACCTGGACGGCATCGTGCGCGCGCGGCGGTTGGCGCAGGCCACGATGAAGAATATCCGCCAGAACCTGTTCTTCGCGCTGATCTACAACGCCGCGGGCGTTCCGATCGCCGCCGGGTTGCTGTTTCCGTTCTTCGGCATCCTCATCAGCCCGATGTTCGCGGCCTTCGCCATGAGTGCGTCTTCGATCTCGGTCGTGCTGAACGCCCTGCGACTGAGAACGGTGCGAGTGTGACCCGGCACCCCCCATCCGCCCGCACCTGTCTTCGCGAGGAGGGTCGCGCCGCTCCTCGCGGATGAAACCCGGCGCAGCAACCAGGAAAGGTGAAATCCATGCACCATCAATCTGCAGACATGCAGGCTTGCATCGAGGCCTGTCTGGACTGCCACGAGACCTGCCTTGGCATGGCGATGAACCACTGCCTCGAAGCGGGCGGCAAGCATCTCGCACCGGAGCACTTTCGGCTGATGATCGCCTGCGCCGAAATCTGCCAGGCTGCGGCCAACGTGATGCTGACCGGCAGCGACGTTCACCGCCGCCTTTGCGCCGTCTGCGCCGAGATCTGCGAACAATGCGCCGCAAGCTGCGAGCAGGTCGGCGACATGCAGGACTGCGTGGACGCCTGCCGGCGCTGCGCGGAAAGCTGCCGGAAAATGGCGGCCTGAAATCAGAGGAGGCGTGCCAGCGTCCCCGCCCGCCGCAGCTTGGAGCTTCGGCGGGCGGAAGAAGCCGGTATGGGTGCTGCAAGCACCTGCCGATCACGCCGCAAGTGTTGCAGGCAGAGTGGAGGGCAGCACGCGCACTGTCGCCCCGTGCCGTGCGCGCCGATGCAGGTCGATGGCATCCTGGTCCAAAAGCCTGACACAGCCCGCGGACACAGCTTTGCCCAGGTATTCCGGCTCGCAGGCGCCGTGGATGCGATAAAGCGTATCCTCCCCGTTCTGGAACAGATAGAGCGCCCGCGCCCCCAGCGGATTGCCCGGCCCCGGCGCCATGCCGCCATTGGCGACCGAATAGGGCGCCAGTTCCGGCTGGCGGGCGATCATCTCTTCGGGCACCTTCCACCGCGGCCATTCGCGGCAGAACTGCAGGCGCGCGTCGCCGGACCAGGCGAAGGCCTCGCGCCCCGTTCCCGCGCCGTAGCGCATTGCGCGACTTTTGCTTTCGACAAGATGCAGCATGCCCGCGTCAGGATCGACGATGATCGTGCCTGGCGGCTCGTCCGGGAACGGGTTGGCGACCTCCTGCCGCCACAGATGCGGCGGCACCACGCCGGGCGGCACGGCGGGGATCGGATAGGGTTCGTCGGTGATGGCGCCGTAGAAGTCCGGCATCGGCAGAAAGGGGACGGCTGCCACGGCCGGTTTCACGGGCGGATGCGGGGGCGGGGTGGCAGGTTTCGCGACGGGGCGGGCGCAGGCCGACAGGAGCACGGCAGCGCCAGCCACGGCGAAGTTGCGTCGGGTTATCATGCTTGGGCGGTCCTTCTGAAAGCTGAGGAAGTACGCGCATGCGGCGCGGCGGCTCGGCTCAGCAGGACCGTGGGGGGCGGTAGATGGGCGGCGGACTCTGCCCCGCTCCGGCTCGGCTGCGATCGATGCAGCGGCCTTTCCGTGCAGGATCGCGGCCGCAGGATTCGGCAGCGGCAAGCAGCAGGTGTTCGGGGTGACAGGGCGTGCCGGGCAGTGACCTATGGCACTCCCCCTCTGCTGGCGCGGCGGTCAACGCAACTTTGACGCGTGGCGCCATCCGAGAGGGGACAGCGAAGGTCTGGCGGACCGCAAGTTCCTGAGTTCCGGTCACAGGTGGCGCCTTGATGCTGGCATACGCACCCCACGGAAGCACCAGGAGCACGAGAGCGATCACGGCCATGGTCTGAAACAGCTTCATGGGATAAAGGTGCCAAGCCCGTGCTGGCGCGTCCAGATCGCGCCCCGTGCTGTCACGACAAACTGTCGTGAGCCGCCACAACCTTTGCGAAAAGAAACTCAAGACGGGGTCAGCTGATCGTCTGTGTGATGATGGCCGCTGGTGCCGCGACGTTTCAGCGGGAGGCATCATGTCGCGGGCGATTACAGTTTATCTGGACGTTCCAGCCTCGCGTCCGACACACAGCGGTGGAATAATGGCGCTCATGAAGCTGATGAGATTCCAAACCCCGTGCACCATCAGTCGGCGCGTCCCTGCTGCCGATCCTCGTGGCTGTTCTCTCAGGGGCAGGGAAACCGACGGTCGGGCCCATGCCGCACGGCAGGCGGATTGCTTGAACGGCGATGCGGCAATGCCCTGGACGTTCTTGGTGGATCGGCTGCAGCGGGCTGCAACCATGCTTCTGCTTTTGGGGTTTGCTGCCTTTGCCTTGCAGGCGGCGGTTCAACCCGCCCTGGCCGCGCACATGACCCACGCCAGCCAGACCGCTGCCGCGGCGGATCAGGGTTGCGCGCATTTTCACGCGGCCGGGGGCATGGACTCGGAAAGTGCTACCGAGACGGGTTGTTCTGATGATTCCCGATCATCCCTGCGGCATGATTGTTGCATCCAGTTTTGCACCTTTGTCGCCGTTCTGCCTGCGATGTCTCTGGTTGAGCCAACATGGGCGGATGATGTCCTCCCGTCCCTCTGGTCGTATCGCTCCGGACGCGCACTCGACGGGGTATTGAGGCCTCCACGCCTGTCTGCATCCCTCTGACGGCGCTTGTGACCGGTCGAGGCCCGTGCCCTCCGGCCGTCTCGGTGAGATGAAGAGCGCCGTAGTCGCCCATCACCATCCACAGGGAAGCCGTGCGCGACACAGAACGCCGCTTCCCCTCCGAACGCGAGTTGAAACTCCATGAAACGAACTGCAATCGCTTTTTCCGTCAGCCTCCTGGCGTTGCTGCCGGCCGCTGCACTGGCCCAGACCGGACATGATACCTACCACGATCCGCAGCCCCCTGCGCAGACGGATCAGACCCCCGCAGCCGCGGCAGGGGCGATGGTCGCCATGCCGGGCATGCCCGAGCAATGCCGGACCATGATGCAGGGCATGCCCTCCGAATGCATGACCGCCATGCAGCAGATGATGCAGGGCGGAATGATGCAGGAGATGAAGGCCTCGCCGGATGCGGTCCGTGCAGGCGAGAACCGTCCTGACTTCACCCGCGCCTATGTGGACGCCATGGACGCGATGCACGGGCCGATGATGGAAGGCGTCCTGGCCGACGATGCCGACACGGCCTTTGTCCGGGGCATGATCCCTCATCACCAAGGCGCCATCGCCATGGCGAAGATCGTGCAGCAGTATGGGGACGATCCCGAAACAATGGCATGGGCCGCCCGGATCATCGAAGCGCAGGAAGGCGAGATCGCCGAGATGCAGGCATGGCTGGACAGGAAGGACGGCCCGGAGTCCGTGGACTTCGGCCAGACGGGTGGGACCGTCTGGTCGGCCAACGAGGGCGGCAACAGCCTCAGCGCCATCGACCTGGGCACCGGGGCGGTGACCACGGTGCCGCTGCCGGTGTCGCCGCACAATGTCGATCTGACGCCGGACGGTCGATTCCTCCTGGCGGTCGGCTCGCCTGCCGCAGGCGATCACGCGGCAGGCGGTCATGGTCATGCCGATGACGGCGGGCCGGCGGGCCTTCTGGTGTTCCTCGATCCGGCGGACATGTCGCGGCCCGCTGTCACGGTCGAAGTCGGATCGCACCCGGCGCATGTCGTGGCCGACAGTCAAGGGCGCGCCTTTGTCTCGCTGTCGGGCGGCAACGAGGTCGCGGTCGTCGATCTGGCGCGGGCAAAGGTGATCGGCCGCGTCGGCACCGGCACCTATCCGCATGGGCTCCGGCTCAGCCCGGACGGAGCCGAACTTTACGTTGCCAATGTCGAGGACGGCTCCGTATCTGTCATCGACACGGCAAGCCTGACGGAAGCGGCGCGCATTCCGGTGGGCGCGGCGCCGGTCCAGGTCGGGTTCACCCCTGACGGCGGAAAGATCTATGTTTCGTTGCGCGACGAGAACCGCGTGGCAGTGATCGACACCGCCACGCGTGAGGTCGTGAGCAAGATCGAGGTCGGGCCGGGTCCGATCCAGCTTGTCGCAACCACGGATGGCAAGCAAGTCTATGTGGCCAACCAGGGACCGGAGGACGCGCCGAACGATACGGTTTCCGTGATCGACACCGCGACCGGGCAGGTGGTCAAGACGCTGAAAACCGGACTTGGCGCACACGGTGTGTCGGCATCGGCGGATGGGGCGCTGGTGTTCGTGACCAATACTGCGGACGACAGCGTTTCGGTCATCGACGTGCGGCAGCAGAACGCCCTTGGAACGATGCCAGTGGGCGATGGTCCCAACGGCATCGTCTACGCAAGCCCGAACTGATCGGATTGGACAGGTGGAGCCGGGCGTTTCCGGCTCCACCCGCTCGCTCCGTCGGAGCACGGCCTCGAAGCGGACACCGCTGCTGAAAGCTAAGGAGGGTTCTCACTGCGCGGGGGGCTGCAGCGCCTTCTCGACCGCCTCGCCCACGGCGACATCATCCGGGCGCAGCGGCGGCAGGTCCGCGGCGCCATCCGGCAGCGGGTTGGCGTCGAGATCGGCGATCAGCGCCCGCATCTCGGCGATCTCCTCCATCTGCGCCTTGATGATGCCATCCGCCAGTTCGCGCACGCGGGGGTCGCGGATATGCGCGCGCGAACTGGTCAGAACGGCGATGGAATGGTGCGGGATCATCGCTTCCATGTAGGACACATCTCCCACGGTCGCCTGGCTGCGCACGAACCATAGCGACCCCGCCGCCACGACCACCGCGGTTGCTATGATGCCCCAGTTGCGCCCTTTCTTGTCATACATCGCCCACATGAAGCCCATCATGATGACGGCCATGACCCCGCCCATCAGCAGCGCCATCCAGGCGCGCATCTGGCTCCAGGCGACGTGGTCAAGCTCGTAGGTGTTGAGATACATCAGCCCGTACATGACCACGGTCGAGGTCAGGATCATCAGGCCGAAACGAGCGTAGGACATCGGGCTCTCCTTTTGTGTTCTGCGCGCGGCGAATTTCAACCGGTTGCCGAGGGAGAGGTTCCTCCACTGGAGATACTGCCAATATCTGACCGCGTCTGGCATGTGGATGATTGCACAGCGGCTTTTTGAAAATAAAGGCTACCGCATTCGACAATCGAAGACGCGTGCGTCGGAATAAAGAAGCTGCTCGTTGAAACCGAAGCCTGAGGCGGTCATGGCAGAGAATGCGCCGCCCGGCTCGGCAGGCGAGGTCTTCCGCGTGTTCCTGAAGCTGGGGCTCACGTCCTTCGGCGGGCCCATCGCTCACCTCGGGTATTTCCGTGACGAGCTCGTCACCCGCTGCAAGTGGATCGACGAGGCGGGTTACGCTGATCTGGTCGCGCTCTGCCAGTTCCTGCCGGGTCCGGCCAGCAGCCAAGTCGGCTTCGCGATGGGTCTGCTGCGCGGCGGTCCGATCGGAGCACTCGCCGCGTGGGCGGCCTTCACCCTGCCGTCTGCCCTGCTCCTGGTGCTGTTCGCCTTCGGCGCATCGGCCTTCGGGGGGCCGGTCGGGGTGGGCATCGTACATGGCCTCAAGATCGTGGCCGTTGCCGTCGTCGCGCAAGCCGTCTGGGGGATGGCCCGGACGCTCGCCTCGCGCTGACCGGCTTTGTCCTGCTCGCCGTCTGGAAGGCGCCGCCGTGGCTGGTGGCGGTGCTGACCGCATCGGGTGGCGCAGTGCTCGGTCTTATTTGACGGGTTCGAGTTGGCCGGTCTCGTCAGGGTACCGACCAGTGGCCCCGTCTCGTACGCCGAGCCGTGTGTATCGCCGCTGTCCTGCAAGGGCAGAAGGCGGGAACTCAAGTGTTCCAGGTGCGGTTGACGCGCTGAAGCGCGATGGCATGTAATAAAATTAGAGTGTTATGAACGTGAGAAGGTTGGATATCAGGCCCATCCCCTCCGCCACTTGCAAATTGCAAACCCGAAAACAGGTCCCTCGCGGGGCCTTTTTCTTTATGTGCCAAAGGGGTTTGCAGGCACCATCCGCCCTTCGGAGACAGATCCGCCGCGCAAGATCGGTCTCCGAACGCCCACCGTCTCTTTCCATCCGCCCTTCGCTCTCGGCGAGACGCTTTCAAAACGTCCATGCATTTCAAGGAACTGGCGGGATCGCATTGCGCCCGTGTTTCGCTGGTTTCGGCTTGTCTCAAAACAGACGAAGGCGCGACACGGGCGGCGTGGTGGTTGGTATGTCTTGGGAGTTTTGCGCGAAGTCTCTGATGACAAACGGAGTTTCCGCCCTTAGCCTGGTGTGATGTCAAACGGGGCCTGGACTGATCAAGAGAACGACCTGATCGTCGCGGATTACTTCGCGATGCTGGCCGACGACGTCTCTGGTCGTCCCTACAACAAGGCCGAGCATCGGCGCGGGCTGCTGCCCCTGTTGAATGATCGGTCCGAGGGATCGGTCGAGTTCAAGCACCAGAACATCAGCGCCGTGCTGAAGGGGCTGGGTGAGGACTGGATCTCGGGCTACAAGCCCGCCTTCAATTTCCAGATGACGCTGGTGGATGCCGTGGCGCGCTGGCTGGCGCTGAACCCGGCGTGGCTCGGCCGCCATTCGCGCGCAGGAGCGCCGACTGGTCTAGCGGAGGCACGGCCGATCTGGATCGGGCCGCCGCCCACGTTGTCGAACCAGCCGCCTCCGCAGGAGCTGGAGCAGATGCTGCACATCGCCCGCAAATTCGATGTCGCGGCGCGAGACGAACGAAACCGCGCCCTCGGCCGTGCAGGTGAGGAACGCGTCCTGGCGCATGAGCGTGCAGCCCTGAAATCAGCGGGCCGGGACGATCTTGCGCGCAAGGTCCGGTGGGTGTCGGAGGAGGACGGCGATGGCGCCGGCTACGACATCGCGAGTTTCGCGCCGGACGGCCGTCCGCGCCTGATCGAGGTGAAGACGACGAATGGCTGGGAGCGCACGCCTTTCCACATCAGCCGCAACGAGCTGGCCGTGGCCGAGGAGCGACGCTCGGAATGGTCCCTGTTCCGGCTATGGAACTTCGCGCGCGAGCCGAAGGCGTTCGAGCTGCACCCGCCGCTGGACGCGCATGTCTCGCTGACCGCGACAAACTTTCAGGCGAGTTTTCATTGACGGCCGGTGCGATGGGCCACTCGGAGAGCAAGCCAAAATTCAAGCCTGCCCGTAGCTTATGACGTGTCGGTATGTAGGCTGCTTCCTCAATACTTCGCCAATACGAAGCAAACCAAGATAGCGAATACGACAACTACCGGTTCAGCATCTCAAATTCTGAGAAATCGGCTAGCTGTCTCGGTTGCCGTCCTGGCAGGAGCCTACCTTTAACTCGGACATATGCTCCATTTGTCATGTGCGCTTGGTCCGCCGTTGCATAATCAGCAGCGTTTAGGATCACCCGAGCCCGAACGGTTTCCTCTTCTTCTGGGAGGAGCAGGGACAGGACGACGTTCCCGGACCGTTTGCCATCTGATCCCATCTCGCCTTCAAGCCGCTCAACTGTCCCGATATAGACTTCAATGTCGTTGTCCTCAACGGCCCGAAGCTCCCGGCGAAGTTCTTCAATTCTAGAAAAATAGTCTCGCTGGAACGATATAGGCTTGCTCGATCTATCGTCCGCCCTCGGCCTGAGGTGAGACCAGGAAAAGAGTGCGTCAACGGCATTGTAAGTTCTTTCGTCCTGCATTGCAGCCAATGCTTCGCAGAAGTTCGATGAGATCAGCGGCGTATCAGACTTCTTGGTTTCTTCAACCAGCGCCTCAATCGTGTCGGCCTTTATCGCGCGCACCAACCGCTCCATCGATTCTTGGATGGCAGAAAATACCTTCCTCACGAACGGTGCTTCGTCATCGCTCAACTGAAGTGTGCCCTGCACGTCCATTGCGTAGATCGGGCAGGAAACGTTCAAAATAAAGCTACCGGCTTCTGTTTGCCCGAAGCGTGTCTTTTCAACGAGCTGTGTTGCCTCGGAAAGAGTTAGCCTCGGGTGGTTCGCTCTGGGTCGCAAAACAGTACATGCGGCCGATTTGAACAGCTTCTCGGTATTCTTCAGGAAATTTGCCGCGAAATCCAAAGAAAGAGAATCATCCTGAACATCCGAATGGATTCGCAGTCGAAGAACATCATCCTTTACTGCGGCAACTCGTGTCGCAATACTGTCAGCTTTGATCCCGGATATTGATTGAAGTTTTTCGAGAACAATGCTCACTGCGTCTAGGTAGTCAGGAGCGGATTTCTGGGTTGGAAAAACCAACTCCCGACCCGCATTGCTTTGATTTCGCAGTAGATACAAATCGTCATCTAGGGCAGCGTCGACGACCTGCCACCCGATGGATTTTAAGTAATCCCTCAAATTGGTGGGGTCGATATCTTTTAGAGAGCTCATTTCACCGCCCCCTCATAGATCAGGTGCTCATTCTTCGATATTCGGCGAAAAATTTCCTTTAGGCCATCGACATCAAACTTTTGAGCGGTGGGCAGATACACCTGCTGTGCCGTCTTGTTATCAGAAGCCTCTGCGCCACGAAGACTTACCCAGTACGCACACTTTTGAAGCGACAACGCGTCTTCGGAGTGCTTCAGCCACTCAGTATCGTCGTTCGGCAGGAACAAAACCACCAAAATTCTTGGAACGGAAACCGTCTCAGCTCTAAGGTCATCATATTGGCCAATCCCCTTAAGGGAGTATGACCAGCAAGATCCTACTTTGGTTGGGTCGCCTATCGTTGCCTTAAGTTGAATTTTTAAGTCTACTTCGGTTCTGTAACCGCCGTTGGGGAACGGGCCCCAACCAGTAATTGCGGCGTCCACACCTGTATTGTCTTCGTGACGTGTTCCGATGCGGCAACCAGCGCCGGCTCGTGATGCAATTGCGTGGATGTAGGCATAGCTGAGCTCAGACTCAATATTTTGAGAAGTCAATGGCTTCATGCGGCTGCCTCCGAGCTTTTTCTCTGGTCTTAGCATGGGGCCGTACAAACGCAATTCATTTCCGAACCTGCCGCGATCGCTGCGGTGGTCGAAAACTCGATGGTGCTTCATCCGCGGACCCGCGCACCCTGCTCCTGCCATGTCTCCCCGGCCAGAAAACACAGGTCGTAGAGGCTGACCGCCGATGCCTCGCGGCCGCAGGTCAGGCGTTTGAGCACTTCCGGCGCCAGATAGGCGAGGCGCAGTTGGCGGCTGACATGGCGCTCGGCCAGACCGACGGCCTCGGCAAGTTCCTGGATCGTGGCGAACTCACCTGCCTCCATGCGCCGCCGCCAGCCCCATGCCCGGCCGATGGCGCGCAGGATATGCGGGTCCTGCGCCTGATCCTCGCTCGGGCTGTAATCGGCGGGCGGCATGATCTTGGGTCGCCCGTTCTTCTTGCGCAACTTCAGGGGGATCAGAACGCGGATCGTGTCATTGCCTCGGGTCATTCGGCAGCCTGCCCATCCCGGCGATGGACTTCACCGAAACAGCCTGGGCGAACCTGCAGGGCGCTGGTCGCTTGCCTGCGTCGCGCGCGAACGTGCCCTTTTCTCCACGCCGCGATGGCGTGGGGCGGGCGGTTCCTAATGCCACGCTGAAAGTGCCTACGGGCGGCGGCAAGACCTGGCTGGCGGTGAACGGGGTCAGCCGAATCATGGGGCGTTATCTGGCAAAGAACACCGGCTTTGTCCTTTGGATCGCGCCGAACGAGGCGATCCATTCTCAGACGCTGAAGGCACTGAAGAACCGCCAGCACCCCTACCGGCAGGCGCTGGATCGTGCGGCGGCGGGGCGCGTGAAGGTGATGGAGAAGACCGACCGGCTGGACGCGCGGGATGTGGATGCGAACCTGTGCGTGATGATCCTGATGCTGCAATCCGCCAACCGGCAGACGCAAGAGGCGCTGCGCATGTTCAAGGACCGGGGCGACGTGCACGGGTTCTTCGCGCCCGAGAGCGATCAGGCAGCGCAGGCCCGTGAATTCGAAGCTGTGCCGAACCTGGACGGCTATGACGATATGTTTCCCATGGTTAAGGACTCGCTAGGGAACGCGCTGCGCAAGATCAGGCCGGTTGTGGTGATGGACGAGGGGCAGAAGGCCACCTCTGAACTGGCGCATGACACGCTATACGGATTCAATCCGATCTTCGTTCTGGAACTGACGGCAACCCCCAAGGATGTGGCAGCACGGGGCGGTGCGAACCCGCGCCCAGCGCGGCACGCGAACCTGTTGGTGGAGGTGACGGGGCGCGAGTTGCACGCCGAGGACATGATCAAGATGGCCGATGCCGCGAAGGTCAGCGAGGAAACCGACCGGGCCGAGCGGTTGCGGCAATGGCTGGTCGAGGAATGGCCGCACCCCGAGGTAATGACCCGCGACGTGGTGCAGAAAGCCCCCATCCGGGCACTGCGCGAAACCAAGGCCGCAGCCGCTGCGCTGGGCACGCTGGAACGGCATGGCTGGGTTGTGGCCCTGCCTGCCGGGACCGTGGTTCGAGGGGCGGCCCGTTCGACCGCCTGGCGGATCGTGAAAGGGGGCTGCGATGCTGTTTGACCCACGCGCCGCGCTGGCCCGTATCCGCGCCGCTGGCCCTGTTCAAAAAACACAGCCGGACCCGCCACCCCGTGCTACACGTGCTACATATGCTACACAGCACCCCCCAGGCCGAACAGCGGTGCAGTATTGGGAAGCTGCGCCCCATCTTGACCCACGCGGCTGGGCGGTGGGGCGCATGGCCGAGGTGCTTGGCTGGCATGTCAATGGCCCGGTTTGCTGCACGGTATCGCGCCCGCGCGGGGATGAAGTGTTATCCCCCTTCGCGGCAATAGACGCATGGGCCGCCGCCCAGCTTGCCGCATATCGTGAACGTGAAGCCGCACGCGTCGCCCGCCGCCGGGTTGTCTGTGGCGCAAAGACCCGCAAGGGCACGCCCTGCCGCAACAAGAGCGAACCGGGCAAGCGCCGCTGCAAGTTTCACGGTGGCATGTCCACGGGCGCGCGCACCCCCGAGGGCATTGAACGTATCCGCGAAGCCCAGCGCCGCCGCTGGGCGCGGCACAAGGCAGCCCCGCAAGCCACAGGGCCGGAAAGCTGATTCAGCCCTGCCCGGCTGCATTGCGACACACTACGCGCGCGATGTGGGCTGTTTGAGGCCCATCCCCTTCATGGGGTGCGAGCGGCATCCCCTAAAGTAGGGCGATTTACTGGCGCGAGGCGAGCCGGGCACTTGATAAACAAACAAGAGAATAACGGGCGCATGGGGTGACGCCCGGATGCCCGATTATCCAACGCCTTAAAATCAGCCGGGGAACAGTCTGTGCGCCAAGGGGGGCCCGGGGCTGGCCGCCAGTTCCGCGACGCCGAACGCCGCGCTTTTCCTGAATTGCAGGCCCGTGAAGCGGCGTAGGGCATCGGTCCCCCCCGATGCACGCGCCGGGCTTTCGGGCACCCCCCGCCTCGGGATTGACCCATCGCCTTGCACTCTGTCTAGTCTTGCAAAAATCCGGGGGACGGCATGACGCCACATGACTTCATCACCAAATGGCGCAACGTCGAACTGAAGGAGCGCAGCGCGGCGCAGGCACATTTCATCGACCTGTGCCGGTTGCTGGGCATTGACGACCCGGTGACAGCCGATCCAAAGGGCGAATGGTTCACCTTTGAAAAGGGCGCGACCAAGACCACTGGCGGTGAAGGCTGGGCCGATGTGTGGCGCCGAGGGTGCTTTGCTTGGGAATACAAGGGCAAGCGGAAAGACCTGCGCGCAGCCTTCGCCCAGCTTCAGCAATACGCCATTGCGCTGGAAAACCCGCCGCTGCTGATCGTGTCCGACATGGACCGCATCCAGATTCACACCAATTGGACGAACACGGTTCAGCAGGTCCACGAAATCGCCCTGGACGAACTGGCCGACGCGGGCCGGCGCGACCTGCTGAAAGATGCCTTTACCGCCCCCGAACGGTTGCGGCCCGCCAAGAGCCGGCAAGGGCTGACCGAGGAAGCCGCCGGCCGCTTCGCCGCCCTTGCCATGAACCTGCGCCGGCGCGGTCACGACGCGCACGAGGTCGCACATTTCATCAACCGGCTGATTTTCTGCCTGTTCGCGGAAGACGTAAACCTGCTGCCGAACCAGATGTTCCAGCGCATGATCGAACAGGCCCGCAAGCAGCCTGGCCTGTTCCAGACCCACGCCGAAACCCTGTTCACCGCGATGCAGACCGGCGGCATGGTCGGCTTTGAACAGGTCGAATGGTTCAACGGCGGGCTGTTCAATGACGCGGACGCCTTGCCCTTGCTGGGTGAGGATGTGGACGAGCTTCTGGCTGCCGCCCGGCTGGACTGGTCGGAAATCGACCCGTCCATCATGGGCACGCTGTTTGAACGCGGGCTTGGGCACGTTCCTCGGCGTGGGGAACGACC
>Ga0172382_10009357_pt1 | contig 13390 bp, 17 predicted proteins | sample Leawel138RmetaG_FD_122245 | JGI IMG/M metagenome (GOLD analysis project Ga0172382, IMG submission 122245) | Leachate microbial communities from a municipal landfill in Southern Ontario, Canada - Leachate well 138R metaG | ecosystem: Engineered > Solid waste > Landfill > Unclassified | place...
CCGCCTTTAGTGTTGTTTGCATCTACAATTACCGGAACAGCAGGTAATATGTTAGGAGGGCCTGCAGGTGCTTTTTGCGGAGCCTTGGTGGGTGCTGAATTTGGTAAATTGGTTTCAAAAGAAACAAAAATAGATATTATTCTTACGCCGGCTGTTACCATAATTGCAGGTGTTTTAATTGCTTCCTTGGTAGGTCCTGCAATAGGAGCATTTATGACCGCAACTGGCGAATTTATAATGTATGCTACAACCCTAAGACCTTTTTTGATGGGTATATTGGTTTCAGTTGTAGTAGGCATAGTATTAACACTGCCTATAAGCAGTGCGGCACTTTGTATGATGCTTGGTCTTTCAGGCATAGCTGCAGGGGCAGCAACTGCCGGATGCTGTGCTCATATGGTTGGATTTGCATTTTTGAGTTTCAGGGATAACAGATGGGGAGGAGTCGCTGCTCAAGGATTAGGAACGTCAATGCTGCAGGTTCCGAATCTTGTGAGGAATCCAAAGTGCTGGATACCTGCTGTAATCGTATCTGCTGTTACCGGTCCTATGGCAACGGTTTTGTTCCAAATGGAAAACAGCCCTATAGGTGCAGGTATGGGGACCAGCGGCTTGGTAGGAATAATTGAAACATTAAATACCATGGGCGGAGGAATGAAAGTATGGTTGGGAATATTAATATTATACATAGGAATTCCTGTGATATTTACGCCTATTATCGGCAATATTTTAAGAAAAATCGGTTGGATTAAAGACGGCGATTTGAAATTAGACTTAGTTTAGCAGGAATGTATGACTTTGAATCCGAACATAAGGATTACATAATTGCTTTTTATGTAAACTATGCAAGATAAAATAAAATATTCAAACATTTATAAAGGAGAATTATGGCACAGCTATATTTCAGATACAGCACCATGGGTGCGGGAAAGAGTATAGAAGTACAAAAGGTTGCATTTAATTATGAAGAAAGAGGACAAAACCCCTTAATATTTACATCTTCACTTGACAACAGATTTGCAGAGCGGGGAGTTGTTGCTTCAAGGATGGGAATTAGCAGAAGAGCTATATCTGTTGAAGAGGATATGAATATTTTTGAAGTTGTTAAGGAATATAATGGTTTATTCGGTGTTGATGCTGTAATAATTGATGAATGTCAGTTTCTGAAAAAGCATCATGTACAAGAGCTTACTGATATAGTTGATGAGCTAAATATACCCGTTATGTGCTATGGATTGAGAGCTGATTTCAAAAATGAATTATTTGAGGGCTCATATTGGCTTTTGGCATTATCTGATAAAATAGAAGAAATGAAAACCATTTGCTGGTGCGGCAAAAAAGCCTTAACTAATGCCCGTATTGCGAACGGCAAAGTAGTATATTCCGGAGAACAAATTTTTATCGGAGGCAACGAAAGTTACATACCTCTTTGTAGGAAGCACTATAAGGAAGGAAAGGTTATGCCTTACAGGGAAAAAGGTGAAGATTTGATAATAAGATATGAAAAATTAAAAAAGCAAAAATAAAAGAACTCTGTTAAAAAAGGAAATAAATTAGGATAAAGATGCCCTAACCCTAAGTGGAGGTATTATGAAAAGTGTATTTTATTATGATTCAGATATCGGTAAAATAGGCATTGCAGAGGATGGCAACTCCATAACAAATGTTTTTTTTGGAGATGATGGTTTACAGAATATTAAAGTATACGAAACTCCTCTAATAAAGGAAGCACATAAACAGATAGAAGAATATCTAAGAGGCGAAAGAAAGTCTTTTGATTTGCCGATATCTCCATCCGGAACGGAATTTCAGCAAAGGGTATGGAATGCTCTTAAAACCATTCCTTACGGTAAGACTGTAAGTTATAAGAATATTGCCGCTTCAGTTGGAAATGAAAAAGCATGCAGAGCTGTAGGTATGGCAAACAACCGTAATCCTATTTCAATTATTATTCCCTGTCACAGAGTAATAGGCAAAAACGGCAAGCTGATAGGATACGGGGGAGGCATAGAAATAAAAGAATATTTGTTAAAACTTGAAAATAATAATTTATAGAAGTCATCATGTAAATTATTTTGGTATATTAGGAATAAAAAGGAACATCCTGTCTATAATAATATGGATAGGAGGTTTTCCCCATGAATGATATTCAAAGGAAGGTTAGTATTAAAAGTATATTAGAAAATTTTAAAACAAAAAATAAATCTGCAGATGACGAAATGTTTATAAATATTGAAAACGCTAAAAAGGAATGGGAAGATGCAAAAAATATTTTTGAAAATGTGTCACAGCCTGATTTAGTGGACTATGCAATATATAAGGTAGAAGCTGCAGAACAAAAATATATATATCTTTTAAAACAATTTAAGAGCAATAATTTAACATAAATTAATGACGGAATATTAGCGGGGGACATTCCTTTAAGGCGTGTCCCCCTTCCTTTATCTTCATTTAAACTAACTCTTGCTCCAAAGACTTAAACAAGTCTGAAGAAAAGAATTCCTCCAATGTTATATCAAAGCCATCACAAATCTTTTTTATCAGCACAATTCCGATATCTTTTCTGTCGCAGTCAAATACACTGTAGACTGTAGACGGTGTAATGCCCGATAAGTTTGCAAGCTTATTTACGGCCATGCCCCTGTCATCACATATTTCATTTATTCTGTTTAGTACAGCTTCTCTTACAATCACGTCGTCACCCCCAAGGAATATCATGAGTTATTATAGCATAATTTCGCTAAAACGTATACGCTAAAACGTATATTTTTAATAAAATTACAAATAAGTTTATAAATTAACGTTGTTATATATCATATACCGCTAAAAATGAGTAATTATAATATTTATGAATACATATTTATAGATTTCTAAAATATTTGCATTTATTCTGCACAAATGTTAAAATGGTCAAAATATAGAAAGAGTGATGAAATGTCGCTAATTGCTGCAGAACAAATTATAGAAAAAAAAGACAAGCTTTATGAATTAGACTATATGAGATTTATTGCATGCTTTGCAGTTATGATAGTCCATATAACAGCAACAGGAGTTAATGAATACATTCATGGAAGCTTTCCGTATGTACTGATGCTTATTGTAAATAGAAGTTTAAAATTTACTACACCTGTCTTTATCCTTTTAAGCGGAGTAACAAGCTTTTACAGCTACGGTTACAAAAAACGTGAATTTAAGTATATGGAATTTCTCAAAAAAAGACTTGTCAAAGTAATTGTTGCGTATTTTGTATGGTGTATTATTTATTATGCTGCTTATATATATTTTGGATATTATGCAATTGATATTAAATTTTTTGTGAAAAGTGTTTTGCAAGGAACAATGTCATATCACTTTTATTTTGTAATAATTATTATACAGATGTACATCGTAGGTCCGATATTTTATTTTATTTTAAAAAACGCTGAAAAGAAAGTAACAATACTTATATTTGCCGGAATAATAACATATTTGTGTGCTGAATTCATAAGATTTGATTTGTCGGACAGAATATTTTTGAAATACATGGTATTTTATATGTTGGGTATATATATTACTTTGGAATACAATAATTATTATATATGGATTAAGAAAAATAAATTATTTATTATTACAGGGTATATTTTGATGAGTATTATTTACATAGTTGCTTCATATTACGATTCTGTGGCATCTACTTTTGCATGGTTTCTGTTTTCATCCATGTCATTGTTTTTTTTATATTTAATATGTTTATTAATGAATGATAAATTAAAAAAAATTTACAGCTTCATTAAAGTATTCGGTCAAAGCTCGTATTATATTTATTTAATGCATCCTTTGGTTTTGACAATTATGATAATATTTGCAGAAAACAACTTCTTATCGGTTACAAATAAAATAATTCTTTATACGTTTACTGTAATACCCGTTACGGTAATTTCTTGCTTAACGTACACTGTTATAAGGAACAAATCTAAGAAAAAGAAAGGGGACATTCCCCTTCCTTAGGGCATCTCGCAGTCTCATTCACCAATGTATTTGCTCCCTTTGGTCGCATACATTGGGAAGCGCAGTCTCCGTTCACGAATTTATCAGCTCCTATCGTCGCATAAATTCGGAACTCGTTGCGTTTGAAATACCTACAATTTCTTTCTCCCTCCGGTCAAAGAAATTGGGTAAATCATAATCGTTGCGAATGACCTACCGCTATTTTTTATTCGCTATCGCTCTAAAAAATAGGGTTAGGGCATCTACATATAAAAGCCGCCATTAACAGAAATAACCTGCCCTGTAATATAGGATGCTTTGTCTGATATTAAAAACTCAACACAATCCGATATATCTTCCGGCTGCCCTAATCTTTGAAGAGGAATGCTTTTCATCATTTCCGCCTTTATACCCTCCGGTATTTTATCTGTCATTTCAGTTTTAATAAATCCCGGTGCCACAGCATTTACTAAAATATTTTTCTTGCCTAATTCTCTTGCCATGGACTTTGTCATACCTATAACTCCTGCCTTTGAAGCTGAATAATTTACCTGTCCTGCATTGCCCGAAAGACCTACTACAGATGATATGTTAATAATTCTGCCTTGCTTTTGCTTTATCATTTTTCTTGCAATATGTTTGCAGCAGTTAAAAGTACCCTTTAAATTTATATCAATAACATCATCGAATTCTTCTTCTGTCATTAAAGCAAGTATATTGTCCTTTGTAATTCCGGCATTATTAATAAGCACATCAACTGTGCCAAAATTATTGTAAGCTTCATCTATGAGTTTTTTTGCATCCTCATAAACAGAAATATCGCATTTAACAATTATATTTTTAGTATCTTTATTAGTAAAATTATCTATAAGTTCTTCCATCGAAACAGTGTTGCTTCTGTAGTTCAACACTAAATTATAATTCAGCTCATTTAATCTTTTTGCAATCACAGCTCCTATACCTTTGGAAGCCCCTGTTATAATGGCAGTTTTCATGAATTTCCTTCCTTGCTCTTATTTTAAGCTCCTGCAAATTGCAGATATGTATTTAACCCTTGAACATTTTCAATATTTATTGATTTAACGTTTTTATCAATTCTTTTAATGAATCCCGAAAGTGTTTTACCCGGTCCTATTTCTACAAATGTATTTACTCCGTCTGCAATCATTTTTCTTACACATGCTTCCCACCTGACAGGATTATACACTTGTTTCTCAAGCTTTTCTGCCATTTTACTTATTTCGTAATATAAGGTATCCACATTTGATATAACTTCATTGACAGGCTTTTTGAATCTTATTTTAGACAAATCTACTTTCAATTTGTCACCTGCAGGTTTAAGCATTGATGTGTGAAATGGTGCGCTAACTTGAAGCTTAATTGCTTTCTTAATATTAAACTGAGGTGCTTTATCAATAGCATTATCAATGGCTATACTTTTGCCGCCTGCTACGATTTGTCCCGGGTAGTTAAAATTAGCAGGTTCCAACAAACCATATTTTACGGTTATATCCTTGCAAAAAGCAATTGCTTGCTCATCAGTACAGCCTAAAAGAGCCAGCATTCCTCCTTCCCCTATGGGAACGGTATTTTGCATGTAATTTCCTCTTTTATAAACTAACTGTACCGCTGTTTCAAAGTCCATTGCACCGGCTGCAGTTAAGGCAGAATACTCGCCAAGGCTTAATCCTCCCATTACAACGGAATCATCAGTTTTCTTTAATACTTCATATATTGCAAGGCACACTGTTAAAAGTGCCGGTTGAGTTATTTTTGTAATACTAAGCTCTTCATTAGGTCCTTCAAAGCAAAGCTTAGTTATATCAAATCCCAATGCTTCATTTGCTCTATGAAATATTTCTCTGCTTTCTTTAAAATTGTCATAAAAATCTTTCCCCATGCCGGCATATTGAGCCCCCTGGCCGGGGAAAACAAAAGCTGTTTTATTCATTCCCGCCTCCCGCGATAAATACTAAACCCTTCATTATTTTTTCTGCTTCTTCAAACATTTCATTAATAATTTCTTTGCAGCCTTGCTCTTTTCCTACCATGCCTGCAATTTGGCCTGACATTACGGAGCCATAATCTACATCTCCTTCAACAGCAGCCAAATAAAGTCTGCCTCTTCCCAATGTCTCCATTTCTTCTATAGTTGCATTGTTTTTTTCCAAATCCTTAAATTTAGTAACAAGTCTGTTTTTTAATACTCTGACAGGATGACCTGTCTTTCTTCCTGTTACGGCAGTATCTGTATCGCTTGCTTTCTTTATTTTATCTTTATAATTTTGGTGAACACTGCATTCCTTTGCCAAAACAAATCTTGTTCCAACCTGTATACCTTGTGCACCAAGGCAGAAGGCTGCTGCAATTCCTCTTCCATCGCCTATTCCTCCGGCAGCTATTACGGGAATACTAACAGCATCCACAACTTGAGGTGTAATACACATGGTAGTTATCTCTCCAACATGTCCTCCGGCTTCGGTTCCTTCACAAATTATCGCATCAACACCTGCTTTTTCAAAATGCTTAGCAAAAGCCACAGAGGGAACAACAGGTATTACCTTGATTCCTGCCTCCTTCCATATCTTCATATACTTTCCGGGATTGCCGGCTCCCGTTATAATTACAGGGACTTTTTCTTCTATTAACAATTCGCTTACTTCTTTAGCATAAGGGCTTAAAAGCATTACATTTACACCAAATGGTTTATCTGTCAATTCTTTGATTCTATGTATTTCAGTTTTTATTTTTTCAGCCGGATTATTACCGGATGCTATTACGCCAAGCCCTCCTGCTTCGGATACAGCCGCTGCCAATCCTGCATCTGATATTTGTGCCATTCCTCCTTGAAAAATAGGATATTTTATATTTAACATTTCACATACTTTTGTATAAATCATGACTCTCCTTTTAGCAGAAAACGCCTTGCGGCGTCTAAATTAATTTCTTATTTTTTATTTGTAAGGTAACTGACTATATCACCCACTGTTATTAGCTTACCATAATCATCTTCTTCAATTATTACATTCAACTCATCTTCAAGTCTGTTTATCAGTTCAAATAAGTCCAATGAGTCTGCTCCTAAGTCTTCCTTGATTTTGCTTTCTAAAGTAATACTATCTTCCTCTACATCTAATTCTTCAACTAAAATTTCCTTAACCTTTTCTAAGATCATAATTTCCTCCAATATTATCTATTGCTTTGATATTTGTATTTATCTACATTCAAGTATTTTGATATTCAAAGTATAATACAATAAAACACCCTTGTCAATATATTTTTTGCTCACATTATTACACCTGTTTTATATGGTGTCAAAAATACGGGGTTATTGTCAAACGACAAGGGGATGTGGGACCTGTCATTAGAAATTGGTTTTTATAGCTTCAACAATGTGCTCTGCAGCTCTTCCGTCTCCGTACGGATTTACCGCATTAGCCATTTTTTTGTATTCTTCTTCATTATTAAGCAATATATGTAGTTCATTGTAGATATTCTCTCTGTCTGTACCTGCTAATTTTGCGGTTCCGGCTTCAATGCCTTCAGGTCTTTCCGTTTCTCTTCTCACAACCAAAACAGGTTTTCCCAATGATGGGGCTTCTTCCTGCACCCCTCCTGAATCTGTTACAACAAGATAACATTTATTCATTAAATTTGTAAAAGGAAGATAATCTAAGGGCTCAATCAAATGAACACTTTCCATGCCCTCAAAAATTCTATGAGCAATTTTTCTGACCTTAGGATTTAAATGCATTGGATATATAATCTCTACATTCTTATTTTCTTCCGCAATATCTTTCAGAGCAGAAAATATATTTTCCATGGGTTTGCCAATATTCTCTCTTCTGTGGGCAGTTAAAAGTATTACCCTTTTATTTTCAAAATCTATATTATTGATAATTTTTTCCTCAAATTTATAATTATCATCTATAACCCAGCTTAACGCATCAATGGACGTATTCCCGGTTATAAATATTTTATTTTCGTCATAGCCTTCTCTTAATAGATTATTCTTAGATGTTTCTGTCGGAGCAAAATGAAACTCAGTAATTACTCCAGTCATCATTCTATTGGCTTCTTCAGGATAAGGCGAATACAAATTGCCGCTTCTAAGTCCTGCTTCCACATGGCCTATTTTCACCTGATGGTAAAAGGCAGCAAGAGCACCTGAAAATACCGTTGTTGTATCTCCCTGCACCAGTATTAAATCCGGTTTAAAATCTTCTATTACTTCTTCCAATCCTGTTAATGCTCTGCATGTAATTTGTGTAAGTGTTTGACCACTTTCAAAAATATTTAAATCATAATCAGGTTTAATATCAAAAATCCTCAGTACTTGGTCAAGCATATCCCTGTGCTGAGCAGTTACGCAAATTTTAGATATGAAATTATCCTCATACTTTTTAAGAGCCTTCACTATGGGAGCCATTTTCACTGCCTCAGGACGGGTACCGAATACTACTAAAACCTTTATCTTATCCATTTTTCCTCCTATTGCCCTTTTCTGACAAACAACCCTGCTTTTTTAGCGAATATAAATGCAATTATAACCACTGACGTAGTAACTGTCAATCCGATGAAGGGGTCTGCATCTGCTATTATTACCGAAACTATTCCCAATAGCATACTTATGAAATACATTATTAAAACTGTCTGCCGCTGATTAAGGCCAACTCGCATAAGTTTATGATGAAGATGGTCTTTGTCTGCTTCCATTATAGGTTTTTTATTTATATATCTTCTTATAATTGCAAACGCTGTATCTAATATAGGAACACCTAATGCAAACACGGGAACAGCCAATGCAACGACTGCAACACTCTTTACCATACCTGAAACAGATGTAACCGCAAGCATGTATCCCAACAACAGTGAACCTGTATCTCCCATGAAGATTTTTGCCGGATTAAAATTAAAAGGCAAGAATCCAAGGGAAGCACCCGCAATAATTGCACATTGCATCACAATGAAGTCATGTCCCAATCTTTCTGCGGTAAATAAAAGAGTGGTGGCTGCAATGCTGGCAACCCCTGAAGCAAGACCATCAAGTCCGTCTATTAAATTTATGGTATTTGTAATACCCACTAACCAAAACAATGTTATAACAAAAGATAACCCTTCAAACAAGTAGCTCATACCTGTTTCTGAAAGAGGATTTGTTATAAAATGTATCTGAACACCGCCTCTTATTGCTATTAATGCTGCAACAATCTGTATTAGCAATTTAATTTTTGCAGGCATGCCATACATATCATCAACAACTCCTGCAAGCATAATTACTGTTGCACCAGCCATAATATAATAGTTGGTTGTAGAGTGAGGCATGTAAACAAACATACACGCCATTATTGATACATATATTGCAAGCCCTCCAAAGTAAGGCATTGGCTTATTGTGGATTTTTCTTGTTTCCTTAGGCATATCCAATGCTCCCACCCTAATTGCAAGTCTTCTTGCACAGGGGGTCATTACGAATGATATTATAACAGCTGATATGAAAGCAATTAAATTTGCAGTCATTATTTTTCCTCTTCTTTAGAAATTTCTATATCCATAATTTTGTTTACCCTGTTTTCATGTCTTCCGCCTTCAAATTCAGTTGAAAGCCACACATCAACCATGTCTATTGCAAGGCCTATACCCGTAACTCTGCCGCCTAAAGCAAGCATATTGGCATTGTTGTGCATTCTTGACATTCTGGCCATATATTCATTGGTGCACAATGCACATCTTATTCCTTTAACCTTGTTTGCTGCAATAGAAATACCTATTCCGGTTCCACAAACAATAATACCTTTATCGGCTTCTTTATTAGCTACCATGAGTGCAGCCCTTTTACCGTAATCAGGGTAATCAACAGACTTTGTGTCATAAACACCTATATCATTTATATCATAACCCTTTTCTATTAAGCACTTCTTAATTGCTTCCTTTAATTCAAATCCTCCATGATCGCTTGCCAGTACTATCCTCATATTTCCTCCAGCTTATCTAAATTTTTAAGTATCTTTCTTAATTCCTTTTCAATCTCATCTCTGCTTTTTTTATAAAAACTGTAATTTCTACCATAAGGGTCTTGAATATCAGGGGCTGTTAACTTTTCATCGCTTAATTTTGCAGCAAATTCCTTCAAAGTAAAAAGACACGGGGACGTTTCATCTGACTTATGCTTTAAATAATCCTCGATAATCTGTTTATGACTTAATGTCATGGTTAATATTAAATCTGCTTTGTTAATCTCGTCAGACAACTGCCTTGCTCTATGCGTCGTTATATCAATTCCTTTTTCTATTAATGCCTTTATTGCCTTTTTATTGGCATGTTCTCCGGGAAAAACGCTTAGCCCTGCAGAAGAAACATTAATATTATCAATATTTTTTTTCTTAAGCATATCCTTAAATATACCTTCTGCCATGGGACTTCTGCATGTATTCCCCGTACAAACAAACAAAATATTCATACTATACCTCTATTATTTCGCTGGCTGACTTGCCAAGCCTATTCATTATAGCCTTTCCAAGACCTTTTTCATCAACTGCTTCTGCAAGTATTATAGTTACTCCCATATGGTCAAAGTCTCTTAAACCCTTAAATAAGTTTGACGAAATTGTAAGCAGTTTTGTTCTGTCTCCAATGCAAATATTTATTTTCCCCTTATAATATTTCTCAGTTTGAGCGGTTGACATAATTCCCGTCTTAAATCCCAAAGATGTAAATTTATCATAATCTTCATTAATTTTTTCTGAAATTCTTTTTGTTGTACCTGTATACAAAATGACTTTTGCCTTTGGAGAATAATGCCTATATTTCTGCCCCGGTGACTTTGGAATAACTATTTCTTCACTTTTAATAATTGCAGGGTCATATGTACATTCACCAAGGACGCTTACTATATCCTCAGCAGTTACTCCACCTGGTCTTAATATCATCGGAACAGGGCTTGTCATATCCACAACTGTTGATTCAAGACCAATACAAGTACTTCCTCCGTCAATAATCATATCCACCTTTCCCATCAAATCTTCTATCACGTGGGAAACTTCCGTAGGACTTGGTCTGCCCGATGTATTTGCACTGGGTGCCGCAATGGGTTTTTTGCTCTCCCTTATTAAGGCTAATGCAATTTTATTTACAGGCAGTCGTATGGCTGCCGTGTTTAATCCTGCTGTAATTTTATCTGATAATACCTTCTTTTTATTTAAAACCATGGTTAGAGGCCCTGGCCAGAATTTTTCTGCCAATAGCTCCGCCTTTTCCGGCACCTCCAATGCTAAATCGTACAATTCGTGAGACTCTGCAATATGTACTATTAAAGGATTGTCCTGAGGTCGTCCCTTTGCCTTAAATATTTTATCAACAGCTTCGTCATTTAATGCGTCAGCACCAATTCCGTAAACTGTTTCTGTAGGGAAAACAACAATTCCTCCCCTGTTAATAATATCTGCAGCTTCTTTAATAATATTATAATCTATATTTTCAGGATCAACCTTCACTACTTTTGTATTTATTTTATTTTCCATACTATACCTTCTTCTTGCTGAATGTTCCCGTATAGTATTATATACTACTATAACTTTATGTACAAGAATTTACTCCTTAATAATTTTTTAATTTCTTAAATCAGTTAAACCGCATATACTGTAACAAGGAAGGGGGACACACCTTCTTTTTAAGGATAGTCTTCGCGGGTCGAAGGAATGTCCCCGTACTTGGGGGACACAAGGGAGGTTTATTGTGAATATAATAGACTATTTGATAATGGGATTTATTTTTGGAGGAATCGGAACTTCTATCGGTGGATTGATTTCCGTATTGATATATAAGCCAAGCGATAAAATGATTTCGGGAATATTAAGCTTTGCGGCAGGAATTATGTTAGCGGTAACATCCTTTGACCTTATGCCTCAAGCATATGAAATTGGAGGATTCTTCATAGTTACCTTAGGTCTTGCAATAGGTCTCATAATAGTCTTCTTTGCAAAGGATATGATTCCGGTAGATAAATTAAAACATTATAAAGGCAAAAAGCTAAGTTATATTAAAATGAGCTTAATTATAATAATCAGTATAAGCTTACATAATTTTCCCGAAGGTGTTGCCGTGGGCTCCAGCTATGTATATTCGGATAATTTAGGAATTAAAATAGGAATACTCATTGCAGCTCACGATATACCGGAAGGCATAAGCGTCGGTGTTCCTTTGATTATGGCTGGGTTATCTCCTGCCATGGTAGTGTTTTTAACTCTGCTTACAGGTATTCCCACTGCTTTAGGAGCCGTATTCGGAGCATTGGTAGGAAGCATATCAGATTACTTCATAGCCTTTTGTCTTTCAGCTGCAGCAAGCAGCATGCTTTATGTATCAGCCAATGAGCTAATTCCTGAAGCAAATTTGCTTTATAACGGAAAAAGCAGCTCAATCTTGCTGCTTTTAGGTTTCATGTGCGGATGTTATATATCCTTTGCGATGTAAGGTATAATCAGTTAATCACAAGATCATAATAAATTTTTTCATATACACCTTTCAGCAAGGATTCTATTTCTTCACAATCTTCTTTATTAAATCTTATACTAATTCCACAATCAGAGCTGATGCTTCTTGGGACAGGTATTGTTCTAAACTTTATATTGCTTTTCTTAAGTATTGATTCAGCTTTCATGGCAAATGAAACCGATTTAAATGTAATGTAATTATATCTCATATTCCAAATTATGCTACTCCATTTCATCCAATGTAAGGCTGTAGCCTTCTAAGAATTCATCCATAAATATTTTTACTTCAGGCATATTCATATTTTTTATTGCCAAAAGCAATGATTGCTTTGCCTTTAAAAATTCCTTATTGCCTGATTTTTCTTCTTCAAGACACTTTATATATGCACTAATTTTATCTGCTGCCTTTACGGTTTTCCATATTTCCTTATCTTCTTCCTTAGGAATCAAGACATCTTCAAATTCAGCTTTAAAATCTTCGGGAAGCATATTTAACAGTCTTTCATTTACTGACAGCTCCACTTCCTTATAAGCAGATTTGATTACAGAATTGTAATATTTCACCGGTGTGGGCATATCTCCTGTAAATATTTCCGAGACATCGTGATAAATTGCATAAAGGGCTGTCTGTTCGGGATTCACGTCCATGTTCAATCGTTTTTTTTGTATAATAGCTAAGGCATGAGCTATAACTGCAACGTCAAGACTGTGCTCAGATACATTTTCCTTATTAATATTTCTCATTAAACCCCAACGGTCAATATATTTCATTCTTGATATAAATGCAAAAAAATTAGATTTTTTCATAAGCTCCCCCTATAAATAACGAACACCTTTAATAATATAATTTTAACAAATAATACTTCTTATATCAACAAAAATATATAAATGGGACACCTTTAATAGGTGTCCCCGATTTTGTTTATGAAAAA
>Ga0172382_10009362_pt1 | contig 13388 bp, 20 predicted proteins | sample Leawel138RmetaG_FD_122245 | JGI IMG/M metagenome (GOLD analysis project Ga0172382, IMG submission 122245) | Leachate microbial communities from a municipal landfill in Southern Ontario, Canada - Leachate well 138R metaG | ecosystem: Engineered > Solid waste > Landfill > Unclassified | place...
ACAGACAAGATGACCGTGATCCCGAAGTCTGCACTCAAAGTCGCGCTGCTGACCGGGATGCGCGATGCCGTTGACGGGATGCGCGACGGGTTGCGCCAGCCCGGAGACGGTGCACCTGGCCCCGCAGTCAGTGCAGGGCCGGAAAGGGAAATGGCCGAGAAACAAGTGGTGGAGCAGCACACCGGGGAAGATCCGGAGGCAGCGTTGCGCCGCGCCCGTGGCCGGGCCTTCGTCCGCCATGCCCGTGCCGTGGATACGATCTTCAAGGCGCAGGTGCAGGACATGGCCGCAACACCCGGACAGGTGCAGGAACTGCACGAGGCCCGCGCGGCCTTCGATGATCTGCGGCCCCACGGTTCCCACGATGCCGAGGCCGTCTACAAGAGGAACCCCGGATTTGCCGCTGATGTGGCTTCGGGCGATCCGGCTCGCGCCGCCCCGGCCAGACGTGCCCTGCAACTGGAAACCGAACTGCGCCAGAATCCCGATCTGCGCGCCGACCGCTTTGTCGAACGCTTTCGCGACCTCAAACAGGCTGGCGAGCGCCAATATGCGGCGGGCGACTATTCCGGCTACAGGTCAGCGCGCGCGGAGATGGGCAACATGGTCGCGGGCCTCGAGCGCGCCCAAGCACGACCTCAGCACATGGACCGTGACCGACGACTGGCCCGACCCCGTTCCGGTCACACAAGCCGAGATCGAGGTGTTCGAGCGATGGTTCGGAGACCTGTTCGATGAACTCTTTGACCCGGACAATTAAGCCGTTTCCTGTTGCGGCGTGAGTTATAGTGTGGTACATATACCCATCGTTGGAGTGAACCTGTGATCGTAGGCTTTCGGGACGACTGGCTTCGAGCCTTCTTTGTGGACGATGTTCGCTCCCGCAACATCCCGTCCGATCTTGAGGCCCGCTTGTTCCGCAAGCTCCAGATGCTTGACGACGCCGTGACAGATCAGGACTTGCGCGTGCCGCCCAGCAATCACTTCGAGAAGCTGCGCGGCAATCTCGTAGGCTTCCATTCCATCCGCGTCAACCAGCAATGGCGGTTGATCTTCCGCTGGGATGGTGAACGCGGCGAGGCGGACGGAATTTATCTGGACGATCACAGCTACCGATGAAAGTGAGGCGAACATGCTGACCACCAAGCGCAAGCCGGCGACTGTCGGCGAGATACTGACCGAAGAGTTCATGCAACCGATGGGGCTGACACAGGGCGCGCTCGCCGAGGCGATGGGCGTCCAGCGCAAGCACGTCAACGAACTATGCGGCAATCGCAGGAACGTGACGGCGGCGACGGCGCTGATCCTCGCCCGCGTGTTCGGCACCAGCCCGGACTTCTGGCTCAACGTGCAGCGGCGCAGCGATCTTTGGGAGGTGATGAACACGCCCAAGGAGCGCGAGCGGGTTGAGCGCGCACGTCCGTTACAGAACGCTGCCTGAGCGCAGCCAGCGGTCCACCAGTTTGGGCCGAGCCAGGATTTGAGAAGGAGAAATCGCCATGACCGTGCCCCTGCGCGCCGCCCTTTACCTGCGTGTTTCTACGGCGCGGCAGGCCGAGCATGATGTTTCCATTCCCGACCAGAAGCGGCAGGGCGAAGCCTATTGCGAGGCGCGCGGCCTGCAACTGGTCGAGACCTTCATCGAACCCGGTGCATCGGCGACCAATGACCGCCGCCCCGAGTTCCAGCGCATGATCGAGGCGGGAACGACGAAGCCCGCGCCGTTCGATGTCGTCGTGGTCCATTCGTTCAGCCGATTCTTCCGCGACCACTTCGAGCTTGAGTTCTATGTCCGCAAGCTGGCGAAGAACGGCGTGAAGCTGGTTTCGATCACTCAGGAAATGGGGGACGACCCCATGCACGTCATGATGCGGCAGATCATGGCGCTGTTCGATGAATACCAGTCCAAGGAGAACGCCAAGCACGTCATGCGGGCCTTGAAGGAGAACGCGCGGCAAGGCTTCTGGAACGGCTCGCTTCCTCCTATCGGCTATCGCACCGTCGCCGCCGAGCAGCGCGGAGCCAAGACCAAGAAGAAGCTGGAAATCGACCCGCTCCACGCCGACACGGTGCGGCTGATCTATCGCCTTGCGCTGGAAGGCGACGGCACCACCGGTCAGATGGGCGTCAAGAACATTGTCTCCTACCTCAACAGCCGCCGCATCTTCACCCGCGACGGCGGGCGTTGGGGCATCGGTCAGGTTCACCGAATCCTGACCCGCCGCACCTACATGGGCGAGCATGAGTTCAACAAGCGCAGCAAGACCAAGGAATTGAAGCCTGTCAGCGAAATCGTCACGGTTCCCGTGCCGCCGATCATCGACCGCGAGACCTTCGACGCGGTTCAGAAGCTGCTCAAGGCCCGCAATCCCAAAGTCATGCCCGCCCGCGTCATCAGTGGCCCGACCATGCTCACCGGTCTCATCCATTGCGCCAAGTGCGGCGGGGCCATGACCATCCGCACCGGCAAGGGCGGGCGCTACCGCTACTATTCCTGCTCGATGAAGGCTCGGCAGGGGCCGACCGCTTGCGAAGGCATGGCCGTGCCGATGGAGAAGCTGGACGATCTGGTCGCCAGCCATCTTGAGGGCCAGCTACTCCAGCCCGAGCGGCTGGAGACCGTTCTTGCTGCCGCGCTCGACCGCAGGGAAGAACACGCCGACCGCCGCCGTGAGCATATCGCCGAGTTGAACAAGCGCGCCGCCGAATCGGAACTGCGCCTCAAGCGGCTCTATGACGCCATCGAGGCGGGTATTGCGGATCTGGACGATCCGGCGCTGAAAGACCGCATCGACGGCCTCAAGGCCATCCGCGATCAGGCCAAGGCCGACGCCGAGCGGGCGCAGGCCATGCTTCAAAACTCGGGGCAAAAGGCGGTGACGCCGCACATGCTGCGCAAGTTCGCCACAACCGCCCGCGAGCGTATCCGGCTGGAAGGCGGCGGCTATCGCCGCGACCACCTGCGTGCGCTAGCGCAGCGCGTCGAGGTTGCCGAGGGCGAGGTTCGTATCATGGGATCGAAGTCCCGGCTGCTACAGACGCTTGTGGCGGGAAGTGGCGTAAACTCAGTGCCCACTCAGGGACTGAAGTGGCGGAGCGGATGGGCCTGACGTCCAACCTTCTCTGACATTGCAAGCTCTCGAAAGAAGTTGCGGAACCGCCGACCCATGGCATGTGGAAGTCTTGCTGGAGCCCAAACCACCGCTCAGCGCCCCGCGGCGCGCATCCACACTGTCCGACGGGCCTCGACCGGGGTGCCGTGGACGACCGAATCGATTTCCATGACGCCATAGAGCGTCGACCAGTCCATCGCCATCATGCGGTAGGTGAAGTTCATCTGAACGCCATCGATGACCGCGGTGGTGGTTCCGATCAGCCGTGGCAGTTCGAGTTGCGAGCACCCTGCCGTCAACGCCACCTCATCGGGGCTCAGCAACGGCTCCGGAATCGCGGGATTGTCGGTTTCGACAGTCCACCGGGGCTCATCCGCAAGCTGCAGGACCAGCGGCGCCTGCGCTTCGGGATGGGGCGCCTGAAGCGTGTCGCCCAATTGCCAGATGGTGATCGTCTCGACTTCGCCATCGCCGGGAAACGGCAGGATCATGCCGGCCATTGCGGCATAGCCCGCCTGATGCTCGATCAGCCAGTCGCCGGTGAAGATCTCCTGGATGTGGGGCCAGTCCCCCTGACCGGAAGTTCCGCAAAGCGATTGGTTTTCGGCGGCGACCGAGTTGGCAAGCAAGGCCACGATCAATGCTGCACCAACCCTCATTTGATATCCTTTCATATTCGATGCCCCTTTGCCCTCACTGGCAGCCAGCGGTGGTCAGCCGGAACGCGCCTGTATCCGTCAGCTCCGCCCGCCCGTCGGCGATCAGCGCCTCGCCGATCTCGCGGAACTCCTCGTCTGCCAGACCCAAGCCGTCGAGTATCTCGTTGATGCTCGACCGGTCCACGGTGCAGCCGGCGGCCGCGATCGCGGCGACTGTGCGTTCGGTGGGAGTTACTCCGGCCATGATGCAGCCGGGGGTCGTCAACCGAAAGATTCCCACTTGGGACACATCGGCCAGACCGTCGGCGACGAGTCCCTCCCCGATCACGCGGAATTCCGCGTCGCTCAACCCGAGGCCGTCCAGAACATCGTTGACGTTGGAGCCGTCGACAACGCAGCCCGCGGCCTCGATCGCGGCGACGGTGCGTTCCCTCGCCGTTTCGGCGAGAGCGGGGGGCGCAATGCACGCGACGGAAAAGGCAAGTGAGATCATTTTTGTTTTCATCCTCGATGTCTCCTTGGTGTCATCGGGTTTCAGCCGGCTTCAGCGCGCCGATCATGGATCGCTCCACGTCATCGGCATCGACAGGATCAGGGCCATCAGATCGGCCTGGCGGCGGGTTCCGGTCTTGTCGAAGACGTTGCGCAGGTGAAAGGCGACGGTATTGGGCGAGACGCCCAACCGTGCAGCGACCTGATCGCGCCGCAGCCCTTGGGCGACAAGGCGGGCGACGTTGGCCTCGGTCGGGGTCAGATCGAACAGCTGCCGCAGCGCTGCAGGATCGAGCGTGTCGTGGCGGTCGGGATCGCTGAGGGTGAGCATTGCGGCGGCACCCCGCGTCGGGTCCGCACCAAACGGACGGCCCAGCACCATCACACGGCGCGCAGCGTCCTCCAGCCACAGGGCAGCGCCGCCCTCGCTGCCTGACAGGATCCGCGCGAGCAGCGCGGCCAATTTGCGGCCGTCCTCGCCCGTCCCGGTCACACGCGGCTCCAGTGCGATGCCGGCATCCCGTACCAGGTCCCTTGCCGCGCGATTGACATGGCGCACGCCGCCTTCCGCGTCCAGCAGCACGACCCCGACCGTCAGGCGGTCCAGCGCGCCCGTTTCCGCCTCGGGCACGCGCGCAGACCGAAGACGGGCAACCTGGTCCAGACGGGCCGCGATCATCGCCCGTAAAAGATCGTAATCGATGGGCTTCGTGAGATAGTCGTCCGCCCCCGCCCTGCGCCCATCGATCATCTGCTCGCGCGACGAGAGGGCGGTCAGGAACACGAAGGGAATATCATTCAGCTCCGGCCGGGCGGAGCGCAAATGCGTCAGCAAGGCACGGCCGTCCATTCCCGGCATCACGATATCGCAGAGGATGAGATCGGGGCGCCGGTCGTCGAGCCGTTCGAGGGCGTCGCGTGCATCGGCTGCCTGGATGACCGCATAGCCCGCCTCGCCCAGTTCAGCAGCGATATCGTCGCGCAGCGAGGGTTCGTCCTCGATGCACAGGATCAGGGGGGCGCTCATGCCGTCACCGCGCCGGGAAGGATCAGCCGCGCGACCAGCCCACCGCCCGCACGCGGGGCAAGGGTCACGTCGCCGTCCTGGAGCCGCGCGAGATGACGGGCGAGCGGCAGCCCCAGACCCGAACCCGGCAGATCGCGATGACGTGCCCCGCGCGCGAAGTCCTCGAAGGCAACAGCCAGTTCTTCCGGCGTCATCCCCGGACCCCGGTCACTGATGTCGCAGACGGCCAATTCGCCGTCCTGCATCGGCCTCACGTCGATATCGCTGCCGGGCGGCGAGTAGAGAAAGGCGTTTCGCAGGAGGTTTGCGAGGATCTCACCGGTAAGGACCGGATCGCAGATTGCGGTGACCGGCCGGTTGCCGCTGCCGAGGATCACCCGGCCGGTCTTCAGCGCTCTGGCCGATTCGTGCAGATCTTCAATGGCGGCGGCCGCGATCCTGTCCAAATCATGACAGGCCAGGTTCGGTTCGACAGCGCCCCGATCGACCCGCGCCATGAGAAGTGCCGTATCGGTCAGCCGGACAAGGCGCGCCACTGCCTCTCGCGAAACTTCCGCCTTGGCGCGAATGATCTCGGGCGACGGCGGGTTGCCCGGTCGCGTCAGCCGATGCATCGCGCTGTCGATCACGGCGAGCGGCGTGCGCACCTGATGCGCGATCAGGTCGCTGAAGCGTCGGTAGCCTTCGGAGGTCCGCCTTTCCTGGTCGAGGTCGCGCTCCAGTTGCTTGGCGCGGAGCTGGTCCATCTTGGAGCGGATCAATCGTCTTTCGCGGTCGATCAGCAGTGCGGCCAATACCGTTCCGGAAATCAAGGCTCCCAACACGGTCGCCAGCGCCAGAAGGTGCAATCGGCCCAAACTGTCCAGGCGTTCGGACTGGATCTGCCATTCGCGCGACATGACCCTGCTCGCCTTGCCCCGCAGGGCTGTCGACAAGGCCGCCACATGTGCCGCCAGTGCCGCCCGGTCGCCGCCCTCGGCCGGATCAAGGGCCAGCAACCCGTCGCGCCAGCCCATCAGGCCCTCGGCCAGCCCGGCCTCGCTCAGGAACCGCCATTGTGGCCCGTCGCGCAGCAGGTTCAGCCGCGACACAAGAAGATCGAAGCGAAGCTGGACCTCGGCCGGCTCCGCGTTGTTCGACAGGGCCGCGGCAAGGTTCAGCGCCTCGATCTGGGTCTGACCGAAAATCCAGGTCATGTTCTCGGTCGCGGAGATCTGCATCTGCCGCTCGATGCGCACGATGTTGACTGCGGCGACGGTTAGAAGGCCGATACAGGCAAGGATCAGCGCGGCAAGTCCGCCATAGCGCAAAGGCCTGGTAAGCCGCATCATTGCACATGAAGTGCGACAAGCTGCCAAACCCATCGCGTGTCATAACGGATATCGGCCAGCACCCTGTGATCGTCGCGCGGATAGACGATCCAGATCGGCCCCTTGTCGCGCGGAGTCAGTGCCATCCCGTCCATGTAGAGTGCCGCGATCACGTCGAATTCGTGGAAGTCGCTTACGGGGATGTCGATGACATAGTCGTTCAGCGCCCGCGCGGTCACCGTCTCGCCCCGCGCTCCGGCCAGCGCCAGGATGTCGCGCATCAGGACGCCCCTGAAGAGCGGTCGCCCATCGGTTACGGTCGTCGAGGTCGCGATCTCGTGCCACTCCAAGGCATCGAGATCGGCGCGCGATATCTCTACCAGCCCGCCGTCCACCGCACCGGTCAGGGTCAAAAGCGGGCTTTCCGCAATCGCGCGCGGTGCGGCAAGAGCGATTATCGCCAACGCGAGAAGGCATGAACAGAGGCGATGGGTGAGCGTCATGATTACCGTGCAAAAATTTCAGGTCTGAGAAAATGTTAGGCTCCAGACTCATTGATCGTCAAAGCCAGAACAGGACGGTTGCGGCGAGGGCGACGGCGGAGAGGAAGGTCTTGGCGCATCTGTCGTAGCGGGTGGCGATGCGGCGCCAGTCCTTCAGCCTGCCGAACATGATCTCGATCCGGTTCCGGCGCTTGTAGCGGCGTTTGTCGTAGCGGATAGCCTTGCCGCGCGACTTCCGGCCCGGGATGCAGGGGCGTATCCCCTTGTCTTTCAACGCGTCCCGGAACCAGTCGGCATCGTAACCTCGGTCCGCGATCAGCCATTCGGCGGCGGGCAGGCTGCGCAGCAGCGCCGCTGCGCCGGTGTAGTCGCTGACCTGGCCTGCGGTCATGAAGAACCTCAAGGGGCGGCCCCTGGCATCGGTCACGGCGTGCAGCTTGGTGTTCAGCCCGCCCTTCGTCCGCCCAATCAGCCGCCCGCGCTTGTCGTCGGGCCCCCCTTTTTCGCCCGCAGGCTCGAAGCCGTGCGGTGCGCCTTGAGATAGGTCGCGTCGATCATCACGACCTTCTCTTCGCCGCCTTCGGAGGCCAGCCCCCTCCATGGATCCGGGCGAAGACCCCCATGTCGCCCCATCGCTTCCAGCGGTTGTAAAGGGTCTTGTGCGGCCCATACTCGCGAGGCGCGTCGCACCACCGCAAGCCATTGCGGTTGATGAAGATTATCCCGCTCAGCACGCGCCGGTCATCGACCCGCGGCTTGCCATGGCTCTTGGGAAAGAACGGCCGCAGCCGCTCCATCTGCGCATCGGTCAGCCAGAACAAGTTGCTCATCATCACCCCCGTCAGTTCGGGAGCTTGAATCACGAAGGCACTGATGCCTCAAGCAGATCAATGGGTCCTGACCCTAGCACAAAAATTTTCGGCGTCGCCCCATTCAAACGGATGGGGCGCGAACCTGCGCAAACGCATAGCGTTCGGCTCAGCAAGGAGTACGATACATGCTGACACATCCCCTCATGCGACGACCGATCGCCGTTTGCCTCGCCTCCTTCTGCCTCCTGGCAACGGCCGCCGTAGCCGAGGAGCCGGGCGGTCTTGTTGCCGGAAGCTTCGGAGAGCAGCCGCTGGAAATGGCGATCGCGCCCGACCTCTCGGCGGCGACGATCATCGGCACTTACGCCGACGCATCTCTTTCCGGCATGCTGACGGAAGGAGGCGAGGAGACTGTCTTTCTGACACTGATGCTGAGCGGCGAACTGCCTGAGCCCGAGGAACTGATGCTTGAAATCGCCTTCGCGCGCGACATGGGGGCCAATTGGCGAGGCGATGGGGAAAGCCTGACGCTGGAACTGTCGGATTTCTCCGTGAGCGATGGAATCGTGAGCCTGTCTGGCACCGTGACCGGCGAGGTCAAAGGTGGCCCGTTTCTGGAAACACGCCCCGTGACCCTCAGCTTTGACGCTCTTCTGGAGCAGGTGAACTGACATGCGGGCGGCTGCCATTGCGATGAACATGCTCGCTGCCCCCTTGGCAGCGGCCCCCGCCGATGGCGTCTATGACGGGTTCGACTGCGCCGCGCCGGTCAGCGACCAGCGCGTGACGTTGCAGGGCGACCGGATCGTCTATTTTGAATCGAGCTGCCGCCTGACCGACCCGCGAAGCGTCGAGGGCTGGGAAACCGCGACACTCTACTGGGCCAACTGCCGGGGCGAGGGACAGGAGTGGCGCGAACGCACCCTGCTGATGACGCGCATGGGCGGCGATCTGATCGTGATCGGCAACGGCTGGGCGGAACGCTATGCGCCCTGCCCAAACCTGCAACCGAAGCTCGACTGATGCGGAACGCCGTCTTCGCCGCCGCCCTCTGCGCTGCCACGCCGCTGACGGCGGAACCCGTCACCGTGATCGTCTTCGACGCCTCCGGGTCGATGTGGAACCGGCTGGAGGGCGATCTCAGCCGAATCGAGGTGGCACGCAACGTGATGGGCAACTACTTCGTCGACCGCGATCCCGATGCGCCCTACGCGATCGTGGCATACGGGCACAATCGCCGAGGGGATTGCGGCGACATAGAGGTGGTCACCCCGATCGGCCGCCATGTCGGCGCGGGCCAGGCCAACCGGCTGGTGGGGCTGATCCCCCAGGGCATGACTCCGCTTACCGACGCGCTGCAACTGGCGCGCGAACAGATCCCCGACACGGCGGAGGCGGCCGATATCGTGCTGATCACCGACGGGCTGGAGAATTGCGGCGGCGACCCCTGCGCGCTGGCTGAACGATTTGCCGCCGAAGGCATCGCCCTGCGCGCGCATGTCGTGGGTTTCGGCATGGCGCCGGGCGAGGTCGGTGCGCTGTCCTGCCTGCCGGATCAGACGGGGGGATTGCTGCTCGAGGCTGCGACCGGGGCGGAACTGGCCGCCGCCCTCGCACAGGTGACAACCGCCGAACCCGTCGCGGTCACGGTCGTCATGTCGCTTCATGCGGTCTCTGCCGAAACCGGAGCACCGCTGGGTGCAGCCGACTGGCAGATCGCGGACGAGACGGGCGCGGTCGTCGCGGAAGGCGAAAGGAGCGATCCTTTTGACATCGACCTGCCGCCCGGCGAATACCGCGTGGCAGCCACTGCACCGGGCCACTCCGGCGAGATGGCCCTGACCGTTCGGCCCGACATCGGCCAGCGCGTGGCCGTGCCCTTGACCGAGAATCGCCCCGAGGCTTCGCTCGAGGCACCCGAAACCGCCCCGGCGGGCGGAGGCCTCGATGTCGGATGGTCCGGCCCCGACGCCGAGGGCGACCGCATCACGCTGGCCAGCCCCGGTGCGGCGGCCGGCGAGACATTGGCGGTAACGCTGACCCGGAACGGCAGCCCCGTGACGCTGCGCTTACCCGACGAGACTGGCACTTTCGAGCTGCGCTACGAGCAATATGAGCCGCAGCGCATCCTCGCCACGCGCGCGATCACGCTGATCGCGACCGAGGCCGGCATCACGCCGCCGGAGACCGCCCCCCCGGGTGAACGTTTCGAAGTCGTCTGGACCGGCCCCGCCGGCCCAAAGGACGAGATCGTGCTGGCCGAGACCGGTTCTCCTGACGATGCCCGCATCACAGCGACGCAGACACGTTGGGGGTCGCCCGCCAAGCTGAAAGCCCCGGACGTGGCCGGAACATACGAGCTGCGTTACCGCGTCGGCGCCTCGGGCCGCATTATCGCACGGGCACTCGTCACCATCGGAGCAATCGAATGATCCGCGCAGCGCTTTCCGCCCTGCTTGTCATGACCGCCGCGCCGGCTGCGGCCCAGCAGAACATCGCCATACCGAACGAGATCTGTTCCGAGACACCGCGGGGCGCCGACAAACTCGACCTGCGGCGCATCGGACCGCTGCTTGAAGGTACCTGGACCGAGACCGCCGCTGGCATCGGTGCAACGATGGGTGTCCACAGGAACGTTCTCGAGATCGTCTACGATCGGATGCGCAACCGGCTCTACATCGCCGCCGACGGGATGCAGACCGAACTCGTCCCGGTGCGGGGTGGCAACAGGGAATTGCGCTATGATTTCGTGAAGGCCGCACCGATGGACCCCAGCATGTTCGCGATCAAGCCGGACGTGGCCGAATGGGCCTTCGTGCTTGGCTGCGACATCGGCCTCGCCCCCCAATTCTCCTGGCACATCGGCAGCGGCGCACGGCGTGCGGACGGCATCATCAGCTTCTTCTCCGAAACGGAGGCGATGGGGACGAAATGGAACTCGGGCAGAGGCGCCCGCGAAGTCAGCCTGAGCCGGAGGTGATCTTGTTGAGACGGCTTTTTCTTGGATTTTGCGTCGCCGCCACGCCGGCGCTCGCACTCGACTCGGTCGGCACCGTGACGGCCTATCTGGATGGCGCCGACCTGACGTGGGAGGTGCTGCGGATGGAAGACGGTTCCACCATGGCACAGGTCAACGATATCGGTCCGCTGACCCTGATCGACATCAACGCCATGGGGGACGGGCATTTTCACATCAACCTGATTTTCGAAGGGAAGCCTTCGGCAGACTCGGCCCCTGCGGGCATTACCATCGACATCCGTCCCGACGGCGCGACCGGCCCTGCCTGGCAAAGCGATGGGGCGCCGTACCCGCCCAAGCTTATGCTCGAACGGCTCGACCTCGATGGCGCAGGCCGGGTGGAGGCCAGGTTCGTCGCCTCCCTCTGCCGCAGCGATGCGCCGACAACATGCAAACTCGTCGAGGGCCGGATCGACACCGGTCTGGGGATGCCGTGACCCTGCCGGATCTGCTCGCGATGGCTGCTTCATTTTCTTCTTGGCTGTCGAAAACGGGGGAGCCTCGGCCATGATGGCGCGGCTGAACACCCCCAAGCGGTTCGAGATCGAACTAGCCATACCCCGTTTCATTCTGTGGTTCGTGATGCTGCCGGTGGTTCCGGTCACAATTTTCGGGCTGGCACATCTTCTGGGCGGCGAGGTGATGACCGGGCTGATCCTGCTGGTGGGCCTCAACGGCGCATTTTACTTTGGCCACGCCTCCCTGTCCGAACGAACGATCCTGACGCTCGACAAGGCGTCAAGGCTGGTGACTGTCAGCCGAGACTCGCGGTTCCGCCCGCGATCGGACACCTATCCTCTCGACGCGCTGGACAGTGCCGAACTCGAGCGCACTCATACCTCCGCCGAGGAGCGGGCGACCTCGAAGGTGATGCTCGTATTCCGCAACACCCGGCCCGCGACCAGGATTCCGCTGTCGGGCTGGGGCGTGTCAGGGGACGGCCCCGGCAGGATCGCCGACGAGATCAACGACTGGCTGCGGCGACACGTGTTTTCCCAAGACGACCAATGATCGGCAACGGAGCCACATGATGCACATCAGACCCCTTTTCATCGGCACAGCCCTCGCGGCCGGCCTTTTCGCCACTTTCGGTCAGGCCCAAAGTTCGGGCGAGATAACCGTGATGATCGCGGGCGCGGAACGGACCATCCCCGTCTGGGCCGAACAGAGCGACTGGAGCGGCAGCGAGGACTGGCCTTCGATCAACATCCATGTGCGCGATTTCACCGATAACGGGGAAGAGCCAATCGTTGTATCCTTGGGCTTCGAGGCGTCCCGCTGGGAACCGAGCGTGCCAGAGTTGGATATGAGTCTGTACGAGAACAAGGAGCGCGTCGCCGTGCTTTATGGCCGCGAAGAGCAGGAGCGTGGCGGGCTGAGCGTCACCCTCGACGATCACTCGATCGACGGCACGCAACTGAGTATCAGCGGCAGCTTCGAGGGCAAGCTGGGACCTTCGGACAACTTTGGCAACGACATCGACCTGTCGCAGGGCGTTCCCGTCACCGGGACCTTTTCCGTCACGCTGGAGCAGTTGGAATGAGTGTTCGTGATTGGTCGATTCTTCGGACGGCAGCAGCCTATCTTTAGCTAGCCTGCGCCTGAGATCCCCGGCTGTATTCGACCACGGGCGGGCACCCTCCGAGGCTGGCGACGTCAAAAGCGCCCGTGGCGCAGCCGCTCGGCCAGATCGTCGCGAGAACGAGGACGGCGCGCCGCTGCCTCGAGCATTCGCTTTTGGGCGTCATAGGTTTTCTCCATGGTTTCAAGCTGCTCGGTCAGTCGGCCGGCGCGCTCGCCTGAGCGGCGCAGGGAAAGCAGGAACAGCAGGATCGCGAGTGCGATGACGCCGTAACGGAGCCCAGTGCGCGCCCATGCCGATCCGGCGCTCCCGGTGAGCAGCCCGGCGATCACCGTCGCCCCCTCTTCCAGTCGTCGAGCCGGGCGTAGATCGTGACCGCGATACCGCCGAGAGCCACGGCGATGAATACCCAGCGCAGGGTATCGAGATAGGGCACAAGCGGCAGGATTGCGGATTGGGTCTCGGCGAGGACGCTCTGGGCCACCTCGACGCTCGCGGCGCCCAGCGTAGCCACACCGGCAGCACCTCCACCCTTCATGGTGCGGCTATCGGCCAAAACCTCGCGCGCTGGTGGCGTTTCTTCGGCGAAGGCGGTCGCTCGGACCGGGAACCGCTTGCCCCACTGCCGTGCGGGGCCGAGATCGACATGGATGAATCCCGAGCGCGGATAGAAACCGAAGCCGAGGAACCCGACCTCGCGCGCCGCCGCCTCGAACGCCACCGGGTCGTGGTCATGGGATCCTCCAGAAACGAAAAACCCGCCTCGAGGGCGGGTCATTGCGGGCTGATGAAGCGGGACGGGGCGCGGCTACGGGCTGCCGCCGAAGATCCTGAGCTTGATGGCGATGCCTGCGAGCAGCGCCAACATGAC
>Ga0172382_10009363_pt1 | contig 13387 bp, 9 predicted proteins | sample Leawel138RmetaG_FD_122245 | JGI IMG/M metagenome (GOLD analysis project Ga0172382, IMG submission 122245) | Leachate microbial communities from a municipal landfill in Southern Ontario, Canada - Leachate well 138R metaG | ecosystem: Engineered > Solid waste > Landfill > Unclassified | place...
GGCATCGTATTCATTTTTGGCAATCAGCTGAGGTGTACCCGAATTGATCTGCTGCGTATGTGTCAGCAACCGTTCCATGGAATCATAAGTGTATATATCCTTGACGGTTACGTCTTTGATGGCGTTGGGATCCCGGAAATGCCGGGTAGTGGTTTCTTCCGGCAAACCTCTGAAATTCAGTTTGCTGTCAATATCCGTGTAACCACCGAGATGATTTCTCTTGTAAGTGCGTACCGGACGGGACTTCTGGTCATAGAACGTAACGGATTTTTCCCACAGGTTGGTACCAAGAATGCGGATATGTGTTTCGGTTGCCATGCCTTTCAATTTGCCGTTTGTGTCTTTTCTCAGTTGGTTGCTGTTGTAATAGCCGGATTCAGGCTCGCCGAATCCATAAACATTCAAAGATACATATTTATCGTAATAATTGACCGTTAGCACATCTGAAAAAGTCGTTGGGAAAGCGGTTTTGGTGTAGTAAACCTGCAAGCCGTTTTGGGTAAACTGTACTGTTGATTTGCGTGTTTCATTGTTGCTGTTGAAGCCGTTTACGGTAGTTTGCAGCGCATCCCGGTTTGCGGAACTGCCATAAATCCCGGTATAAACCACCCTTCCGAACTGGTCGTATTTGGTAAAAAGCCATTTGCCTTCTGAACTCAGATTTGCATCCTGCGTGGCGACCAATCTGTCCTGTTTGTCGTAAACCATAAATTCCGTTCCTTTTCCTGGGAGTTTCTTTTCCACCAAACGGTTTCTTTCATCGTATTTGTATTGGTAGCATAAATCGTTCAGCACGGTAGAGGTAATATTTGATTTTACTGCTGCCAAAGGCGGAATCACATAAGTCAAGTTCCCGTAAATGTCGTAAACGTAATAAGTATCTACAAATTCCGTAAAGGGTTCGGGACTTGGGGGCTTGCCCGTGGTCTGATTCACTTCCACTGCACTTCTTTTCAAAACCACGCGCCCCTGTTTGTCTTTGAATTCTGTGATGCGATTTCCGTTTTCGTCTTTGGTGACGGTTTTGTAAAGCTGCTCCTTGGGATAATACCCGGCGTTCACCAATCCGCCGTTATTCTGATTTACTTTAAACATTCTGACTTCATCGTTCTGGTTGGTCAGATACTGAAACTCTATCTCATGCCCGGCATCCTTCGCCCAGCTGTCGCCTGGTGCAGCATGTTTCAGAATGCGGTTGAGCGGGGAGTTTTCTATGGTTTTTTCAGAATACCAGACTGATGTATTGTATTCTCCGGAATAATAATTGCCATTTACATTTGGGTTGTATTGTCCATTGTTTCCGCTGATAGGCACGGGCAGGAAATCCAATACTTGTCTCCCAAAGCCATCGTATTCTATGGGAACCACGAGGTCTGAGCCATTCGGGGAACCTTGCACAGAAATACTTTGTTTGGGTCTGCCCAAGCCATCGAAGTATTGTATGGAGCGAATGGCATCCGTGCCGGAACTTATGGAATTCACCGGTTCGGTTGGTTCCTGGACATAAATGTAATTTTCGGAAGCGGAAGGTGTTATTTGCCCGTTCATCAGCCCGGCAAACAATAGCATTGACGCGGCTGTTATACCTTTGATATGTTTGGTAAATTGTCTCATGTCTTTGGATTTTAGGGTTATTGAGGTTGATAATGATATTCCACTTCTTTCAAAATCTTACCATCTTGGTCTTTGACTTGTTGCAATCTTCCGGCACCATCGTATTCATAATTGGCTACTTGTCCGTTGGGATGGATAATTTGAGTTACCCCGACCAATGGTTTGTAAATATACCCCGTGACCATGGCACCTTCTATATTTCTCAATCCTTCAAATGAATCTGCATTGATAGATCCATCAATACTTGCATTCTGTAGTGAGAAAATATTGAATTCAGAAGCTATTTCTGTGTAATTCTTACCTTCAACCTTTGCAATCGGATATTGCCCTTCATAACCCCAAATGATAGAGACCGGAGTGCCGTTGGCTAAAGTGTATTGTGTCAGATTGCCTTTGGTGTCATAAGAATCATAAGTGATTTTCAGGTCATCAGAGGGTATAGTATTATCTAATTCAGTTGCCTGCTTTTTCATGAAAATAAATTTTGGAAGAATAAGATTGGATCCATCAAACTTTTTATAAACAGTTTCTGTTACCGACACCGGTAAATTATTTTCATTTGTTTTAACGACCAAAGGATTTATCAGCCTGTTGGCTGCAATCAGGTCTGTTGCATAGGGTCGGTTAGGTAAGTCCTGAGGATATTGATAATCAATATTTATTTGACTTCCGTCTGAGTTAACCGTTGAGTTTCTAATCGGGTATGGATGCTCAGGCTCATTAGTCTGATACTCTTTAGACGTATAAGTAATGAATTCCTTATTATCCAAATACTCCGTTGTTATAACTTCCGGAGTTTGAATCCAATAATTCCAAATTGGGAAAATAGCTTTATTAAAAGTAAGGTATGCAGTAAATATAAGGTCTGTAATCGATTTCAATTGCAAATCCATTCCGTATCCAACGATTGAAACTCCTTCAATATGTGCTGAAGAGTTTTTATTGAAATAGGTATTAAAATTGTAATCGTATGCAATTTCTTTTACCAATTTGTTCTCATCAAAGAACTTTTCATTTAATAGCAATCCTCTTTTAATACCCTCAATAGGCCACTTGTAATTAATAACAGCATAAGGATCATGATTAGCCCATTGATCATCAAGGTCATTGTGAAATTTATATTCTTTTTTAAAGCTTTTGAGCGAATCAATATATACTTCTTGAACATAATCATATCCAATCGATTTTCCTCTAACTGTGCTTAGTTGCCACCCCGGATTGTTGGTAATTATAATATCTTTTTTTGTGCCTCCTGTATTCCCATAAGCAGACTCATTTGTATTTATTGCAATAAAGTATTCTTCCCCTAAATTCCTTCCACTTGATTGCGAATAATTTGAATTGGGGTCTAAATAGGTGAATTTTCGATGTATTTTCCCATTATTCCCGTCATTCAACTTAATTTCCTTTACTCTCAAAGTTCCTGCTTTTTGTAGCAATGAATCATTGATTATATTTCTTTCATACCACCTTAAAGAAGCTACACAATTAACGGTGTTTCCGTCCAAATCAATTCCGGGAGTAATTTCCAATTCATAATTACCAATATCAAAGCTGTCGTATTTATGGAATTTGCCGTATTGCATATTGGAGAAAATCGGATCTTGAATACCATTTTTATAAATATTTAAATTGCAATTTCCAATATTGGCAGTACCGGGTTCTGAATCCGGATCGTAATTTGGATCATCAGGATGAAAATTAATAGTCATTTCGTATGCAGATTTTTCTATCTCAAAACTTTCATTTCCTGTTTGTGTAGTGCTTATATCTGCTCCTTTTGGTAAGAATTCATCTATTTTAATGGGTCTATGTTCTCCTTGAATAAAGTCATCTGCTTCATAAACAATTTCAGTATAACCATTTGTGGGATATGTAATCTTCTTTAAATTCCCTGTGACACCAAAATCAAAGTTAGGCCACTTATTTGCTCCCAAAAATAGTTTAAATGGGTTTTGTGAAAAATTTTCTATTCTATATAAGGTGGTTGGAATGGAGGTTTCTGTATTTGGTTCACCATTATATATTCCCCAATAATCTTGCGAATTTGAAAGTCTGTGTGGTAGTAAGTGTTCTTCGTAATATTCCAGTTTATATTCCCCTCCATCCATTTCATCTTTTACTTTTGTCAGTTTCAGCCTTTTGTCTAATCCTTCCTTCAGCCTCCCTGATACTAAAGAACTCAAATTTTGTGGCTCAGGTGATAAGAAATAGGAATGTTCTAAAGAGACCTTTTTTATTTGATTCCCATTTAAATCTTCGACAATAATTTGTGTCAAATAAAAATCACCGGGTAAATCAAGCCTTTCAGAACCCGATTGTGTCTCATCATTGTATTTAAAAAGTATTTTTCCTTTTGGGAATTTTATTTCAGTTAATATTGTTTCCAAATTTGATGTTGAGTTCAGGCATTGTATAGGAATTGGATCAGGTAGTTTAATCGGTGTGTTTCCATAGGTTTTTCGATCCAATAGATTTTGTTTAACCAAAGAGGTGGCATATAAAGTATTTGCATACTTATTATAAAAGAATTTTATTTCTTGGTTTTTTACCGTTGTTATCTTACTTATTTTATAATTAGGATCCGGGTCTAAGGAAAATGGCGTTATAGAAGTTTCACAGGTATTATAACTCTTAGTTCCGGGATCTATTCCAAAATCGTAAATGGTTCCATTTTCATCAATTATTTCTAATTTCCCGTTGGTTGGCATCGGTGTTATTTTTAATTGATTATATGGTAAAGGGATTCCTGTTCTCTTTTCAGAATCAATTATAAACCTACCACTGTTAGTTGGTAATTGATAGGAGTATATGTCCGGTAAAACATCAATTGGTTTCTCTAAATTGAACATTGGTCCCAAAGCAAGAATCTCACAAGCTGTATAAGTATCTGGATTTATAAGATAATCACCATCAGGGGAAAAGTCTAAATCAATAACAGGTCTGTTATATATATCTGAATCCGGTGTACCCATGATTTGTCTAGACAAGGAAACTCCCCCTGCATTTAGTGCCCATCCTAATCCCACGCGACTAGAGATTTCACCGACTTTTACCCCCATTGTACTATATGCTAATTCTATTGGAAATTCAATACCATCGACACTTATAGTATAGATGGGGATAGAGAAAGCAGCAACGCCGGTATAGTTACCCGGTGGAATATCAACAAATTTTGATAAAGCAGCCGCATCCGGTGTTTTAGGAAACATATCGATACTATATTTCATATTGGCAACCTCTAAATCTTCATCACTTTCTTGACCTAACACAGGACTACTAATTATCCCCATTAGAAATATTACTCTAATTGTCGGTATCAAAAATGTTTTTATTATTATTGAGAATTTCATAATATATTTCTTTTAACAATTATTTACTTCCATTTTTCAACACTTTCACCTCCTCGACTTTTCCGTCGATGATAATTTTAATCACGTACACGCCAGGTGCATAACCTTGTAAATCTATCGGGGTACTTCGGTAGGGTAGTTTTTTGCTTTGCAGTTTTCTGCCCTGCATATCAAAGATTTCTGCCTGAGCTGCTTTGAAATCCTGCGTGATGATGATATTGGTAAACTGATAAGTCGGATTGGGATAAACTTCTACCATACTTCTTTGTTCCGCTGATTTGTCTGCATTGCCGAGTTTCACAATCCAGTAGTCTGTACCGCCGGTACTGGAACGGTCTTTGTCGCCCGATTTTTCCGAATCAGAATTTCCGGCTAAGATTATTCCGCCATCACGCGTCCGCGCCAATCCTTTCAATCGGTCGGAACCGGTTCCACCCACGCTTTTTTGCCATAATACTTCGCCCTTAGAATCGATTTTCAGGGCAACATAATCATCCACGCCTCTGGCTTCTTTTCCATTACCCATATTCTCCGGAGAAGCATAACCGCCTAAAAGTAAGCCCCCCTCGGTAGAAGTAAGACTTACTAACAAATCCCACTTACCAATATCATATGTCTGATCCCAAAGCGGAATACCGTTTTCATCAATTTCCAAAACCCAGAAATCCGTGCCATTGCCATTGGTCGCTCTTTTGCCGCCCTGACTGTATGCTTCGGAGGAGCTTGAACTACCTGCTAATAGAAAACCTTTTTCAGTTTTGAGCATCTGTGAAAGGGTTTCACCGCCTTTACCGCCATATACCTGTTGCCAAAGTGCTTCGCCTTTATCATTTACCTTAATTACCCAAAAATCTGTTTGTCCGGGATTTTCGGTTGTTTTGTTTCCTGAAACCGGAGAATTGGAGTTTCCGCCCAGCAAATAACCTTCTTCGACAGGGACAATGGCTCGAAGTTCATCCCGGAACTGTCCGCCATAAACCTTTTCCCATTCCATTTTTCCTTTTGCGTCCAATTTAATGACCCAATAATCCATGCTTCCAAAACTGTTTTCAGATTTGATGTATCTGTCGGTATGTTCGTTTTCCTTTTGGTCTAACTGGGCGGGACTGTCAGAGCTACCGCCAATGATATAACCGCCGTCGGGTGTTTGCTGTATGCTTTGGAGTTGATCATTGCCTATACCGCCTATGGTGAGCTGCCATTCTTCTTTGCCTTCCGGACTCAGCTTCAAAATCCAGAAATCCATATTGCCATAACCCGCTTCTTTTTTGTCACCTGATTTAGGAGAATCGCTGCTACCACCAAGAATGAAACCTCCGTCTTTAGTAATGGCGGCACTGTAGAGAAAATCATTGCCAGTACCCCCAAAGGATTTTTGCCATTCCATCCGGCCGGATTCATCCATCTTCCAAAGAAAATAATCCAAATTGCCCTGAGCATTTTCCGTTTTATTGCCTGATTTCCCTGAAAAAGAACTGCCAATCAGCAAGAAACCATAATCCGGCGTTGCCTTGATGTCGTATAAATACTCGCTATGTTCTCCACCGAGGATTTGTTGCCATTCGATGGTCTGAGCATGAGATTTGGAGTAGGGGATAAACGAAGTAAGACAAGCTATAATGCAGAAAATAAAGTAATTAGTTTTCATGATTAAAGTGTTTTATAATTTAGAGTTACCAAATATATAAAACATAAAGATAAAATACAACAAAGTGTTAAATGATTTATATCATGTTTGGAGAGCAGGTAATCAAATTATAAATTTCTTTTTGAAATTTAATCGACATATAAGAAGCTGAACCCAAATGGTCAGGATGGGAGTAGTCAGACGATATGTAAAACGAAGTCTATCAAACTAAAGATATTAATTTTAACTCCACCCACACTTCTGATACACGACATATTATTCTGTTCCATTTTATGCGTTTTAAAGAACTAAAAATACTGAAGATGAACCAACGCCCGTCTCCTAATAATTTATTTTGACTACTCTGTATTCTGACTATCAGCAATATACATTTTTATTTTTTATTACCAACACGTTTGATACAGTAGCACCATCTGGTTAGAATTTTATTCTCTTAATGCGAATCAAGGATTCCTTTTTGTCAAACGGTTAACTATTTTCATTTTAATTAAAATTAACATATTACTTTTCTTAATCAGGAATTTATTTTATTTAAATTTCATCATATGAGTTCTGAAATCATATATTTCCGATGGTGAGTATATTCTCTTCGGTACTTTGCATTCCGGCTTTATTTTCAACGACAACCTTAAAATGGTGATAGACAGAGTTCCCATCGTTGTCCTTAATAACTAACTGACTGCATTCCAAATCGGTATCTTCTAATGCAACTTCAATCTCAGGGTCATTGGTTTGAATGGTTTTTATTTTCACCCAGTTACCCTGATGGTTCGTTTTGTACAGATAATATTTTCCATTATAAACCTGTTTGATTCATTTCAAAACCACATTTTCCAAAGTTTCGGGATCTAAAATCCCGGATGTAAATTCTAAAACGGGTGCATCGGACATTTTAACTTCCGAAATGAGAGAAGCTGTTATCTTGGAAGCCTGTGAAGGAGCGTTGGCAATGGTATTTTAAATCTTCTTCGTATATTTTGCAGATGTAAAGGTGAATTTTTACTAACTCTATATTTTTAGTCTGAGAAATCATATCTTTAGATTATGTGGTTATAATCCCAGCAAGATACTTATCATCAGGCTATTTAACTGATTTTTACAACATTATTTTTATTGATTTTTAGAGATTTAGACATTTAGACATCTTTTTTATATTAAAAACCAATGTTTAAATTCTACAATTCCCCTTCATTCGCAAAAGAATAATATCTATTTTCATTCGGATGAATTATCAGATGATCTAAAAGTTCAACATCTATCAAGTTCAAAGCAGATTTGACTTTTCTTGTGATTTGCTTGTCTGCGGAACTCGGCGTCATATTTCCGGAAGGATGGTTATGAGCTAAGATTACACCGCTTGCCAATGTATCTAAAGCGTATTTTGTAATAATCTTGATATCAACAACAGAACCTATAATTCCGCCCTGACTGATTTTAGCATAACCTATCGTATTATTTGCACGATTCATCAGTACGATAAATACACTTTCAAAGACTTCGATGTCATCACCATAAAACTGACGGATAAATTTAAAAGCTTCAGAAGTTTGCGTGATTTTGACATTTGGAAAATCGGTTTGAAGTTTTTTCAATTCAAATAATTTGGTTTTGGATTTAAACTCTTTCATAGTCCGAAATTTTAAATTAATAAAGCATTTGATGTTTTTCGTGCTATGTGAATTAGAAAAATCAAGGGCCGTTAAAAAGCAAAGCGGGAAATGAAATTGCGGAAGGCTTCCCCCGGAATACCCAATTTCATTTTTTTACAAGGCATCTGATTTTTGACACCTTTGCAGAAGAAAAACGGAATGGCTTTTTTGATTCTTTGAGATGGAAAGAATGAATATTAGGAGCAATAAGTAATTTTGAAAATGTCCTGAAAAAACAAAAAGGCACAGTTTAAAAAAACTATGCCTTTTTTACATTTAGTCCCCGATTTAGTCCCCGATTTTGTTAATTCGTTGACTTTCAGAGTTCTTTGCGGAGAGAGAGGGATTCGAACCCCCGGAGGTGTGACCCTCAACGGTTTTCAAGACCGCCGCATTCGACCGCTCTGCCATCTCTCCCTAAAAGGTTTCCCTTTTGTGGCTGCAAATATAAATCTTTTTATGAGTTAATGACAAAAGGAAATCATCTTTCTGTTATTTTTTTGCAGTCGCTTTTTAGAGGGAATGCAAATTGAAATTTGATTCTATTCCCGAAATTTGCAGTGATATGCCGCATACGGTTTTATTCAGAACTTTCTATCTTTGCAACAAATCCTGTTCCTTTGAGATTTAATTTCACCATTTTACTGTTATTGATGCTGATTCTGACCGGGTTCTTTTTGAATCTCAATATGGGAAACGCGGAAGTCGGATTAAAGGACTTTTGGAACAATGAAACTGCCCGTCAGTTGATATTGGATTATCGATTGCCCAAAACCATTGCCGCTGTTTTGACGGGAATTTCATTACCGGTCAGTGGTTTGCTTTTGCAGGAATTGTTCAGGAATCCTCTGGCTGACCCTTCGGTGCTGGGAATTACTTCAGCTTCAGGATTGGGTGCTGCGTTGGTAATTTTCCTTGCCGCATCGTTAGGATTTACGGCTTGGATCAATTCTTCTTGGTTGATGGTGTTGGCTTCATTTGCCGGAGCCATGTTGGCCTTGCTCATCATTATCTTTTATTCCGCAAAATTAAATTCGACCACTGCGCTGATTATCATCGGAATTATGATTGCGGGTCTGGCGGCCGCCATCATTGGCGTGCTCCAATTCCTTGCACCCTCAGAGAAAATCAAGGTATATCTGCTTTGGACTTTTGGTGCCATTTCCGGCTTGTCTTGGTCGCAGGTCGGCGTATTCGCACTCAGTTCGTTGATTGGTATGGGCATATCTGTGTTTACGCTCAAAGGAATTTCGGGTTTGAGATTGGGAGAAAATTACGCATTTACAATGGGGGTAAATGTAAAAAGAACACGTTGGCTGATTCTGATTGCTTCGGCATTATTGACTGCGGCGACAACTGCTTTCGTCGGACCGGTGGCTTTTATCGGTTTGGCCATTCCACATATTTGTCGGATTGCCTTCAAGCAGACAGGGATTGTCAGACTGTATATTTTGGTCATTTTAATGGGAATCTTTTCCATGCTGCTATTTGCTTGGATTTCACAGCTATTTCCGAACGGCAGTCTGCCGATTAATATTCTTACTTCGCTGATTGGCGCGCCGATCGTGATGAGTATTTTGTTGAACCGCAATCAATATCAATGGAATGACTGATTCAATCCTCAAATTAGAAAACCTTTCCATAGGTTATCAGCAGCCGGTTTGCACGGGAATCAACGCAGCAGTTCAACAAGGTGAATTGGTTGGCTTGGCCGGAAAAAACGGTTCCGGAAAAAGTACTTTGCTCAAAACGATTTTAGGTTTGCAACCCACATTAAATGGAAAAATATTCATCAATGGCAAAGACAGCAGAACTTTGAATCCTCAACAAAACGCAAAGGAAATAGCAGTTGTTTTTTCAAGGTTGAGTCGCACCCCGGCGATTTCTGTTTTTGATTTGGTGGCTTTAGGGAGGTTGCCTTATTCCAACGGATTTTCAAAGTTGAAGCCGGATGAAAAAATGAAGATTGATGAAATTCTGGAATTGGTCGGAATCTCAGCATTGAAAAATCGATTTGCTACACAACTGAGCGACGGGCAATTGCAAATGGTGATGATTGCCAGGGCTTTGGTGCAGGAGACCGGATTGATTTTGATGGATGAACCGAGTTCGCATTTAGACATTGAAAATCAATTTAAAATCTTTGAATTGATATATAAATTATCGAAAGAAACAGGGAAAACCTTTGTTATCGCTTCTCATCAAGTGGAATTATTGCTTCAGAATGCATCCCGACTTTGGTGGATGGACAACGGGAATTTCTTTGCGGGATTTCCCGAAGAAGTTGCTTTGCGTCAAGAAATATTTGAAAAACTTTCCCAAAACCAAATTAAATTTGATTATTTGGAAGGTCATTTCAAATTTTTTCATCCAAAAAACAAATCCTTGTATTTGGCCAATGACGGCAGTGCTTTGGCTTATTGGACAATTCATGCCTTGGAAAGAAACGGTTTTGAAATTTCCAAAAAATCAGCTGATCATCTTCAGATTCAAAACGGTCGGTTGGTAATGGACAACCGGATTTTTAACACGATTGAAGAGTTAATCCATTTTCTTAATAGGGTATAAATGTTTGATGTAATTAACAGATTTTCAATTGTATTTTAATTTGGTTTTAAAGATTAATTCATACGACAAATTAGTCTAAGGAGATATTTGAGGTTTCATCATCCGGTTTTTTCTGCAATTTTCTACATTTGCCTGTAAATCAAATTTCATGAAAAAATTGTTATTCTTGTTCGGATTGACTTGCAGCATGGCATTTTCTCAAAATTCCAATGATTCTGTAATGCTGAAAAAGATTTCCGATGAAATCATGTTGAATGGCGAAGCGTATGAGAATCTGAAGGATTTAACCAAAAACATCGGTCACCGCTTGAGTGGTTCTGAAAATTATGAACGGGCAGTGGTTTGGGCTGAAAATCAGTTGGTACAAGCTGGGGCGGACAAAGTTTGGTTGCAGGAAGTGATGGTTCCGGTCTGGGAGCGCGGTGAGGAGTCGCTGAAAATGAAAACTTCAAATGGAGAATGGAAAGATTTGAGGTTTCTATCATTGGGAAATTCCGAGGGAACCGCTGGGAAAGATGTTGAAGGAGAATTGCTCAGGGTGAGTTCCATAGACGAGTTCAAAGCTTTGCCTGCAAATGCGGTCAAAGATAAAGTTGTGTTTTTTGATTATCATTTTCCACAGACTTTTGTGAATACTTTTCAGGGTTATGGTGAAGCATTTGTTTACCGAGCCCACACCGCTTCTTTGGTAGCAGAAAAGGGCGGAAAATTTGTGATTATCCGTTCGATTTCAACAGGATTGGACGATGTGCCGCATACGGGAACCATGCGCTATGATGAGAGGTTTCCGAAAATTCCGGCGGTTGCCATTGGAAATACTACGGCGGATGAATTGTCCCAATTGATGCAAAATGAAAAGCTAACCTTGAAATTGAATTCCAATTGTGGCATGAGAGGTGAGAAGCTGACACACAGCGTAATTGGAGAAATCACCGGAAGAAAAGACGACAAAATTATTTTAGTTGGCGGTCATTTGGATTCTTGGGATGTCGGAGAAGGGGCGCATGATGACGGTGCCGGCATTACGCAATCCATTGAAATCATTAGGACTTTCAAGCAATTGGGGATTCAGAACAATCATACAATTCGTGTGGTTTGTTTTGCCAACGAAGAAAATGGTGCACGCGGCGGGGAAGTATATGCGAAGCATGCCAAAGCAAATGGAGAAATTCATCTGCTGGCCATAGAAAGTGATGCCGGGGGCTTTTCTCCAAGAGGTTTTACATTGAAAATGGACCAGAGGAAAATCAATCAAGTCAAAAGTTGGACTTCGCTTTTTCAGCCTTTTGGTGTTTATGAATTTTATGAAGGCCGGGGTGGGGGCGTGGATATCGATCCCTTGAACCGGGAAATGAATACGCCTGTTGCCGGAATGATTCCGGATTCTCAAAGGTATTTTGATTTGCATCACAGCGCAAATGATACATTTGAGAAAATCAATAAAAGGGAACTCAACTTAGGTGCAATCATCATGGCACAATTCATGTATTTGGTGGATCAATATTGGTAAATCATGATTAAAAATTTAATTTCCATGCTGGTTTTTTGCTTGTTCCTCAATGTTTCAGCACAATATAAATTAGAGAAAATAAATTTGCGGGAATTTCAGTCACTTGTTCATAAAAAGGATGATGTGCTGTATGTGGTAAATTTCTGGGCAACTTGGTGCAAACCTTGTATTGAGGAGTTGCCGGGGTTTATGGATGTAAATGCTTATTACAGAGATCATCCGAAATTTAAGATGATTCTGATTTCTTTCGATAATAAGAGGCTTTTAGATACCAAAGTTAAACGGTTTGTGGAAAAAAATAATATCGAAGCCGATGTTTATCTGTTGGATGATGACCGGAATATTTTGGAATTACTGCCGGAAATTGATGAAAATTGGAATGGTGCAATTCCATCTACCGTTTTTTATAAAAATGAAAAGAAACTGAAATTTCACCAATTGTCGATGACTCCTTTTGAATTACAGGATTTGATTGAAGCTTTTTTGGAATAAATTGATTTTTCCTTAGAAATTCAAAATAATTTTCTGAATAAAAAAGCCCCGGTTTCCCGAGGCTCCTCTTTTTACACAATTAAGATTATTAATTACCGCATCTTGCAAGACACGATTTTAATTCAATCATTTCTTCACAATCTTGAAGGTTTCTACTTGTCCGCCTTCTAAAACAGCTCTGACAACATACACACCTTGCGGAAGGGAATTTACGTTTACTTCGCCATGAAGGGCTTCGGTACTTCTTATACTCAGCATTTTTTGATTGGCCAAGTTGTAAACCTCAATGGATTCTATCCCGCGATTGGTCGAGATATACAAGATATCTCTTACCGGATTCGGCTGATAAGCAAATGTAAATATCTCGGGCTGGGCTTGTCCGGGTCTTTCAGCAAGCAGCTGATAGGGACAAGTTGCCAAGTCGTTGTTCAGCATGACAGCCGTTTGTCCGATGACTGTGCCTGCACCTGTGGAAAGGTCGAAAGATACAATTTCTCCGTTGGTGTTGCGCATGGCAATCAGGCTGTTTCCGGCTATATACATGCCTCCGTAA
>Ga0172382_10009365_pt1 | contig 13385 bp, 6 predicted proteins | sample Leawel138RmetaG_FD_122245 | JGI IMG/M metagenome (GOLD analysis project Ga0172382, IMG submission 122245) | Leachate microbial communities from a municipal landfill in Southern Ontario, Canada - Leachate well 138R metaG | ecosystem: Engineered > Solid waste > Landfill > Unclassified | place...
CCGGGCCACCATCGCGCCGATGAAGAAGATCAGGCCAGCGCCGATCAGCTTCGGAATGAACGCCATGATGCTGTTGAGCAAGGTCTGCACGGGTGTCATCACGCCGCCCAGATCGAACACTTGCAGGATTGCGAGCAGGCCGAAGAGCCAGATCAGCAGCGAGACAATCTTGCCAAGGGAACTGCCAAAGGATTCACCAGTGGAAGTGCTTCGTCGGAAAAGTTCAACGGTATCGATCAGCTTCGCAAATGCCCATTTGGCGGCCTTCGCGAGTATCCAGGTGACTACCAGGATAAGCAGCGCAATGGCCACTTTCTCCAGGATAGCTAGTGCGAGATTTTGATCGAACACGTAGTTTCCGACATGCAACTGTCTTCTCCCCTTGTTGAAACCAGGGGGAGCCTATCACAGGCGTCGCGGATTGTGAATTTTAACGAGCTGTTGAGTTTGGAAGTGAGCAACCCGCCAGACGCGGTGAGACTCCCGGAGCGCGCAATCGCCGTTAGCGAGGCGCGTCTTCCACGGGTGCCGTCAGGAGGCTGAAATTTTGCCCCGCTGCTGGAGCAGATGTCGGACGCACACCTTGCTGCCTCAGCAATTCCGCTATGTTCAACGCGCGTCGAGCCGACAGTGGCGGGCTGCTGTTCGCGACATCGTCCACAGGCAGGCCGGGAACGGCAAGCGCCGGAATATTCCATCGCTTCGCCGACCAGGCCGACAGGACCACGGCTTGGCGGGCGGCGCTGTCGAGGCTGTCGGCGCCATTAGCGAACCGTATCTCGGGCAGTGGCAAAAGCGGTGGCAGAATGGCGATTTGCCAGCCTTCTGCATCACCTGCGATACGTTGTTCCAGCGCATGGTAGGTTGCCAGAGTGGCGCCGGGCAGTACCGCTGCCGTAGCGGTCGCGCGCTGATGCTCGCGATCGAGCGTGACGTCTTCGGGAGAAACTCCGGCCGCAAACGCCACCATGCGGCCGATCGCGTTTTCCGTTCGCGTGACGGCCGCAGCCGCTTCGTTGGCCTGTCGCAATTCTGCGCGCTGCACATCAAGGGCACCCGCTCCGGGATCGAGCAGAACCTGATCGACCTGCAGATTGACCGGCCGTTGCATTCGCTCGGTCAGAGCTGCCTCCAAGGCGCCATTGTTCTTGGCCATGGACCGGGGCGCGATGACCACGGATCGAACCATAATCGGGCTCCGGTCGAAATCGATGTCGAGTTGCGTCACCCGCGCATTGGCGCCGAAGCGATCGGAAAGGAAGGAACGGATCTGGTTGGTCGTCACGGCTTCTCTGGCAATATGGCTCAGCGAAATGCCGAGCGGCACCGCCATCACGATGAAGGCAAGCAACAATAGCCAGGTCTGTGTCCAGCTTTGCTGGCTCGAAAGAAAATGACCGAAGCCATAGAGGCGGGCCATGATCGTAGCGGCGAGCGCGATGGTGACGAAGTTGGTGACGAATAGCGCCAGTGCGCCGCCAAGCACGGCCATGTTCCAGGTCGCCAGGCCATAACCGACCACGGCAAGCGGCGGCATCAGGGCGGTCGCGATCGCCACGCCCACGATTGTCTCGCCCCGCCCACGGATGATCGCGAAGGTGCCTGCGAGAGCGGAAAAGAGAGCGACCAGGAGGTCAAACAGGTTCGGCCGCGTTCGGGCGAGAATTTCTACGGTCGGCGCCTTGAGCGGCGAGGCCAGAACGATCAGGGCGGTAAATAGGATCGCCACGGCTGCGCCTATCGCAAGCGCGATGAGCGAGCGCCGCGTCTCGGCGAAATCGAACAACGCCAGGCTGAAACCCAATCCGAGAATGGGGCCCATCAACGGCGAGATCAGCATCGCGCCGATTACCACCGCTGGCGAGGACAGCAGCAATCCCAGCACCGCGATGCCGGCGGACATCATAGTCATGAAGGCATAGCGCGGGGACCAGCCGCTATCTTCTACGACTTGCGCGACGACTTTTTCGTGGTCGATTGTCCCGACCACCGAGAGCCGCCACCAGCGATAAAGAGGTATGCGATCCCAGCGCTTGTCCGAAAAGGGATGATCAGATGCAGGAGTGAAATGTGAACTCACAGATGGCTTGTTTCTTCTGACCGCTTGAGGAGCATGCCTTCTAGGCTGCGGCGTTCCAGACTAAAAGCGTCAAAAGCATGATGAAGGGAACAACAGCTGTTTGACGGCGCCCTACTCAAACCTGCCGCCTCTTGTCTGCGGTCACGCCCATTTTCGCCTGCTTCATGTCAGCGATCATCGGCGCGTCGATGCAGGGCGCGTCGGCCTTCACGCGGATGCAAACGAACCGATAATAGCGCGATGGCGAGCGTCGATACCAGGAGGCTACGCCAGGTTACGCTTTTGTGCCTCGATGGCGACTTCCGCCCGCGATGACACGTCGAGCTTGCGATATATGGATTTCAGGTGATCCCGTACCGTGTGGGCGCTGATCTCCAGATGATCGGCGGCTTCCCGCGCACGCAGCCCGCGGCCGACAAGTGACAGCACTTCCCGCTCACGCGCGGTTAGCGGGTCTTCGTCCAGATCATGCACCGGGCGGAAATGAGACAGCATCATCCGGGCAATGGCAGGTGATAATGACGGCTCGCCGGCCATCAGTCGTTCGATACGAAAATGCAGCAATTCGGGTTCGGCATCCTTTATGAGATAGCCGTCCGCGCCAGCCGCCAGCGTCGCTTCCACGCTGGCGCGATCGTCCATCACGGTGACCGCCGCGACCAGTATGTCAGGGTCCTTCTTCAGATTACGGATGATATCCCAACCCCGCCCATCCGGCAGGTGCAGGTCGACGAAGGCGAAATCGAACTTGTGGTTGAGAAGGACCATCGTTTCGGTGAACGACGAGGTTTCAACCAAGCCGCCGCCGCTCTCCCCTCGTTTCGCAAGCACGGAGAGGATCGCGTCGACCAGCAGGCGCCGCGCCGGTCCCAGATCGTCAACCACAAGAATACGAGGAGTCATGCCGCCCATCTTCGCGCCAGCGGCAGGTTGAAGCTGACACGGAACCCGGTCCCGGCCCTACCGCTATAGTCGAAATATCCCTGAACGGCGGCAAGCCTCGCACTCATGTTCCTTATGCCGTTGCCTTGGCGCATCGTGCCGTTGAAGCGCTGCCCATCATCATCGGAAACGACATAGATACGGCCTTCGTCAACCTTCACCTGCACGGACAATCGGGTGCCTCCCGAATGCTTTATAGCGTTGGTGACAATCTCGCGCAGCACGGAAGTCAGAGTCTTACGCTCCGCCGGTTCGAGCCAGCCTGGAGCATCGGAGATCGGCCAATACAGGGTCATTCCCGACGCTTCTAGCCTTTCGGCTGCTTCGGCCCGGCTGTCGGCAAGGACGTCTGCCAGTTTCGCGCGGTCGCCTTCTTCCGCCGAAACGATGCTCCGCACCTCCGCGAGCGAAGAGCGCAGCACCGCCTTCAGTTCGTTGGCATCGTCGAGGGTCAGGCCGGAGACCAGCCGCGCGGAGAGATCGTCGTGCAGATCGCGTGAAATCCGGCTCCGCTCGCTCTTGACGCCCTGCTTGAATGCGTCCTGCTCCTGTTTGAGACTGGATGCAAGGGCAACCAGCCGTTCGGACAATTGCTGGTCGCGTGTCTGGAACAGGCGCGTTCCGTTGGCCTTGTAGCGCACCAATACGGGAGGACACCCCATGGCCGGAGGAATGTATAGCCCGATGCCGTCCTCGACGATCATCACCTTGTCATGATCGACGCCCCGCTCGCGCATGATCTGGAGCGGTGAAAATGCCCGGGTGAAGAGGCTCTCCCATTGGCGGCATCGTTCGTCCTCATTGTCGATCAGGGCTATGTGCGCGACGCCTTCAAGCAGATATTCTACCGACACGTCCCCCATCAGCCAGCGCTGCATGAAGCCGCGCCAGGGCAGATAGAAGAACGGCAGGAGCAGCAGGAAGGTCAGAACCGTCGCGCTGCCGATCGACCCCAGAAGGGAAATCAGCAGGACATCCACCAGGATCAGCAGAAAGCCGAAGGAAACGGCGCGCAGCATGGTGATCGACCATTGCTCTGTCTGGAACAAGGCATTGCGCCGCAGGCCGAAGGCGACACCGAGATGGACGATCAGGAAGAAGGCGAACGCGTAGCTCTGGTCGATCAGCGGCTCCGCGCCCAGCACCACGGGCAGAACGGCCATGCTGATGAATAGGCCGGCGCCGATCAGGGTGGACAAGCCGACCCAGCGTATCGCCGCCCGCTGGAGCGGACTCTTGCGGGATCGAAAAAACTGGACGAGCACCAGCAGCAGGATCAACAGCATTTGAACGGCTGTCGCCAGTGGCGTTTCAAGGGGAGGCGCGCCCAGCCTGTCGAAAAGGCCCAGCAGGAACCAGCCCGCGAAGACCAGCGCAACCGCCGCCAGCACGCGATTGTTCGCAACGCGTACCGGATAGACGAGAAACAGGCAGATCATCGCCGCGCCATAAGTCATCGCACCAAAGCCGTTCATGTTGGCTAGCGGCACAAAAAGCGATGCAGGCAACGCGAGCCAGCGCGTACTGTAGATCGCCGCCGCCGATGCGGCGATGCCCAATCCGATACCCGTAATGCCAAACAGCCGGTTAGCCAGCGCGCGCGGCCGCACGGCCCATATCCATGCGGAAATCGTGAAGACGGTAAAGCCGACGCCAAGCTGCATCCAGAATTCAAAGGGCAGTCGATACGCAACGGCTAAATGCACCGGCGCCTCCTCACTGCCCCGCGCAATATGCGGCGCAACGCCTTGCCCTTGTCCATCGCCAGCAAGCCACCGGATAAAATCGTCCTGCCTTGCGAAGAAGTGCTTCTGCTCTGGGTAGCTGTCTATATTGTCCGGTTCCGGCGCCAGGTCCGCCGCCTCGATCTCTATCGCGGGGCCTGCCCCGCCATTGAAGACAAGCCGTTCGCCTCCTTCCAGATGCGGGGCGAAACGCGGCTGCGCCATTGCGATGACGATCATCAACGCGGCGAAAGCAAGACCGATGGCAATCGCGGCGGAAAGGCGCCCCCCCGGCATGGTCCAAAAGCGGTTCCGTTCGAAATCCGGCATCAGCCACCCTTAGAGGCGCGAAAGGGATGGTGAAACGAGTTTCACCACCAGGTCTGGTCGCCAACGCTACCTATACTTTCAAATGCTGCCACCCCATCCCCCATACGCGGGATGGTGGCTTATGCCCCGGCCACCTATTCAATCCCCTTCTGACAGAATTGTGATGGGGGGAACGTTGCGCGTGCTCAAGAGGATATTGATGCTATCCGCCGGTCTTGCAGCCGTTCTGGCGAGTCCGGCGCAGGCGGAAGTCGATCCGCTGGTCAGGCAGGCGCTCGATCTGCACTCGAACGGCCGCGCGGGCGAGGCCTACGGGCTGCTTGCACTCCAAGAGGATGCGCGTAGCGCCGACCCTGACTATAACTACATCCTCGGCCTGGCGGCTGCGGATTCGGGCCGCGCGGCTGAAGCGATCCTGGCGTTCCAGCGAGTGCTGGCCGTGCAGCCGGATCATGCGCAGGCACGCGCCGAACTCGCCCGCGTCTATGCCATGGCCGGCGACATAGACACGGCGCGCGAACAGTTCGACACGGTGGTCAGCGATCCCAGCCTGCCGGACCCGGTACGCCAGCGGTTCGACCGTATCGTGCGCGACTATGACCGGCAGATCGCCGGCGGCGGCAGCTCGGTCAGCGGGTTCGTCGATGTTTCTGGGGGCTACGACAGCAACATCAACGGAGCTACCGATGCGGACGCGATCGTCATTCCGCTATTCGCGGGCTTCGGCCCCGGAACGCTGGGACCGGCGGCACGCGAGCAGGATAAGGGCTTCTATGAGGTCCAGGCTGGCGTTTCCGGTGTCACGGCTGTGTCACGCCAGACCCGGCTGTTCGCATCCCTGCTCGGCAACTGGCGCGACAATATCGACAGCCGCGCCTTCGACCAGGCCGCGATCACCGGCACGGCGGGTCTTGGCCATACGCTTGCCAATCGCGATGTTCTCTCCTTCTCGCTGCAAGGCCAGCAATTCTGGTTCGGTCAGCGCAGTTTCCGGCAGAGCGTCGGCGGGATCGGACAATATACCAAGCGGTTGAAGAACGGCGAGGCGCTGAGCTTCTCCGGCGAGTTCTTCCGCCTGAATTTCGACAATGATCCGCTACGCGATGCCGATCGTTACAGCGTCGGCATATCCTATGCGGCACGGACCATGATCCTGTCGCTGTCGGGGGGGCATGAGGAAACACGCCGCGCGGCGGGCGACCATTTGTCCTACGACTATGCGCGGCTCAACGTCGCCGTCGAACAGCCGATCGGAACCGGCCTTGCGGTCGTCGCCGGGATCGGTGGCCAGCTCAGGCGCCACGATGCGGCAGATCCTCTGTTCCTGGCCCAGCGCAAGGATGAACAGGTCGACCTCTCCCTGGGGCTGAAAGTGCGGCTGACGGACAATCTCTATGCCCGTCCGCGCGTCACCTACACCCGCAACTGGAGCAATTTCGCGCTCTACGACTACGAGCGCGCGACCGTGAGCCTCGGCATCCGGCACGAATTTTGATTGGAGAGAGACTGATGTTCAACAAGGCAATCCTGCTCACCACGGCTTCCCTTCTGTCAATCGCCCAGCCGGCGACGGCGGCGGACTATATCTTCGGGCAGAACGGACCGGTTCCGGAAGGCGCCTGGCAAGATCGCGAGAGCGGCGTGACCCAGATCCGGCTGGAGAACGGCGCCATCGTCGGTATGGTCGGCAAGGCGCGGTTCCGCATCAGCGAGGGTCAACTGACGATCGCCGAAGGCGCCGCTACCGTGAAATCGGGGGGGAATGCGCCCATAATCGTGCGCTTCGAGGGCAACGGCGCCGCCACTATTCTCGGTGCGGCCAGCCTTGCCGTGCGGGATGGCCTGGTCCGGGGCCATGTGCTGCAAGGCTCGATGACGGTTGACGGCAATGGCGGCCGTCAGAGCTTCTCCGCAGGTTCGGCATGGCGAATGGCAGCCGCGTCTGCCCCCATGCGCGTATTCGCCAATCCTGCCCAGCAGGCGCCCTCGGCTTCGGTCGCATCGCTGCGGCGAGAAGGCATTCGCGCGGCAGCGATGAACGGCCTGCCCGTCACGCTGGGTCAGGCGCTGGCCGCTATCGGCGCGTCGGGTGATATTCTCCAGTCGGCACGCGCCATCGATAGCCGCGCGCTTCGGCCGGTGTCGGCTTCGCTGCCTTCGGGCGATGTCGAACGGCTGCTGGCCTATTCGCACCAGTTGGCAGCGGCTCTCGCCCCGCTGCGGACCAATGATGCCGCGCCATTCGCGCCGTCCCTTATGGACACCTATCTGCGCTTTCTGGCGGCCGGGGGGGCGGCCGGGGAGTTCCAGGCGTCCTACAACGCGATATTGACGCAATATCTCCAGCTCCTGGCCGCAGGCGGCGCGCCGACGAGCTTCGATGGCGCGGATCTCAATGCAGTGAATGCCTATCTGCACTATCTGCAAAGCAACGGCCTGCTCGACCGGATCGTCGGCGTGCAGCAATCGCTGGTCATGGCCTATCTGGATTATCTCGCGAGCGGCGGCGATCCGGCGGCGTTTCAATATGGCGACGGCATCGATCCGGCCGTGCTGGCGCAATATGGCGAGGCGATTTCCGCCTATCTCGCCTATCTGGCGCAGGGCGGCGACATTGCGGCTTATGATGGCGCCACCGCCGCGCAGATTCAGCTCTACCTTGCCGCGCTGGAGGCATCGGGCCTGCTCGACACCCTGTTCGATGCGCAGGCCGCGCTGCTGCGCACCTATTTGGCCTTCCTGCAAGACGGTGGACAGCCAGGCGATTTCGCCGGTTTCGATCCCGACACGGGACCAGAGCCGGAACCCGGCGCCACCCCGGCGCAGATGCTGGCCGTGGTCGATGGCTTCCTCACCCATATCAAGGCGAACGGCCTGCCCAGCGGCTACACCGCCGCCGATTTCGAAACGCTGAAGACCTATTTCAACGACAGCGTAAGCCTCGCGCTCCAGCAAGCGGGGCGGGGCGAGGATAATTACCTGCTCAACACCTATTTCAACTATGTTTCCTACGAGGATCAGAACGCCGACTCCTTCCCCGGCCTGCCCGCGCTGGGCGGCACGGTGGCGACCTATGCCACGGCGCAGTCAATCAACCGCCCCCATGCGGCAGAGGTCGCGTCGGTCAGCACGGGAGGTTTCACCGCACCCCTGGTGCTCGATGCGAATGGCGTGCCGGTCTATATCAGCAGCGACATATTGGTGGACGGCGGCGCGGTGGCCGCACAGCGCGATCAGGGGACGGCGACCACCTCCACGCGCGTCACCGGCGATCAGTTCACGCAAAACGGCCAGACCTATGCGCTGGGCGACAATCAGGGGCTGCATCTCACCACTGGCGCGCCGCTGACCAATCCGCCGGCCAGCGCGACGATCAACTATGTGCTCGACAGCGCGACCAGTCCCACGTTCAACGACGGTTCCTCCGCGCCCGGCACGTTCGACGCCGCACTGGCGGTCAAATATGATGGACTGCAAATCCGCATGGCGGCCGAAGGCAGCGTCGCCATGCCCGACGACGCGACCTACAGCTTTACCACGCCGGGCGGCATCGACGGGCTGGATAGCCTGTCCGTCACCACCTACGCCACGTCGGCGGACCGGATCGCCATCCAGCAAACGGCGGTGCTGTCCGGCACGGGCAAGGCGTGCGTGAGCGGCGCGAGCGGGTGCGAACTCTATCTCGGCGCAACGCCGGCGGGCGATGGCGCCAGCGCGCTGGTGCTAGCCTATGGATCGCGGAATGGCGGCGAAGACAGCGTCGGCTTCACCGGATCGGCAGGCTTCGTCGCCAGTTCCGGCAATGACGGAGGCAGCGACCCCGGCGGCGAAACGCCGCCAGGCGACATCGTGGGCGCCAATTTCAACACCGCCGATATGATCGGCTATCGCACCACCTTCGTCGCACAGCCCGATGGAAGTTTGAGCGTCCATTATGGCGGTCACAATACCATGGCGGTGCGCGGCGACGACGGCGGCTTCGATTCGATCGGCACGGCTGCAAATCCGGAGACGTTCGGTCGCGGCGACCTGCCCCTGATCGAACAGCGCGGCGACGACGACATATTGTTGACGCGCTATGGCACGGGCACTTTCAAATATTATGGAACGGATATGGCCATTGCAGACGGCCGTTATCTGGATCTCGTCACCATCGGGAATCCGGCCAAGGTGCCGCCGGTCAGCGGCACGGCGACCTATCAGCTCGACGACTATATGATCCAGACTGGCGGCAACGTCGCCAATGCGGCACTGGATATGTCGATGGCAGTGGCTTTCGGCCCGGTGCCGCGCCTCGCCCTCGAAGGCACGCTGGCGCTGGACAGTGATTATGCTTTCTCTACGCCAGGCGGCCTCGCTGGCGTTGCGACCGGGGGCACGATTCTGACCAGTTCCAACTTTGCTATCTTCGCGCCGATGACGAGTGGAGCGGGCGATTATTGCACCGACCTTGCGTCCTGCACGATGCGCATCGCGGGCGCGTTCCACGAGGATATGGATCGGGCAGGCGGCTATTTCCTGACCGTCGGGGGAGAGCGACAGGCCACGGGCGTCTATGCAATGAGGTCAAATGACCTGTCCGGCCTGTCCTTCGATGCCGGCGCGGGTGTCGCGTCGGGCAGCTTGACGGCGGCTTTCGCCCATGATGACCAATTGCCCTTTTTCGTCAACGGTGGAGGTTCCAACATCGTAGCAGGTGGTCGGAACAATCTGGCGATGTTCGATGCCGTCTATGACGATCGCGGACTGGTGTCGCTGACCTACGACGAGTCTAATCCCAGCCGCACCGGCGATTTGCTGTTCGCACGCGGGGAAGGCATGGCCGTCGCCGACCTGGCCGGCGACGCGGACTGGCAACTCGGCCGCTATACCGGCGGCAGGCTGGAAGGTCAGAACGTGATCTATGGCGCGAATAACGGCGCGCATTATGCCGTCATCGCCCCGCTGACGAATGCTCCTGGTAACGGTACGATCAGCTATACGCTGAAGGCGGCCACACGGCCGGTCTATTCGGACGAAGCAACAGAACCGGGCAGTTTCACCGGCGCCATGGCCGTGCGTTTCGCCGCGATCCCCACTGTCGGGCTGGAAGGCACGGTGACGATGCCCGACGCCACCTACAGCTTCCAGACGACCGGCGGCGCGGCCGACCCGGCAAGAAGCGCTCTGCGATTATTCCCTCACACTCTAGGGGAAAGCGGCTTTACCTTCAGTGCCGAATTGCCAGCGACATTCAGCGCGGATACCAGCGTGTGCCGAACGGGCATCTCCTGTCAAGTCGGCATTGGTGGCCAGATTGGCGGCGACGGTGCCGGATGGGCCAGCATGGGTTATGTCATCCGCGGGACCAGTTCGACAGTGGAAACGCCCAAGGTTTCGGGCGTCGCGGTTTTCGAGGGCGGCGCGTTCGTGCCCGAAACGCCGCCGTTGACGGGAACGCCGGTGGCGAACCAGATCACCACATATGCTTCCTCCGTCATCGGCATCGACCAGCGCCAGCCGACTACCGTGACTTATGAAAGCAACACCGGCGCGCCGATCGCCTACAGCTTCGCGCCGCCGAACGAGGAGCCGAGGATCGGCGGCGCCACACTGCACGAACCGGGCAGCGTGGCCGACGTCATCGGCTGGGCGCGATGGGCCGGTGGCAGCACGGCGGGGCGTTACTACACGCTTGGTACGGTCGATCTGCCGGCCAATGGCGGCTGGCATGTGGTTTCGGGAGAACCCGCCACCAATCTGCCGACGTCGGGCACGGCGACCTATTCGATGGTGGGCGCGACTAATCCGACCATGCGCGACGGATCGATGGCGCCCGGCAGCGTGACCGGGGCGGCAGCCGTCGCCTTTGGTTCCACGCCGCGCGTCGGGGTCGATCTGTCCGTCACCATGGACGGGTCCACCTACGGTATTTCCACCAATGGCGGTGCCTCCAACCCCGCCATGGGCATGGAAGTCGGCACGTCGGGCCAGAACAACATGGTGTTCCGGGATTATGGTCTGGTTGCGACGGGCAGCGGCGCGGTTTGCGGTGGGGTTGGATCGTGCGATGCCGCCTTTACCGGCTTCCTCGCGGGCGAAGGAGCCAGCCATATCGGCCTGTCCTTCACCTTCGGCAATCAGGGCTTCGACAAGCAGGTCGACGGCGCGGTAGTGTTTGGAAGGAACTGATCCCCGACGTCACTTTCGAGCAACCGGAAACCTCGCAGTTAACACGCTTGGAATCGCTTGCTGGAGCGGGCCGACAAGGAGGAGGTGAGGCGATCATAGCCTATCGGGCTTTGCCGCCACCTCCTTTACCGGTTCAGGCGCATTTGCCCCGCGCTACCAAAGGGTGAGCACGATGCAGCGTTCTTCGCCTCGCGATCGGTCGGATGCGGTGAAAAAACGCGCAGCGAATTGTTCACGATTTGCGGGCCGTTCGCGGCCGTTGGGTGTTTTCACCGCGCCTGAACCCGCTCCGCAACCTGGCATGGTGGCTTGCAGCGCAGATCGAACGCAGAGAGAAACCACTTGAACTTATCGGACTCACCAGACGCAGGTTACCGTGCTTTGCTGGAGCAACTCGAACGTTGGCGGCTCAGCTAACCGGGATTGGTCACGCGCCCACGGCGGAGCGCAATGGCGTGTCTGCAAGCGCTGCGAGATCCACGCCTGACGGGCGCTGGAACAAGCGCAGGCCGAACTCGGGCATGATGGCGATCAGATGGTCGAAGATGTCGGCCTGTATGCCCTCATAGTCGCTCCATGCCGTTGTGCTGGCAAATGCATAGATCTCCAGCGGCAGACCATGCTCGCTGGGCGCGAGCTGGCGCACAAGCAGCGTCTTGTCATCGGCAATATCAGGCCGTGCCTTGAGATAGGCATGTACATAGGCGCGGAAGGTGCCGATGTTGGTCAACCGCCGGCTGTCGAGCACCTGTTCTCCGGCATGGCCCGCGTTCCAGCGTTCCACTTCCTCCTGCTTGGCCCGGAGATAGTCGCGCAGCAGACTGAAGCGCGAAAGATCGACGAGACTGCCATCATCAAGAAAATGGACGCTGTTCTGGTCGATCATCAGCGAGCGCATGATCCGTCGGCCGCCCGATTCCGACATCCCGCGCCAGTTGCGGAAACTTTCATTAATAAGCCGGTGCGTGGGGATGGTAGTGATGGTCTTGTCGAAATTCTGCACCTTCACCGTGTGCAATGCGATGTCGATGACGTCGCCATCGGCGTTGAGCTGCGGCATCTCGATCCAGTCGCCCAGGCGGATCATGTCATTGGAGCCGATCTGAACCGAGGCGACCAACGAGAGGATCGTGTCCTTGAACACGAGCATGAGCACGGCCGCCATGGCCCCCAGCCCGGAAAGCAACAGCAAGGGCGAGCGGTTCATCAGAGCCGCTATGATGAGAATGGCCGCAGCGCCGTAGATGATCATCTTGCCGATCTGGACATAGCCCTTGATGGGACGATTGGCGGCGTCCGGGCGGCGCTGGTAGATGTCGTTCGCCAGTTCCAGCCCGCCGCACAGGGCAATGGCGAGCGTCAGAATGATGAACCCCGCGCACAGGCTTTGGACAAGGGCGATGATGCTAGCCGGAACATGAGGTACCGCGACGATGCCTGTCTGGATCACGAGCGCCGGCACGATATTGGACAGGCGCGCCACGATGGCGCCGATATGATGCGCCCCGATCTGGAAAGGGAAGCGTTCCAGCACGCGCAGGACGATGCGGAGCACGATCCGCTTGGCGATCCAATTGGTCAGCCAGGCGAAGATCAGCAGCACCAGCAAAGCAAGGCCGGTTTGCATCCAGGGCTCCTGCGCCCATCCGCGCGTCAGATAGTCAATGGGATCGGCTGCATCGAAAAAAGCAGGCATCAATATCAAGTCCTTTGGGCGAAGGGATCGTCGTGGAGCGAACAGCCCGCCGTCTCGGGCATGAAACGAAGGGCAGCGAGGCCAACGAGACAGGCGGCCATCATGTAGAAGGCCGGCATCAGTTCGTTGCCAGTCAGGGTGATGAGCGCACTTCCCAGAGCGGGGGCGGTGCCGCCGAAGATGGAAGTGGAGATGTTATAGGCGATGGCAAAGCCGGCGAAACGGACCGAAGTCGGGAACAGTGCAGGGAATGTCGCGGAAATGGTCGCGAGCTGCGGCACGTAAAGCAAACCCAGCAGGATAAAACCGACGATCGCTCCGGCAAAACCCGTCGCCATAAGCATATAGAGCGGTACTACGGCCACCAGCAGTCCGATCAGCGACACTCTCCACATGACGCGCCGCCCGACCCGGTCGGAGAGGCCGCCGGCGAGCGGCACGA
>Ga0172382_10009367_pt1 | contig 13383 bp, 13 predicted proteins | sample Leawel138RmetaG_FD_122245 | JGI IMG/M metagenome (GOLD analysis project Ga0172382, IMG submission 122245) | Leachate microbial communities from a municipal landfill in Southern Ontario, Canada - Leachate well 138R metaG | ecosystem: Engineered > Solid waste > Landfill > Unclassified | place...
AACAGAATATACGCTTCAGTATTTGAAGGAGAGGGAGATATACCAAGAGATGAGGTTTCTATAGCTGTATGGAAAGATATATTCTCAAAATACAATATAGATGCGAAGGTTGGAAAAGAAGAAAGAATAATGCCCTTAGGAAGAGAAGATAACTGGTGGGGTCTACCCTCTGGTGGTCCATGTGGTCCAGATAGTGAGATATTTTACAAAACAGACAGTGGAGAATTAGTAGAGATTGGTAATAACGTATTCATGGAATATCTACTAGAAGATGGAGTATACAAACCGCTAGGTTTACACAATGTAGACTTTGGAGGTGGATTAGATAGATTGGCTACAGTATGCCAAAGAGTAGATTCTGTATATGAAGTAGATATATATCTTCCAATATTTAATAAAGTTAAAGAGCTTTCTAAAATAGAGAATATTAAATCTCAAAGAGTAATTACAGACCATATAAAAGCTGCTACTTGGATTGTAATGGATGGAGTAATCCCCTCTAATACACAACAGGGATATATACTTAGGAGGTTAATTAGAAGAGCTGTAAGACATGGTAGGAAGTTAGAAATAGAGGGAGAGTTTACAAGAAAGGTTGCGGATGTAGCAATTGAGCAATTTAAAAATATATGGCCTCAGTTAGTAGAGAAGAGAGAGTTAATACTCAAAACTATAGAAGATGAGGAGAGGAAATTTAATAAAACAGTAGAGCATGGTCTAAAGGAATTAGAGAAGACTCTCTCTACAGTAGGACACATTGATGGAGAGAAAGCATTCCAACTGTACGAAACATTCGGATTACCACTAGAAGTAATTGAAGAGATATTAAAGGAGAGAGGGTTAGAGATATCTAATAAAGAAGACTTTACTAAAGCACAGAGTAAGCATCAAGAGAGATCTAGAACCTCATCTGCAGGTATGTTTAAAGGAGGCTTAGCAGATACATCAGAAATGACTACAAAGTATCACACTGCTACACACCTACTCCTTGAGGCTTTAAGAAAAACTTTAGGTAATCATGTATATCAGAAAGGAAGTAATATTACATCTGAAAGACTTAGATTAGATTTCCCTAGTGATGAGAAATTAACTCAAGAGCAAATAGAGCAGGTGGAGGGATATGTAAATGACGCTATCAATAAATCTCTTGATGTTAATTACGAAGAAGTTTCTAAAGAAGAAGCCTTAGAGAGAGTTCCATTTGCTGCATTTGAGGAAAGATATGGAGACACTGTAAAACTCTACTATATAGGTAATAAGGATAATCCCTACTCCCTGGAGATATGTAACGGTCCTCATGTATCCAATACAAAGGAGTTAGGTAAATTTAAAATTGTAAAGCAAGAAAACGTTGGAGCTGGTATAAAGAGGATAAAAGCAATATTAGAATAAATATGCAAAGTCAAAAACCAATATTAGCCATAGACTATGGCAACAAAAGAATCGGATTAGCAATCTCTGACAGTAAGGGAGTTATAGCTTCTCCATTAGAGGTACTTGAAGTAACAAAAAGAAGGAATATAGATGTACTTCTTCAAGATATTCTGAAGATAATAGATGAATATAGAGTAAAAACGATACTCTTAGGTAACCCTCAGATATTTGATAGTAGGCATCTAAAAACTACAAAAGTAATAGAATCATTCAAAGAAAAGCTCTCTCAATTAACAGATCTCCCAATCATATATCAAGATGAAAGCTATTCTACAACTGAAGCTCAAAATATGTTACTATCCCTAGGACAGAATACGAAATCAACGAAACATAAGATAGATAAGATAGCTGCTACACTGTTTCTTCAAGAATTTTTAAACTCTGAATCTAATAAAAATGAAAACCGTAATTAAAATCTTCTTACTAGCACTACTCACTGTTGTAATAGGAGCCTTCTTTATCAAAAAGTCCTACTACTCTACCCTTGAGACTCCAAATAGTGATAGTAGTGAAAAGGTAGTATTAGAAATTGAAAAAGGTGAGCCTCTTGAATCAATAATCAATGACTTAATCAGTGCAGGAGTACTTAGAGAGAATTGGGCAACCTACTTTGAAATATATGTAAAACTTAATAAATTAGCACCTAAGATACAGGCAGGTGTATACGATATACCTAAGGATTTAAATATAAAAGAGATTGTAGATATGATTCAATCCTCCAAAGAGCAAGGAGTATGGATTACAATACCAGAGGGTTTAAGAAAGGATGAGATTGCAAATATAATTGCATCTGAATATGAGAAGATAGATGATACTAAATTCTCTAAAGATGAATTCCTAAGGCTAACAGAAGATCCTGTATATATAGAAAGCTTAGGCATACCATACCCACTTACAGACTTAGAGGGTTTTCTCTTCCCAGATAAATACTCTTTCTCTGTAAATACCGATACCAAGAGTATCTTAGGTATACTTCTTACTAACTTTAAAAATAGAGTTGGTTTTACAGATACATATGAAGATATAATTGTAGCAAGTATGGTTGAAAGAGAGGGATATACATCTGAAGATAGGCCAATGATTGCAGATATAATACAGAGAAGATTTAAAGAGGGATGGTTACTTCAAATAGATGCTACCCTACTGTATCCAAAAAAGGATTGGAAGTCACCAATTACTGTAGCAGATAAACAGGATGATAACCCTTACAACACTTACAAGAAACAGGGATATCCTCCTACACCAATATGTAATCCAGGATTAGCTGCAATAAATGCAGTAAGAAATCCAAAGCCTAATAAATATTACTACTACATACATGATGCAAGTGGAAACCCACACTACGCCGAGACTCTAGCAGAGCACAATCAGAATGTTCAAAAATATCTTAGATAATTTACTCTGAACTGCCAATGGAAGTATCCATAAACATGAGTGACAGAGAGTTGGCAAAGACCAAGATTCCAAGATATAACGGAGGTAGTACAAAGAAGAAAGCCTCTTGGTTACGTGTTGTACTAGCAATTTTCCTCATCATTGGCATTACTTCAGGAATATATCTTCTGTATAAGGGGTATAAGGTGTCTTCTGATATAGGTTTCCAATTTACACCAACTAATATACTAAAACCAGAAGCAAAGCCAGAGCTTAAAAAAGATAGCACCGGTAAGTATACAAATGTAATGCTAATAGGGGTTGATACAAGAGAGAAAGGAGATTTAATGAATACAGACACTATAATAATTGCATCCTTTAATTACGATACAAAAGATATTGTAATGATTTCCATACCAAGAGATTTCCATGTACAGGTTAATCCAAATAAATATTGGTTTAATAAAATAAACTCTGCATATGCAGTAAATGAGAAAAGAAGTAAAGGCTCTGGATTACTTGCTTTACAATCTATCGTAGAAGAGATGACAGGTATGGAGATACAGTATCATGCAATGATTGATTTTAATGGCTTTGTACAACTAATAGATGCTGTAGGAGGTGTATATGTGAATGTAGATAACAGTTTTACTGATTACATGTACCCAAAAGGTTTAAAGTATGAAACGATAAGTTTTAAATCAGGTCCACAGTTAATGGATGGTACTACAGCATTAAAGTACTCAAGATCAAGACACTCTATGCATAACAGTGAGGGTACTGACTTTGCAAGAGCAAGAAGACAACAGAAAGTAATATACGCATTTAAAGATGTAGTTTTAAGTTCTGAAACATTACTCAATCCTAAAAAGATAATGGATCTCATGAGTGCTGTACAGAACAATCTAAAGATTTCTGAATTTACTGTAGAAGATATAGAAGCAGGAGTAAATTTACTTAAAGAGTTAGATAAAGGGAAAGGAAATACATACTCATTTGTACTAGATCCATCTGCAGGTAACTCATCTCTGATTACTAGTCAAAATGTAGTTAATACAGGAGCGTATGCAATAGGACCAATAGAAGGATTAGGGAAATATGACAATATAAAAGAGTTCGTAGGATTAATATTAAAAGATCCACAGCTATACTCCGAAGACTCATCGATATATGTTTACAACACTGGATTAGGATACCAAGCTACATATGATAAGACTCAATCATTAAGAAAAGATTTTAAATATCTCGATATAAAATTCTTAGGGAACCTTTACAGTGATAAGGAAGGAGTCTACATATTTAGTAATAAGGAGGACTCATTTGAATATTCTGTAAATCAACTCTCTAAATATATTAAACCTACATCTACTACTAAACCAGAATACATAACAACAAAACTAAGAGGTGAGGATATCTCAATTCTTTTTGGCAAAGAAGTTACAAATATAAATTCTGAGATTACTACTTCTCAATAAAATATGCATAAACTTTACATAGGTAACGAAACATATATATCACTCTTACAAGCAAAGAAATTTGTTACCGTTCTTCGAGAAAATAGTGACCTTGAATACATTACATTAGATGCAGAGAAAGTAAAAGCAAGTGACCTTGTAGACCTACTCTCCTCCCCCTCCCTATTCAATTCCTCTCGTTTAATCTTTCTTAAAAGGGTATATAGAAATAAAGAGAAAGAATCCATAGTAAATTTCCTCTTAGAGTACCTACCTAGCAACAGAACAGATAGGATAGTAATATGGGAAGACCAAAAGGTAAGTGCAGTAACAAGATATGTAAAATTCTTTAAATCTAACAACCAGTTAGAGGAGTATACAAAGTTTAATAAAAGATCTTTCCTAACATGGGCAAAAGATAGTATCAAACAGATGGATATTAATATTGATAGTAACGCTATTAATCTCCTCTCTACATACTCTAACTACGATTCTCAGAGATTTGAGAACAATTTAAAGAAGTTAAAGCTAATAGGGAAAGATAGTATAACTGAGGAGGATATAAGAGAGTTCTCACCTGATACATTAGAAGAAGATATATGGAAGTTACTAGATGAGATAAATAGTGAGAGTGGTAAGCCTCTACTAATATTAGAGAATCTTCTCAGAAATTCCACAGATCCCCACTACATAATAGCCATGATACTTAGAAATATCAGACTCCTTACAATGACAAAATACTTAATAGAGAAAAATACTCAATATACAGAAATGCCCTCAATACTAAAAATACCTCCCTTCACATTAAGACCATTAGTAAATGCAAGTCATAAATATACAACAGAGAGAGTAAATAAAATATATGAGAAATTAAGTAGTTTAGATTATGAAATAAAGGTTGGAAGAATAGAGCCAAAGTTAGGACTTACTCTTCTTTGCACTATCTTGTAAACATATTCATTGACATCACCATAGGTATTTTCATAAACTCTATTGTAAGGATAACCATTAATATACGATATACTGCCTTTACATGAGGACACAGAGTAGAAATACAAAAAGAGCTTTAAGAGTCTTACTCATTGTTGGTGGTATATTAATAGTTGCTTTAATAGGTGCAGTCATATACTTTTACGCTATTGCTGATTCAGTAAAAAATGATGAACAGAAAAATCAAATTACCTGTGGTTGTTACATAATAGATCCTGCTGTTGTTAATGATTGTGGAGATCCTAAGAAAGCATTTCTTTTTAATTCAAAAAGTGTTGCTTCTGATCAGGCTTGTACTGTAGCTTGTAATACACAGCTACTCTCTGAATATGTAATAAAGAGTTCTACCTCAACAGATAGGTTTAAAAGTTGTAACATCCGAAGTATTCCTGATGCTAGATGTCAGGAAATGATACTCACAGATCAGGATGGGAAGTTAATAACGGGTAAGATAGATCCTGAAGATGAGGTTAATATAGAAGCTACTTTTGATAAAGATAGCTACAGTAACTACACCTTTAAAATAAATACACAATCCAATACTCCAGATAAAATAGATGGTAATAAGATATATAAAAAGATTACTGATTTTGAGGATGTAAACTCTCTTGATATTCTTGCTACTGCTACTGATAGTAAAGGAGATTCCATTAACTCAATAATCTGTAGAAGAGTTATAGATATCAATGTAAGTGGTAGTACAGGTGCAAATGCACTTACAGCTACAACTGAGAGACAGAGTGATGGTAAAACAAAGATTTCTCAGATTACAATCTCTGTTGGGCAGTTAAGTAGTGAGAATGTAAAAGTAAGTTTCTCCTTTGGAACAAAATTTCAAACATTAACAACAGAGGGAGGATTAAATATTGAAAGTGCTAAAGGTACAGTAACCATTACAAAAGCAAATCTGTATGACCCTGATAACTTTGTAGGAGGTCAATCCTTCGCTATACTAGATGAGTATGAAGGCCCCCTAGTTATTACTGCAGAGGTCTTTGTTGATGATATAAGTATTGGGATTGTAAGTACTGAGGTAGAATTTCTTTCTCAGGAAGTACCAGTAGTAGAAGAAACTCCACAAGAAGAAACAGAAAGTAAATCTAACTTCTCTACCTCTAAAATAGCTTCACCATCATGTGTAGAGAGAGTTGAGAGTAATAACGTTGCAACATTCACCATCTCTGTTAAGAATAATAGTGATGTTAACCAAGAGATAACCTCTATTAAAGATAAACTTCCTCTAGGGTTTACATATGTAGGAGAAAGCACAGTTATAAATGGGACTTCAGTTACAGATGGCTCCTTAACTACAGTATCAAACATAGGCTCTACACAAGAAATAGTATGGCAACAATCTACCCCTTGGAGTGTAGATGCTAGTGGACAGTTAACGATTGTATTTAGAGCTATGGCAGACAGTAATGCTCTTACTGGAGAGAACCTAAATGAAGTAATTGTAAATCCTGTTCAGATACCATCTGATCCTGCAACATTAAGGTCACAAGCTTCAATAATAGTTGCACAAGATTGTACCAATCCAACAGTACCTACAACACCTACAACTACACCGTCTACAGGGATATTAGATAACCTATTTGTAAGATTAACTATAGGAATAATCCTCTTTGTTACAGCATGGGTTGTATATACAAGACCAGAAGGAGTAAAACTATCCCAAATCATCCTTAACTCAGATATCTATAAAGATGCAGAGATGACTAAGTACAAATATACTAATCCAAAGAAATATTTCGAAGAGAAAATAGTTAGAGAGAAGAAATAGAGAATGATATTGGCAAACCATCTTTACCATAGGTAGTACCATCAGAAACTATAGAGAAGAAGTATACCTTAGTAGAAATAAGGGAGTTTAAGACCACCTTATGATCCCTATCCTTTATCTCATTCTCTAAATCAATCCCTATCAAATGTAAATCTTTCATCTCACCACCATAGATAATATATGCAGAGCATGAAGCTTTACTCTTCCAAGATATAGCTACAGAGTTCTCTTTCTCCCCCTTCTCTATCTTAACATTGTAAGGGTCACAACCCTCTATAGATACAGAGCTATTAGAGCCTGATACTCTAAATACAAATAGCCCTACTACAAGGGAGAGTACAGTAACTACAGTTATTAGAAACAAACCTTTACTCTTCATCATCTATTACAATAACATATTCCGTTATTGTAGAGCTACCTACCTCATCTTCAACCTTAAGAACAACCTTGTATGTACCAATATCTCCAATAAATGGATAACCTCTTAAAACACCCTCCCCATCTACCCATAGCCATTCAGGACCCTCCTGAATAGTAATAGATACATTACTAAAATCACTTGCTACAATCTTTGGAACGAAAACATACTCTTCATTTACATTCGCAATCTTTGGCATTAAATTTGTAACATATGGTTCCTGTACAGACATTACCCTCTCTATCTGTACTCCCTTAACTTCATCCTCTTTTAAAAGTAGATACAGTGTAGAAAAAATCGTCAAAAAAGGTATTATAAAGAGAAGGGAAAAACCAATAACTTTCTTTGTATTGATACTATGCATATAATCTAGTGTATCAATTTAATATTTTGTTTACAAACATAACCTTAACAGATATAATACAACGCAATATTGAATCATTTTAAATATATTTATCTAATGCCAAATCTAAAAACATCGATAAAAGACTTAAGACAGACAAAGAGAAGAACTCTTCATAATGATAGGTTAAGGAAAAGAGTTAAGAAGTCTGTAAAAAGATTCCAAGAGTTAGTAAGTACAGGAGAGAAAGAGGCTGCAGAGAAAACTTTAAAGCAAACAAATAAAGTTCTTGACAAGGCAGCTAAGAAAAATGTTATAAAGAAGGGTACAGCAAGTCGTAAGAAGTCTAGACTTGCAATTCAACTTAACAAACTGTCCATAGATAATGTCAAAACTGCTAAAAAGAGCGCTTAAAAACTCTCTGTTTCCTGCAATTTTAATGATTGCGGGGAAAGTACTAGGAATATTCTTAACTAGTGCCATATATGGCCTTACCATTGAAGTTGGTAATGAGCTTAATGGTATATTCTCAACACAAATATATTTTGAAGATAAAGCGGTAACACTCTTTGTTAACTCTTTCTCTGATCTCTCAATGTTCCTTTTCTTAGCAATACCTACTGCGTATTTCATATTTAAAACAGCAATATTTCAATCAACCGTTGGTAATCCTAAGACCATTGTAAAGGTAACTAAGTTTAATATCTTACAGTGGATTACAAAGGATGATACAACCTTTCTTAAAATCTTCATTTGGTGTGCATTCCTCTGGGTAGCATCCTCCATTGTTGTAATAAATGTATTGCAAGACAGTACATATACATGGGTTGGAATTCTTGCAGGTTCCTTTGCATTCCTCTGTGGAGTTGGAGCTGTAAAAACATTTGAAATTGAAAGTAATAATGTATATCCTGATAATAAGAGATACTATTAATAAATATGAAAGAGAACAAAGTTAAAAAAACATTAGCCTTAGTATTAGAACCAATAGCATTAGGGTTACTAGCTCTACTTTTCATCATCCCTGCTATTACGGTTGTTAATCTACAACCAATTACAAAAAAAATAAAAGATTTAAACGTATTAGGAGTAACAAACAGTTCAGGATTAAAAGTAAATATAATAGGGGGGTCTCATCTAATCTTTCTAAATGAAAGAATAGATAGTAATGAAGATATATATACATATAAAACTAAGTTAGTAAAAAGAGAAGCAGATAGCTACTCTAAACCTATTCTAGAGATAGTAAACGATAAAGATGAAGATGTTAATTTAGAAATATATGGGGGTACTTCTATACCTACAAACTCAGATATTGGAATAATCATTGAAGAACAGAGATATAGACTACAGGAACCCAACGGTAATCTTCTAACTCAAAAGATTACTCTTAGACCTAAGGAAACATATGTAATATATCTTTACATAGAGAGTTTTTCAGATGTTAGATTTGAAGAAGACTTCGAATTAAACATAAAAGATGTTCAATAGTTAGAGAAATAGGATATAATACCCCGTATTATACATATGGGTAACACAGCTTTAAACAAAATTAGAAACTTTTCCATAATAGCTCACATAGATCATGGGAAATCTACATTAGCAGATCGAATGCTTGAAGCTGCTCATATAGATATCTCTAGGGATAAGAGAGATTCTAGAGTATTAGATAGATTAGATTTAGAACAGGAAAAAGGCATCACTATAAAGCTACAGGCGTGTAGGATGATATGGAAAGAACACCAACTCAATCTAATAGATACACCAGGACATGTAGACTTCTCATATGAAGTCTCAAGGTCTCTAGCAGCATGTGAAGCTGCAATACTTCTAGTTGATGCATCACAAGGAGTACAAGCACAGACAATCTCTAATACACAGAAGGCGCTAGATTTAGGTTTAACACTAATACCTGTAATAAATAAAATAGATTTACCTAATATAGATATTGCTGCTAGAGAACAGGAATTAGAAAGCCTACTAGGATTTAGAAAAGAGGAGATAATAAAAGTATCTGGGAAAACAGGAGAGGGTGTAGAATTACTTCTTGATAGAATAGTAGAGATATGCCCTGCTCCACAGGGTGATATGGATGCACCTTTAAAAAGTTTAATCTTTGACTCCTTCTATGATGAACATAGAGGTGTAGTTGTTGCTGTTAGAGTTTTTGATGGAAAGATTGTATACACACCTGGTAAATCAATAGACCTATACATATTACAAAAGAAAGAAGTATTTAAGCCAACAGAGGTTGGAATATTTACACCCAATCTGGAAGAAACAGAACACTTAGATACAGGAGAGGTAGGATATATAGCGACTGGATTTAAAGATATTAGCTTCTTCACAGTAGGAGATACAATATCAGATAGCCCTAAGACTGAAGCCCTAGAAGGATACAGAACTCCTAAACCAAATGTCTTTGCTACATTCTTTCCAGTTACACCAGATGACTACCAACCTCTTAAGATAGGGTTAAACAAATTAAGTATGAATGATGCCTCATTAACATTTACAGACCAAAGATCTAATCTCTTAGGTTCAGGATTTAGATGTGGCTTTCTTGGTCTACTACATATGGAAATTATCCAAGAGCGATTAGAAAGAGAGCATGATGTAGAGTTAATAATAACAGCACCTACTGTAGAGTATGAAGTCAGAAAGATAACAGGAGAGAAGATAACAATACAAACACCACAAGAGTTACCAGATCCATCTGAAATATCAGAGATATTAGAACCGTGGGTAAGATTAAAGTTAATGACTCCAGATAGGTATATGGGAGTATTAATGGAGCTATGCCAATCTAAAAGAGGTCAGTATGTTAATACAGAATATATAATAGCGAAATCAGGAAATATACAGCTAAAGGATCAATATATAGTTTTAGAGTATGATATGCCATTAGCAAGTTTAGTTTCTAATTTCTTTGATCAACTTAAAAACAAATCTAGTGGATATGCCTCTATGGAGTATGAATTGATAGATTTCTTCCCTGTAGATTTAGTAAAAGTAGCTGTACTTGTTAATCATGAAGAAATAGAAGCATTAAGCTTCCTAGAGACCAAAGAATTAGCACAATCAAAAGCCTCTAAGCTTCTAGAAGTAATGAAAGGAGAAATACCTAGACAGCAGTTCCCTATACCGCTTCAAGCTGCCATAGGGGCTAAGATAATTGCAAGAGAGGATGTAAGAGCATTCAGGAAAGATGTAACTGCTAAACTGTACGGAGGTGATTACACTAGAAGATTAAAACTCTTAGAGAAGCAGAAGAAAGGTAAGAAGAGATTGAAGATGGTAGGTCAAGTAAATATCCCACAAGAGGCATTTTTAAGTATCCTTAAGACATAATGATAGAGGAATTAGTAGTAAAAAACTTTAGGAAATTTAAAGATAAAAACTTTAAATTTAATACCAATATTACAATCTTTCATGGAAGTAATGCTCAAGGTAAAAGCTCTGTACTAGAAGCTCTGTATATCATTAGTAACGGTAAATCGCCATGGGCATCTACAGATGAGTTTATTAATACACAGCAAACAGAAATAGATTCGCATACTAGAATAGAGATTAAAAAGGATGAGAAAAGCTATGTATATTTTAAAGATATAGGGAAGAGAATATTCAAGATTGATGGTAAGAGTGTAAGAAGTAAAACCTTCTTTCAGGACAGATGCGCTACTATATTTAATCCAGAGAAGATAGAGCTACTAATGATTTCATCTTCACAAAGAAGAGATTTCTTAGATGACACTATACAGAAATATAACTATGAGTATGAAGATGACTTAAAGAATTTTAAGAAGGTATTAAGACAGAGAAATGCATACTTAAAAAGATTAGCAAAACTCTTCTATGATAAAGGAGTCTTGGCAATAAATGACCCTCAGTTAAACTTCTGGAGTAATCAGATGGTACTACACTCTATTCCCATCTTACAAAACAGAATACAGCTAGCAAGAGAGCTATCTAAAGATGGATATGAGATAAAGTATAATACCGGCTTTCTATTTGATAAAAGAAAATTAAACAATAAAGAGTATTTAACAGAAACCTTAATACAGAATTTAGAAGATAGTAAGAGAAAAGATATAGCTACTGGATATACAAACATAGGACCACATAGAGATGATTGGGAGATATCTTTAGGTATGGATATTAGAAAATTTGGATCAAGAGGTGAGAAGAGATTAGCAATAGGGAAGCTTATATTCCATACACAAGAGATTGTAAATAACAAAACAGGCTTCTACCCTATTCTTTTACTAGATGATATTGCATCAGAGTTAGATATATCAAATACAGAAAGAATCTTTGAGAAGAAGTTTCTAGATAGACAACAAACATTTATCACTGTAATAGATTATAAAACATTACCGAAGAGTATATTAAAAGATGCGCAGTTAATACATTTAAATGGAGAGATATAATCTCTATTTCTTTATTACACTTTCCATTACCTTACTTTTATACCCCTTAGGAAAGAACTCTATCCTACCCTCTTTGTAATTACTAAGTAATCTACCTATCTCTGGCCTATGACCTGAAAGTATCATAAAGAGAATTTGGGCTATATATGCAAACCAATTAATAATCATTAAGAAGATATTCACTCTCTTAAGCTCTCTCTCCCTACTTACTACTAATTCTTTGTTGATGAAATACTTAGTAAGTAACCATCTATTCTTTCTGTAAATATGATTAAGATATCTCTCATTGTAAAGAGGTATAAGATACATAAGCTCATGGAAATTAAATATATCAGATTCAAGCTCTAAGCCTCTCTCTTCAACTATAAAATTTATACATAACAAATCCTTAACAGTATTACCATCTCTACTTGTCCTAGCTATATGGTTAAATATATTTCTTAATGTTAATATCCCCCTATATATCCATGCACTACCATCTCTAACAACAATAAATAAATCTATATCATCTTTCTCTTTTGTAAAACCTGCAGCTACAGAACCAGATATCCCTATAAATCTTACCCAGTTAGATACTAATAAAGATTTTACTCTCTCATTCGCAATCAGTATTTTCTTCTGTGTAATATTAGAACTTTCTTCTTTTGTACCTCTTTCAAGAGTATTTAATACACTCTCATCTAACCCCTTTATAATTCCCTTACCCCATATATATTGAAGCTTTTTAATTGAGAGTTTTAGCCCCATATTAGATTTAAAGAGTACTAACTCCTCTACTATTTCTTTTAGCTCTTTACTGTACATTACAGGATATGATAGCAGGTACAACATCTTTTAAGAAGTATTACCCTCCACTATTATTGATAATTCTGGTAAACTATTCCTGAATAATGAGACAACATCCTATTCCACAAAATGTATTAGATATCGAGTTTAAACTCTTCACAAGGTTTACATTAAAAGAGTTCGCATATTTAGCTTTAGGTATAGGTACAGGCTCTATCTTCCTCTACTTCTCCATTGGAGGAGATATTCCTGGTATTGTTGGTATACCTCTCTTTGCAATACTCTCAGGTATAGGAGCTTTCTTAGCACTTGTACCAATTAATGATTTACCTGCAGATAAAGCTATTATAAATTTCTTCTCTGCAATAAAT
>Ga0172382_10009369_pt1 | contig 13380 bp, 8 predicted proteins | sample Leawel138RmetaG_FD_122245 | JGI IMG/M metagenome (GOLD analysis project Ga0172382, IMG submission 122245) | Leachate microbial communities from a municipal landfill in Southern Ontario, Canada - Leachate well 138R metaG | ecosystem: Engineered > Solid waste > Landfill > Unclassified | place...
GCCCACGGCGCGGTGGGTGTTGCGCACGTTGTAGGTCAACTGCATCTTCTCGCCGTCTTCCAGGGCGGGCTGGGCGTCCTGGATCATCTGGGCGTCGAGGGTTTCCATGACCTCGTTGCGGCCAACCACGGTGTTGATGGTCGGCAGCCCGCCGCTATCGGCCTTAACCAGCAGCGGGTTGAGGTCGAGGTCGTCGAGGTGCGACGCGCCACGGCTGACCTGATGCAGCAGGTCGGTGCGGCCGATCACTTCGTTGAGCGAGGACACGCCCAGGTCGGCCAGGATCTGGCGCACTTCCTCGGCCAGGAAGGTGAACATGTTCACCACCTTCTCCGGGGTGCCGACGAACTTCTGACGCAGCGCGTCGTCCTGGGTGCACACGCCCACCGGGCAGGTGTTGGAGTGGCACTGGCGGACCATGATGCAGCCCATGGCGATCAGGCTGGTGGTGCCCAGGCCGTACTCCTCGGCGCCCAGCATGGCGGCGATGACCACGTCGCGGCCGGTCTTGAGGCCGCCGTCGGTGCGCAGCAGGACCTTGTGGCGCAGACGGTTCAGGGTCAGCACCTGATGGACTTCGGACAGGCCCATTTCCCACGGCAGACCGGCGTACTTGATCGAGGTCTGCGGCGACGCGCCGGTGCCGCCGGAGTGGCCGGACACCAGGATGCAGTCGGCCTTGGCCTTGGCCACGCCCGCCGCAATGGTGCCGATGCCCGAGCGCGACACCAGCTTCACCGTGACGCGCGCCTTGGGGTTGATCTGCTTGAGGTCGTAGATCAACTGGGCGAGGTCTTCGATGGAATAGATGTCGTGGTGCGGCGGCGGCGAAATCAGCATCACGCCGGGGGTGGAGTGACGCAGCTTGGCGATCTCGACCGTGACCTTGAAGCCGGGCAACTGGCCGCCTTCGCCGGGCTTGGCGCCCTGGGCCACCTTGATCTCGATTTCACGGCACTGGTTGAGGTATTCCGCCGTCACGCCAAAGCGGCCCGAGGCAACCTGCTTGATGGCCGAATTGGCGTTGTCGCCGTTCGGACGTGGCCGGTAGCGCGACGGATCCTCGCCGCCTTCGCCGCTGTCGGACTTCGCGCCGATGCGGTTCATGGCGATGTTGAGGGTGCCGTGGGCCTCGGGCGACAGGGCGCCCAGCGACATGGCCGGGGTCACGAACCGCTTGCGAATTTCCGTCACCGACTCGACCTCGTCCAGGGACAGGTGGTTGTCGGCGGGCTTGAAGTCCAGCAGGTCGCGCAGGTTGATCGGCGGCAGGGCGCGGAGGCCATCAGAGTACCGCTTGTACAGCGAATAGCTGTCGGTCGCCACGGCGGCCTGGAGAGTGTGGATGAGATTGCCGTCGAAGGAGTGCGGCTCGCCGGAATGACGGCGCACGCGATAGAACCCGCCGACCGGCAGAACGGCGGCCGAGGTGCCGAACGCCTTCTTGTGCTGGGCCAGGACCTTGTGCTGGATACCGGCCATGCCGATGCCCGAAATGCGCGACGGCATGCCGGGGAAGAACTCGGCAACCAGCGAGCGGGACAGGCCGATGGCTTCGAAGTTGAGGCCGCCACGGTAGGACGAGATCACTGAAATTCCCATCTTGGACATGATCTTGCGCAGACCGTCGTCGATGGCCTTTTGGAAGTTCTTGAGGCCGTCTTCCAAGGTCAGGCCGTCGAACAGGCCGCGCCGGTGACGCTCGGCAATGGCTTCCTCGGCGATGTAGGCGTTCACCGTGGTCGCCCCGACGCCGATCAGCACGGCGAAGTAATGGGTGTCCAGGCACTCGCCCGACCGCACGTTCAGGCTGGTGAAGGTACGGAGCTGCTGCTTGATGAGATGCGTGTGCACCGCCCCGGCCGCCAGGATCATCGGGATCGGCGCGCGGTCGGACGTAACGCGTTCGTCGGTCAGGATGATGTGGGTGCAGCCGCCGCGCACGGCGTCCTCGGCTTCCTGCTGGATGCGCGAAATGGCATCGCGCAGAGCGTTTTCCGGTCCACCGGCCCCGCAGCCCTCGATCCCGAAGGTGCAATCAACGATGGCCGCCGTGTCCTTCATAGCGCCGCGCATGGCGCGGTATTCGGCGGTGGTCAGCACTGGGCTTTCAAGCTGCAACAGCTCGCACTGGCTGGCGTCTTCGTCGAGGATGTTGCCGAGGTTGCCCAGCCGGGTGCGCAGGCTCATCACCCGCGTTTCGCGCAGCGGGTCGATCGGCGGGTTGGTCACCTGGCTGAAGTTCTGGCGGAAGAAGCAATGCAGGCCGCGATAGTTTTCCGACAGCACGGCCAGCGGGCCGTCGTCGCCCATCGAGCCGATGGCTTCCTTGCCGTCCTCGACCATGGGATGGAGGATCAGCTCCATGTCTTCCATGGTGTGGCCGTAGCCGAGCTGGCGGCGGCGCAGGGTCTCGACGTCCAGTTCGGACTCGCTGGCGCGGGTTTCCTTGATGAGACTGTCGAGCACCGTGACACGCGCGGTCCACTTGCCGTAGGGCTGGCGGGCGGCGAGCATGTCCTTGGTTTCGGTGTCGCGGTAGAAACGGCCTTCCTGAAGGTCCACGGCGATGCACTCGCCAGGGCCGACGCGACCTTTCTCGGTGACTTCGGCCTCGTTGACGCGGATCATGCCGGTTTCCGAGCCGACGATCAGCAGGCCGTCAGTGGTCATGGTGTAGCGCAGCGGACGCAGGCCGTTGCGGTCCAGACCGGCGATCATCCAGCGGCCGTCGGTGGCGCAGATGGCGGCGGGGCCGTCCCACGGCTCCATGACGCAACTGGTGTAGGCGAAAAGTGCCCGGTGCTCGTCCGGCATGGTGGCGTTCTGGACGATCGACTCGGGGATGAGCATCGCCTTGACCATCGGCGCCGGGCGACCGGCGCGGATCATCAGCTCGAACACGGCATCCAGGGCAGCCGAGTCCGAGCCGTGCGGCTGGATGATCGGCTTGAGGTCGTCGATGCGCTCGCCGAACACCTCGCATGCCATGCGGGTTTCATGCGCCTTCATCCAGTTGACATTGCCGGTCAGCGTGTTGATCTCGCCGTTATGGGCCAGCGTACGGAACGGCTGGGCCAGGCGCCACGTCGGGAAGGTGTTGGTCGAATAGCGCTGGTGATAGATGGCAAACGACGACACGAAACGATCATCGCGCAGGTCGGGATAGAACACGTCAAGCTGTTCGGCCAGGAACATGCCCTTGTAGATGATCGACCGGCACGACAGCGAGCAGATGTAGAACTCGCTGATGTTGTCGGCCAGGGCGCGCTTTTCCATGCGGCGGCGCAGCACGTACAGATCGGTTTCGAACTGTTCGTCGGACACGCCCTTGGTGTTGGCGATCATGATCTGTTCGATCTCGGGGCGGGTGGCGTTGGCCTTTTCCCCGATCACGTCGATGTTCACCGGCACCTGACGCCAGCCGTAGATGGTGTAGCCGTAGTGCAGGATCTCTGACTCGACCAGGGTGCGGCAGCGCTCCTGGGCGTCCATGTCGTTCTTGGGCAGGAACACCTGCCCGACGGCCAGGCGGCCACCAGCCAGGACGTGGCCGGTGCGGCTGACGTGTTCCTTGAAGAATTCCTGGGGGATCTCGACGTGGATGCCCGCGCCGTCGCCGGTCTTGCCGTCGGCATCGACGGCGCCCCGGTGGAACAGCACCTTGAGCGCCTCGATGCCCGCCTCGACCACGGCGCGGCGCGGCTTGCCGTCCAGGGCGGCGACCATGCCGACGCCACAGGAGTCGATTTCCTGGGCCGGGGAGTACAGGTGTCCGGCTTCCAGCGCGGCCGCGTTGGCCTTCCAGTTCTCGACGAACTGTTCGCCGGATTCGATCTGGTCGAACTTGTTGATCTCGGTCATGTCACGCATTCCCCGGTCTTACTCGGCGGCAGCCAGGGTACCCTGGCCAGCCTTCACATCCAGATAACGCCCAATGGCGACCGCGGCGTCGCGGCCATCGCGGATGGCCCACACCACCAGCGAGGCGCCGCGCACGATGTCGCCAGCGGCGAACACGCCGTCCATGGCGCTCATCAGGGTACGCGGGTTGGTCTTGATGGTGCCCCAGTCCGTGACCTTGAGGTCGTCCTGGCCGAACAGGCCGGGCAGGTCCTCCGGCTCGAAGCCCAGGGCCTCGATCACCAGATCGGCCGGCAGGGTGAAGGCGGACCCTTCGATGGCCTGCGGCTTCTGGCGGCCCGACGCGTCGGCGACGCCCAGGTGCATGCGGATGGAGCGCACGCCGGCCACGCGGTCGCCGGTGCCGTCGTTGAGCAGAGCCTCGGGGGCGGCCAGCCATTCGAACTGGACGCCTTCTTCCTCGGCATTGGCGACTTCACGCTGCGAGCCGGGCATGTTGTCCCGGTCGCGGCGATAGAGGCACTTCACCGACTTGGCGCCCTGGCGAATGGCCGTGCGCACGCAGTCCATGGCGGTGTCGCCGCCACCGATGACCACCACGTTCTTGCCCGCCGCGTTGAGGGTGCCGTCCTCATAGGCCGGAACGGCGTCGCCCAGGCTCACCTTGTTGGAGGTGATGAGGTAGTCGAGCGCCTTGAACACGCCGGTCAGCCCGGCCCCCGGAATGGTCAGGCGGCGGGCCTTGTAGACGCCGGTGGCGATCAGCACGGCGTTATGCTTGGCCTTGAGCGAGGCAAAGCTGATTGCTCCGCCGACATCGCTGTTGGGATGGAAGTGCACGCCCGCCTTTTCGAGCAGCGTGACGCGCCGCGCAATGACATCCTTTTCCAGCTTGAAGCCGGGGATGCCATAGACCATCAGGCCGCCGATGCGGTCGTAGCGGTCATAGACATGGACCTGGAAGCCCTGCTTGCGCAGCTCCTCGGCCGCCGCCATGCCGGCCGGGCCGCCGCCGATGATGCCGACCGACTCGGCACGCTCGACTTCCGGCTTGACCGGCTTGACCCAGCCCTTTTCCCAGGCGGTATCGGTGATGTACTTCTCCACCGCGCCGATCGTCACGGCGTTGTGGCGCGACTGTTCGAGGACGCACGACCCTTCGCACAGGCGATCCTGCGGGCAGATGCGGCCGCACACCTCGGGCATGTTGTTGGTCGCCGAGGAGATCGCATAGGCCTCCTCAAGGCGGCCGCTGGCGGTCAGCATCAGCCAGTCGGGGATGTGGTTGCCCAGCGGACAATGGATCTGACAGAACGGAATGCCGCACTGTTCGCAGCGCGACGCCTGATCGCCCGCCCGCTCAGCCTGAAAGCCCGCGTAGATCTCGTCAAAGTCCTGGCGGCGCACATCGGCGGCCCGCTTGTCGGGCATCTGCTGCTCAAGGCGCGTGAACTGGAGCATCTTGGACGACATGCGTCGGCCTCCTCGTCAATCCGGTAGGGGCAAAAGGCTGTCAGGGCGTCGATTGTTGATTTCCGGTATAAGGCTGTAAGCCGCATGGCTCAAGGAAAAAACGGTAAATAGGTCAACTATGTTTACCAATTTTCCAGAACCCGGCGGAATCCATGGCATAACACCCCTGACCTAAACGCCAATATAGTTCGCAAATGTTAACCATCTTTAGCGCGACCGCCTCCCCCATCGGGGTTTCCTCCCATCTTGCCTCTTGGGTGGACTCGGCGACGGTGGTAAGAGAAGCGCCTCAGCCACGCTCGGGGATCTACCCGTGACGCTTATCCAGATTGCCGTTCTCGCCCTTGTTCAGGGCATCACTGAATTCCTGCCGGTCAGTTCGTCGGGCCACCTCATCCTTGTGCCCGTCGTGGCCGACTGGCCCGACCAGGGTTTGGCAATGGACGTGGCCGTGCACGTCGGCGCCCTGGGGGCGGTCGTGGTCTATTTCTGGCGCGATGTGTGGATGATGATGGCGGGTCTCGGCCGCCAGGTAACGGGCCGCACCGATGCCGGAGCACGGCTGTTCTGGCAGGTGGCGCTGGGCACTATTCCGGTGGTGATCGCCGGTTTCCTGCTCAAAACCATGGACGGCACTGAAACATTGCGCTCGGTCGCGGTGATCGGCTGGAGCATGTTGGTGGGCGGCATCATTCTGTGGCTGGCCGACCGCTTTTGCATGCGCGTCAAGACCCTGGCGCACCTGCCCTATGGCGAGGCGCTGATTATCGGGGCGTCCCAAATCATCGCCCTTATCCCCGGAATGTCGCGGTCGGGCATCACCATGACGGCGGCCCGCGCGCTGGGGTACGAACGCCCCGAGGCGGCGCGTTTTTCGCTTCTGCTGTCCATCCCGACAATCATCGCCGCCGGCCTTCTGCTGGGCCTGGAAGTCTACCAGAGCGGCGATACCGCCCTGACCGAAGCCGCGCTTATTGGGGCCGGCCTATCCTTCATCTCGGCGTTGGTGACCATCGCGCTGATGATGGCGTGGCTCAAGAACGCCAGCTTCACGCCGTTCGTGATCTACCGCGTCCTGCTCGGCGTGGTGCTGCTGGGCGTGGCCTACGGGGCAGCCGCGTAAAGCCTCATACGTCCCGACGCAGACGAAGTCCGTCGTTAAGGCGGAACCCGGTGGCGGCCAGGAAGGGGACGGACCCCAGGCCCGCGTCGGCCAGCAGGCCCAACGCCCCACGGGCCAACCCGGCTTCGGCGAGGGCCTCGACCAAGGCGCGGCCGATGCCGTGGCGGTCAAGGCGGGCATCGACGGCGATCATCGACAAGTGGACGTGGAAGCCGTCGTAGTGGGCCACCGCCGCCCCGGCAATGGCATCGTCCACCTCGGCCACCAGACAGAGCGACAGCGGCGACGTCAAGGCCTCCGCCAAGCGGCGTTCCCCATCCTTGCCGACCGGCAGGTCGCGGGCGGCCAGCAGTTCGGCGGCGCCCTCCACATCGCGCAGGGTCATGGCGCGAATGGCCTGCACGGCGGCTTTCGTCTCGCGCACGGCCACGGGGACCTCACGCTTGGGCGCAGGGGCCGGGGTTGCCTTGGGCGCATCCCCCACCCCCACCACCGCCCAGGCATAAACGGCAGTGATGCCGCGATCCTGGCGACGGCGGATGTCGCCGGCGGTGATTTCCACGTAGGCCAGCGAGAACGCGTCCTTGTACGCCTCGCGCACCTTGAGGAACCGCCCGGCGGCGTTCTCCAGCACATGCCCGCACTCGGCGGTCGTGCCATCCACGGCGATGAGGTCCAGGCGCAGGTCGGCCGGGCGCATCGGCGTGTCGGTATCCACGCCGATCAGCATGAGGTCCTGCGGCGCGCCGAGTTGGCCGTCCAGCGGCACCAGATAGTGGCTGATGAAGCCCTTGCCGTGGCGGATGGTCTTCATGCCGATGATCTCGGCATCGGGCGACAGGCCGGGCGGAGGCTCGGGCAAATCGCCGCTGCGCACCTGGACCAGCCGCCCCGGCGCCACGGCGCGGGCACGGACGATGGGGGATGTCGTGACCGTCATGACGCGCTGCCTCCTTGATTGATAAACTGTCAGCCCCCGGTCTGGGTCCGCCCGATGGACAACCCCACCACGCCCAGCAGGATGAGGCCGATGGACGCCACTTTGAGCCAACTCAGGCTTTCTCCGAACCACCACACCCCGATGATGGCAATCGTCACCGTCCCGATGCCGGACCACAGCGGATAGACCACCGACACGTCCAGACGCTTCAGGGCCAGCGTCAGCAGCGTAAAACTGACGGCGTAAAAGACGAAAATCAGGACGGAGGGGATCGGCCGCGTGAACCCCGCCGCCAGCTTCATGCAGGTCGTTCCGGCAACCTCGAAGGCGATGGCGCCGATCATGTAAAGCCAGTGCATGAGAAAAAATTAATACTCGGCCCGCAGGAAGTAAAGGCCGCATGCCGGGGCGGTCTGTCCGGCCTTGGCGCGGTCGCGTCCATTCAGCACACCGCGCACATGGGCGGGGGTCCACTTGCCTTCACCGGCCATGACCAGCGTGCCGACCATGTTGCGCACCTGATGATGCAGGAACGACCGGGCGCGGGCGAACACTTCGATCTCGTCGCCGCGCCGCGTCACCACCAGTTCATCGAGCGTCTTGAGGGGCGACTTGGCCTGACACTCCTTGGCGCGAAAGGCCGTGAAGTCGTGCGACCCGACCAATTCCTGGGCGGCGGCGTGCATGGCGGCGGCGTCCAGCGGGCGGCTCATCCACCACACCCGCCCGGCGTCAAGCGCGGGCCTGCTGCGGCGGTTGAGGATGCGGTACACGTAGGACCGCTCGATGCAGGAAAACCGGGCATGGAAGTCCTCATCCACAACCTCGGCCTTGACCACCGCCACGGGATGCGGGCGCAGGTGGGCGTTCAGGGCATCACGCACCTTGTCGGCGGTGTCGCCCCGGTCGAAATCCAGATGCGCCACCTGCCCCAGGGCGTGAACCCCGGCGTCGGTGCGGCCCGAGGCATGGGCCACCACCGGCTGCCCGCAATAACGCAAGGCGGCTTCCTCAAGAGCCTGCTGCACGGAGGGTCCGTTGTCCTGGCGTTGCCAGCCGACGAACGGTCCGCCGTCATACTCGATGGTCAGTTTGTAGCGCTGCATCGCGGAGTGATAGCCGTCTCCCGCGCGCTGTGCAACCATGCTAGCATGCGCGCCGCTGTTCACCTTTGACCGTGTAACGATGGCTCTGCTGACCGCCGACGATCTGGATCCGATCACCGACACGGACATGGACAGCCTGTTCGTGCTGCCGCTGCACATCATCCCGCTGGACACGCCCAGCCTTCAGCGCGCCCGCATGATCAAGAACCAGCGCCTGGAAGGTGTCATCGAGTTCTTTTCCGACCAGTACAGTGGCAGCGGCCAGATCGACATCAAAAGCCTGCCCAAGGCCATGGGGTGGGATGTCGACAAGGGCTTGCCCAACGACGTGTTCATCCTGCGCAATCTGGCGGCGCTGCCGTCGTATGACGTTTACAGTCTGCGGGTGTCGTTGCGGCAGGCCAAGATTTCGGTGGCCGGCAGCGCGGCGCTCACGCTGAGCGCCGACAAGAACGCCGAACTGGCCGGGTACATGCGCCGGTTCACCGGGCCGCTGATCGCCCAGATCTATGGCGCGGACGGTCGTGACATCACCAGCTTCGCCGATATCGTGGGGCTGTTCCGCGACCCCGACGTCAAGACGGCGCGCGCCAAGCTCAAACTGATGGCCGAAAAGCTGTCCATCGACATGACGGAGATCCCGTCGTTCCTAGAGGACTACGGCGATATCTTCCTGTCGCTGGGGTATTACCGCCAGTGCCTCGACCGCTTGGCGCCACACCTTGATGCCTACATGGCGAGCATGGCGGACCTGCGGAAGAATTGGCAGTTGCGCAACGATTTTACCCTGATGCGCACCTGTAACGAGCTGGAGCTTGGCCTCAACAACATGACGGCGGCGATCTCGGGCCGGTTCGAGACGTTCGACCGGGCCTCGCGCACCATGTGGCAGGACCTGTCGGCGGAACGCTTCCGCGAGGTCAAGGCGCTGATCGAAAGCTACCACACCACCATCGGCGGCATGCTGTGTGCCCTGACCGTCAAGATGAACGGCTGGGCACGCCAGTTCCCCCGCCCCGACGCCGGCGGCCCGGTCCGGCGCGGCGAATACATCATGTCGGAGATGAAGCAAGGCCTGGACGCCATGAAGCGCCTCGACCAGGACGCCCGCAAACTGGACCACCCGACGGCATAGGGACGCGCCTACTTGCCCTCGACCCCGCGCGGAGGTACTTTCGCGCGACCATCTTCCCAGCACGCCCGCTTGGCGGAATCGGTAGACGCAGCGGACTTAAAATCCGCTTTCCCTAGGAAGTGCCGGTTCGAGTCCGGCAGCGGGCACCATCGCATCAACTCACTTAAGCGTCGGCAAGTGGCCGCAGGCACCGCCCGCGACCAGTCTGCGTCACGCCGTCGCCCCGTGGCAGTGCTTGAACTTCTTGCCCGAGCCGCAGGGGCAGGGTTCGTTGCGGGTGACGCGGCCCCAGGTGTCGGGGTTGCGGGGGTCGCGGTCGGCTTCGGCCACGGCGGGGTTGTGGACGGTGGCTGACACCGCGACGCCGGGCACGGGGCCGCCGCCGACGGCGGGTTCGGGTTCCTGGTGTTCCATGTGCATTTCCTGCGCACGCGGCGCGAGGTCTTCCTCGCGCGGCGTGGTCTGGAGTTCGACCAGGCACAGGACCTGTGTGACCCGTTCGCGCAGGTGGGCGAGCATGGCCTGGAACAGTTCGAACGCCTCGCTCTTGTATTCGTTGAGCGGGTCGCGCTGGGCATAGGCGCGCAGGTTGATGCCCTGGCGCAGATGGTCGAGGTGGAGCAGGTGCTCCTTCCACGTCTGGTCAAGCATCTGCAACAGGATGCTCTTTTCGACCATGCGCCAGGTTTCGGGGCCGTAGTTGGCGGCCTTGCCGGCGAGCTTCTCGTTGACGGCGGCCAGCACGCGGTCGCGGATCTCGTCCTCGGCAATGCCTTCCTCGGCGGCCCATTCGGCGACCGGCAGGTCCAGGTTGAACACCCGCACGCAGTCTTCGTGCAGGCCCTTCATGTCCCACTGTTCAGCCATCAGCTTGGGCGGAATGGCGCGGTGGACCAACGTCTCGACGACTTCCTCGCGCATGTCGGCCAGATCGTCGGCGACGTCCTCGGCCTGCATCAGTTCGCGGCGCTGTTCATAGACCACCTTGCGCTGGTCGTTCATGACGTCGTCGAACTTCAGCACGTACTTGCGCGATTCGAAGTTGCGCGCCTCGACCTTCTGCTGGGCCTTTTCGAGCGCCTTGTTGATCCAGGGGTGGACGATCGCCTCCCCTTCCTCCAGGCCGAACTTCCGCAGCATGCCGTCCATGCGGTCGGACCCGAAGATGCGCATCAGGTCGTCTTCGAGCGACAGGAAGAAGCACGACGCGCCGGGGTCGCCCTGACGGCCCGAGCGGCCGCGCAACTGGTTGTCGATGCGGCGGCTTTCGTGGCGTTCGGTGCCGATGACGTAGAGACCGCCCGCTTCGATGGCCGCCTGCTTCTTGGCCTCGATGTCGGCGATGATCTCGGCGACGCGCGGATCGTCCTTGGGCAGCCCGCCCGGCTCGACGCCCAAATCGTGCCACACGCGCATTTCCAGGTTGCCGCCAAGCTGGATGTCGGTGCCGCGACCGGCCATGTTGGTGGCGATCGTCACCGCGCCGGGAACGCCGGCCTGGGCGATGATGTAGGCTTCCTGTTCGTGGTAGCGGGCGTTGAGGACCTGCGGCTTGATCTTCATTTCCTTGCGCAGCAGGTCAGCCAGATATTCCGACTTCTCGATTGACGTCGTGCCGACGAGGCACGGCTGGCCGCGCTTGTGGCAATCCTCGATCAGCTTGGCGACGGCGGCGTACTTCTCGCGCGCCGTGCGATAGACCTCGTCGGACTGATCGACGCGGCTCTGGCCCCGGTTCGACGGAATCTCGATGACTTCGAGGCGGTAAATCTCGGCGAATTCGCCCGCCTCGGTCATGGCCGTGCCGGTCATGCCGGCCAGCTTGGGATAAAGCCGGAAATAGTTCTGGAAGGTGATCGAGGCCAGGGTCTGGTTCTCGTTCTGGATGGCGACGCCTTCCTTGGCCTCCAAAGCCTGATGCAGGCCTTCGGAGTAGCGGCGGCCTTCCATCATGCGGCCGGTGAACTCGTCGATGATGACGACCTTGCCGTCCTTGACCATGTAGTCCACGTCGCGGGTGAACAGCGCGTGGGCCTTGAGCGCCTGATTGGCATGGTGGACCAGCGACACGTTGCCGATGTCGTAGAGGTTACCCTCCGGCAACAGCCCGGCGTCGCGCAGCATCTGCTCCAGCGCCTCGGTACCCTCGTCGGTGAAGGACACCGTGCGGGCCTTCTCGTCCTTTTCGTAATACTCGGGCGAGACGGCGCGGATGATGCGATCCATCGCGCTGTAGAGATCGGTGGCGCTCTCGCTGGGGCCGGAAATGATCAGCGGGGTGCGCGCTTCGTCGATCAGGATGGAGTCCACCTCGTCGACGATGGCATAGGCGAACGGCCGCTGCACCATGTCCTCCAGGCGGAACTTCATGTTGTCGCGCAGGTAGTCGAAGCCCAACTCGTTGTTGGTGCCATAGGTCACGTCGCAGGCATAAGCCGCCTGCCGCTCGGGGTCGGTCAGTTCGTGCACGATGACGCCGACCGACAGCCCGAGGAAGCGATAGACCTGCCCCATCCAGCCGCTGTCGCGCTTGGCGAGGTAGTCGTTGACGGTCACCACATGGACGCCGTCGCCGGTCAGGGCGTTGAGGTAGACCGCCAGCGTTGCCACCAGGGTCTTGCCTTCGCCGGTCTTCATCTCGGCGATCTTGCCCTGGTGCAGCACGATGCCGCCCATCAACTGCACGTCGTAGTGCCGCTGGCCCAGCGTCCGCTTGGCTGCCTCACGCACGGTGGCGAAGGCCTCGACCATCAGGTCGTCCAGCGTCTCGCCTTTGTCCAGGCGGTCGCGGAACCATGCGGTGCGAGCGCGCAGCTCGTCATCGGACAACTTTTCGAGGTCCGGTTCCAGCGCATTGATCGCCTCGACCGTCTTGCGCAGGGACTTGATGAACCGGTCATTTGCGGACCCGAACAGCCGCTTGGCGATGGCGCCGATCATGCAGACCTCAGAAATGGCTGAAAACGAAAGACGAAGGCCCCCGGCGGAATCAACGTGAGAGCCTTTCCGGGACGGTGACAGACATAGAGCGACCCGACAAGCGTGTCAACGAATGGCCCCACGGGAGCAACGGGGACGCGTAGGGGGGCCAATCTTGCGGGCGCCTAAAAAGTGTGGTCTGGTGACGGCCGGTTCTGTCCAGACACCCATAAGGAAACTTCATGTCGCACGCCGTTCTGCGTCACGCCGCCCTGGCCGCTCTGGTTGCCGCCGGGATCGGCTTTGCCTCGCTGTCGTCCGTTCCCGCCCTGGCCGCCGAGCCCGACCCGGTGGTTGCCGTGGTCAACGGCGAAAAGATCAAGCGGTCCGATCTGGAGGCCATGAAGGCCCGCGTCGGCCAGCAGATCCCCCAGCTTGCCATAATGCCGCTGGAAGCCGTTTTCGAAGGCCTGCTCGACCGTGCCATCGATCAGAAGCTGCTGACCTCGGCCGGCAAGAAGGCTGGTCTGGAGAAGGATCCGGCGGTCATCGCCCAGCTTGAGCAGATCCGCCAGGAACTGATCCAGCGCGCCTACCTCCAGAAGGCCGTGGAAAAGACCCTGACCGACGCCAAGCTCAAGGAAGCCTATGACCGCATGGTCAAGGAAGCCCCGGTCGAAGACGAAATCAAGGCCAGCCACATCCTGGTCGACAGCGAAGACGCCGCCAAGGCGATCATCACCGACCTCAAGAAGGGTGGCGATTTCGCTGCCATTGCCAAGGAAAAGTCGTCCGATCCGGGTGCCGCCAACGGTGGCGA
>Ga0172382_10009371_pt1 | contig 13378 bp, 10 predicted proteins | sample Leawel138RmetaG_FD_122245 | JGI IMG/M metagenome (GOLD analysis project Ga0172382, IMG submission 122245) | Leachate microbial communities from a municipal landfill in Southern Ontario, Canada - Leachate well 138R metaG | ecosystem: Engineered > Solid waste > Landfill > Unclassified | place...
TGCGTATATCAGCAAGTAAGCGTATGGGGTTAGTCTTTCTTTCTTTTAGATAATCCGCCAAATTGGTTTTATGATCAATTTCTTTATACAAAAACGATAATAGACTCTGGTCAATATCCATTGAATCAAGCTTTGTGCCCAGAGATTGTATCTCATTCGGAAACAAGGTTTGAGCTGCCGAGCCAAGGCGCATACCAATTTACACCACTTTTTGAGACACTACCTATGTTTAACAATAGCTTATAATCCTTTAACTAAAAAACAACCCCTTTTTTGAGTGTATATAACCAGACGAGTTTTGACAAATTTCACCGTCACTAATGTAATTCCAGATTTTGAAGCTTCCATTATGCAGAGATATAGACTCAATAATCACATCCCCTTGTTTGGTAGAATAATATGGGATTCCGTTATTGCGAAGTAATCTTGTGATTGATGAGCTTGGGTGCTCGTATTGATTTCCCCAATCACAAAGCGCAATCGCTGCTTTGGGAGATACCTTTTTTAAAAAATCATCTGTAATAAAGCCGTTATCGGCACCATGGTGAGGTAAAATCAGTATATCAACCTCATTGCGCATGATGCTACTGGTTAATAGGCTGTTTGCTATCTCTTTTGATTCCACATCACCAAGGCTCAGAACAGTAAAGCAGCCCGAGCGGAATAACTGGATAGATGAATTATTGTTTGAGTTAGTATAAGTACCTTTTATCCAGCAGACATTGTTACATCCCCAGTTTGTGGCAGTGGGCAGTTGTGATAAACACTCTTTTGTAAATTCTAAGCAGCTTGCATCATTGTTCCCAATATAGTCTGAGATTATGCTATAGCATTCTTTCCCATTATCAGTATGAGGTTCATATCCCGGAATTTCAATACGAGTCGGAGTAAGACAAGTCAAGATTTTGTGAAGCTCTTTAGAATTACAATGATCATCGTCCCAACTGGTGATATGCAAGGTTATAACGCAATGATTAGCTTCACTCTTAGCCTTTTTCAGTTCATGGCATATTGAGGAGATATTGTCGTCATTCAATCTCGCTTCACCCAAGGTGAAGGTTGCCCCGTCCCAATATGAGAAAGAAGCGCCTTTCGTTTTTAATTGATATGCTCTAAATCTTGTGTGCTTTGATTCAAATTGCATTTTATCTCTCCTTATATTCAGCTAACTGCCAAAACGGATCTGTATTGAATCTATCCCAATCTGATCTTAGTTTTTTACGCAGCAATTCTAAAGTTCTTTTTCCTGCATCATCCAATGAGTCACAAATACCGCTTTTAAAAAGTCTTTCTATGTACTGCAGCAAATTAAAGCAGCAAGTATATTGACCGCATACAATTAGTTTATCTGGCATGGTTGTTTCTCCGGTCAATTCCTCATCTCTAAACCAAAGTGTGGTTTTCATCTCCATGGCTTCTTTGGTTAAATTAAGAATTTTCTCGGACGGGTATGCAATACCGAGCTCCTGGTCCTTGTTTCTGCCATCAACCTTGTCTTTCCTTAGGTCCCAAATAGCATTCAATATTCTGCGTTGCTCCCACTTTTCATTCTCATAAATCTGCTTTATGGAAAGTCGGCGCACTTGTCTCATAAACACTGATGATGACATATAAATCAAAGAAGTAATTCTATGATAAACGGAAAGTAGCAAGGTATTAAGATTATAACTAAAGATCTTTTTAAGCGAAACGTCTAATACTTCTGGAATATAAAGCATTCTAAGCAGTTTCTTTGAACACAAACAATGTTTTGCAGCGAAGATTATCAAGAACAAAAAAAATGAAATGCTAAAGAAGAGAGTTTCGATTATCAGAAATGCCTTCGGCTTTGTTATAAGCATCACTACAAGTATGATTAAAGCAACAATGAGGCTATAGCTCATTATCAGGTTCAGATTAAGGCTACTCATTAGCCTACCCTTAAATAACATCTTTCTTAAAACAAAAGGTTTTGATGGCCCCTCGGCTACATCTGATATAATATAAAGGTCTATTGGCATCTCTTGGTTCTCATGTTCAGGATAAAACCGCCTCATTCTATCGCACGCCAATAACACCGCATCAATCCCCTGATTATCATAAATCCCTCCATCCATTAGAGGGAAAGTCCTCTTGCTTACACTGTTTTTATTAGTCATCCTGTGCTGAGCATTATCAACACAATTTTCATCCATGAAGTCATCAGGATATAAAATGGGTTCAAATCCGCCGGGAAAACACGATGAAGTTGCAATGATGTCAGCAAGCCGAATATGCTTTGCTTTCTCCACCTTTTCCTGAAAATATTTGTTGCCGATATACCCTTGATCGTCTTTGGTTTTTTGAAACCTAAAATTAATGCCACTCGCAAAGTCGGTTGAGTTGAAGCTAATCTCAGTAAGATGTGATTTTGATTCATTCCATAATACACCAAAACATTCTTGCGTAAGATGTCTGCGATACACAATGGAAACGGCATTTATTAGATTTTTGTTCTTCTTGAAATCCCACTTTTTTTCTTTTAAGATATCAAATGCTTCACCAATAACATCTACTTCCGTCATGAAATGATATAGTCTGTGAAAGCATTCTTTAAGCCCCAACCCTTTTGCCAAGCATTCCGCGTATATCACTGCCACAAAGGTGCCCCCGGAAACGGACGATATGACTTTAGCTCTCTCAAGCAAGGACTTGTCGTTGTATGATAAGCTATCTAAATAGCACATAGTGCCCAAGTGAAAACAAGTTGCCCGATAGCCACCGCCGCTTAATGACAAGGCAATGGTTTTGAAGGGATTACAATCAATCTCTTTTGACATGCTGGAGCTCATCAGGATAGGTTGTTGGTTTATTCTACGAATTAAATCAAATTATCGCTAACACTAAAAAGGCAAATTAATCGTTATTTCCTCATAGTCAGATAATTTTTTTCCCAAGATTGGTTTTAACTGTTCACACAAAAAAGATTCAACTCTGTCAATTATATCTTGATCAATTTCCGCCCATGTAACCAATAATTCAGGCGCGAATACCTGGTTGTGCCGGCATTATTAGGAAAAGATGGTAGAGATGATGTACTCAGACTCGGAATATCAAACCCCAAAAGACAAGCAAAATTCATTGAAGTGCTTGAAAGACTGAAGAATATGAGCCTCATCTTCTACTGCAATGCAGTTGAAGATAAGGAGGTAATATGAACTGAATAAAGAGAGAATAATTCGGGAAAAAAGCCTAAAATAACTCAGGCAAACAGCCCATGAAAATGAGGCTGAGAAAACCCTACTGCATTATTTGGATTAAAGGTTTTGCAATGATGTGGATACCTGATGCGCGCTCATAACCACCAAGATTGAACAAGATCCGTAAGATGCTCAATAAAACCATCCTTATTAACTCCGGATTCAAAGTATTCACTCAGAACTGAATTTGAATTGTTTCACGGCACCAGACGGTAATTATGACCTCAATGAGCATGTTGAGCGCTTAAACTATATTCTAAGGGCAAATTGTTATTTTTATTCGAGTTAAACTCCGCTTGTGGTGCTACCTGCTTTAAACCATGATATCTTATCAACCATATACAATAAACAAGCAAAACGGATTGCACTGGAGAATTGATCATTGATCCGCTATAAAAGATGCTATCCCATAATACATATAGAGCAATAATGTTGGCGACACGTTTATTCGGAATTGAATAGATTAACAGCATAAAGATGAAGATTGTTACTATCGTAGCTACCCAACCCATTTTAATAATCATGATCCCTATTTGGGATACCATTGTTCCACGCATGAACCCATAATCCTCTGGGCGAAAGTCTTCGCTAAATTTGCCTTCGCGCGAGCGTGCAAATCCAATAAGTGCTTCTTTTGTAAACGGGTTTTCCCAGGTTTCTCTTACAATGGCAACTGAAGATCCCCATCTGCCCTGAGCATATTCACCTGCAAGTTTTTCTTCGGATACTCCAGAGTATGATAATGCATAATCAATCGCATATTCAGGATCAAAGCTACCCCATAGTTTTCTTTCAGGGTTTAAAGTAGGATTGAGCCTAAAGCCTACATACATTAAAAGTGGAGTAATTAAAACAATTACCGCTAAATTGCGAATAATGTTTCTTGAGAGCCTTTCTCCCATTAACATTAAAATAATGATGGGATACAAAAACCAGATTGCTCTTTTATTGGATGCTATTGGTATCAAAAGAAAGCTTAAAACAAAACGCCAATCCTTTACTTGGAAATTACTCCCTTTCATCACCCAATATGTGATAGTGCCCATAACCGCGTATCCAATCCCTATTCCGCCACCCGCATTAGCTATTGAACCAACTATGTTTTCTCTGAAACCAATGACCAAGATTTTTACAACAGAAAAGACAACTTGAAATATCAATAGTTTAAACAACAAATTTGTATAATATTCAAATTGCTGTTCCCTGAAATTCATTCCTTTCATGATAAAATATATGGATACAGGAAACGCGTATTTATAGTATTGATAAGAAGCCCATACAACACTTACACCATTGACAATATATCCCAAATAAAACAGAATCGAGAATACTATAAAGCTAACTAAAACAATGATTTCTCTATTAGTTAGATTTGACACACGTGTTTTTATGAGGAGAATTAGTATAAAAACTACAAGAGCAATCTTTACACCTACGATCCCCTCTCTACCCACAAGCACTTCAAAAAAACCTTGATTTAGCATAAGGAACATAGTGGCAGTGATATAAGTAGGTTTAAGTCCTCTTAAGAAAAACAGATACAACAAAAACAAGATGAAATAATATAGATATAGTTGATTAGTGGGTATACCATGCTCAATTTCTAATGATTCGAAATATCTTATTTGTTCTAATAGTTTCATTTAGCGCCTTAATGCTGTAACAGAAGTGTTGTATAAATATAATATTTGTTTTCTTTGCCAAATTGCAAAGCTTAAACATATAATTACAGAAGCATATAATGATATCCATATAGGTATTATATATAAAGAATATCCAACTGAAAGAATAAACAGCAATGAAACCAAAATTGCCGTCGGTTTCATATTTAAGTTAAGGCTGGTCAGTTTTTTTGTAAGCTGCCAGCCCCAGATAAGCTTCACCAATGATCCAGATAAAAAAGCAACAGCCAAGCCTACAATACCAATAATCTTGTGCATAGCAAGAAATGCAACTAACAAAGCAGCTGACGCTGCTAACTCGATATAAGTGTCATAGATCGTTTTCTTTACCAAAGAAGGTCCGCACCCGCTAATTTGCCTTATAATATCCAGCATACCATTCATTACAATAAATCCGATAAGTGGCAAAGCGGGAGCATATGCCTTTGTAGTTAGTATTGCAAGCAGCATTCGCCCGTTTAAAATAATAAGGCAGCTCACCATGAATGTAAACCAAAGAAATAAATTATAAATTCGCTTGACTTCGTTTTCATAGCCATCTTTATTTACCATTTCAAAAAGATGCGGGTACCAGGAAAGTCGAAGACCGCTTTGAATAAAACCCAAAATGCTTGCCAATTGTGCAGCAACTGTATAATAGCCCATTTCACTGATATCCAATAGATTTGCCACTAAATATCGGATCAACGGCTTCTGAAAAGAAGCTAACAACACTGCCGGTAATAAAGGCAGCGAAAAGCTTAGAATGAGCTTCATGTCCGGAATGCTAAAGTTAAAATGAAAATATTTTCTCAAAGTAAAACACAGCATGAGCATTCCGCATAATTCACCAATAATGTGTCCCAAGAGCACACCAGAAACCCCCATTTTTAGAAATGCGACGCATAATACCGTGGCCAGAATCTTCACCGTTAGCTGAATATTTGTTATAATAAAATACAAACGCGGTTTTTTTTCGTACCGCATTACCACACTTAGATAGGTAAAATAAGCAGAGATCGGAGCCCATATTAGCATCAGATAGAAAGCTAATTGATAACTACCAGCTTCAAAAAAAGCTTGATACAGGAAGCCGTGGAATAATAATCCTAATCCCATTATAACTACGCTCATGAAGGCGGTTAGCCACAAACCAGTAGAAACTAACTTCTGTTTTTCAGACAAGTTTTGTTTTTCAAAAAACAATCTGCCGGTACCGTGATACATTTCAATATTGATAAGAAAGGTGAAGAACACCCCAAGCTGCACCAAAATATCCTGAGCACCATAATCTGCTGGAGTAAGCAGTCGCGTATACATAGGCATGAGTAAAATGCCGATAAACTTTCCGAAAATGGGAATCAACCCGTAGATTGAGAAAGATTTAATAAAACTCTTCAAGCATCTTCCTTGGACGAATACAGCTTTTTTCTTGCATATATTTTAATTCACTTTATCTTAGCTTGTTTTAAAAACTCATCCCAGTTTCCCATATCCGTCCAGCTCTGTTCGCTAATGGGAAATACTCCAACCTTGCGCCCCTGATTTAGTAAGCCTTCAATCAATTCTGTAATATGAAATACTTGGTTTGGGGGGATATTGGGTAAAACTGAAGGCTCGCAAACATATAACCCAGTGTTGATCTTGTAATATAGTTCAGGCTTTTCTGTTATGCTTTGCAAAAAACCATCACTATTAGTATTTAGCACCCCGTAGGGTACCTTAATATTCAGTATGGCGGCAACAACAGTAATTTCGTTTTTATTTAACAAATGATAGTCTAATATGTCCGCATAATCTTGATCTACTAAAATATCACAATTACTTACAAAAAATGTTTGACTTATTATATCTTTCGCTAAGCCGATACTACCGGCAGTTCCCCAGAATTCACTCTCTTGGATATACTCGATTTTGCCATAATATGTTTCAAGATTAGCAAAATAATACCTGATAAGCTCAGCTTTATGATTGATTGATATATAATAATGATCGCAACCATATTCTTTAAATGAATCCATAATTTGCTCGATAATTGATTTTTCGCCGATAGGAATCAAAGCCTTGGGCAACACATTTGTTAGTGGTTTCAGTCTTGACCCCATGCCTCCCGCCATTATCAGCACCGGTATTTCCAGCTTTCTTTTTCCGGGTTTTTTACTAGTATCAAATAAATCTTCCCAAAAAAGCACATTTACTATTTTGCCAGAGCTTGATACTATCGGCATATATTCAGTGCGTTCTTTATGGATATATTTTTTTATCTGCTCGAGATCTTCTCCTTCCCGAGCCACTACAACATCATTTCTAAGAATATTATGAATACTCTTATCGAGACTCACTCCTTTAATAATCGCTCTTTGGATATCTCCTATACTAAGAAGTCCATAATAAGAGCTTTCATCTATCACAATAAGAAGTTTTCGCCCCACATCATCCATTTGCTGAAGCGCATGAAATATTTTACTATTTCGGTCAATCAATAATTCGGGATATACGTTTTGTTTCATTATCTTTCGCTGACGTTTATTTGATTTGCTGTTGTTTTAATTATTTATACCGTTATTTATGACACTCATATCAATTCCTTTTTCCAAAACCGATGCAATATCTTTGATGTTCTGTGTGCTTATTTTCGCATACATCGGCAAAGTAAGGGTAGAATCCACATATTGATCCGTGATGGGCAAATCCGTGTAGCAATCCTGGAAACTGGAAAATCTATGTATAACGGGGTAATGCATGCTGGTTTGTATGCCCTGAGCATGTAGATGATTACGCAAATCATCCCGCTGTTCTTTATTTGCCCCTTTGAGTACAATCGGGAAGATATAGTTGGAAACGAAATCATTATGCTCTGCAAAGGGCACAATGATGCGGTCATTTGCTTGCAAGGCATTTAAATAGTTTTGGCGCACTTGGGCGCGTTTTTTTAAATCTGCTGGCAGTTTATCAAGCTGAGCCAATGCTATTGATGCGCGGATATCGTCCATTCTATAGTTGTAGCCTAGGCAGACAACATCATATTCGGTGGCGTGTCCGGTAGCTCTTTGGTAAGACATAGCAGTCATTCCGTGAGACCTTAATAATTTGGCTTCCGCAAAGCATTCAGCATCATTTGTGACCAAGATTCCGCCCTCACCGGTGCTGATATTCTTATTGGAAAAGAAGCTGAAACAACCTATATCTCCAATTGTGCCAAGCTTTTTGCCATTATATTCGGATAAAGGGCCATGGCAAGCGTCTTCCACTACTTTAAGATTATGCTCACGAGCCATTTGCATGATTTCATCCATGCGGCAGGGGAATCCGGCATAGTGCATTACTATGATAGCTTTGGTTTTACTGTTTATCTTGCGTTTTATATCTTCGGGAGAGATATTGGGTTCTGCCAAAGAGCAAATATCGGCAAATACAGGGGTGGCGTTTACGTAGCGCACGGCATTGGCAGTGGCTACAAAACTAAGCGAAGGCACGATCACCTCATCTCCCGGTTTTATATCCAGGAGCACCATTGCCAAATGCAAGGCAACTGTGCAATTGGTAAGCGATAGAGCGTGTTTTGCACCAAGCATAGCGGCAAAACGCTCTTCCAGTTCCAGACATTTGGGACCTGTAGAAATCCAACCGGATTTGATAGTGTCATATGCGACTTTTGCTTCTGCTTCGTCGAAGTTTAGGTCGAATAGTGGGATCTTGAATGACATAATAATTCTTCTTATCTATGCTTAATAATTTTACAACATTTGTTTATTCAGCTCTATGCAATCATGAGCAGTTTAATTCTTTCTTCTTAGTGTTATAATACACTGTTGAATAGTGTGTTTATATCTTTTGGGAAACTTGTTTATTCATACACATTGTCTAAATGCTTTTTATACCAATCATAGGTTATTCGTAATCCAGTGTCGAGCGTGAAGTTGGGTTGAAAAACAATACAATCATTTAGTTTTCTCATATCAGGACATCTTCTGTTTGGAGAACCCGCAATATCTTCTTTTTCTGCTATAATGATTTCCTTTTTCATTGTTTTTGCTATTAATTTTACAAGATCAAGAACCTTAATCTCAGGACCTTGTACGCCAATATTATATACATCACATCCAGGCTTAGTCTTTTCGGTAAGTAGTATCGTCATATCTATCGCATCATCTATATAACAATACGCTCTTGTATGATTAGAAGATGCTACACCAAGATTGGTTGACTTATTTATCTTTACGATCATTTCAGGAATTACATGTTGAAACCCCATTCTGGGACCATATACATTATGATATCTGCCAATTGCGCATGGTATGCCATATTTTTTGCTATAATTAAAACATACCGATTCCCCAAACATTTTACTGAGCATATATGTGGTTCTTGAAGATTCAATGTCCAAAAGAGTAAGCGGAGTATTTTCAGGCGTTGGGATACTCATCTCAAAGTGATGAAGTGTTCCAGCATATATTTCACTTGTGGACGAAAAGAATACTTTTTTAATATGTTTGGATTCCTTAAAATGCTCAAACAGTTTTAAAATAGAAAGTGCATTTATTCCTAATACCTGATCTGGGTGGTTTGTCACATTGCGAACCCCAATAATTGCCGCTAAATGATATATGTAATCAAAGTCTAAACCTAAAGATTCATAAAACTGATCGGAGGTAAGGTCTCCATTTAGAACAAGCACATTTTCTTTTTGTTGTAGCTTAATCAATTCATCATCCATCCTCCCTCTTTTAAAACTATCTACTATCACTATCTGATAATTTGGATAATTTGATAGTTTATTTGCCAAGTGGTAGCCAATAAAACCTGCTCCACCAGTAATTAATACTTTTACTCGGTCCTTCATTTGTTCTCCTTTTTCATTTCCAGTGCCCCTTGCCTACGCCTATGGTTTTAATGCCCCCTCTTCTTAATTTTGAAGCGATATCATCAGAGATAACATTGGATGCATCAACTAACAATTCAAGTCTGGGGAATATTAAATTGATTTCATCAGGCGAAAGCCTTGAGTATTCTTTATGGTTTACTGTAAAAACAGCTATTTTAACATTCATTTTTGAAAAAAGACTTAAATCCTGGTGGATTTCTAATTGTTTTTCCTTCCAATAAGAAAGCATTGGATCATGTAAGTGCACTTTTACTTTTTCTGCTACACACAGTTCATAAAACAGCTCTGAAGGAGAAAATCTTGAATCTCCAACGTCACTTAAATAAGAAACCCCCATTATTACTAAATCGACGTCCGGCAATGAGACTATTTCTTTTTTTATTAACTGAAAAGTATGGGTGGGCATAAGATCGTTGGTCTGGATAGCTTTCGTTGAATAGAAAAGCTTTTTATCTCCATTAAAATTGTGTTTTAATGCCCAATCTGCAAGTAGAGCATCCTTGGTTAAACAATATCCACCTACACCAAAACCTGGCAACATAATGTTATTGTGAGTAGGTCTTTTCCGGATAGCTGAAATCACTTCAAAAAGATCTACGCCACTTAATTCTGCAAACTCGGTCCATTCTTGAATAAAGGCAATATTAAGTGCCCTATATGAGTTTTCCAGTACTTTTGCCATTTCAGACGCATTTGTGCTCTTTAGCTCACATAAGGGATAATCCTTTGTATTGATTATTGTTTCCAAAAACTCTCTTGCCTTAATTTTTGATAAATCATTGATTCCAGAATAAACTCTATAAAAATTATTGATGGAAGCCACATAGTTTGCGCCAGGAGTAACCCTCTCGTATGAGTGTGCAATGTAGAGCCTATCCGTATTCAGTCTTCTTTCCTTAAAAACCTGTTTAAACAACGGCTGCACTATCTTTTCAGTTGTGCCTGGAGGAACGGTTGTCTCAATTAAGATCAAAGTTTCCTCGCGCACTTTTTTTGCAATTGCTCTCATCGATTCTAAAAAGCTTTCATACGTAAAGTCAACATTATCAATGTCCCCAAGACTATTTTTAGTGATATCCAAATGAATATCCACTATTACAATATCTGCCACCTCATAAACGTATTCCGAATATGTAGCCATTAAATTTGAAGTGATTTTAGCGTTTTTATAATATCGTCGCAAACTGGGATCGGCACTATTTATGGGTGGTTGGAACTCATTAACCATTCCAATTTTCCAGTAGTTCTTTGCATCTGGCAGATCAATGCCAATTACATTATATAATACATCACCAATGCTATCCTTCGCATTAGAAACCACTGCCATCATTGCAGCGCCAACAAAACCAAGCCCTTGAATAACTACCGTCTTACGATGAGTCTTGATAAAAGAATCAATTTTTATTTTTTCCTCTATTTCATCTATTTCATATTCATAATGCTTTTTATAGGGTGATTCAGAAATCATTATCTCTCCTAATCTATTTTGTTATTAAGGTTTTTAATTACACTTACAAGCTGATTTGCGTTTAGGGTTATAATAGTTTAACTAATACAGTATGACGCTCAAAACATTAATAGTATTGCTTAAGTGTCAATACCTGTATAATTATTGAAAATAAGATTTTATTTTAAAATAGAGAACAGCAATGAACATATATTGATATTAATGATGTTCTACCTAACATAGATAAATATATCAAACTCATTTATCAAGAATACTTTCAAGGGCAGGTATCCAGTTTTTCTCCACAATACTTTTTGCGGAGCCATGTTCTCCGCTTTTAGCAACTACTGAGGACTGGAATCTTTTCATATTGTTCGTCATTCTTATTAGCCCATCCTTAAACCCCTTAGAAGTGTCTTCTATAAAACATCCATTGCTATCGTCAATCACTCCGATAAGTGAATTTAGTTTTACAGAAATTACAGGCATGCCAGAGAGTAAATATTCATAGGTTTTTGTAGAGATATTATGAGTAAAATACGACGTCACTTTTAGATAATTAACACCGATATTAGATTTATTAAAAACATCCACAAGTTCGTTGTCATCCAAACCTCCTAAATATCTTACTGGAACATTTTTGCCCGCGTTTTCAATACTATTTATTAATTGTTCTGTGTCTTGCGGATTTCCTGTTCCAATAATTAAGTAATTCACCGATATTGAATCTCCGTATTCACTATAAAATTCAGCAAAACCTTTTACAGTGTCGTGCACATATCTATTTGATAATGTTCCCAAATAAATAAGATTCATAGAATCAAAACTCCTCTCTCTGTATGCAATAGCATTTATGCCAAGCCCCATTATATGAGCTTTTTGTTTGGGAATTTTAAAATATTCTCTGTCGCGTTCCGTATAAAGCAGAATTGTATCAAAAAAAAGAGCATTGAATCTAACCCAGTAATCATGATATAAATTCTTTAAATAGTTGTCTGATACACCTTGCGTAAAAATCATCATTGCGTACTTTCCATGATTTTTACAAAATAATTTAAACATAAAAGCTTTGGAGTGACTCCAGATTAAAACCAGATCATAGGGGTTGTTTTGCAAATGATCTCTGGTAAACTTAATTAACTCCAAAAATCTGAGAAAGTTCTTAAACTTTTTATAATGTATGATGTGATATATTCGAGTTGATTCTTTGGCTTTGTTCAAAAAAATAGCTTTAATGTGGATATCTATAAGCTTCTCTTTTCCTGTGTCTGGAGAGATAATTGTTATATCATAAGTATGCCACAAATATCTACATTTATCAAAAAGAATACGATGTGGAAGTTGCATTGTGCCAACAATTAGTATCCTTTTTTTACCACTGTGTCCCATTGATACTCCTAATATTTCGTTAAAATATAATTATTTGGATATATGTTTTGAGCTTCATGATTAAACTCTTTGACGCTATATGTCGTTTTATTGATATTCTTTTCATGGTTTCAAGACATCCAATTGCCACCATCAATTACCTACATTTCTTACGTCGCCAACAGAAATATGACAGCATTCATGAACGAGTTCTTTAGGAATCCAATTTAACATGCTGCTTTTCCATTGTCTTACTTTTGCGCTTGGTTTTATGGACAAAAGATAACATTGCCTCTTTGTCCTGGTAAGCCCCACAATAAGTTCGCATATTTCTTGATCGAGTATATCTTTAGGGTTTTGGGGGAGGGCACCGTCATTAAGACCCACCAAGAAAACATAATCGGCTGCTAAACCCTTAGAACTTTGGTATGTAGTAAAGTGAATTGGATATTTTTGATTTTTATCCTCATCTTGATTATCTTCACCTTTGCTTATCTCATTGATAAGATAGTCATACACATCATTCTGCAATGCCCCGGCAAGCTTATGCTTGGCAATATCCTTAATCTCCTCATTAGAATCGCAGCGGATAAAGCCAATGTTTTTCACGATATCAATATGTTTCTGCTTAAACATGTTTGTTAAATAGTTATTATGTCAGTTATGAGTTTTTGCAACAGAGTCGAATAATTTTAATGTATGTCCCCACATGATAGTATATCAAGTGTTTCATATAATCAATTTAGCAAAAGAAACCAATGTCAACATAGTTATAAACGCAAATTGACCATATACAAAA
>Ga0172382_10009373_pt1 | contig 13375 bp, 12 predicted proteins | sample Leawel138RmetaG_FD_122245 | JGI IMG/M metagenome (GOLD analysis project Ga0172382, IMG submission 122245) | Leachate microbial communities from a municipal landfill in Southern Ontario, Canada - Leachate well 138R metaG | ecosystem: Engineered > Solid waste > Landfill > Unclassified | place...
GCCAACCGCTGGGGCTTTCATCCCTTGCCGCCGCTGGCGGTGCTTCCCAAATAACAGTGGGCCAAATAACAATGGACCAAATAGCATCGGCCGGTGGTAAAGGGCGTGTGCAGGAGACGACGATGGTGAAGCAAGGACCGGTTCGCCCGATGCCGATGGGCATGCAGATGCCATTGGGCACGGACCCCGCCTCGGTCAGGCAACGGGTGGAGGTGCTGGAGAAACTGCTCGAGCGCAGCCTTGTCGTGCCGGGCCTCAACCGCCCGCTGGGCCTCGATGCGATCGTCGGGCTGGTTCCGGTGGTGGGCGATCTGGTGACCGCGGCGATGGGCGCCTATCTCGTCTGGGAAGCGCGCAATCTCGGCCTGCCGAAATGGAAGCTGTGGCGCATGGCGGGCAATATCGCCTTCGACACGGCCCTCGGCTCCGTGCCTTTCGCGGGCGATGTATTCGACTTCCTGTTCCGTTCGAACAGCCGCAATCTCCGGATCATCAAGCGCCATCTCGACAAGCACCACCCGGCGAGCCGCGTGATCGACGGCTGAGGCGGGGGCCGGCCCCGACCTCGGCTATGCCTCCAGTTCGATGTCCCAGTAAAGCCAGTCCCGCCAGGATTCGTGCAGGTAATTGGGCGGGAAGCTCTTGCCGTGCTGCTGCAATTGCCAGCTGGTCGGCCTGATCGGCTGCACCGTCGGGATCATATGCGCTTGCTTGGGGGTGCGGCCGCCCTTCTTCATGTTGCAGGGCGCGCAGGCGGTGAGGATGTTTTCCCAGGTGGTCTTGCCGCCCAGCCTGCGCGGAACCACATGGTCGAAGGTGAGATGATGCGGGCTGCCGCAATATTGGCATGAGAACCGGTCGCGCAGGAACACGTTGAAGCGCGTGAATGCCGGAAATTCGCTGGGCCGGACATATTGCCTCAAGGCGATGACCGAGGGGATCTTCATGTCCAGCGAGGGCGAATGCACTTCCCGCTCGTAGCTGGAGACGACATCCACCCGTTCGAGGAACATGGCCTTGATGGCGGTCTGCCAAGGCCACAGGCTCAGCGGATAATAGGAAAGAGGAGTGTAATCGGCATTGAGGACCAGCGCCGGGCAGCTTTCCAGCCGCCGGTTCGGGTCGTCGTCCGCGTTGCGAAAACGCGTAGCTTGATCAATCAGTTCGGCTTTGAACACCAGCGTGCCCTCCCTGATGTCTGCAGGGGAGCATTTGCTTAGAAATGCGTCAAGCCTGTTACGAATTGGCAATCCACAGGAAACTTGCCGAGACCCGGACTGCCGGTAGAACAAGCGGCCAGATCATGATCCGCACTCGCTTCGCCCCCAGCCCGAATGGCTCGCTGCATCTCGGCCATGCCTATGCGGCGATTGTCGCGCATGATCTGGCCCGGGAAGCGGGCGGCGATTTCCTGCTCCGCATCGAGGACATCGACGGCGCGCGCAGCCGCCCTGAACTGGCCGGGGAGTTCCGGGCGGACCTGGCCTGGTTAGGCCTTGCCTGGGATGGCGAGGTGCTCCAGTCGGCGCGGCTTGGCCGCTATGCCGAGGCAGGCGAGCGGCTCAAGGAGATGGGGCTGCTCTATCCCTGCCGCTGTACCCGGGCGGAGATCGCGCAGGCCGCGCGCGAGATCGGGCCGGATGGCCCGGTCTATCCGGGCACCTGCCGGAACAGGGCCGTCGAGATCGGCGGCGGCGTGTCGTGGCGGCTGGATGTGGGCAAGGCGCTGGAACGGACCGGCCCCCTGTCCTGGGAAGACCGGATCGCCGGAATGCAGCAGGCGCGTCCGCAGATTTTCGGAGATGTCGTCCTGCTCCGGAAGGATGCCCCGGCCAGCTACCACCTTGCCGCCACGCTGGACGATGCGGCCGATGGCATCACGCTGGTGACGCGCGGCGCAGACCTGTTCGCGGCGACGCATATCCATCGCCTGCTGCAGGCCCTGCTCGATCTGCCGGTGCCGGCCTGGCACCATCACCCGCTGCTGCTGGACGAAGCCGGCAGGAAGCTGGCGAAGCGGCGCAACGCGCCTTCGCTCGCGGATCGCCGCGCGTCGGGAGAGGACGGGTGGGCGCTGGCGGCCTCGCTGCGCGGCGGCAACTTCCCCGCTGGCATTTCGCTTTCCGGCATTCTACATAGGGCGCCATGAACATATTGCTCATCATCCTCGTGATCGGCCTTACGATCATGGTCGTGGTTTCGCTGGTGCGCGGGATCATAGCTTTTCTGCAGAGCACCAAGCTCGATCTCGAGAGCAGCGGCGATCACGCCACCGAAATGCAGCTGCGCCAGAACAAGATGATGTTCGCCCGCATCAAGTATCAGGCGCTGGCCGTGCTGGTCGTGGCGGTGCTGCTCGCGATCAACAATTGAGCCTGACCGCAAGCGCGTGGTAAAGCTTAACAAGATCTATACGCGCACCGGGGATGACGGCACGACCGGCCTCGTCGACGGTTCACGCTGCCCGAAACACGCGGCCCGGATGGAAGCGATCGGCGCGGTGGACGAGGCGAACAGCGCGCTGGGTCTTGCCTCCACGGCGCTGGCGGGCAACGCGCATGGCGCGGCGATCGCCCGCATCCAGAACGACCTGTTCGATCTTGGCGCCGACCTTGCCACGCCCGGCCAGGATTTCGCGCCGTCCGAAATGGTGCTGCGGATCGTTCCGGCCCAGCTCGAATGGCTGGAGCAGGCGATAGACCGATTGAACGAGGATTTGCAGCCCCTGACCAGCTTCATCCTGCCGGGCGGCAGCGAGGCGGCGGCGCGGGTGCATGTCGCCCGGGCCTCGGTGCGGCGGGCCGAGCGCAAGATCGTCGCCCTGATCGCCGATGAACCGGCCAATCCGGCGGCGCTGGCCTATATCAACCGGCTGTCCGATTATCTGTTCGTGCTGGCCCGCGTCCTCAACGACAATGGCGCGGCCGATGTCCGCTGGGTTCCCGGCGCCAATCGCTAAACCGGCGCTGGCCAGCCTTGTGTGCAGGCGCTAACAAGCGGTCTTTCCCTCATTTTGGAAAGGAGCGGGTCGATGCGCAACGTCGGGGTGATCGGAGCGGGGCTGATGGGCACGGGCATCGCCCAGACGGTGGCCCAGGCGGGGATGGACGTCGTCCTGGCCGACATCGACGTTGCGATTGCCGACAAGGCCAGGGCGCGGATCGCCGGAATGCTGGGAAAGCTGGTCGAAAAGGGCAAGCTCGGCGCGGATGATGCGGACGCCGCCGTGGGCCGCATCGCCACGGCGGGCGATTATTCCGGCATGGCCGATGCCCAGCTGATTATCGAGGCGGCGACCGAGCGCGAGGACATCAAGCGCCAAATCTTCGCCTCGGTCGGCGAAGTGCTGGGCGCGGACGCGATCCTGGCCAGCAACACCAGCTCGATCCCGATCACCCGCATGGCAGCCGCCAGCCCGGACCCCGCGCGGTTCATCGGCATCCACTTCTTCAATCCCGTGCCGGTGATGAAGCTGGTGGAGGTCATTCCCGGCCTTGCCACCAGCCCCGGCACGGTGGAGCGGGTCCGCGCCTTCGCGGAGAAGATCGGCAAGACGGTGGTTCATGCCGGGGACGAGCCGGCCTTCGTCGTCAACCGCATTCTGTGCCCCATGCTGAACGAGGCGATCTTCGTGCTGGGGCAGGGGACGGGCAGCGTGCTGGACATCGACCAGGGCTGCAAGCTGGGCCTCAATCATCCGATGGGGCCGCTGGAACTGTCCGATTTCGTGGGCCTGGACACCTTGCTGGAGATCATGAAGGTGCTGCACGAAACCACTGGCGAGGACAAGTATCGCCCGGCCCCGCTGCTGCGCAAATATGTCGAAGCGGGCTGGACGGGCCGCAAGTCGGGGCGCGGCTTCTACGATTATTCGGGGGAGAAGCCGGTTCCCACCCGCTGAGCGCGCGTCAGCTCAATCGATCTGGTCGCCATAGGTGACGACGGCGCCGTCGCCGGATTCGTCCATGGCTTCGCCGTCGGAATCCTCGTCCCCGCCCTCGTCGCCGGAATTGTCCATGCCGTCGCCGTCGTCGATCAGCTCCTCGTCCGGCACGAATTCCACCGGCGGGGCTTCGGGCTGCGGGCTTTCTTCCAGCACCACCGGCACCGGATCGCTGGGCTTCTCCAGATCTTCCCGCTGCTCACGCAGGCCATCGGCCATGCCGGTCAGCACATCGCCCTGGCCGCCCTCGCCCGTGAAGATCGCCACTGAAAGCAGCGTCATGCCGGCGAAAATCGCGGCGAACCAGCGGTTCTTGAACAGGATCTGCGACATGCCCTCGCCATAGGGAAAAGCGGTTAACTTTCCGTGGCCGCCGCCTCGTTTTTCAATGCATAGAGCAGGTCCAGCGCCTCGCGCGGGGAGAGCGCATCGATGTCGAGCGCCTGCAGCTTTTCCCGCAGGCCGTCGCGCTGTTCCGCCACCGCTTCCGCCGCCGCGGCGAACAGCGGCAGATCGCCCAGCCCGGCCGCCAGCCCGCCGGTTTCGGCGCGGCCCTTCTCGAGCCGGTCGAGCACGGATTTGGCGCGCGCGACCACTTCCTTCGGCACCCCGGCCAGCCGCGCCACGGCCAGGCCATAGCTGCGGTCCGCCGGGCCTTCCGCCACTTCGTGCAGCAGCACGAGATCGCCTTTCCATTCGCGCGCGCGGACATGGTGCAGCGACAGCGCCTCGCAGCTTTCGGCCAGGCGGGAAAGTTCGTGATAATGGGTGGCGAACAGGCAGCGGCAGCGGTTGCGTTCATGCACCGCTTCCACCACCGCCCAGGCCAGCGCCAGCCCGTCATAGGTGGAGGTGCCGCGCCCGACCTCGTCGAGGATGACGAAGCTGCGCTCCGTCGCCTGGGTGAGAATGGCTGCGGTTTCCACCATTTCCACCATGAAGGTGGAGCGGCCACGGGCGAGATTGTCGGACGCGCCGACGCGGCTGAACAGGCGGTCCACAAGACCCACAACCGCCCTTGAGGCGGGCACGAAGGCCCCGGACTGCGCCAGCAGCACGATCAGCGCGTTCTGGCGCAGGAAGGTGGACTTGCCGCCCATGTTCGGCCCGCCGATCAGCCACAGCCGGTCTTGCGGGGCCAGGGTGCAGTCATTGGCGACGAAGCGGGCGCCGCCGGCCGCCAGCGCGGATTCCACCACCGGATGGCGGCCGCCTTCGATTTCGAGGCAGCATTCCTCGGCGATCTCGGGGCGGCACCAGCCCCCTTCCGCCGCCCGCTCCGCCAGCCCGGCGGCGACGTCGATCCGGGCGAGCGCGGCGGCGGTTGCGGCGATGGCGTGGCTGGCGGCGATGGTGGCCGCGACCAGTTCCTCGAAATGAGCTTCCTCGGCGGCGAGCGCGTGGCCGCCGGCCTCTGCGATGCGGCTGGCCTCTTCATGCAGCGAGAGCGAGTTGAAGCGCACCGCGCCGGCCATCGTCTGGCGGTGGGTGAAGCCGCTGTCCGGGGCCATCAGCGCGTCGCCATGCCGGGCGGGGACCTCGATGAAATAGCCGAGCACGCCATTGTGCCTGATCTTCAGCGCGGCGATGCCGGTTTCCTCGCGATAGCGCGCCTCCAGCGCGGCGATGGCCCGGCGCGCATTGCCCGACACCTTGCGCAATTCGTCCAGCGCGGCGTCATAGCCTTCCGCGATGAAGCCGCCCTGGCCGCGCTCGGTGGGCGGGGAGGGCACCAGCGCCCGGCCCAGCAGGTCGACCAGCGCGCCATGCCCTCCCAGCGCGGGCAGCAGTTCTTCGAGCAGGGCGGGGCGATCGGGCCTGCCCTGCATCTGCTCGCGGACCTGCCGCGCTTCGGCCAGCCCGTCGCGGATCTGGCCCAGATCGCGGGGGGAGCCGCGCCCGGCCACCACCCGGCCCAGTGCGCGGCCGAGATCGGGCAGGCCGCGCAGAACAGCGCGCAGGTCGCCGCGCAGCAGCGGATCGTCATGCAGCCAGCCGACCAGCTCCAGCCGGCGCCGGATCGCCCCGGCATCGGTCAGCGGCGCGCCGAGGTCTTCCGCCAGTTGCCGCGCGCCCGCGCCGGTCACGCAGCGGTCCACCGCCGCGATCAGGCTGCCTTGCCGCGCGCCCTGCTGGGAAACGAGTATCTCCAGGCTGGCGCGTGTAGCCTCGTCCATGGCGAGGCGTTCGTCCCCGCTGCTGGCGACAGGGGGCAGCAGCAGGGGCAGCTTGCCGCGGCCGGCATGGTCGAGATAGGCGATCAGCCCGCCCGCCGCCGCCAGCATGGCGCGGCTGAACTGGCCGAACCCGTCCAGCGTGGCGACGCCGTGGACCGTCTTCAACCGCCTTTCCCCGTCATCGCTGGAAAAATCGGCATGGGGCCGGGGCACCGCGGCGGCGGGCCGGTCCGCCCAGGCTTCGGGTGCGACGATCTCGCTGGCGCCGAGCCGGGCGAGCGCGGCCCCCAGCCGGTCGGGTGGGCATTCCTCCAGCTCCATCCGCCCGGTCGAGATGTCGCAGGCGGCGATGCCGATGGTCCCGCGCAGATCGCACGCCGCCACCAGCAGGTTGGCGCGGCGCGGTTCGAGCAGCGCTTCTTCCGTCAGCGTCCCGGCGGTGACGAAGCGCACGATGTCGCGGCTCACCAGCGCTTTCGATCCGCCCCGCTTCTTCGCTTCCTCCGGGGTTTCGACCTGCTCGGCCACGGCCACCCGGCAGCCCGCCTTGATCAGCCGGGCGAGATAGTTTTCCGCCGCATGGACCGGCACGCCGCACATCGGCACGGGCTGCCCGTCATGCTCCCCCCGCGTGGTCAGCGCGATGTCCAGCACGCCTGCGGCCTTGCGCGCATCCTCGAAGAACAATTCGAAGAAATCGCCCATGCGATAGAACAGCAGGCAATCGCCCGCCTGTTCCTTCAGCGCGAAATATTGCGCCATCATCGGGGTCGCACCACCTGCCATGCGAGCGGGTTAGCGGGTCAGTGGGCGATTCGGAAAGCGTGACCTCTACGCTTTCCCCCGATCAAACCGTTGCGGGCGCGCCCGCCAGCGCCTAGTGGCCGATTGAATCAAGGAGAATCCGCTTGGCTGAAGACAACAAGCTTCGCTTCACCGAACGTGAGGCGCTGTTTTACCACGAGACGATCCGCCCCGGGAAGATCGAGATCATCGCGTCCAAGCCGATGGCGACGCAGCGCGATCTCAGCCTGGCCTATTCGCCCGGCGTCGCCGCGCCGGTGGAAGCGATTGCGGCCGATCCGTCCAAGGCGGCGATCTACACCGCGCGGGCCAATCTGGTCGCGGTGATCTCCAACGGCACCGCCATCCTCGGCATGGGCAATCTCGGCGCGCTCGCCTCCAAGCCGGTGATGGAAGGCAAGGCGGTGCTGTTCAAGCGCTTCGCCGATGTGGATTCGATCGACATCGAACTGGATACGGAGGACCCCGAGGCCTTCGTCAATGCCGTGGCGCTGATGGAGCCGAGCTTCGGCGGCATCAATCTGGAAGACATCAAGTCGCCCGAGTGCTTCATCATCGAGCAGGCCCTGCGCGAGCGGATGAAGATCCCCGTGATGCATGACGACCAGCACGGCACCGCGATTATCGCCGCCGCCGGCCTTATCAATGCCTGCCACCTCACCGGCCGCAAGCTGGGCGATGTGAAGGTGGTGGTCAACGGGGCCGGCGCGTCCGCCATCGCCTGCACCTCGCTGCTCAAGTCGCTGGGCGTCCGGCATGAAAACGTCACCATGTGCGACAGCAAGGGCGTGATCTATATCGGCCGCGAGAATGTGGACCAGTTCAAGTCGGCCCATGCCATCGCCACCGACGCCCGCACGCTGAGCGACGCCATCGCCGGGGCGGACGTGTTCCTCGGCCTTTCGGTCAAGGATGCGCTGACTGCCGACATGGTAAAGAAGATGGCGCCCAAGCCGATCATCTTCGCCATGGCCAATCCCGATCCGGAAATCACGCCGCCCGAGGCGAAGGCGGTGCGCCCCGACGCCATCGTCGCCACGGGCCGGTCGGATTATCCGAACCAGGTCAACAATGTGCTCGGCTTCCCCTTCATCTTTCGCGGCGCGCTGGACGTGCAGGCGACCGCGATCAACGAGGAGATGAAGATCGCCGCCGCCGAAGCGATCGCCGCCCTGGCGCGCGAGCGCGTGCCTGAGGAAGTGGCCACCGCCTATGGCCGCAACCATCATTTCGGCACGGAATACATCATTCCCGCGCCGTTCGATCCGCGCCTGATCGAGCGGATTTCGTCCGCAGTGGCCAAGGCCGCGATGGATTCCGGCGTCGCCCAGAAGCCGATCGAGGATTTCGACGCTTACCGCACCGCGCTCAAGGCCCGGCTCAACCCGACCACCAGCGTGCTGACCCAGGTGTTCGAGGATCTGAAGAAGAACCCCAAGCGCGTGGTCTTCGCCGAGGGGGAGGACGAGGTCGTCCTGCGCGCCGCGATCCAGTATCGCGATTTCGGATATGGCAATCCGATCCTGGTCGGCCGCACCCAGGCCGTCCTGGACAAGCTGGTGGAACTGGGGGTCGACGATCCCGACAGCTATGAAATCCAGAATTCGGCGGATTCCATCCATGTGCCGGAAATGGTGCAATATCTGTATCAGCGGCTGCAGCGGCGCGGCTTCATGGAGCGCGACGTGCGCCGCATGGTCAATCAGGACCGCAATGTCTTCGCCTCGCTCCTGCTGGCGCTGGGGCATGGCGATGCGATGATCTCCGGCCTGACCCGCCCCTTCGCCCAGACGATGAAGGAAGTGCAGCTGGTGCTCGATCCGAAGCCCGGTCACCTGCCCTTCGGCATCCATCTGATGATCGGCAAGGATTACACGGTGTTCCTGGCCGACACCACGATCAACGAACGGCCGACCGCCGAGGACCTGGCCCATATCGCCAAGGAGACGGCGGCCGTGGCGCGGCGGCTGGGGCATGAGCCGCGCGTGGCCTTCCTCAGCTTCTCGACCTTCGGCAATCCGTCGGGCAAGTGGCTGGAAAGCATCCGCGATGCGGTCCATATCCTCGACGCGGAAAATCCCGGCTTCGAATATGAAGGCGAGATGGCCCCGGATGCCGCGCTCAACCCCAAGGTGATGGCGAATTATCCGTTCAGCCGCCTGTCGCAGCCGGCCAATGTGCTGATCATGCCGGGCCTGCAATCGGCCAATGTCTCGGCCAAGCTGCTGCGCGAGCTGGGCGGCAACGCCACCATCGGCCCGATGCTGATCGGCATGGAAAAGCCGGTGCAGATCGCGCCGATGACCTCCATCGCGCCCGATGTGCTGCAATTGGCGGTGCTGGCGGCGGCGGGCGTGGTCGGCTGACCGTGTTCACGTTCCGGCCCGTTCCGGTTCGACCGGAACGGGCCTGGGACTTACCTGTTTTCCGTGATTTCCGATTCGGCCAGCGATCCCGCTTGCTTCGCAATCGCTCCAGCCGCAATTCGGCGGGACGGCGCGATCAGTTGATCGCTCTCCATACGCCATAGGCGCTCGTCACCGTCAGCACGATGCCCACCAGGATCAGCATCTGCTTGGCGGGCAGGTGCTTCGCGGCCCAGGCGCCCAGCGGGGCCGCCAATATGCCGCCGATCAGCAGGCCCAGCGTCGCGCCGGCGAGGTCGGCTATGCCCAGATGATAGATGAAGGTGGCCGAGATGGTCACCGTCAGGAAGAATTCCACGGAATTGACCGTGCCCACGACCTTGCGCGGGTCGGCGCCCTGGATCAGCAGGTTGGACGTGACCACCGGCCCCCAGCCGCCGCCGCCCGCCGCATCCAGGAAGCCGCCGAAAAGGCCCAGCGGGGCGATCAGCTTGGCTTCCTTGATCTTGGGCGGATAGAACAGCCCGCGCCAGAGAATGTAGAGGCCGATCGCGCAGAGATAGGCCAGCACGAAGGGCTTCACCACGGCGGCGTCGAGCGAGCTGAGCACATAGGCGCCCAGCAGGCCGCCGATCACCCCGGGAATGAGCAGGCGGAAGAACAGCCGCTTGTCGATATTGCCATGCAGCAGGTGGCTGATACCCGATGTCGCGGTGGTGAAGCATTCCACCATATGCACGCGCTGCGAGGCCACCGCCGGCGGCAGGCCCATCACCCCCACCATCATGGTGCTGGAAATCACCCCGAAGGCCATGCCCAGCGCGCCGTCGACCAATTGCGCGGCGAAGCCTATGGCAATGAAAGGAAGGAGGGCGCTCAGTTCGAAGGCTTCGAAATGCAAGGGCATGGTCCTTTGACGGATCGATCAGGGTTAGCGACTGCCCGCGTTTCACGAATGCGGGAAGCAAATTTTTCAGAGATGCCGTGTAGTGCAGGTTTCTCGTTGCCGATCAAGAGGGCGGCTCCGGGCGGTTGCTACTGCTCGCGGCCGCGCTGCACCACGGCGGCCCGGCGTTGCTCCAGATCGCCGTGCGAAACCGTTTCGTTGAATTTCCACGCGACCTGCCGTTCCATTTCTAGCGCCTCGCCGAACGGCATGGCGAAGCCCCGGTCGATCAGGGCCTTGTATTCGCGCAGGAAAGAAGGGTCGGCGCCGGCCATGTCGCGGGCGATTTCGCGCGCGCGGGCCATCAGATGGCCGGGGTCGACGACCTCGCTGACGATGCCCCAGTCCAGCGCCGTGGCGGCATCGAGGAAATTGCCGGTGAGCGACATCTGCTTGGCGCGATGGACCCCGATCATCCGCGGCAGCCGCTGCGACAATCCCCAGCCCGGCAGCAGGCCGACCCGCGCATGGGTGTCGGCGAAGCGGGCGTTGGCGGAGCCGATCAGCATGTCGCAGCCCAGCGCGACTTCCAGCCCGCCGGTGATCGCCACGCCGTTGATCGCGCCGAGCACGGGCTTGCGGCAGGCCTCGAGCGCGCGGACCGGGTCGTATTGCTGGATCGCCTTGAGCGCATCGGGGTTCAACCCCAACTCCTTGAGGTCGACGCCCGCCGAGAAGGCCCGCTCGCCCGCGCCGGTGAGGACCAGCACGCTGACGGAATCGTCCCGGTCGGCTGTCTCGATGGTTTCCGTCAGCGCGATGCACAGCTCCGAGGACAAGGCGTTGAGCGCTTCCGGCCGGTTCAACGTCACTATCGCGACCGCGCCATCCCGTTCGACCTTCAACACGCTCATCGGCTTTCCTCCCCCTGGAAGCTCCCGGTCTGCCCTATTTGCGGCGATAGCGGAAGTACCAGATTTTAGCCCCCTATTCAACTATCTATCTGAAAAACAAATTAAATATGGGATTTTTGATTTACTAAACTTAGTGCGAGCAATCACCCAGCAATCACCGCTCAACCCCGTCTCCGGGAGACGGATTGCGATCGCATTTCGAATGATGGACGCTCAGCTCCTTCGACGGCGTATTCGCAGCAGTTGGCGCAATTTCGCGCCTGCGTGTGTTGGATTGAGAGCGGTTCAGGGCAGGCCTATCCCTGCAATATTGGACCGACGTTGAGTGCCAATGCACCGCCGGTCAAATACCCATCAGCAGCTCGTGCGGGTTTCAGAATGTCCAGTATTTTACCGCATAAGCTACAGTCATCGCCGCGCCCGCAGTCAGCACAATGGCCCTGACGATGTTAACTGGCAGGATGCGGACCAGGTGGCCGCCTGCGTAGCCACCGGCGATGGCGCCGAGAAGCACGGGGAACGCCGATGGCCAGTGCACGGCCCCGCGCAGCAGAAAGAACAGATTGGCTGCAATTGCGACGACGCTCGCGAGGAGATTCTTCACAGCCTTGATGCGGCGAATATTATGAGGTTCGGACAGGCTGAGGATCGCCGTCAGGATGATACCGAGGCCTGCGCCGAAGAACCCGCCATAGATTGCCGTCAACGCCAGCAGCCCTGCTTCCCGCCGCTTTGCGCCATGGTCCGTGCTTGCGCTTCTGTCCGCCGTCCTCGCAATCCGCGGCGCCAGCGCGAACAGCAGCGTTGCGCCTGCGATAAGTGCAGGGATCGGCAGGGTGAAAAGGCGGTCGGGAATGACGAGCAAAAGACCGGCGCCAGCCAGGCCTCCGGCGGCAGAAAGCAAGAGTAGCAGACAAAGCTGACGGTCAAGGACCGGCAGGCTCCGTCGATCAGCAAGCACCGCCAGCAGATGCCCCGGCGACACGGCGATGGCATTGGCAATATTGGCCGCGACGGGATTGAGCCCTGTAGCCAGCAGAGCCGGAAAGGTGACCAGAGTCGCGCCGCCGGCCACGGCGTTGACGATCCCACCGACCACGCCTGCAAGGATCAATATTGCTGTTGTCCAGTCGATCATGCCCGCGAGCCTGAACCAAGGACGCGAGCAAGTCTGGAATGTTTGTGATCAGCAGCAGCCTTTGCGGTAGGCTCCCGGCGTCGTCCCGAAAGTCTGGCGGAACAGGCGACCAAGGTGGCTCTGATCGGCAAAGTCGAACCGGGCGGCGACATCTGCCAGCGAATGTCCCCGAGCGATCGCCTGGCGCGCACCGTTGAGGCGGCACATGATGCGATGGCGATGCGGGGAGAGACCATGCTGCTGCACAAAGGTCCGGCTGAAATGCTCGCGCGAGACGCCCGCCGCGCGTGCCAGCGCCTGTATTGGGAGTGGACCATTTTCGGGCCCGGTGCTTTGCGTGCCAGACCGCTCTGATCCGGCCAGCGAGCGTTCTGACAAGGCCAGTGATTGCACCAATGGCTGAATGCTCTCGACAGGAAGGCAGCGAGGATAGGCGCCTAAGTCAAGGGGCGCATAAACATTTAGGCAGCGCCCTTCGGTGCTTGCGCTATCGGTAAATCGATGCGGCAGACCGGCGGGAAGGTAAAGCCATTCGCCCGCGGTCACTTCGACGATCCCGTAGCGGGTTTCCGCCCGGCGCTTCCCGCTCTGAACCAGACAGAACTGGGCAGTCTCGTGAAAATGGAGGCGCAAATCCGGCAGGGCACTTCCCGCGCATGAAGCCAGTTCGATCGCCCGACCCGCCTATACCGCCACATTTCAGACCAGACCACGCGCAGCGCTGCCCCCGGCAGGCGCCAGCATGGCAGCGATACCGCGAAGCGCCTGTTCGAGAGCATCGCGCGAGCGCAGGCCGCCAAGGCACAGGCGAACCCCAGAGGGTGCCACGGCATCGACAATCGGCCCGTCAGGCGGCGTCAGCGCGATTGAGGCACGCAAGGCGCGGGCGCTCAGCCGTTCGGCGTCGAGCATGGGCATCGGCATCCAGACATGGAGGCTGCGCCCTGCCCCCGGCGCTGTCATGGCCTTCCCGAGGATCGACCACGCCAGCTGCGTCCTCGCCTCGCTTTCGGCGATCACATCGTCGGCGATCCTGTCGGCCGTTCCGTCCTGTTCCCACTGGCTGAAGACCAGACCGCCCAGCGAGGGTGGGCTGTAGCCAAAGGCGCGGATGCCCAGCAGCAGTCGATCGCGAATATCTTCATTA
>Ga0172382_10009376_pt1 | contig 13374 bp, 11 predicted proteins | sample Leawel138RmetaG_FD_122245 | JGI IMG/M metagenome (GOLD analysis project Ga0172382, IMG submission 122245) | Leachate microbial communities from a municipal landfill in Southern Ontario, Canada - Leachate well 138R metaG | ecosystem: Engineered > Solid waste > Landfill > Unclassified | place...
CAAATGATCCAGAGCCTTGCCCAGAGCATCCTCCAGGCCTGCCGCCTGGTAAGCGGTATCTTCCAGCTTGGAGCGCTGCACCCGGTGAGCCCAATAGTAACGGCTCAACTCGATCAGTTCCTCCCCTTCGGGAACCGTCTCCCGGTACTCCCCCACCCCAAAGATGTGCTCCTGACCCCTGAAAACGCAAACCTCCGGAAGCTTCGTGTCGGAGCGCCGGTAATGCCCAAAAACGCGGCAGGAGTAGGGACGGTACTCGTAGATCGAACAGCCGCCCTGGTAGTAAGGGCAGAGAGGAACCTCGCCGTCTCGCTTTAGAAAAGTTCGAAACTCGTCGATCTTTTCCGGCCCCACCCGGGCCTCGATGTAGTCCACCTCAAGGGCCGTCACGTTATGCTGATTCAGCCCGTCGGAGGTACAACAAACATTGCAATCGCCACAGATGTTGCCTTCAAAGGTCGGCAACTCTGCATCCAGTCGTGCAAAAAGGTCCGCTAGTTCTTGGAAATACCTGGCTCGCTTCATACTATCTACCCCCGGCTGCCAAAACACCCGACCCTTGCTTTGACACTTAAGGGAAAGCGCCTTTCGCAATATCGCCCCTAGCGACGAGCGTCGTGAGTGGAAACTCCAGGATAGTCCAGAATCCGCTGATCGGCGGTGAGCATCGTGAGCCCTTCCAGTCTGGCCGTGGCAACCAGCATTCGGTCCGCCGGGTCCCGATGAAAGGGGGGTGGCAGCGCATAGCTCTCAATCGCGTGGCTATGAGATAGCTTGACCGTTTTGAGCGACAACTGACTGATGGCGCGACGAACCCAATCCGCGACCGTTGTTTCCAATACCACCCTCCCTCCTTGAACAAGCCTGGCAAACTCAAGTGTCGAGACGGAGCTGAGATAGAGGCTATACTTCATGTCCATCAATATGCACTGAGTCTCATGTCCCAGACGCTCGGGCTCAAGCTGCGACCACACCCACACGTGGGTGTCCAGCAGCCAGCGTTTAACTCTCGAACTCCCAGTCTTCCCCAAAATCGAAACCAACCAATTCTTCCACGATACGGCCATCCTCACGCAGCGCACCCAGTGTTCTCTGTTTCTCCTGAATAGGCTCAATCCTGACCAGCGGCTTGCCGCGATAGGTGACCGTCAAGGGGGAATCACCGGCGTGGACTCCCTTGAGAATTGCGATACATCTAGCCTTAAACTCGGATATGCCGATCGACTCCATTGTTCAATCATAACCTGGTCAACATACCAGGTCAATCGGTTCATAAAAGGTCCGCCCTCAGCCCTTTGCGAAGCCCCAAAGGGTGGATTTTCAGCAATTGGCAGCGGGTATCAAAGCGGGAGAGAGGCGGGCGATCGCTCGTGCTCTGACTCTGGTGGAGTCGTCTCAGCCCGCCCATCAGGCCCTGAGCTTACAACTGTTTTCGGCGCTGGGTCCGGCTCGTCGGGCCTATCGGTTGGGCGTAACGGGCCCCCCGGGCGCCGGCAAGAGTACCATCATCGAGCAGATCGTCGGGCACTGGCTGGGAGAGGGCCAGAGAACCGCCGTACTGGCCATCGACCCCAGCAGTAGCCGAACCGGTGGGAGCCTCCTGGGAGACAAGACCCGGATGGGGCGGATCACTCACCACCCGGACGTTTTCATCCGCCCCTCCCCCAGCGGAGAGCACCTGGGCGGCCTGAACCGGAGAACCCCTTTGATGTGCGCCCTCCTGGAGCGAGCAGGCTTTGATCGAATCGTGGTGGAGACGGTGGGGGTCGGCCAGTCGGAGATCTCCGCTCGTCATCTGGTGGATTGTCTGCTCCTGATCGCACTACCTGGGGCCGGCGACGAGGTCCAGGGGCTCAAGCGAGGCCTCATGGAAGAGGTGGACCTGGTGGCGGTCAACAAGGCCGATCTGGGCGGCGCCAAAGCTAGCGTGGCCGTCCTGCGGTCGGCCCTGCGGGTGTTTCGCCGCAAGGTCTCGGTGCTGGCCGTCTCGGCCCAGACCGGTAACGGGATGGAGGTGCTTTACCAGGCCCTGGAAGAATCTCCCACCCGCTCCGACTCGGAATCCTACTTTCTGGAACAGTTTCTCATAGAGGCGCTGAAGCGAGACTTCACCGAGCGCAGCACAGGCTGGTCAGAACTTCATCAGCAAGTCCAGAGCGGCCGGATGGATCTCCTCCAAGCCTTGCCTCAACTGGAAAAGCTAGTGAAAGAGTTCAGCCCACAGCCCGGGACAGCAGCCAACTGTAACGAGAGTTAATGATGGTTACGTAGTTCTGGGTCTCTTCGTAGGGTGGGATTCCGCCGTATTGGGCTACTGCACCCGGCCCGGCGTTGTAGCTCGCCAGGGCGAACGATATGGGGTCTGGGGTGTGGGCCCAGGCAGCCAGGTTCTGAGCCAGGTAGCGGACACAACCGTCCAGATTTTGGGCCGGAACGTGCGGATCCACGCCCAGATCTTGGGCAGTGTACGGCATCAACTGCCCCAGCCCGATGGCTCCAACCGGCGAGACCGCGTCGGTGTAGAAGGCCGACTCCTGGCTGACCAGAGCCGTGACCAACAGCGGGTCCACCCCGTAGCGGTCGGAGGTTTTTTCAATCAAGCTGGCCAGTTCGCTCACTTCCTGGCGCTCCAGATCATCGTTGAACTCAAGGATGGTCGCCACGATGAGGGGATCGGCTTTTGTCGGAGCGGGCGCAGGAGGCGGGACAAGCAGCTTGGGCGCCGGTTTGTCCGACTGAGGAGGTTCAGGGAGTAGAGCCTCTGCGGTATCAACCCACACCGCCGCGTGGGCCACCAGAGCGACAGGGTCCTCCGCAGTGATCCGAGCGTACTCCCGGTGATTGGAATAACCCAGTAAGCCCAATAGATAGACAGCAACCGATAGAGAGAAGATGGTGATCCTGGTCTGCATTGTTTTGCTCCACAAAAAAATTGCAGACTCAAGTGCCTTGGACACGAGAGCCTTATCCCTGCAGTCGTGCCGAAACCGACTGGCTCCAACCCGTGTCTAAAAATTAGTATATGGATCCATCGTATAGGGTGGAAAGGTTCTTTTGTACTATTCCTGCAGTGAAGAGAGAATTTCCGCCGAGTCTAGCCTGATAAAAAAAGAAGCCCGGCTTGTTACGGCCAGGCTTCTTGTTTTGTTATACGTCAGTGAAGTCTAGTACTTCACGACACGAGAGTAGTCGGTGTTGTCTTGCAGCAACTCCACCGGGATCTGACGAGCGTGCAGGCCGGTGTCGATGATGGTGGGAGCTCCACCTGCAAGCGCCGCTCCGATATAGGTGAGAGCCTGGCCGGCGATCTGGGCGGTCGGTCCGAAGACCGGCGACAACAGAGCACCGTGACCGGCTCCGGGCACTTCGTAGAAGCCGGAGCCGGCAAAAGGCGTGCTCGCCTGAGGGACCGGCAGCGGCATGATGGCGTCCACCTGGCTGAAAGCCGGGGAAGACACGCCATTGGCGTGCTGCACAGCCAGGTCGTACTGGGCAACCGGAGGCACCACGGAGTCGGTCACGTAGACCTGCTGGAGGATCTTGGCGCCCTCCCCGCCCCGCAAGGTTCCGCTGATGGCGTGGTCGGCGTAGTTCACCGGGTCGGCGTCGTCCACGATGGCCTGGGCGATCAGGAAGAACTGAGCGAACTGAGCAGTACCTTCCACCACCCCGTTGGCGGCCAGGCCTTCCACGACCGGACCCCGGAACGACTCGGAGTTGAGCAGCAGGTTGGTGATACGAGCTCCACCCACGTTCAGCGCGGAAGCTCCGAGGTTCGGCTCGGTGGCGTGGAACAACTCACCCACGATGCTACCCAGCGAGAGGCTGATGTAGACGGGGTTTACCACTGACCCTGGGACCAGTTCAGGCCCTACGCCGGGATCACCGGGAATGGTTCCGGCAGGAGGGGCGTCGATATTGGTCTGGCCCGAAACGATAGCCTGGTTCAGGGCGTAAAGGTTGACCACACTCTGGCGAATGTTGTCCCGGCTGTTGCGCAGGTTGGGCAGGTTGATGAAGCCGTCTCCGTCGTCTGCCCCGGGGTCGGCTTTCAGGTCGCCGTGGAGTTCCAGGTCGATGGCGATGAGGGCGGCTCCTTGAGCATTGACCGCATCGGCCAGGGCCACGGCTTGCATTTTGCTACCGGTGATACCGTGTTGGAAGATGACAACGGGGACGGGGTCGTTGGGGGTAACCAAAGGTCCCACAGGACTGCCCGGAATAGCTCTAAAGAGATCCGGAATGGCCACGTCATTGGGCAGAAACAGCACGAACGGCACTGTCTGGGTGCCGGTCTCGGCTGGAGGGTTGGCCCAGAAGCCTTCCGCCCGGTCGGCGCGATAAACCGGTGCAGTGATGGCACCGATGTGAATGCGACCGATGTTTGCATTGGGAACCCCGGCGGGGATACCGAGATCCGGGTCGGCGAAGAGGCCTTCTATCGTGGGCACACCAGCAAACGAAAGGTTTTCTCCTCCGTCATGACCGGCGGCAACTGGAGCAAACTCCGCGTCAGGATTGCCTTCCAAGAAAGCAGGGTTCAGGTTTATCGCCGGAAGATTCGCGCCCACCACGTCCTGGCGGGCAGCCGGTAGTGCCTGAAACAAGGTTTGAGTAGTAAAAGCGAATGTCAACGGAATATCGGCCCGGGGAGTACCGGTCAGTTGCTCGGCGGCTTGCCAGAGCGGCTGATACCCGAGACGCACCTGCTCCAGGGCGGCCGCGGATTCGTTGGGAAGGGTGGGCGATACAGAGTTTCCTTCACCATCCACCAGTGCAACGGAACCTTTCAACAGGTTGATCACGGAGTCAGAGACCACCGGACTGTTGGAAAGTGCGCTGGTAACACCGCTCGAAATCACCACGATATAACGGGTGGAGGGGTCCAGAGCCAGAATCGGAGAGGCCGTGACCACCGAACCGGTGTCGTTACCGGATACGGTGTATTTCATTGGAACCTTTTGGCCGGTGTTGGAGTTGAAAACCGGAAGAGTATCGTTGTTCACCGACTCCGGAACCACCGTGCCCCGGAAGGGAATGATGATGGGTCCGGAGGTGGAAAACCCGTCCAGGCTGTTGGCTGCATCAAAAGGCTCGCCGGTGCCGGGGAAATTCAGCATTCCCGTGACAGGGTCTCTCAATAAATCGTTGGGAAGAGGAATGATCCTGTTCTCCAGGTCCAACAACGGAAATGTCAGTTGGGGAAAGGGGTCCGGAATGTTGTTTAAGTCAGGTACCGGGTGGTTGTCGGAAGTATCTAGATTGCTACATCCGACAAACAGTAGCCCCACCAGACTCAACGTCATTAAATGTAAGACGCGTTTAAGCATAAATTCTCCTAAAACAGAAGCCGGGCTAATCCCCCGGTGGATGGATTCGCGCGCTTTATTGATATAGTACGAATCTTCCTGCATGGCCATGGACTTATTTTTTCACCCCTTTAACTTCGCGCCGAGTCTCCGGGCAGGCTCCCCAACCCCACCGTGGAAACGCCTCCCATGAAGAAAACCCTCGCCATCATCCTGACTACCTTGCTGCTGGCCTCCACCCCCGCCCCCGCCGACGAAGGCATGTGGTTGTACAGCGACCCGCCCTCGGAGCAGCTCCGGCAAAAATACGGCTTTGAACTGACCAGCGAATGGCTGGACCGCTTGCGGCTCTCGTCCGTGCGGTTCAACAACGGCGGCTCGGGATCGTTCATCTCCTCGCAGGGGCTCGTCCTCACCAACCACCACGTGGGCGCCGATGCCATTCAAAAGCTCTCCACTCCCGAGCGAGACCTGATGAAGACCGGGTTTTTGGCCACCAGTCACGACCAAGAGCTCAAGACCAGGGATCTCGAACTCAACGTCCTGGTTTCCACCGAAGACGTGACCAAGCGAGTCAAGAGCGCGGTCAAACCCGAGATGACAGCCGAAGAAGCCAGCGCCGCTCAGGATGCCGTGATGGCCCGGATCGAGAAGGAGTCCATGGACTCCACCGGCCTGCGCAGCGATGTGGTGACTCTTTTTCGAGGCGGGGCTTATCATCTTTACCGCTACAAGAAGTACACCGACGTCAGGCTGGTCTTCGCTCCAGAGATCGGGATCGCTTTTTATGGGGGCGACACCGACAACTTCGAGTACCCCCGGTACTGTTTGGACATGGCCCTCTTTCGGGTCTACGAAAATGAATTACCGGTGAATCCAAAGGAGTTTTTGCGGATCAGCGATCGACCCCTCAAGGAGGGTGATCTCACCTTCGTCAGCGGACACCCCGGCCGCACCGAACGGCTCAACACCTCCGAACATCTGAAATTCTTACGCGACGTTCGCTACCCCCTGGCTCTGCGAACCGTTCGCCGGGCCGAAGTGCTCTTACGGACCTTTAGCGAGCGGGGTCCCGAGTTCAAACGCCGAGCCCAGGATGATCTTTTCGGCTATCAAAACGCTCGAAAAGCCTACCTTGGTGGACTGGAAGGGCTGCAGAACCCAGACCTGCTTCAGGCAAAAAAAGACCGGGAGGCCCGGGTTCGGAAATCGCTGCAGAACCGCCCCGAGCTAAAGCAAAAATACGGAGACCCTTACGCCGATATCCGGAGGGCGCTGGAAGCCTATCGCGAGATCTACCCCGATTACTATTTGATCGGTGGGGGCCGAGCGTTTAACACCAGGCTGTTCGATTTTGCCGAAACCATCCACCGCTACCAACAAGAACTCTCCAAGCCCAATGAAAAGCGGTTGCGAGAGTTCAACGACAGCAATCTTGACTCTTTAAAGCAACAGCTCTTTTCCGAAGCCCCCCTCTACGACGACCTGGAGCAGGCCAAACTGGCCGACTCTCTTTCCTACCTCATGGAGATGCGGGGCGCCGACGACCCCCTGGTGCAACAAATCATGGCCGGGAAGTCCCCTGGAGTCAGAGCCTCGGAACTGGTCCGGGGCACCCGGCTGGATGAGGTCCCCTTCCGTCGAGAGGCGTTGCAAGGCGCCACCTCGGACCCCATGCTGGAGTTGGCCGAAATGGTCGATGAAGAAGCTCGTCGGCTGCGGAAGCGCTACGAAGAAGAGGTCGGCGTTGTCTTAGAGGATGCCTACGGCCGGTTGGCTCAACTGGAGTACGAACTCGGCACCACGGCGGGCTACCCCGACGCCACCTTTACCCTGAGATTGGCCTACGGCCCGGTCCAGGGCTACCGTCTGGACGGAGAAAGCGTGCCTGCCTTCACCACCCTGGAGGGTCTATACGAGAAGGGAGAGCGGTTTGAGCAGCAAGACCCCTACAAGATCCCCGATATTTGGATAGAAGCCAGGGGTGAGCTAGCCCTCGACACCCCCTTCAACTTCGTGAGCACACCCGACATCACCGGGGGAAACTCCGGTTCTCCCGTGGTGGATCGCCAGGGCGAATTAGTGGGGCTCATCTTCGACGGAAACATCCAATCGCTGGTCCTGGACTTTCAATTTGAAGAGGTGGTCGCCCGGGCTGTATCGGTGGATGTCCGGGCCATGCGAGAGGCCCTGAAAAAGGTGTACAACGCCCCTTTTCTGGTGGAGGAGATGGGTCGCTGACCCCCCTCTTGCAAGCCCTGAGACCGGGCTCACGCACCGTGGTCTGCCAACCGCAAGACATGCAGTTTATCGTGGAGATGGCCCGCCACGGATTTCGCCTGATGCTCGTTCATCAGGACATTGAGTTCTTGCGGCAAACGCGAGAACAGCTCCGAAACCAGGGTCTCTCCAGCTTGCTGATGGGGTCGTTTCAATCCGAAGCGGCGCAAGTACCGAGTTTGGCCAGAGGCTTCTACGAAGCGGTACTATTGTGCTCCGCCTCGAAAATCAGGCCCGAGGAAGTACTCTTCGCGCTCGGGCCAGGCGGAATCTTGATCCGGGAAACCGATGAAAACCTCAACCTGAGCGGGTTGCTCCCGCTCAAGCTGCCTCCGGGCTATATTGGTGGCCGAATTCCTTAGTGGTCGTGGCCCTCATGGTCGTGGTCGTGACCTTCGTGGTTGTGTCCGGAATGGTCTTCGGTGTTTGCCGGGGCGGGGGTTGCACCAGGTTGAGGAGTCACACCATGAAGTTGGTTATGCAACTCTTCGTCGAAATGAGTGGGTCGCTCCACCTTCTCGGTGCTAACCTCCCCCGAAGCCTCTTTCAAGGCCCGCTGCAAGATCCGCTGAGTAAAAAGCGCATCTGAGTTGGGGAGACCGGCAGCCAACGTCGCCATCTCCAATTCCTTTTCGTGCTCACCCACTTCGTGATAAGCGGTCGCTAACTCTCGGTGCAAATTACCCGATTCAGGCAACGCCTGGATCGCCTTTTCGTAGCTCTCCACCTCCTTCTGGTGGTCACCCGACATGTGATAGCTCACCCCGAGCTCTTCCCAGGCGGAGTAGTACTCCGGATAGATCTCCAGGGCGGTGATGAGCTTGGGGATGCCCTGGTCATACTGCCCGACATGAGTGAGTTCAGAGGCTTCGTGGGCCAGGGCCTCAGCTTTCTTGAAATCGTTATAATCCTTGAGAGCGAGGCCGCCGCAGTAAAGCCCAATGGGAAGCATCACGGCCATAAATGCAATCTCGATCTTCTGGAGTGTCTTTTTCTTGGGGTCTGTGTAGACGAGTTTAAATGCCAAAGCTATTTTGCCTTACTGAGCGCTTGCTCCAAATCCGCTTTGATATCGTCGATGTGCTCGATTCCGATGCAGAGGCGGATCATATCGGGAGTGACACCGGCCTTTTTCAGCTCTTCATCACTCAGTTGTCGATGGGTAGTGGAGGCGGGGTGAGCCGCCAGAGACCTGGTATCCCCGATATTCACCAGGCGCTTGAAAAGCTCCAGTGCGTCGTAAAACTTTTGCCCGGCTTCAAATCCACCCTTGATGCCGAAGGTCAGCAGCGCCGAAGGCAAACCATTGCAGTACTTCTGGGCCAGCTCGTAATACTCCGAACTCTTCAACCCTCCGTAGCGCACCCATTCGACCATGGGATGCTCTTCCAGGTACCGGGCCACCGCCAGGGCGTTTTGGCAATGCCGCTCCATCCTGAGAGGTAGAGTCTCGATCCCCTGAAGGATAAGAAAGGCGTTCAGCGGGCTCAAGGCTGAACCGGTGTTTCTTAAGGGTACCGTGCGAGCGCGTCCGATAAAGGCAGCCGGACCCAAGGTCTCGGTGTAGACCACCCCGTGGTAGGCGGGTTCAGGCTTATTGAGCACCGGAAAGCGCTGGGCGTGTTCGGTCCAGGGAAACTTGCCGGAGTCTACGATCAGGCCCCCCAGGGAGTTGCCGTGGCCCCCCATATACTTGGTCAGGGCGTGTACCACGATATCGCAGCCGTACTCGATGGGGCGCGTGATGGCCGGGGTCGGTACGGTGTTGTCCACGACCACCGGCACCCCGTGGCTGTGGGCCATGTCGGCGATGGCTTCCAGGTCGGCGATGTTGCCAGCCGGGTTGCCGATCGATTCGCAGAAAACCAGAGAGGTCTTCTCATCGATCAGGCGGGCCAGGCTTTCGGGCGAATCGTCTTCGGCAAACCGCACCTCGATACCCAGGGCTGGGAGCATGTGAGCAAACAGGGTGTAGGTGCCTCCGTACAAGAGAGGGACGCTGACCACGTTGTTCCCTTTCTCGGCGATGGTGAGGATCGAGTAGTTCACCGCGGCCATGCCCGCCGAGAGAGCAAGACCGGCGATCCCCCCTTCCAATTCAGCCACCCGCTTTTCCAGCACGTCGCTGGTGGGGTTCATGATCCGGGTGTAGATGTTGCCGGGCACGGCCAGATTGAAGAGATCGGCTCCGTGCTGCGCGTTGTCAAACTCATAGGCAACGGTCTGGTAGATGGGAACGGCCACTGACTTGGTGGTGGGGTCGGTCTGATAGCCTGCGTGTATGGCTAGAGTTTCCTGTTTCATCTGCTTGTACTCCGAGATTTATACCCAAATCCCTCTCCCCCGGACACTCTACAGTCCCAGCGGGTTATTCGGCTCAACTCCCGGCAAGAACGGACGGCACCGCTCCAGATGGGTCAATTGATAAACCAGACCCAACCAATTATTGAAGACAGCTTTCCCGGAGTCACCCCAGGTGTTGTGCAGGTGCGCTTCAAACGCTTCTTCCAAAAAGGCTTCCTGAGCCAGACTCCGTCCCTGGCACTTCAATTTACGAGCGCTTTTTTCGAGTTCTCGTCCCAGTCGCTCACACTGTTCATTGAAGTAGTACTGGGGGAAGGGTGGAAAGGTGGGGCGATCACCGGCCACAAAACGAAAGACCTCCCGCTTGAACTCCTTGAGCAGGCTGTTGATGTCGTATTCCGGGTGCCCCTGAGAAAAGATGAACCGAAACCCATCGGGACTGGTGGCCAGGTGCACGTCATCCTCGCAACTCACCACCAGCACCTTCAATCCGGCCGCTTCCAGGTCGTCGAGCTCCAGCGTGTTCCAGCGGGAATGGGGGATGTCGAACATGGTATTCACATCCCGCAGTAGAGGGTGGGTCCTGGCCCGGTCTCGGTGCACGTGCCGGTACACGCCCCAACGCTTGCGGTCCAAACCCCTGCGCTTCACCCCGTACAACATCTCCACCAGGGCGTGGCTGGCAAGACATGAGCACATGACCGAGGTCACCGTCTCGCCGGCCCACTCCACTACCTCCCGCAGTGGTTCCCAGAATGGCTCGTTGGTGAGGTCCGACTGGGTGACGTTGGCTCCGGTGATGATCAGGGCATCCAGTCCGCTCTCTTGGAGGGTTCTGAAGTCGCTGTAATACTCATCGATGTAGCTCTGGGTCTCGCTACCCCGCTCCAACCCCGGCAAGGTGAACGGGTGCACAAAAAACTGCACGATCTGGTTGCAGGCCCCGATCAAGCCCAGATACTGGCGCTCGGTCACCTGAAAGGCGGCGTCGGGCATCATATTGAGAAACCCGATGTGCAACTCTCGGATATCCTGCTGCCGAGCCTGATTGAGCTTCAAGACCTGATGGCCCCGTGCCTGGAGGGCCTCGAAAGTAGGTAAGGGAAAATGCGAGACGAGTGGCATGCCGAACTGTTTTGTTTTAAGTCGGCTTTCTTCCTGGAGAGAGGAGTGAAAGCTTTCACAGCAAAGCCGAAGGCCGTGACCTTATCAGCTCCTGAAACAGTAACCGATGTCTGGTACCACGCCAACTGCGCCGACGGCTTCGGGGCGGCCTGGTCGGCCTGGAAGGTGCTAGGAGACGGGGCCTGCTATCAGCCCGTGCGCCACGGAGATCCGGTGCCGGAAGTTCGCTCCGGGATGAGACTTGCCATCGTGGATTTCGCCTACCCCCGAGAGACTCTCTTGCAGATCGCCGAGCAGGTGGAAAGCCTGATCGTGCTGGACCACCATCGCTCTGCCGCCGCCGACCTGGACGGCCTTGAATTTGCTCGCTTTGATCTCAGCAAGTCCGGAGCCCGCATGGCTTGGGAGTACTGGCACCCCAGCGAGCCATTGCCGGAATTACTGGCCTACGTGGAAGACCGCGACCTCTGGAATTGGAAACTACCCGAAAGTAGAGAGGTAGCTCTGGCCCTGACCCAAACACTCTTTTCCTTCGATTCCTGGGAGAGCTTTGAAGTCGATAAGCTCAGAGCCCAGGGTGCAGTCTTGCTGAGCTATCAGCAGAGCATCATCGCCCGGGCCCTGAGCAAGCACCATTGGACCGAGCTTGCAGGCTACCGGATCCCCGTGGTCAACTCCATCGTTTTTCAATCTGAGATCGGAGACGAACTCTGCAAGATGTATCCCGAGGCCCCATTTGCCGCGGTCTGGGTGCAAAAGACCGAAGACCTCCAGGCCTGGTCCCTTCGCTCCATCGGAGAGTTTGACGTGAGCCTAGTGGCCGCCCGTTTCGGTGGTGGCGGCCACCGAAACGCCGCGGGTTTCGGACTGCCGGTGAAAAATCTCCAGGTTCAGGGAAACTGAAACACCAGAGCCACCGAGGCCAGCAAACCGGTCGACGGAGTACCCACGGTCGCTCCGGTAGCTTTATCGATGGTCTTCAGTGCAAAATCCGAATTGGCAGTCTGAAAGATACCCAGCAAGAGATTCGGATTGAACGGATACACCACCAGGCTGCGGCAAATCTGAGCCAGCAGCGGTACCGCTCCAGCTACCGGGGTTGTCGCCCCGGTGGTCAGATCAAAGGTCACGTAAGTGGCGTCCGTGAAACCCGGTGCCGCGTTTCCGATCCCGTATAGCACCGGGCCCTCCGGCTGAAAAACGTCAAATGCCAGCGCCACGCTCTCCAGGCTACTGGTGGCCGCGCCGACCGGAGTGGCCAGACCGGTGTCTGTATCAACAGTGCAGAGTTGCCCGATCTGATTGTCCCTGTCGTATATGTAGGTATAGAGGGTCCCGTTTACCGGATCGACCGTGAGATCCGTGGCAATGGAATTGCTAGCGACCAGACCACTGCCAATCGCAGTCGCGATGCCTGTTTCCGTGCTGAGGACCGCCAGATAGGGAAAATTGGGAGACTGGGGTTCAAATCTGGACACGGCGATCAGTGCTCGGCCGTCCGGCATGGCGGCCATGCCGGTGACCACCTCGATAAAATCGACGACGGGTCCGCCGATCGGTGCGTGAGGCCCTCCGTTGAGCCGAAACAAGAAGGGTCGGTTCTCTGGAGTTATGGTGCCATTCAAAATTCCTGGAAAGGTCGTGATGTACAAGCTATAGGGCCCCGTCACCAAGAACGGCTCCGAAGCCACAAAGGTGTCCGGATCGACAGCCGCTGCCATCACCATGATCCCTCCACCGCTATCGATGGTGAAGTTCGGGAAGGTCGCGACTCCGTTCTGGGTGGTGGCCACATTGTTACTGACCGTTACCCCTCCCACCGTGTCTCGCACAATTCGAAGTTGCACCGTCAGGCTTTCCGACACAAGGTTGCCGTGGACATCTCGAACCTCCACGCTGACAGGCTTGGCAAAAGGCTGCCCCACCGTCACAGAGTTGGTTTGGTCTGGCTCACCGTCCGGGTCCGGGGTAGGTGGGGGTGATTGCAGAAAGGAAACGGTCAGCGCCGGTCCGCTGGTGATGGTGATCACGGTACTCTCGTCGCTCAGCAACCCGTCGGCCTCGGCGATGAAGGTGTAAGTACCGACCTTATCCACCGAAAGTCCGGAAAAGGTCGCGATACCGTTCACCGATCGGACCTCCTTGAGACCGAACAGGATCGCACCGTTCGGCTCAGCCAGCCGGATCCGCACCTCCCGGTCATTGTCAGCGACCACCACACCGTCTCGGTCGACGATGGCCACGGTTATGGTAGAAAGGGTGGTGCCTGCAGCGCGCAGGGGCACCGTCTCAAACTCCAGCCGTACCGGGTCTTGGGAAAGAGAGGAGGTCTGAAAGTTGACGTAGTCGTCGTCGC
>Ga0172382_10009380_pt1 | contig 13371 bp, 14 predicted proteins | sample Leawel138RmetaG_FD_122245 | JGI IMG/M metagenome (GOLD analysis project Ga0172382, IMG submission 122245) | Leachate microbial communities from a municipal landfill in Southern Ontario, Canada - Leachate well 138R metaG | ecosystem: Engineered > Solid waste > Landfill > Unclassified | place...
CGTGCTGCTGGCCGTGGCCCGCATTTCCGGGGAAACCGCGCCGCTGCTCTTCACCGCGCTCTCCAACCAGTTCATGTCCTTCAACATGAACGCGCCCATGGCCAACCTGCCGGTGGTCATCTACCAGTACGCCGCCAGCCCCTTCAGCGATTGGAATACCCTGGCCTGGGCCGGCGCCGCGCTGATCACTTTGCTGGTGCTGGGCATCAATATCCTAGCCCGCTCCCTCTTCCGCAAGTCCTGAGACCAATCCAGGCGACCCGGCCATGACTTTCACCACAGGATCCCTAATGGATAACGAGGCTTCCGCAACTCCCGCCCTTCGCTCCAAGCTGGAGGTCAAGAACCTGAACTTCTACTACGGCAAGTTCCAGGCCATCCGCAACGTCAGCATGCCGATTCGCGAGAAGAAGGTCACCGCCTTCATCGGCCCGTCGGGCTGTGGCAAATCGACGCTGCTGCGCATCTTCAACCGCATGTTCGAGCTGTATCCCGGCCAGCACGCCGAGGGTGAAATCCTGCTCGACGGCGAGAACCTGCTGACGACCAAAACCGATATCTCGCTGATCCGCGCCAAGATCGGCATGGTCTTCCAGAAACCCACGCCCTTCCCCATGAGCATCTACGACAACATCGCCTTTGGCGTTCGTCTGTTCGAGAAGCTCGGCAAGAGCGACATGGACGATCGCGTGGAGTGGGCGCTGAGCAAGGCCGCGCTGTGGGGCGAGGTCAAGGACAAACTGCATCAGAGCGGCAACAGCTTGTCGGGCGGGCAGCAGCAGCGCCTTTGCATCGCCCGCGGCGTGGCCATCAAGCCCGAGGTGCTACTCCTGGATGAACCCTGCTCGGCGCTGGACCCGATCTCGACGGCCAAGATCGAGGAGCTCATCGCCGAACTCAAGAACGACTACACCGTCGTCATCGTCACCCACAACATGCAGCAGGCGGCGCGCTGTTCCGACTACACCGCCTATATGTACCTGGGCGAACTCATGGAATTCGGCGAAACCGAGCAGATCTTCGTCAAGCCCGCGCGCCGCGAGACGGAAGACTACATCACGGGCCGATTTGGCTAGAAACGCCGGATCCGGCCGCCGCTCGATAAAGCGGACCGGACTGGCCGGGGCGCTGGCGCCTTGGCTCCACTGAGCAACCGCCGCCTTCCAGACTCTTGCGACTCACGGACCGCCCTCGCCTCATTCCCGCAGGCCGGTCTCCCGGATGACGATATCCAAGCGCTCTTTCAGTTCGGCGCTGTCCTGCTGGACGTCTGCGGGGCTGTTGGCAACGGGCACCAGGCCCATCGCTTCAAACCGCTCCAGGACCTCTTCGTCGGCCGTAACCTGACGCAGCGCGGCGTTGAGACTGTCGACCGTCTCGGCCGGCGTGCCCCTGGGCACGAATACGGTGAACGGTACCGGCAGCAACAGCGGCTCGGCAATGCCCACCTCCCGCAGGGTGGGGACGTCCGGAAACTGTGCCGAGCGTTCATCCGAACCTTGCGCCAGAACACGAATTTTGCCGCTATCCATTTGTGGCAGGACGACCGTGGGGCCCGCGATCAAGGCGTCGATCACGCCGCCCATCACGTCTTGCAACGCCGGGGACATGCCTTTGTAGGGTACATTGACAAACTCGATCCCCAGATGCCGGCCGAGCAGTTCCGTACTCAGGTGCGCACCGCTGCCCACCCCGGAGTTCCCAACCGCCACTTTGCCGGGATTGGACCGCGCATACTCCACCATCTCGTCCCAGGTTTTAAACGGGGCGTCACTGCCGACGACGAAGAGAAAATCCAGCTTTGCAATGTCGCTGACCGGCTGAAGCCCATCCGGGTCGTACGGCAGATTGCTCAAGCGCAACGGGTTCACGACGGTGGTGGTCCGGTCCACCAGAAGCATCGTGGCGCCATCCGGCTTGGCCCGGCTCACGGCCGAGATCCCGATCGCCGAGTTGGCGCCGGGACGGTTCTCGACCACGATGGTTTTGTCGATGATCGGCTGCAGCTTGGCGGCGACCACGCGGGCCAGCACATCGGCACCTCCGCCGGCCGCCGCTGGCACCACGATGGTCGCGTGCTGCGCCTGCGCCGCCGCCATCAGTGGTGCGCAAGCCATCAAGCCAATGCCGAGTTTTAATGCGATCTTTCCGAGCATGCCGACTCCTTTGATGCGGCGGGCGAGAAACACCCGCGACGCTTACCAACCAAACATATCCATTATCATATTATTACCAGGAATAGTGTTTTAGGATATACAGGTTTGCCCTATATCGCCCCTTGCGCCCCCAACAAATTCAGTAATCTCCAGATCGACGCCATAGCCCGCCCCGCGGGCTTTTTTTTGAGTCCGCTTCACGCGAGCCCAACCTCGATGGCGCGCTTGAGCGCCTCATTCGTTCGGACTTCCCAGTCCGGTCCCCGGCGCTGGCAGTAAGCCAGAACGTCCGCGTCGATCTCCATCTCGACGGTGATCCAGTCGGCCGGCACGCCCGACTCGTCGTTCATGCGTGCACGGGCTCGACCGCCAGATCCTTACCTGAGTGCTCCGCCTGCCAGAGATCGTAGGCGACTTGGCCACGTAACCAGCTCTCGGCGCTGGGGCCACGCCCGTTCGGCTTACGCAGCCAGGCTTCGAGGCGGCGCGCCAGGTCAACCGAAATCGCCGCACGGCCGTGCAGCACGCGAGACAACGCAACGCGGCTCACGCCGAGCTGACGGGCGGCCTCCGAGACCGATAACTCCAGTGCGGGAAGGACGTCTTCACGCAGCGTCTCGCCGGGATGCGGAGGGTTATGCATACGCATGAGGATCTCCTAGTGATAGTCCTGGTAGTCCACCAGGATGGCGTCTTGGCCTTCGAATTTGAACGTGAGCCGCCAGTTGCCGTTGACCCACACCGACCAGTGTCCTTGTAGGCCGGCTCCCCTCAAAGGGTGCAGCCGCCAGCCGGGCATGTCCATGTCATCCGGCCCCACGGCATCGTTGAGCTGGCGCAGCTGCCGCGCAAGCTTGGGAGCATGCGCCGCCTGGATGCCGGCCTTGGAGCCAGTTTCGAAGAAACGCTGCAAGCCGCGGTGCCGGAAGGTCTTGATCATGGGTCATTGTATCGCCTAGCTATACGTATCGCAACGCTTGTCGCCCGTAGCCTCCTGCTGCCCACCTTTCCGCGCCCGCCGACGTCGCCAAGGCTCGCGACATGACCAAGAGGGCCAGGGATGCCGGCGTGGGTCGCGAAAGCCTGTACAAGGCCCGGGCCCCCGGAGCCAAGCCGCGCTACGACACCGTACTGAAGCTGGCGCGAGCTGCCGGCGTGAGGCTGACGGTGGTGGCAATGGCAAACGCTGGGCAACGCCAGACGACAAAAAACCCGCAGAACGAGTGTTCATGCGGGTTTCTGGGCAATCTGTGGCGTTGCCAGCCAATATTCTGGTAGGCGGTATAGGAGTCGAACCTACGACCTCTACGATGTCAACGTAGCGCTCTAACCAACTGAGCTAACCGCCTGCTGATGCTGAGCCGAAAACATCCGGTTCATCGATCAAGAACGCAACTATAAAACGAAAAAAAAAACCTGTCAAGAAACCGTCGGGAGCTGTAGGACCCAGAAGCTCACGCCACTCGAGAAGCATGAACCGGGCCAGACCTGGCGCGTCAGGGCCGCATCTCGAACGCATTGAGGGTGTAGGCGGTAAGTGCGTAATAGCCGAGGATACCCACGAGTTCGACCATGCCTTGCGTGCCGAACGTCGCCAGCCCTTCGTCATATAGCTCGTCGGGCCAGCGCTTGTCCACCAGCAGCGTATCGGCCAGGCGCACCAGCAACGCTTGCCGGGCGTCGGCCAGTTCGGGCGTGCGATCGGCGCGCAGCGCGGCAACCGCCTCGGCGGGCAAGCCCGCCTGGATGGCGATGGGCTCATGGATCAGCCGCTCTCCTTCGCAACGGTAATGGCGGGCGACGCACAGAATGAGCAGTTCGGACTCCACCAAGGCAAACGACGTGCCATAGCGGCAGAATGCTCCCAGTTGTTCCGCCGGCGATGCCAGCTCCGGTACTTGCAGCCAAGCCAGGAAAGGACCCGACAAATTGCCGCGCGTGGACAAGATGGAATCGTGGATGCGGCGCTGCTCGGGCGTGAGCCCGCTCGGTTCTGGAAGAGGAAGACGTGCTTGCATGATGGAACTGCCTGGTTATGAAGACGACGGACGGGCCCCTGGGTGGGCGAATGCACCCAGACCGGCACTCGCGGTCGCCTCCCGGGCCGACTGGAAAGGGATCATACACGGGCGGCGCAAGGCGCAGCGGCGATCGGCGGGCCCGTTTTCACCAGCCGGCAACGCGCCTGCGCCGGTCGAGGCTTCTTGCCGGAGGAGCACGAAAACCGGTAGTCCCAACGCAGCCCTTATCCAGCGAACGGGCCGGCATCATGCCCGCGGCAATACCAGGCTGGCGCTCAGCCCTCCTTCGGGCCGGTTGTCGAGTTCGAGCCGGCCGCCATGCGCCTCGGCCACGGCCTGGGCAATGCTCAGGCCCAGGCCGTGACCTCCGGTTTGCGCATTGCGCGAGGACTCGGCGCGAAAGAACGGCTCTTTGATGCGCTGCAGAAGTTCCGCAGGCACGCCGGGACCATCGTCGTGCACCGAGATCCTCAGTTCCCGGCCATCGTCTTCGATCTCGATGCGTGCCCGGCCGCCATAGCGCACGGCGTTGTGCGCCAGGTTCTGCAGACAGCGACGCAAGCTCAAGGGGTAACCGAGGAACGGCTCGCGGCTGGTGCCGCTGCGTACGACATCGTGGCCCATGTCCTGCATGTCGCTGCAAAGGCTATCGACCAGGGAGTCCACATCGATCCGTTGTACCGGCTTCTGGGTTTCGTCGGTGCGCACGTAGTCAAGCGTGGCATCCACCAGCGCTTCCATCTGTGCCAGATCGTCATAGAGCTTATCGCGCGTCGCGCCCGGCTCCAGCCATTCCATCCGCAGCCGCATGCGAGTGATCGGCGAACGCAGATCGTGCGATACCGCCGCCAGGAAGCGGGTACGCTCGGCCAATGTATCCATCAGCCGGCGCTGCATCATGTTGAAGGCGCTGGCGGCGCGCCGCACCTCCAGCGGGCCGCGCACCGGCAGCGAGGGTCTGCGGATATCCTTGCCCAAGGCCTCGGCGGCGCGCGCCAGGCGGTTCAGCGGCCGGGTCAGCATGCGCACCACGAGCAGCGCGATGGCGGCCAGAATCACCATACGGACCACGTAGATGCGCAGAAAGTAATCCACGAAGTGGCTTACCGGCGCGCGAGTACTCCAGGCCTGCTCCTGTTTGGCGGAAACCCTCAGCCATCCGCCATGCGCCAGCGCAACGTCATACTGCAGGTAAGCCACCAGGGGCTCATTGCCGAATAGCGCCAGCAATCCCGCCTCGTCGTCGTAGCCGTCCTGCAGATCGGCTTCCGCCAATTGCAGAAGCACCGGCCGTCCCAGGCTGGCCTCGATGGCGCGGATCAGTAGCGATTGCGTATCCACTCGCAGCGCCAGCGGCACGCTCAAGCCACTGGCATAGGGCGACCCTTCCGCCCGGGATACCAGCTCAAGATCGAAATCACGCTGCCGGAGCGCGGCCAAGGCCGCGGCCCGGGCCGCCGTGTCGTCGGGCGGGATGGTTTCGATCACTCGCATGGCATGCGCGGTACGGGCGGCCACCAGCCGCGCGGGAATCTCCATCGCTTCGCGCTGGCGGATATCGAACCAGATGGTGCTGGTCAGCAACTGCGCCGCCAGCAGGCCTCCCAACAGGACGCAGACCATCTGGCCGAACAGACTATCGGGCCACCAGCGCCGGCGGCGACGCTCGCCGCCGGGGTCGCCCACCGGCGATTTACCCATGACGACCGGTGCCGCCGGCCGCCGTGGATCACGGCCGGGTTCCGTCATTCCAGGCGCTCGATCTGATCGCAATACAACATATAGCCTTCGTGGCGGACCGTGCGGATCAGCGTGGGCTGCCGGGGCATGGGCTCGAGGTGCTGGCGCAGGCGGCTGATGCAGACGTCGATGGCGCGATCCATCGCTCCCTGGGGTCGGCCAAAGGCTCGTTGGACGAGGACGTCGCGGCTCACCGGCTGATTGGGCTGCGAAGCCAGCGCCGCGAGCACGCGGAAATCGGAGGCGGGCAGACTGATCACCAGGCCCTCGGGCGACACCAGATGGCGGGCCCGCATGTCGAGCTGCCAGCCCAGAAAGCGATAGGCCAGCGGTTCGATCTCTTTGGCGTCGGCCGCTTCCGTCGCGGCCGGCGAGCCGCCGGGCGCCGCCCGCCGCAGCACCGCGCGGATGCGCGCCAGCAGTTCACGCGGATCGAAGGGCTTGGTCACGTAATCGTCGGCGCCCAGCTCCAGGCCCACCACCCGGTCCACGGGCTCGGCGCGCGCCGTGAGCATGATGACGGCGCTTGCCGTACGATGCCGCAGCTGGCCGCACAAGGCCAGGCCGTCTTCGCCCGGCATCATGAGATCGAGCACGATCAGATCGTAGGGATACTGCCCGAGACACTCCCACATTTGCGCGCCGCTGGCGGCGGTATCGGCGACAAAGCCAGCCTCGCCGAGATAGGCTGACAATAACTCTCGGATATCGGGATCGTCATCGACGACCAGAATGCGTGTGTTCGACACCGCTCAGGGATCCTTTGGTCCAGAGAAGCCGGCGCCTCCGGCCAGCCTTCAATATATTTCAAAACAAAAGACGCGAAAAACAATACATTCAGAACCGGCTGATACCGGCCAGAGATGAACGAATCCGTCGATTTCAGGCCGGACGGCAAGTTCGACGCCGGCCGCCCCAGGCTCCGTGAAGGCACTCGAGGCATACTGCCAACGCCTGGCGCAATCGGCGCCAAAGCCAGGATTCATGCGGCCTGGCGAGGGTGAGACCACTCGTGGAGCCCAGCCGACAGCCGAGTGCCGGGCGCGACACACCCAAGCCGCGCCGGCACAATCTACCATGCCAACCCGGCTGGCCCGCTGATGCTGGATGATGGGCATGGGCTTCAGGCGGGGCCGGCGGACCTCGGCACCATAACACCCCGCCTCGCCAGAATCGCATGCGCTGCAAGACGCACCTGCCGACGGGCGCTCAGGCGCTATCGCGCGCCACCAGGGAGAATGCCAGGTGGACCACGCGGCTGCCGCCCTCGCGTCCCTCCACCCGGTCGAGAATGAGCCGGGCCACGTATTCGCCCATTTGCCCGACGTCGATCCAGACCGTGGTGAGGCTGGGCACCACGCTGGACGCCGTGACGGCCGGGGCGCCGGCGTTCAACTGGAGCAAGCTCATCACCGCCGAGTTTCCGGGCCAGGCCATGTCATTTGCGCTGGCCTCATGGCGGCCGCGGCGGTATGGTTATTGTTTGCCGAGGCAATGACGCACGGCTACAACGAGGGAGCTCTCATGGCTGGCCCAGCCTTCATCGCTCTGGCACTTGCCCTGTCGCTCAGCACATTCGCGGGGCCCGCGCAGGCGCGGGGCAATCCCGCCTGGCCCACCGCCAAGCCCCTGACCTTCGTCGTACCATTCAGCCCGGGCAGTGGCACCGATATCATCGCGCGTACCGTTGCCGACACACTGGGCACCGTGCTGGGCCAGACCATCGTGGTCGAAAACCGGCCCGGCGCCGGGGGCACGTTGGGCGCCGCCGCCGTGGCCAAGGCCGACCCCGACGGCTATACCTATCTGGTCCATAGTTCGGCGCATGTAATCAACCCCGCCATCTATCCCGGCCTTCCCTACGACGCCCTCGCGGACTTCGTCGGCATCACGCCACTGGCCAGTTTTCCGAACGTGCTGGTTGTCGCGCCCGGCAAGGGTTTCAGGAACGTGCCGGATCTCGTGGCCAAAGCCAAAGCCGCCCCCGGCGGGCTGTCGTACGCCAGCGCCGGCACTGGCTCGGCCACGCATATGAATGCGGAGCAGTTCAGGGTCGCCGCGGGCATCGATGCGCTGCATGTGCCCTTCCGGGGCACGCCGCCCGCCATGAACGAAACCTTGGCGGGCCGCGTCGATTGGTTCTTCGCCCCGTTGGTCTCCGCCCTGCCGCTGGTACAGTCCGGCCAATTGCAGGCGCTGGCGGTAAGTACCGCCGAGCGCTCCGCGACGCTTCCCGATGTGCCCACCCTGACCGAGGCCGGTCTGCCCGAGGCCACCTACCGGTTCTGGGTGGGGTTGTTCGCCCCGGCGGGAACCTCGCCCGGGATCGTGGAGCAGTTGCACCGGGAAACCGTCGGGGTGTTGAAACGGCCAGAGGTGCAGGAGCGTTTCAAGGGCATGGGCGCCACCGCCTTCTCGATGGATCCAGCGGAATTTGACGCCATGTTGGCCCGCGAAACCCGTCATGCGGCAGAGCTCGCGAAGATCGCCGGCATTCAGGCCGACTGACCCCCGCTTCAATGCTCAATCGGCGGCGAGGCGGCGCCAGTCGCGGCCCGCTTCGATGACGCCTCCCACCGAAACCGCCGTGGCGTAGTCCAGCTCGGGATTGTCGGCCAGTTCGGGAGTCTGGCCGTCCATGAACTCCCGCACCGACTTGAGCAATTGCCGCCGCAGTCGCACCACCGCGGCATCCGCCGACGATAATTGCTCGTCGGTACGGTCGTGGATCGGCCCCTGTCCCAGGAACATGGCGAAGTCCTCGGTGGCGAACGACTGCGGAAAGCCCGTGAAATGTCCCATCTTCATCAGCTTGCGGTCTTGCCCCCAGTTGTTTTGGGGCCCACCAGGCGGCAAGGGCGGCCAGTTCCAGGAGTCCGAACCTCGCATCAGGGCGGAAACCCCCAGCGGCCGGGAGGGATTCCACTGCACGATCCAGGCGCGATGCGTGGTGTCGTCCACCGGCGTGGAGAAGAACACGTTGGAGTTGGCCCCTTCTTCCGGCGCGCAGATGATGCCGAACCACGGCATCACGAAGTTGTTGAGCCGCACGTAGGTCTTGCCGTTGCCCAGGTCGCGCAGGGCCGCGTAGCGGTATCCGTAGGGGCGGTCCTCGAACTCCAGCACCGGGGCCTGCACCTTGGTCATGTGCACGCGGCCGCTGCTCCTGGCGCCCAGCGCCACGTTGGTGGAATGCAGCACCCCCACGTGCGAGGTGTCGACCGACGCTTCGACGCCCTGCAGCCAGTTGGTGGCCACCTCCTGGCAGCCGACGATGACCTGGTCGGCGGGCACGCGGGTGAACGGCAGGTCCGGGAACAGGGGCGCGCGATCGCCCTTGCCCAGCCACACCCAGACGATGCCGCCGCGTTCTTCCACCCGGTAGCGGTTGACCCGGACGTTCTCGCAGAACTTCCGCTGGTTGCCTACCTGGTTGGGCGCCTCGGTCACATTGCCATGGACGTCGAGCTTCCAGCCGTGATAGATGCAGCGCAAGCCGTTGTCTTCATTGCGTGCCAGGAGCATGGAGGCATGGCGATGCGGGCAGCGCTCATCGATGATGCCCGCCGTGCCGTCGGTGGTACGGAAGGCCGCGTAGTTGTTGCCGAGCAGGCGCACCCGGACGGGGGCGCCGTCCGCTTCGAGCTTGTCGGACGGGATGGCCGGCAGCCAATAATGCTGCCGGAGCATCTCGCCCATGGGCGCGCCACTCTCCACGCGGGTCAATAGATTGTTCTCTTCGCGGGATATGGCCATGATCGTCTACCTCGCCGGGCTTATGGCTTGATCCACAGATGCCCCATGTCGAGCCCCACCCAGTTCGACGGAGAGACATGGTAGTTCTGTACCTTGGAATCGACCACCATCACCCGATTGCCCCACATGAACGGAATCAGATAGCCCTGCTCGAGAATGTAGGCCTCGGCCTCCTGGAGAATCGCTTTGCGCTTGGCGGGGTCCATCTCACGCTTTTGCGCTTCGTAGTAGGCGTCTACTTTGGGATCGTTGAACCGGCCGAAGTTGGTGGGCGTGGTGTCGTAGGACGTCAGGTTGTTCCACTGGATCGTGGGATCGCCGGAAAAATCGGAGAACGCGCTGAGGATGATATCGAAGTCACCCGAGTCGCGGCGGGCGAAGAACTGGGGATCCTCCGGCTGCTGGTGGTCGACGTCGACACCCACCTGCCGCCATTGGTCGATCAGGAACACGCCGACATACGGGAAAAAACGCCGGTTCAGAAAGTTGATTTTGAGGTTCTCCTGGCCGGCCTCCTTGAGCAGCGCGCGGGCCTCTTCGCGCGCGGCCTTCATGTCTTTGCGATAGCCCGGCAGCGTGCTGAGTTCCTCGGGGGTACGGGCAAACTCCGAGCCGGGCCGCAGCAACCCACCCGGCGCGTTGCTGTGCGTGGAGCGCGCCACCAGCTTGGATCCTCCCCAATGATCGAGCGACAACGCCAGGGCCTTGCGCACCCGGGGGTCGGCCAGTGCCGGTCGTTCGACGTTGGGCAACATGACCAGCAGCAGATTATGCGAGCCGTCGGTGTGATACACCTTCACGCCGTCGCCCCGCGTATCCTGGATGCGCTTGGCATCGGCCTCGGTCATGCCCCGAAAATCGGTCATCACCTGGCCCGAGGCAATCGCGTTGATCATGGCCGGGGTGGCCAGCGATAGCGAGCGCACCCGGTCGAGATAAGGCCGGCCTTCGATAAAGTAGTCTTCAAAGCGTTCGCCCACCCACTCGGTGCCCGGCGTATAGCTCACGAATTTGAACGGCCCCGAGCCCATCACCTTTTTGGCGGGGTAATCGGGGTCGGATGCGAGCAGCTCGGCGGAGTAGATGCAACCGGTGGGGGCGGCGAGGATCTCCAGCATGGTGGCGTTGGGTTTGGAAAGTTTCACCACCACGGTTTCGGCGTCGGGGGTTTCCACCGCCACGATATCCTCGTACATCGTCTCGCGTGCGGAGAACACTCCTTCCGGCGGCGCCCGCATGCGATCGAGCGTGACCTTGACGTCGTTAGCCTCGAGTTTGCTGCCGTCGTGGAACTTGATGTCCGGGTGCAGCTTGAAGGTATACACCAGGCCATCGTCGGAGATGGTCCAGGATTTGGCGACGTCGCCGACGATCTTGGGATAATCGGTGGGGTCGACCTTGAGCAGCGTGGAGTAATGCGGCCCGACGCGCAGCAAGGTGGTGATCGAAGATCCCGCATGGCAATCGAAGGTGGACGGATCGCCCTGCGACACCGAGTACACGAACTCCCCGCCACGCTGCGGGGTCTCGGCGGCGTGGGCGCCGCCGAATAGAAACGGCGCCACTGCCAGCAGGCATTGGGCCGATAGCTTGAAGGTTCTCATGGTTGCTCCTCCTGGAGTCGGGAATATCGGCCTGGCGTTGTGCCGGACCGGTTGTGCATGAAACTCACACCACATGGCGTCGCCGGAGTTCGGCGATGCGGGCCTCGAGCAAGCCGATCTCGCGCAGAATGGCGTCGGTATGCTCGCCCTGGGCCGGCGAAGGCCGCGCGGATGCGGCGCGGGGATGGCGAGCGAAGTCGATCGGCTGCGCGACCACGCCGACGTCCCCCGCCTCGGGGTGATGCATGGGCCAGCGCATCCCCAGGTGCCGAACCTGGGGGTCGGCAAACACCTCATCAATCTGATGGATCGGGCCGCAAGGCACACCGGCGGCAAGCAGGCGTTCGGTCCAGTCTTGCGAGGAACGAGTACGCAGAATGGGTGTAATCGCCGCATTGAGCGCGTCACGGTTGGCCACGCGATCCGTGTTCTCGGCAAATCGGGCATCCGTTGCAAGCCCGGGCCGCTCAAGCGCCTGGCACAAACGCCGCCACATGTTGTTGCCGATGGCCGCCACATTGATATGGCCATCGGCCGTGGGATACACGCCGGTGGGTACGGTCATGGGATGTTCGTTGCCTATCTGTGCGGGCACGACGCCGGAGAACGTCCATTGCGCAGCCTGGAAGTCGAGCATGGCGATCTGCGCCTGCAACAGCGAGGTCTGCACCCAGTCGCCCTGCCCTGAACGCTCGCGCTCATGCAAGGCGGCGAGAATGCCCATGGCGCAAAAATGGCCCGCGCACAGGTCGGCGATGGGGATGCCCACGCGCATCGGCCCCTCACCCGGCTGGCCGGTAATCGACATCAGCCCGCCCATGCCCTGGGCGATCGAATCGAATCCCGGGCGATCCCGGTACGGCCCGTCTTGGCCAAAGCCCGAGATGCTGGCATACACCAGGCGCGGATTGATCGCCCGCAGCACTTCGGGCCCGATGCCCAGCCGGTATTTGACATCGGGGCGGAAATTCTCGACGAAGGCGTCGGCCTGCTTGACCAGATCCTTGAGCACGGCGACACCGTCGGGATCCTTGAGGTTCAGCGTGAGGCTTTCTTTATTGCGATGCAGGTTCTCGCTATCGCCGAGATCCTGCAGCCTGCCGCCGATCATATCGTCGGCGCCGGGCGTGCCCGGTGGAAGCTCGATCTTGATGACGCGCGCGCCAAGATCCGCGAAAAAGCGTACCGCGGTGGGGCCGGCGCGCACGCGGGTGGCATCAAGGATGGTGAAGTGCGCCAGCGGGCCGGGATGCGTAGTGACGGCCATCAGGATCTCCTGCTGAAAATGATGGAACAAATCGCGGATCGCGGACTGCTAGACGCGCAGCCGGGGGTCGAGAAAGTCGCGCAGCGCATCGCCCAGCAGACTGAAGGCGAACACCGTGATGCTGACCGCGAGGCCCGGGAAAATGACCAGCCAGGGCGCTTCGACGAACAGCTGAGTGCCCATACCGGTGAGCATGAGGCCCCAGGCCGGCGTGGGCTCGACCACGCCGATACCCAGAAAGGACAAGGCCGACTCCAGCAGAATGGCCTGTGCGGCGAAGGCGCTGATCAATACCAGCCAGGGCGCCACGAGGTTGGGCGCCATGTGGCCGAAGATGATGCGGCTGCGCGAGAAGCCGGCCGCCGCGGCCGCATCCACATAGGGCATGGCGCGCACGCTGAGTGCGGCCGAACGCAACACCCGCGCCACGTTGGGAATACCGGGAATGGCCACTGCCAGCACCAGATTGACGTCGAGGCCGAACATCATGTTGCGGCCCAGCACGGCTGCGATCACCATGGCGAACACGATGCCCGGGATGGCGAGCATGATGTCCATCAGGCGCTGTACCGTGGTATCGAAGCCGCCGCCGAAATAAGCCGACGACATGCCGATGGCGGCCCCCAGCGAACACCCCAGCAACGAAGCCGATACCGCCAGCATCAGCGCGGTGCGGGCACCGTAGAGGATGCGTGAGAAGATATCGCGGCCGTACTCGTCCGTTCCCATCCAGTGCTGCCACGAGGGGCCGCTGAGAATGGCGTCGTAGTTGGTATCCAGCGGGTGATACGGCGCGACGTAGGGCGCGAACACTCCGGCGCACAGCA